>Ga0115008_10004582_pt1 | contig 11462 bp, 12 predicted proteins | sample FraStrMetagenome_FD_87164 | JGI IMG/M metagenome (GOLD analysis project Ga0115008, IMG submission 87164) | Marine eukaryotic phytoplankton communities from Arctic Ocean - Fram Strait ARC3M Metagenome | ecosystem: Environmental > Aquatic > Marine > Oceanic | place: Fram Strait | collected...
ACGATATTTTCTTGTAGTATATCATTTTTTTAGCTATTTTTTTTTTAAAAAAACTTATCTCATTTTTTTTTTTTTAATTTGAAATTTAAAATGGAATTTTTTTTTTTTTTTTTTTTTTATTTATATATTTTAATATATCATTTTTTGTAAGGCGCAAGTACTTTCCATTTTTATAAATTAGTTTTAATTCTTCTTGAGTAATTTTTTCTTTACAAATAATACTTTTAACAAGAGGGGAATAAAAATTTTTATATTTATTATTATAAAGCTTATTATAAAAAATATTTTTTTTATCATCAAACAGAGTTGGTAAGTTTATTTTTTTATTACTTTTAATGAATTTATTTTTAATAATTGTCATAACACCTAGAATACTTCCTATTTTAATTACTTGGTTTTTGCTTATTTTTTTTTTTTTTTTATAATTCCATCATATAGAGATGGTATTTTAATATCTATCTTATCTGTAGAAACTTCCAAGATTAAATCATATTCTAAAATAAAATCACCCTCTTTTTTAATCCAGTCAATAATTGTTACTTCTAGTATTCCTTCGCCTATATTAGGCATGATTATTTCTATGTCTAAAAACATAATATAATATTAGAGTATTAATTTTTATTTTCACCAATAAATTTATTAAAAATACTCATCTTGTTTTTTAATGTTTTATTTTTTTTGCCTTTTTTTATCATAGCGCACATACTATGAAATTTAGTAACTAAATTATTAACTTGTTGAATAGATTTGCCGCTTCCACTTGCTATTCTCGTGCGACGACTTCCATTTAATATTTCTGGATTTAATTTTTCTTTTTTTGTCATAGATTTAATAATTACTTCAAAATCCTGAAATATATCTTCATTTATATTATCTTTAGATATTTTATTAGATCCAAATATCATTTTATATAAATCCTTAACTCCTCCCATTTTTTTTATACGGCCTATTTGAGTTAATAAATCATTAAAATTAAATTTATTATTTAAAAGTTTTTTATTAATTTCTTTACTAGATGCTTCGCTGTAAATTTTTTCAGCTTTTTCAACAAATGATAAAACATCACTCATTCCCAATATACGCCTTGACATTCTGTCTGGGTAAAATATATCTAAAGAATCCATTTTTTCCCCTCTACTAATAAATTTAATTGGCTTGTTGACTATACTTCTTATTGATAATGCCGCGCCACCCCTTGTGTCTCCATCTAATTTTGTTAAAACAATACCATCAAAATCAATTTTATCATTAAATAGTTTTGCTGTTATAACTGCATCCTGGCCAGTCATAGAGTCTACAATAAATAATATCTCTGAGGGGTTTAGTATGCTTTTTAAATTATAAATTTCCTGCATCATATAGTTATCAATTGATAATCTTCCTGCAGTATCTATAATAACAATTTCTTTATTATTTAATTTTGCATAATTTATAGCATTTTTTACAATTTGAATTACATTTTTATTATTATTTTCCAAATAAATCGAAACACCAATATTTTCAGATAAAACTTTTAATTGCTCTATAGCTGCTGGGCGATATATATCACATGTAGTTAGTAGAACTTCTTTATTTTTATTTTTTAAATAATACGCCAATTTTGCAGAAAAAGTAGTTTTTCCAGACCCTTGTAGCCCAACTATTAATATAGTAGAGAAGCTTTTAGATAAATTAATATCAGATTTAATGCCACCCATCAATTTAGATAATTCTTCATTTACAATTTTAATCAACAATTGACCAGGAGATACCGCAATAAGAATATTTTGCCCTAGTGCTTTTTCTTTAATTTTATTGGTCAAGTTTTTTGCAACATTATACTGAACGTCAGCACTGATAAGAGCTCTTCTGATTTCTTTAATAGTAGAAGCGATATTAATTTCTGTAATTCTTCCTTGTCCTTTTAATGTTTTAATAGCATTTTCTATTTTACTACTTAATAATTCAAACATAATAAGATGTTTAATAAAAAAATTATATATAATAAATTGTTGATAATTTTATATTTGTTTTAATAAAAAATAAATTAATAATATTTTGAGATATAATATACAAATTTTTTATTTTTAAAAAAATATTAAAAAAAATTTAATTATATTTTTTAATAATAAAAAAAATAATTTTAAAATGACTTCAATAATTAGAATGCCAAAATTAAGCAATACAATGACAGAGGGGGTAATTAATAATTGGCTAAAAAAAGAAGGAGATATAATAAATATCGGAGATACAATAGCTGAAATAAATACAGATAAAATTTCAATGGAGTTGAAATCAAAAAGCAATGGAATATTAATATATATAAAAATAAAAGAAAAAATACCAGTTAAAATAAATAGTATTATTGCAATAATAAAAAATGAAAGAATTACTAAAAGTAAAAACTTATTAAATATAGAAAAAAAAAGCGAAAGTGATAATGCTAAATTAAAAAAAAAAAAAAATTTATTTAGAAAAATTAAAGTGTCAAAAAAAAATATAATAAATAATAAAATATCAAATATAAAAAAAAAAATTATAAATAAAGTTTTAAAAAGCAAGCTTACTATTCCGCATTTTTATTTAAATATAAATATTAATATGAATAAATTAATAAAAATAAAAAATAATATAAATAAAAAAATTTCTTTTAATGATATAATCATTAAGGCTACATCTATGGCGATTCGAAATAATATAAAAATGAACACCATGTATATAAAGAACAAAATAAAATATAATAAAAATATTAATATTGGCACTGTGATTGCGTCAAAAAATGGGCCAATAATTCCAATTATAAAATTTGCAGATAAAAAATCAATACTAAATATTTCAAAAGAAATGAAAAAACTAATTTTAAAAATTAAAATAAAAAAATTAACAATAAAGGATTGCTCCGAAGGTACTTTTACAATTTCTAATTTAGGAATGTTTAATATAAATAAATTTTCTGCAATTATTAATCCCCCAGAAGCTTGTATTCTCGGAATAGGAAAAATCCAAGAAATACCTATAATAAAAAATAAAAAAATAGAATCTGGATATTTAATGAAAGTTAACTTATCTTGTGATCATAGAATAATTGATGGAACAACAGGTTCTGAGTTTTTGAAAAATTTAAAAGAGATATTAGAAAATCCAATAAAAATGATTTTTTCTTAATAAAAATACCATGGAAAATAAAAAAATAAAAATCAAATCTACTACAGTTCTTGCTGTAATTCACAATAATGTTATGGCAATTGGTGCTGATGGGCAGGCGACAATGGGATCTACGATTGCAAAAAACAATGTAAAAAAAATAAAAAAACTAGCAAATGGAAAAATAATAGTCGGTTTTGCAGGATCTACTGCGGATGCTTTTTCTTTGCTAGATAAGTTTAATGAAAAACTAAATAAATATTCAAATAACATGAAAAGATCATCAATAGAGCTAGCTAAAGAATGGAGAATAGATAGTCATCTTAAAAAATTAGAAGCAATGATGATTGTTGCAAATAATAAAGAAATATTAACAATTTCAGGAGGTGGGGATGTTATAGAGCCAAATAATGATATAGCCTCAATAGGATCCGGAAGCATGTACGCTCAGTCAGCAGCAATTGCATTAAAAAAACACAATAAAAACCTTAGTGCAGAACAAATAGTTAAAGAAAGTTTATTAATTGCTTCAGAGATCTGTATTTACACAAATGATAATATAATAATTGAAAAAATAAGTTAAATTTTTTAAAAAAATTACTTTTTAAAAGATAAGATGGGTAAAAAAAGACTAGTAAAAAGTATTTAAAAAATGACAAAAATCCTATATATGTTTATTATATTTTCAAAATATAATTAAAATACAAATTAAAAATAAATGATTTACACTTAATACTAGGTCGAGACTCTTCTTTATAAAATTTGTAAATAAAAAATTTTATATTGTAATTTTGTATAAATCTTTTTATATAAAATTATGATATAAAATTAATATATTTATGGATGTCATTTTTTATCTTCCAATAAATATTATTATTTTTAAAATTATTTTTATCATTTTTTTTCTTGAAAAATACAAAGCATTTTTTCTAAATATTCTAATTATTTTTGATTTTTTAATTACTAAAAATGTTTTCAATTTCTGATTCGAAAATTTGATTTATTTTTATATGTAAAAAACTTATTTTTTTGATCTAAAATATTTTTCTATTTTTCTGGTTGCGTATTTTTTTAATAAAAGATATTTTCTAGTAGAAAATTTATGCTTGAACAAACTTTGTTTAATTTTTTAGTTTCTTTGATAGCTTTTTTGATTTAAGAGTATTAATAAAAAGTTTGCGAAATAAAATAAAGATAAGATTAATTTTATATCTATTTTAATTGATATTCATATTACTTTTTATTTTTTTAATATTATTAAATGCAATTTTTTTAGCCTTTCTCTCTCCATTCTTGAGTTTTATTTTAATAATTTTTATATTTTTTATATATTTTTGAAATAATATTCTTTCTTTATTAAATTTTTTTAAAATTAATTCATATAATAATTTTTTTGCACTATTATATCCATAATCTCCCTTGATATATCTTTTGTGCATTATATTTGATTTTTTTTTATCAGATAATGCTTTATGTAATTTAAATACATTACATTCATTTGGATTTTTAGTTTTTAATATTGGTATACTATTAGTTTTAATATTCATAATTTGTTTTTTTAACAGCTTTTTCGAAAGAAAAATATCAATTGTGTTATCATAGGATTTGCTCATTTTTTTACCATCTATGCCGGGTATTATCTCTTTTTTTTTATTTAATTTTGAAATAGGTATATTAAAAGTCTTTCCGTATACTTTATTAAACGTCTTTGCTACACTTTGTGTTATTTCTAAATGTTGCAGTTGGTCCTTGCCGATGGGTATTATATTGGCATTATATAGCAATATGTCTGATGCCATCAAAATTGGATAAGTAAACAATCCTATGTTTATTTTAAATAATTTTTCTTTTTCTTTTTTAAATGCATGAGCATTTTTTAACATAGGGTATGGTGTCAAGCAATTTAAATACCAACTTAATTCACATACTTCCGGTATCTTAGATTGACGATAAAAAATAGTTTTATTATCATTTAATCCGAATGACAACCATGTTGCGGCAATTTCAAAAATATTGTTTTGACTGTAGTTTATTTTTTTGATTGTTGTCAGGCTATGAAGATCCGCTATAAAAAATAAAGAATTATTATTTTTTGATAATTTAATAGCATGTTTTATCACGCCTATAATATTACCAAGATGCGGCCTTCCTGTTGCTTTAATTCCTGTTAATATTGTCAGCATATTTTTTTTTAATATTGTAAAATTATTTTTTTTATTTTTTAATATAAAATAATTATAATATATATTATAATTATTTTTTAATATAATAATTAAAATTTTTTATGAAAATAAAAAAATCACTTTTTTTATCTAGTAATTCATCATACCTAGATTGTCCAAATCTAAATAATTTTGAAATTGCTTTGATAGGCAGATCAAATGTCGGAAAGTCTTCTTTTATTAATTTTATCTTAAATGAAAAAATAGCAAAAGTTTCCCAAATTGCAGGAAAAACAAAGTTGATTAACTTTTTTTTAATAAATGATGATTGGTACTTAGTTGATCTTCCAGGATACGGGTGGTCTAAAAATATTAAATATAATAAATTTAAATGGAAAAAAATTATAAATAATTACATACTATATAGAAAAAATTTATCCTTTTTATGTGTTTTGATAGATTTAAGTATTTCAATACAAAAAGTTGATATTTCGTTTTTAAACTGGCTAGGAATAAATAAAATTCCTTTTATAATTATATTTTCAAAATCTGACAAACTCTCTAAAAGCAGATTACTTTATAATATTAATAATTTCATTAGCTTATTGGTTAAATATTGGTCAAAAATTCCAAAATTCTTTATCACATCTATTTATAAAAAAATAGGAAAAAAAGTTTTTTTACAATATATAAAATTTATTTTTATTAATAAAAAAATAAATCTACTATGTGGTGATGAGAGGATTTGAACCTCCGACACACGGATTTTCAGTCCGACGCTCTACCAACTGAGCTACATCACCTAATATTACTGTAAAATTATATAATAAAGTTTTTTATCCAAAATATTTTTAATAAAAATTATCAGTTTATTAAAAATTTATCTTAGTAATACCTCCTGAAACAATAAATTTCATTGCTTCTGTACTTGATATATTTAATTTAGTAATATTATCAACATTTACAATTAATAAATTTCCAGAAAAATTATAAGAATGAGGAATATAAACTGCAACTTTGTTTTTAAATTTTATGTTTTTTAAATTACCTTGAGTAATAAATCCAATCCTTTGTATATTTTGACTTTTATTCAAAGCTACCAAAACTGGCTTGCTGAATTTTTTTTTATCCCCAACAAATGCAGAAATAACTTCTTTAAGAGATGAATATATTATTCTAATAATCGGCAGTTTTATTATAATTTTTTCAATTAAATCAAAAATAGACTTTATTAAAAGAGTTGATCCTAAGTATCCTAAAAAAGTTATTACTATTATTATAATTATCATTCCTAATCCAGGAATTTTTAATTTTATTAAATTATCTATTCATATTAAGCAAATAAAAATAACGTATATAGTTATTGAAAATGGAATAACTAATAATAAGCCTCTTAAAAAATAAGTTATCAACCAGTTTATTGGGTTTTTTTTCATAAATTTAAAAATATTAACTAGTGAAATTTAATTTTTTATATTTTATTTATATTTTCAATTTTAGATACAGCTAATTTTGTATTGATTAAAAAACTTTTTACATTTATTTGAGAGGGTAGTTCAAACATTGCATCTTTTATAACAATTTCAATTATAGATTTTAATCCCCTGGCCCCTAAATTAAACAATATTGCTTTTTCAGCTATATATTCTATTGCTTTTTTTGTAAAATTTAATTTTATTCCATCTATATAAAATAATTTAATATATTGCTTGATTAATGCATTTTTTGGCTTTATTAATATATTTTTTAATGTTTTTTTATCCAAAGGCTCTAGATAACTTAATAAAGAAATCCTTCCAACTAATTCCGGTATTAATCCATATGATTTTAAATCCGATAATGAAATATATTTTAAAAGATTATTGTTTTTATTTTTTTTATTATTTTTATTTTTTTCTATACTAAAACCAATATTTTTTTTATTTAATCTTCTTTCAATTATATTTTCTATTCCATTAAATGCGCCTCCACAAATAAATAAAATATTTTTTGTATCTATTTCTATCATTTCTTGCTCCGGGTGCTTCCTTCCTCCATGTGGTGAAATATTTACTATACTTCCTTCTAGTAATTTCAATAAAGACTGCTGAACACCTTCTCCACTTACATCTCTTGTGATTGATGGGTTGTTGGATTTTTTAGCAATCTTATCTATTTCATCTATATAAATAATTCCAGTTTCTGCCAAATCTACATTATAGTCTGCCACTTGTATTAATCTTACTAAAATACTCTCAACATCCTCTCCTACATAACCAGCCTCTGTTAATAATGTGGCATCTGTTATACAAAAGGGAACTTTTAAGATATTTGCTAATGTACTGGCAATATAAGTTTTGCCCGTTCCCGTTGGACCTATTAAGATTATATTAGATTTTTCAATTATTACTTCATTCTTATAATTTTCATTTTGATTTAATCTTTTATAATGATTATAAACTCCTACTGATATTGTTTTTTTTGCTTCTTTTTGACCTATAATATATTTATTTAAATATTTTTTTAAATATTTTGGTTTTTTAATATCAAAACTATTTTGATGTTTATTTCGTTTATCTATTTCTAAATTTGATAAAAATAAAGCCTGCTCTATACATTCATTACATATACATGCTTTTCGGCCAGCAATTATTACAAATACTTCAGTTTTATTTTTTTCACAAAAATAACAGTGATCTTTATTCATATTATTTATTATTATTTTTTTTCTAATACTTGATCAATAATTCCATATTTTTTTGCTTCTACAGATTTCATCCAATAATCTTTATCGGAATCCTTTTCTATTTTTTCGTAAGACTTTCCTGTGTGTTTAGATAGAATTTTATATAAGTCTTTTTTTATTTCTATCATTTGTTTAATTGTAATTTCCATGTCTGTAGTCTTGCCCTGAGCTCCTCCCCATGGTTGATGTATCATAATTCTTGAATGTGGTAATGCAGATCTTTTTCCTTTTGTTCCCCCTGCTAATAAAAGAGCACTAATTGATGCTGCAAGCCCAGTGCATATCGTAGAAATATTTGGAGAAATATACTGCATTGTATCATATATACCCAGGCCTGGATACACAGATCCACCTGGACTATTTATATATATTAAAATATCTTTTTTTGAATTTACTGATTCTAAAAAAAGAAGCTGTGCTATTATTATATTGGCAATATGATCATCAACTTGTGTTCCTAAAAAAATTATTCTATCCATAATTAAACGTGAAAAAACATCTATTTCTCTAAAATTACCTATTCTCTCTTCTATCACTGTTCTTGTTAAATTTTCTACTTTGTTTATATATTTTTCTAGAATAATTTCATCTACTTTATGCTGTTTTAATGCATAATTTTTAAATTCTTTTTTAAACATTAATTTTTTTTTAAAATAAGAATAATATTAAGTTATTTTATAAATTATTTTTAATTTTATTTATGCAATTTAAAATACGGATGGAGGGACTCGAACCCACACACTTTTGCAAGAACTAGATCCTAAGTCTAGCGCGTCTACCAATTTCGCCACATCCGCTATTAAGTTTGTTATAGTTTAATATACAAAATTATTTTTAAGTAAATTAAATTTTATTATAATTTTATTTTAAAATTATTATTATATATAATTTATAACATAATAAATATTATAATTTATATATTGTTTTTTATTACAATAAAAATATTATAACTATTTTTTAAAAAATTAGTATTAAAATTTAACTTATATTTTCAGATGATTGAATTATATATTCATCTCTTTTTATAAATCTATTTGCTATGATATTGCAAATCATACATATAATTGGAATTATAAATCCTATTTGATATTCACCTTGTATATTAGATATAATTAAATTTTCATTTTTAATAGATAAATAAATATAAAATCCCAACAGACTAGATATTGTCAATGTATTTACAAAACTAAGTTTTATTTGCAATAATCTTTTTTTATAATTTAGAAGTTGATATATTGAAATTAATATTATTAATACAGATAATATACACCCAATAAAATAATAAGGTAAAAATATTATTTTTAATACCTCTCCACTTGAATTAATTTTTTGCAAATTATATAAATATATAATATATGTATTGCAATTTTTATCTATTTTTTGCCATATAGGTAAAAAAAATAAAGCGATCATCCCTATTATTATAATAGTGATAAATATTGATTGTGGCCTTTGTATCATTTTATATAAATAAATTTTATGTTAATATTTTTAATAAATTAGTTATTTTGTTTTTAATTCTCCTTCTGTCTACTATAAAATCTAAAAATCCATTTTTTATTATATTTTCTGCATTTTGATATTTATAAGGCAGCTCTTTTCCGATTGTCTCTTTAATTATTCTTGGTCCAGCAAAACATATTAAACTTTCAGGCTCAGCTATATTGAAATCCCCTAGCATTGCAAAGGATGCAGTTACTCCTCCGGCTGTTGGGCTCGTCATCAAAGATATATATGGAATTTTTAATTTTAATAATTTTAATAATCGAGAAGATATTTTTGCCATTTGCATTAGTGCAAAACTTGACTCCATTATCCGAGCCCCTCCAGATTTTGATATAATTAAAAGGGGTGTTTTTTTAACAATTGAATAATTAATAGCTTGTGATATTTTTTCTCCAACAATTAATCCCATAGATCCTCCTAGAAAATTAAAATCCATACATACAATTAAAATATTATAATTATTTATTTTTCCATATGCAGTTCTTGTGGCATTGTTTAAGTTTGTTTTTTTTTTAATTTTTTTTAATTTTTCAATATAAGATATTTTATCAATAAAATTAATATTTTTAATGAAATTAATTTTATTATTTATTTCAATAAACTGATTATTATCAAATAATATTTCAAAATATTCTTTTGATCCTATTTTAAAATGATAAGAATTTTTTGGATTAATATATAAATTTTTTTTAAATTTTTTTATATTTTTTATATAATTTTTTTTTTTTTTAAAAAACCAATTCATTTAATTTTTTTATTAAATTATTATATAAATTTTTTATTAATAATATTTTTATTATATTTATTCTGTGTTTAAATTTTTATATTTAAAATAATAAATAATTTATTTTTATTAAAAAATTTATTAAAATATTTAAAATGGTGATTGTAGCTCAGTTCGGTTAGAGCGCTGGTTTGTGGCATCAGAGGTCGCGGGTTCAAGTCCCGTCTTTCACCCGTTTTTTTTATTTTTGTAAACTAAATATGATTTAATTAAAAAACACAAGTCTCCATTTAATATATTATTAATATCTTTTATTTCTAAATTTGTTCTGTGATCTTTTATCAATTTATAAGGATGCAGTACGTAGCTTCTGATCTGAGATCCAAAATTAATATTTTTTTGTTTTTCTTTTTTTTTATTTTTGTTTATTTTAATTTTATGTAGTTTAGATTTGAGAATATTTATTGCAATATTTTTGTTTTTTATTTGGGATCTTTCTTGCTGGCACTCTACTATCATGCCAGAATTTATATGTTTTAATCTGACTGCAGTTTCAATTTTATTTACATTTTGACCGCCAGCGCCTTTTGATTTAAATGTTTGCCAGATAATTTCAGAATCATTAATATTTATGTCAACATTATTATTTATTATTGGATATACATATATAGACGTAAATGAAGTATGTCTTTTTTTATCAGAATTAAACGGAGAAATTCTAATTAATCTATGAATTCCGATTTCAGATTCTATATAATTAAAAGAATTATATCCACTAATTTCTAGTGTTGCAGATTTGATTCCAGAAGCCTCTCCTTTTTGTAAATTTATTTGTTTGGTTTTATATTTTTTTTTTTTTGCCCACATAATATACATTCTCATTAATATTTTTGCCCAATCCTGGCTCTCAATCCCTCCAGCCCCGGGATTGATTTCTATTATAGCATTTGATTTATTTTTTTTATTAAATATTTGCAATAATTCAATAGACTGTATTTGATTAATAAATTTTTGATAATACTTTTTTAAGCTTTTATATGAACATTTTTTTTTCTCATAAAAATTTAATATTGCCTTATAATTATTAAATATAAAATCAATAAGTTTTATTTTTTTCTTATTTTTTTCAAAAAAGGAAAAAGTTTATTTTTTTTATTTTCAAAGATATTTTTTTAAATTTTTTATTTTAAACTTAATTAATTCTATTTTTTTTTTTTCACTA
>Ga0115008_10004585_pt1 | contig 11459 bp, 5 predicted proteins | sample FraStrMetagenome_FD_87164 | JGI IMG/M metagenome (GOLD analysis project Ga0115008, IMG submission 87164) | Marine eukaryotic phytoplankton communities from Arctic Ocean - Fram Strait ARC3M Metagenome | ecosystem: Environmental > Aquatic > Marine > Oceanic | place: Fram Strait | collected 2012-06-18
ACTTTAAATTATAATTTTATTTGTTATATTAATGAACAAGGTATCACTTAAAGCGGTCGCTATACTAGTAGTTGCACTTATAATAACCATAATAACTTTCCATTTTTATAAATATAATGGTAAAACTACAAAATATGAAATTATTCAGCAAAATTTAGATAATATTAATGGAAACGATTTATATATGACTCTTAATCCTTTAGTAATAGTCTTTATAGAAGATAATACTTTAAAATATAACATCGACACCTATTCATTAAAAACCGCCCTTACAATTAAAGAAAAATATATAAGTGTGGATACTGAAACTGAAAATTATATGACGCATACGAATGAAATGTGTCTTATTCGTCCTCGCCAGAGTACTACAATTACGCTAATTAATCCGAAATTTAGTCATTTTTTTACTAAATTAAAAAAGGACTCGCATTTTAAATATTCCCAGCTCCCAAAGGAAAATTATTCACACGTTAATTCAATCGATATAGTATTACACGAGCATAATATCTATTGTGTCCCCCGATTTTGGTTATTTAAATTCAATGACAACCAAAAGGTAGATATTTATTTAAGTCATAATATTTTTACTAAATTATTTTCATATTTCTACTAAATTTATATTATAAGTAATTCAGTTAAAACTATTATAAAATATATATGATAGATGACACGCGGTAGGATTAAGTTAAAATATAAAGGACGGTCCGACATACAATTAACTGGAAATCCTAAAATATGTTTTTGGAAATATGTTTATAAACAACATACCAATTTTGCCAAACAATCTAACCAAATAGACTACGAAGATACAAGTTATATGGAGAATGATAGGTGTTCCCTGTTTAAATTTAGAATATTAAGGAATGCAGAACTCGTAAAATTTATTAGTCTTAAATTAAAATTACCCCATATCTATTCACATGGTGGTCATTTGGGTGAATTTACTTGGATAAAAAATATTGGGGCGAATATTATAGAGTATGCGCGACTATATTACGATGATATATTAATTGAGGAGATAGATGGTGATTTTTTAATAGCTCACCGAGACCTATTATTGGATAATGATAAAATATCCAATTTTGATAAGTTAATTGGAAATGTGCCCGAACTACATAGCCCTTATCATAATGATGTTTATCCGTCCCACACCGCTACTATGGGAGATGTAAGTGGTAACAATTTTTTCATTAAGAAGGATTATAATACTAACCCGTCTATTAAAGAATATTCACTGAATATCCCACTATTATTTTGTTTTTTCCGAGAAAAATCATTTATTCCACTTGTATCTAATAAACTACGAGAAGTTTTTGTAGAAATAAAACTAAGACCTCTAAAAGACCTATACACTATTATAGAAAAAACAAATATAACATTGAACAGTCCGATTAAACCCTCTAGATTATTTTTATTAGATGATACAGAATATAATGTTCAAACTACTCCCATGATTTTAAACGAATTACCGTATGGCAGGAATCAACCGAGTGATACAAAATTACCCAGATGGATTCATGTAGGTAAGGACGATAATATAGTTAATCACACACACGGTTCACCAAACGTCGTTCATCGGGAAGGATTCTCCATATCTATTAATTCATTGGGCGATCGTGTGGCGGTTGGGATTCCAGGGACAAAGGCGACGGATGAGGTACACCAGATTGCATGCGTTACTGTATATGAATTACATGAAGGTATTTGGCGCTTATTGGGTAATCAATTAATCAATAATAAGATTCACTCCGATCTCGCTCCTATGAAATATGTAGTTTCCTTAAATTCAGTTGGCGACAGAGTAGCGGTAGGAAGTCCAAACGAGGATTCTGCAAAAGGATTGGTCCGCGTATTTGAATATCACAGTACCAGCAATTCATGGGAACCCCTGATTGTTGCCAATAATACTTCGGGGATAGTTTTGTCAGGCGATACATCTAATGATTTAACAGGATATTCAGTTTCACTAAATGATATTGGTAATAAAATTGCGGTTGGAATTCCCGGACTAAATAGCAATAAAGGTCTCACTAAAGTATATGAATACACTCCCCCAACCGCCTTTATATGGGGGGGGAAACGAACTATCTCGGGATCGGCTGATCAATTCGCAGGTCAGTCAGTTTCGTTTAATTCCGCTGGCAATAGAGTAGCGATTGGGATGCCCGGGAGTAACACGACGATGGGTGGGGTAGAAATATATAATTACCAAAATGAAGAGTGGAAACTACTCGGTCCCAAAATCATCATGCCTGAGGCCGCATATAGTTGGTTAACTGGTTGGTCGGTTTCCTTAAATGCGGTGGGTGATAAAGTTGCTATTGCAATACGTTCTAGGGGTAGTAGCTCGTCGGCGGGAGACTCTGGGTTGGTAAGGGTGTATAAATATACCGCCGCGTCTGACAGCGTCGCCGCCGCTTGGGATAAACTCGGTGACGATAATATGCAGGGAGGTGAATCTGTATCATTGGATTCTATTAACTCGGTTTCAATAAACTCTGCGGGTGATGTGGTGGCGATCGGACGTCCTTATGCTACTGGTGGCGGAGTTGTTAAAATATATAAGTTAGACGGATCATCTTGGTCAAGCGATGGCAGCATAATAGGTGATCAACAAAACCTTGGCGGATCAAGCGGCGGCGACGCAGTAGGGACATCCGTTTCCTTAAACGCGGCGGGTAACATAATAGCCATCGGTATACCAGGTGGTCAAAACGGTAGAGGTTTAGTAAGAGTATATGAACTGTTTTCAAATATTTGGACACAAAGGGGTAACGACATGTCTGGTGGGGTAGGTCATGATGGTCTGGGCGATGCGGCTGGCACAGATGTTTCTCTTAATTCGGTCGGCGATATAGTAGCGTTCGGATTGCCGAGGAATAACGTCGGGGGGGTATTTGCTGGGGCAGTTAGAGCATATAAATGGAATGGAACGGTGTGGAATATAATGGGGAATATAAACGATATGATTGGACCGAGTGCTAATAGTCTTGGGGGATTTTCAGTTGAATTAAATGGTGACGGTCATACATTAGTGTCGGGTGCGCCCAATTATGTATGCGGTGATCTTAATTCCGGTTTGATAAGTACATATAAATTTGTCACCGATTCCAATCAAAATGGTTCTTGGGTAAAATTAGGGGAAAATACTATGGCAGACTCTTGTGGTGGGCATTCTGGATGGGATGTTTCAATAAATATTACAGGAACCCGGGTTGCATCTGGGATAAAATTTAACACCTCTGCTGGCGCGGGTAGCGGTTCAGTAGATATATATTCATTGCAGGGGGACGGTAGCTGGAATCAACTTGGCGGGGATATGCATGGCAACGTTGACGGTGGTCGCGCTGGATGGTCGGTATCACTGAACGGTGAAGGGGATAAAGTAGTATATGGTATCCCTGGTAGTGAAACCGGAAATAATACGATCGGCGAAGTTCAATCATATCAGTATAATTCATCAACTAAAAGTTGGGAGGCACGCGGCGCCAATATTACGGGCACGACAAATGGTGATAATATGGGTTGGTCTGTTTGCTTAAACGCGTCCGGGGATAGAGTTGCTATTGGTTCACCATGCTGCTCTATTACTTCGCTGAAAGGTTCGGCAGCGGTTTACGTATATAATGACGGAAGTTGGGATCAGGCTGGCGATGCCCTTACTGATCTCTCCGGAGAGAAAGACGACAAGTTTGGTTGGGCGGTTTCATTGAATGCGACTGGTAGCAGAATTGCTGTAGGATATCCCGATAAAGTTATTGCTGACACTGATGGTTATCCACAAAATAATAATATCCGTGGCGGCGTTAGTGTATATGAAGACGCGGGGTCAGTTTGGAATAAGGTTGGAGTAAATGAAAATATGACAGGGTATGTAAATAATGATCTTATTGGTCATTCAGTTTCGTTGGATAATTCAGGTAATATGGTTGCGATAGGCATACCACATATTTACGACAATGCTGGGTTTATAAGGGTTTATAAATTTTTAAATAAACCTATAGCACCAGATTATATACAGGATGTTGTTGATTATAAGAAACGCATAGTAGATCCAAATAAAAATATATTTAATTTTACTAAAAATATCACTCAAAATTATTTTGTTCCTAATTTGGAAGTTGAATATATATTTTTAGATAATGTAGAGCGTAAAAAATTCGCATTAGAAAACATAAGTCAGACATTTACATTTAATAAGAAATTAACCTTTAAAAATTTAGTAGGTAAGCAAAAATTATATATTAACGAGTTCCACCCGGTAAAATCAATGTATATTATTAGTAAGCGGAATGACCTTCATATGATGAATGAGTGGAGTAATTTTTCAAACAATGATTATGAAAATCAAGATATTAGAAATCTCCAAAATTATTTTACTAATTTAGCTCATAAAGAATCTCTGGAATACGGTAATGGGAACACTGATTTTATAAGGAATCTGGGAACTTTTAGTAAAACGAACAATCCATTTAACTGTATTATTAAAAAGGGGCGTGTGACCGATATTTCAGGAGATATAGTAAAGTTAGAAGGATTAGATTTTCTTACTTCCAAACCGAAACTATCCTTAGTAAATGAACTGGGTGCAAAATATGATATAATCTATGATATGATGTTAAAATATTTATTGGTTTTAAATGATGGTGAGAATTATATTAAAAATCCTATAATTACAGATCACAATAATAGAATAATTAATTCAGATATACGTCTACATAATGGAAAAATACAATCAGTGCATATTAAGGAGGAAGTGGTCTATGACGATTATACGGAATTCAATGTAGAACCACAACTATATTGTAGTAGTATAGAGATTGGTACTAGAGGAAATAATTATACAACCCTACCTGACATATATATTAAAGACGGTCCTAACTGTAAGAAGTTGGGGTGCACTGGGACAATTAAAAATGGCACCATATCCGAATGTAAGTTAATAGATAATTATATTCTTACCCAAAGAGGGGAAATATTCGTCGGCGGGACTCTTAAAAAACTCACGTTTCTCCCAAAACATGATATTCCCATGGATTTAAGTATTAAATTTCATGATCCGTATAATAAAATTAATGCTCCATCTTTACAATTGGAAGAAAACAAACTAAAAATATTAGATGCTGGATGTGGATTATCCCAACATACAAAGGTATGTGTTGGTAAAATAATTTCCAAGATTAATTTTCCAGAAAATATAAAGCTGCGAGATAACATTTTTGACTATGAAATTGTCCCTATGTTTTACCCTAATAATTCTGAAAATATTAATATTAAAATGAAAAATACTGAAAAACCGCAACTAGATATTAATTATCCACCCATTAATAAATATGATTTGGACTATAAAATATTTTTCAATAATGTATATAATATAGATAAGAACCTCCTTAATTTTGACAGTCGTATTAGCAACAAACGCCTACGTATTAATATAGATTATACGTCTATGCCGTCCGAAGTATTGGTTACTGACGTGTTTTTAATATTCCATACTAATTATGGACCGAGTATAATAAATTTGGGTAATATAAAAAATATACACGACGTATCAGTAAGAATAATACATAATTTAGAAAATGACATTACTAACGAATTTAACTCTTTTGAAATAAAAACCATAAAATGCGGCGGAACGAGTCATAATTATATAACTATTTGCGCGGATAAAACTTTTTTGGAAATTAATATTAAAACCCATGACATCTTAACACTTTTTATTAATGAAATAGAGATTTCCACGGTTACGGTTAATAAATTCGGCGACACTTTAATTGGATTAGACAATAATACACCTAATTTTAAGGATATCAGGAACCATAATAATACATTATTATTTGGTAACTTTACCGACGAAATGTATGGGTTAGAATTTGGTAAAAGTATATCAAAGATAGAATTTAATAATATAGATAACATCAATGATATTGCTATTTCAAATAATAATGGTCACGCGATAAATTTAGCTAAATTAGATCATAGTATATTAAAAAATGATTCTTCTGGAATATTAGAAGATATTGAATATGATTACGGTGGGGGTAAACGCCAATTACACGAATATATTACATATAGTATAGTAAATGGATTTTTAGACGATATATCGTTTAATGAAAATTACTATTTATTAGATAGTATATGGAAAGGTTATACGCGACCACCCGTTTTTATTTTAAAAAATACGAATCAGCGGGACCGGCGACTAAGATTAAGAGAAAAAATACATTTAGAAATGCCGCTTATATTAGATGACTTAAATGATGATAATTTCCAAGACGCCTTGGTTGAGGGCGTAATTGATTATGGGGGATCGGATTTTAAAGGGCAGATAGTTGATAATAATTCAGGGTTTAACGGGCATATAAAATTAGATAAAATTTCAAATAACATGTATCAAGTCAATTTTGAAGATATGGGTTACAATTACGACGAGGGGTTATTATGCACATTGATCAGTTATAGAATAGTTGACAATACATTACTTGATTTAAATATTTTAGATCAATACGACGTGAAAATAAATTCAGTCGGTCAAATTGATTCTAATAAGAAGGTGTTATGGAAAAATGAAATCCCCGTATCAAAAATAGCAATTGTTTGGGATGATACTTTAAAACAAGATATATATACGGTTTACAATCCTATTCACAATATAAACACCCAGTATAAATTAATTTTAGGCAGTATACCCAGTAATAATATAATAGTAACTAATAACGGTCACGGGTTCAATAAAGATTGCGGTAAAATTATATATAAAAGTGTGGACGCGTGTAAATTATTTAATGTAGACTTTAATTATTTCACAAATATTAAAAATGGTGAAATACAAAATGTCTCTATATCTATTCCCGAAATAAACGGTTTCAAAATCCCGTTAACGGGGTATACTATAAATAATAATAAACTTACTATAAAACACCAAGAATATTTAATTGAAACATCTAAACAATTAACAGGATTTAGAATTATAGACAAAGGGTATAATCTTAATAATGATAGTAAATTATATAATGGTTTCGTGACAAAGTTACCTAATATTGAATCTGACGACATAAAATCAGTCTATTTTACATCAGAAGAAGAGAACTATCCACTTGATATAAGGGGGAATCGGTTAGAATTTAGAGATGAGAATAAATTTATGGTTACGAATAGTAATTATAACCTCTCGTTATTAGATTATGAAAACATTAAAATAGACAATAAGACAAAAACCCAAACCGCCCTTAAAACGCAGTATTTATCATACCTATCCGACATAAAAATATCAACTAAAACGTCTAATACAATTATTGTAGAGTTAGAGAACACAAATCCGATATTTACGGAACAAAGTGAAGTATTTTTCTCATCAACTATTAAAGATATCAATATTATACACCCCGGCAATGAATTGGATGATACTTACAGTTTATATAAACTTATTTTAAAAAATGTCCGTAACGAAATCATTAATTTAAACGACAATATATTGGTAGAATTTGAGGGGCGTAATAGTACGATAAGAAACAATTTAGTTGATATAGAGGTTTGTAGAGATGGAGGTGGGAGCGGTGCATTAATTAATCCCTTCTTTATGGAAAGTGGGGGAGGTAAGTTATTATCAATAATGGCGGTTAATGAAAGTAAACTTGTAAATAGTTTAGCGGGATATGATGGAAACGATTTAAATTTAAATATTGATGATTTAAGCAATCATTCAGAACTTCGGCATTTATCTCAAAATATATACGGATGGCAGGGTATTGATAGATCCCAATTAATAACCCAGAAAGATGCATTGGACTTGGATAGTATACGTAAATTTATGAAGACATGGAGATATAGAAATGTTCAGGATATACCTATTTTAAATAAGGGTAATTACGATTTTTATAAATCAGATAATTCAATAAAAAAATTAGGTTTAAGTATTGATTTTAAAGAACGGGAGGTTATACGAGATGTAGATTATTACCGATATTTGGAAAAATATTTTACAATGAAAAATTCTGTTGATAGTAATATTATTTTATATAGTTTTTGTCTAGACAATAACCGACTTCAACCTAATGGAACCATCAATTTAAGCAGTTTGGATAATTTATGTATCGACTTGGAATTAAAAAATCCAGAAAAAGAAACCCAAGGGAAAGAGACGTATAAATATGATGTTTCCGTCTTTCTTAAATATTACAATGTCATTGATTATATTAATGGAGAGGGGTCGCTGAAATATGGTAACTGAATAAAATACGGTTTCAATAAAAATTATTATATAAAATTATTATATAATGTTTTGTAGTAATATAGGTTTGCTGGCACTTGTTTTTATTATAACGAAAATAATTATACTTTTTACGATCACCCTACCATATACCAAGGCACAGAAAGATTTAAATGATTCCTTGGATGCCGCACAACGTGGTGCATATAAAAAAATTATAAGTGAGCGCCGCCGTATATATATAATGGGATATATCATTGGAATTGTCCTTTCTGTTTTTATTGTATTACTAAATTTGTTTGTTTTAAAACAAAATAGGGTGGCCGTACGATGTTTATGTGCGATTATAGTAAGTTTAATCTCATATTTCTTTTATATTTTACATCCGAAATCTAAATATATGATACAGGTAATTGAAACAAAAGAACAAATTAATAATTGGTTGAGTATATACAAGTCCATGCAATTTAAGTTTCATATCAGTTTCATATTAGGTATTATTGCTGCTGGATTGGGTCATTATTCATTTTGTTAAAATATAAATGTATATATCCTACTAAAATTTAAATTTAAAAATTTATATCTATATAGTAATTAGTATGACAGGAGGGCAATTACAACTAAATTCATATAAAGGTAATAGAAGTTTTTTAAATAAGGGTACTCCATTAAATAGTTTTTTTAAAAAAGTTTTTTACCAATATAATAATTATGCTAAAATATTATATTCAATTGATCTAAAACAAGAAGTAGATAATACCCGGCAAAATTTTAGCACTAATAGTAAATATAGGTTAAAAGTTCCTAAAAATGGGGATTTAATTAAAGAGTTTTATGTTCAAGTTAAGTTACCGGAGATTAATTACAATCTTGACACGTTTTGCGGCGTGAAATGGATCAAAGACCTACAATTTAAACTTATTAAGAGTATTAAATTTAAAATAGGTGGTCAAACTATTCAGGAATTTGATTCCGAAACATTATATTTTTATTATACACTATTACTTAAAAAAGAGAAAAAGGCGTTACTTAAATATGTTTCTAATCAAAATTATATAGATTCTACTAATTCAGGTCAAGGTTATTTATCCGAAACTAAATTAACGATTCCTATACCTGTTTGGTTTTCGGAGATCCCTTTTCCACTAACTTGTTTAGAATATATGGATTTAGAAATTGAGTTAGAATTAAATTCAATATATGATTTACTTTTAGTTAGAGATTATAATTTAACATCATTTCCCGCAACGAGTGAGCGACTTAAAATTAACACTAAACCGTGGAGAAAACTTGAACTGAACGAACATGAAACGAAAAAAATGATTACTAAAAATTTCAAATTATATCCCGAAGTGAAACTTAATTATATCTTTTTGGAAAATAAAGAATTGGTAAACTATTTTACATATGAACATAAGTTTCTTATAGAAATTTACAGAAAAACACATTTAAATGATATAAAAAGCGCCAAAAGATATTCTGCTAAAAATAAAACGTTACAGTATAATTACGATACCATCGGATGTACCCGCGATTTAATAATTGTTGTGAGGAAAAAATCTAACACTGCTAAATTTAACCAACACTTTAATTTTACTAATTTAGATGATATACAAAAACCCCATTACAATTTATTTCAAAACTTTTTCTTAAAAACCGCTATCAACCAATATAATGTAAGTGGCGGGAGCGGTCAAACCTTATTACACTATTTAGAGGACTTTGTTATTGATACTAAAAATACTACAAGTGATATTTCGGGGACGAAATACCCTAATTTATATGCGGCGGTGCCTACAGGACCAACGTCAAATATAGTTGTTGGGTACGACGAGGCGTTTAGAAGTGCGGATATTTTATCTCTAAGAGAACAATGGGGTTTTAGACATGTGGACGCTTCCGAAAATCTAATACCTATAATAGATAGATCGTTTAAAAAGGATATTATAGAAGAACTGCAAGTAAAATTCAATAATATAGAAAGGATAGAATTTAAAGATAAAAGTTGCTTTCAGGAATTAGAATTTTTTAAAAATTATCCATCAAGTAATAATAACTCCATATATGTTATTAATTTTTCACTTTTCCCCGATAAAAAAAAACCATCTGGTCAGTGTAATTTCAGTCATATCCAAAAGGTACGCATTGATTTTAAATTAAATTTGAAAGACGTTGAGGATTACGAATTATTACTTTATAATAGGTATTATAATATTTTGGAATTAGCAGCGGGATCGGCTAAATTAATTTATTTCAAATAAAATCTATTTAGTAGACCTCACTACATTGTAAGTTTATAATTGAATATACAATATAATGCATATATAATGCTTTTAAATTTTCAACATTAGATTGACATATCGCGACCGGTGTATTAATAGCATACTTATAATTATGACGGCTTTAATTGTGCAAGGGCGTAATTAAAAATATTGATACTATATATAGACTATGGAGATAATGAAGTATTTAGTTGAGTTCGTCGGAACATTTATATTTTTAGCGGTAATTTTAACTCAGGGAAAACCTATACCCATTGCCGTCGCATTATTAGCAGTAATTTATTTTGGTGGCGTTATTAGCGGGGGACACTTTAACCCCGCTGTATCAATTATGATGTTTTTCAAAAAGGCGTTACCGACGATTGACCTTCCTTTTTACATTATTGCACAAATCCTTGGTGGACTTTTGGCATTACAGTTCTTTAATTTCACAACTACAGCCGTAGCTCCTCCAATTGTAGTTTAATTCGTTAATGGATGTATATTTTTTTAATTTAAATAAATATATATTATAATAGATTTATTAATGACGGGGTCTCTTTTACAACTTGTGGCAATAGGAAATGAAGATTATTTTTTTATTGGTAACCCACAAATATCTTTTTTCAAACGTGTATATTTAAAGCATACTAACTTCTCCATTGAACGATTGGAAGTCCATAATGAAGGTAAACAGCAGTTTAGGGATAATAAAACATACACATTTAATATTAATCCTGATTATGGTGATCTGTTTTACTATACAGTATTTCATATAAAATTACCGGAAATATATTCGGCTACAGATTTGCAATTTAGATGGATTGAAAATTTGGGTAACAACATTGTAGAGGAATGCTCTATCTTTATAAATGATACTTTATTAGAAAAGATAGAGAGTCCCTTCTTGCATTTAAGTAATTCTCTACATCTTAATAATAATTCAAAGGATATATATAATAAACTTACTAAAAATATTACTAAAGTCC
>Ga0115008_10004586_pt1 | contig 11457 bp, 5 predicted proteins | sample FraStrMetagenome_FD_87164 | JGI IMG/M metagenome (GOLD analysis project Ga0115008, IMG submission 87164) | Marine eukaryotic phytoplankton communities from Arctic Ocean - Fram Strait ARC3M Metagenome | ecosystem: Environmental > Aquatic > Marine > Oceanic | place: Fram Strait | collected 2012-06-18
ATGTTCTGAAGGGCTACTCCTTCCTTGACTATCTCACGTCCCTGTCGGCCGAGAAGCGGTGCATGGCCGGGTTTGGTCCGACGGGATACATGATTTCGGGCATCGACCCGTACAACAACCCGGTGCCGTTCATGAGGTGTGATTCGAGAAAGTGTGGCGGCGTTGGGGAGGATGCCGTCCCGTACTGCGAGTTCAACATTTTGGCGTTGGCGCCATCGGATGCGGACGACGCCCTGGCCGAACAGCGGGTCGATGACTTCATGACCTTTTTGGGCGATACGTATCCGCAGCTGCTCGATGCCTTCAACTTTCCCTTTACTCAAAAGTTCATCCAAAAGTTCCCAAGTCAGGATGTTCTGGAGCAGTATGTCCGGCATTCAGATTATGGCAAGACGGAGGACATGCCCAAGGTTGCGGTGGCGGTGGTTTTCGATTCCACGGAGGGAACCGCCAATGATTACAGCTATTCCATCCGAGTAAATAGCACGGGGTACAATTCTCCTGAAAACGAGGGACGGCCGGCATCTCCCACCACTCCGTCGACGGCCAAGCTGTTCGACAGCTTTGCAAAGACTCCCGAAGGGGCGTGTTCCCTCCAGGGAGGGACTCCTTCGCCCGGATACTACGGTGATACCTGCGTTGGGCAGTATTTGTACAACGGAGCCTTGTCCATTCAGCGATTGGTGAATGATTATGTCTTGAATGCTACGGGTGCCGCGGACAGTGGAGCGTATGTTTCCGAAAATGGAGTCTCTTTTGTATATTTCCCGGAACCAGAGTACACAGAAGAGGGCTTCTATGCCACCATCTCTCAATTTGTCCCGTTATTGATTGTCCTCGGCCTGCTGTATCCCGTGGCGGCCTGCGTCCGATCGATAGTCCAAGAGAAGGAGCTCAGGCAAAAGGAGCTGATGAAGATGATGAGCGTTCCAGAGTCGGCGATCGGATGGAGTTGGTTCGTAATGCTCTACGGCTTCCTACTGTTGTCGGCAATCTTGACTTCCGTGGTTTCATCCGCGCTGTACTCCAACTCGACCTTCGTCATTCTGCTCGTCTTTTGGGCATTTGCCTTTCTGGGATCGCTCATGTTTGCGACTGTTATTGCCGCCATCTTCTCCAAGGCAACGAGAGCTACGCTCGTTGGTATTCTTTTGTATTTCAGCGGCTACTTTTTGACGCTTGCCTTGGATTACACGACGGACAGTCCGGGTGCTCTCTTTGCCGTCTCGCTTCATCCGGTAACGGCGTTCTCGTATGCGTTGCAAGTGCTTGGTGATCTCGAGGACAAGGGCGTTGGGTTGACCCCGAGTACCATATCGTTCTCGGATTCTCCCTCGGGCTATTCGTTCGGCAATGCCATGGCGTCGCTCATCTTTGACTGCCTCCTGTGGGGCATCTTGTCCTGGTATTTGAACCGTGTTGTTCGAGGTGACTATGGCACGCCCATGCCGTGGTATTTCCTATTTTCCAAGAGTTATTGGTGTCCCTCCAGAATCCAATTTGACGATGAAGACGAAGAAAACATCAACGATAAGAATCTGGACATTCCTAGTGAGCCGGTGGTGAGCGAGGCCCTCCTCAACCAAGAAGACCGGATCCAGATCAGGAATCTCACCAAATCCTTTGGAGATAAGCAGGCAGTAGACGGACTGAATCTTGACATGTACTCCGGTCAGGTCACTGCACTGCTTGGGTGAGTCATTTCGAGTTGTTCTCTTTTCTGGTTTGCTCTGATTGGTGTACCTAGGTATACATGTACAACAATGTATTGGAATTCAAAGCAATCTCCCTCGCTTCTCTAACACTTTTTAACTCTCGCGTCCGCACTTCGATGATTTTCTTCTTTTCCAATAATAGACACAATGGCGCCGGTAAGTACTGTTATATGTATAATGATGTATTGATTGCATTTATTTGTTGCCACAGAGAAAGCTCATCGCCTTTTCTTCTCGTGTCCCCACAACAATTAATTCAATTCTCTACGCAACGCTCTGTAACTAAATCACTCTGCGTCCCCGGCAAAACCACGACAATATCAATGCTGACAGGCATGTTGGCGCCAACGTCCGGCTATGCCAAGGTCGCCGGCTACGACGTGCGCAGCCAAATGGCGTTGGTGAGAGAAAAAATCGGCATCTGTCTCCAGCATGATTGCCTTTTCCCCTTGCTGACAGTGAGGGAACACATTGAGTTCTTCGGCAGGCTCAAGGGCATCTACGATTCACTGCCCAAGAAGGAGGCCGATGAATCCGTCCGAACTTCCATTGAAGACGTTGCTCTTCTTGACAAACGGAATACTTTGAGCAAAGACCTCTCCGGTGGCATGAAGAGAAAACTGAGCGTGGCCATCGCTTTTTGTGGAAACAGCAAAACTGTTATTTTGGATGAGCCATCAAGTGGTATGGATCCATTCAGTCGACGGTTTGTCTGGAATCTCATTCGCCAGTACCGCGAATCGAGGTGCATCGTCCTTACTACTGTAAGTACCTAGGTACATCTGATCTGCTGTCGCTTATCTTTCATGTTGACCTCTTTCGTTCAAAAAAATCCTCACTCTCCTCCTCTTTTCCGCCCTCTTATATTACTTGACTTTCAGCACTTCATGGACGAAGCGGAGGTGCTGGGAGATCGCATTGCGATCATGGCAGAAGGTTGCTTGCGCTGCGTTGGGTCTTCCCTGTTTCTGAAGAAGAAATATGGTGTAGGCTACAACTTGACCATTGAAAAGAATTTTTCGAAAGTCATTAGGCGCGCGTCGCGCAGTAGCAGTGCTTCTAGCCTTGGTAACTCTCGGCGGCAGCATAAGGATGGGTTCGTGGACGAGAAACACGTCGATCCTGGATCGGAACGGAGCCTCGTCGCACGCCAGGGTTCTGAACGTCAAAAAAGAAATGCACCTAGCCCTACCGAGGCCGCCATCATCGACATTGTCCAGGGTGCCGTAAGAGAGGCATCGCTTCTGACCAATGTTGGAAATGAGATTTCATTCCAATTGCCTTTGGTCGCTTCCAGTGAATTTCCCGACATGCTCAATCGCCTCGACACGATGGTGGAAGGAAAGGAAATCTCGTCTTACGGAGTGGGCATTACCACTCTGGAGGAGGTCTTCCTGATGGTGGCAAGAGGTGAGACGGGCGATAAGGATAAGATGCAGTCTGTCCGCCAAGAGGATGGGAGCGTTCGGTCCTCGACGAGAGGTAGCTTCCGGTCAACGGGAGATGAAATGGAACAGCGACACCAATTTGCTCGTCATTGTCAGGCTCTATTTGCAAAGCGTGCCCTGAATTTCAAGCGCGACAAGAAAGCATGGTGCTGCAGTACGATCTGTCCGTCTATTTTTGCCCTTCTTGGTTTTCTTGTGGTGGCCTACTCTCCATCCAACAGAGGCATGCCACCAGTCCTCGTCACTCTCGATAACAACAACCCGCAGATCAAGACCGACCTTCGCAATCCAGTCCCCTACAATGAGGCCGGTGGCGAGTTCAGCTGCCAACCAGGCACTTGCATTGGATACACGGACAGTTCTCTATCTGGGACGGGGGAGAATCTCTATTTTTGCGGTGAGAGCGCTGCGTTTGGCGATGATGGCGACGTGTCCACTTGCTCCGAGGAGGGATACTGCGGACCAAACTGCACCATTACCGAAAGCGATTTCTACATGAATGGATTCCTCTCCACCGACGAAGGCAATTTCCTCGTCCCGCAAGATGTGTCCGGAGTTGAGGAAACGTCGTACCGTCTCGGTAATACATCCACTTCCTTTGCAGCCTCCCAGTATGGTGCATGCTACTTCATGCACGACATGCAATCTGTTACTACGTTGGGGTCTGGAATTACCGTCACCTATTCAGACGCATCGGTTACGGCCTGCCTTGAGCGAGAACAGCCCGACGAAGTGTGTGAACGGCTCACAGGTCTGGGGTACGTTGTGAGCTCCAACTTCACTTCGCTGCATGCTTCAATACAATTTCAAGCAGCAGCCGATGCCGCCATTGCTCGCTCAGCGACTGCAAACGAGGCCATCACAATCAATCCAACGTTGCATCCCTTGCCAATTACTAGCGTCGAAGAATCGTACGTCTCGGGGGAGGATGCCTTCACCGCTTGGTTCCTTCTTGTTGTAAGTTTCCCCTTCATTTCAGGAGCGTTTGGCACCTTCGTCGTTTCTGAAAGATTGGCCAAGGCAAAGCACTTGCAGACCGTCGCTGGGGTCAAACCGTGGGCCTACTGGCTATCCACATACGCATGGGACACTCTAAACTACCAGCTGCCTCTCTGGATTATTATTGGTCTGATGTACGCCGTTGGTTTGGAAGCGATGACGACCAGCGACAGAGATGTCGCGGCCGGAACAATCATTACAATGTTTCTGTTTGGTCCGGCGGCGGCTGGCTTCACATACTGTACGTCCTTTGCCTTTAAAAGCCCGAGCATGTGCAATCTGTTTGCGATTATTTTTGGCTTCATCATCGGTATGGTGCCTGCCATTGTTAGTTTCATCCTCCGCCTGATTGCGGCCGACCCTAACGGGGAGCTGAATCACTTTTTGACGATTGCTCAAGCAATCGAGTGGATAATGCGGCTTTTCCCACCCTTTTGTTTCGCCAAGGGGCTACTTTTTCTCATCAACATTGAAAGCATTTCGCTTATCTATGGCAAGCCGGACATTACGGCTTTTGATGTAGACGTAATGCTTTATGAGGTGATCTTCTTGGCGGTGGAATGTGTGGTTTACATCGCTCTGGCAGTCTTCATTGATAGAATGTCGAACCGTCCAAGCGCTGTCCGCGCGTGGAAGAACTTTGTCAAAATGCTGACTTGCCGTTGCTGTTGTTCTCGGGTCAGGACAAGTCCAGAATCACTCACAATGGCTGATGGTAGCAGCGCCATTGATGAGGACGTAGCGATCGAGAACGAGCGGGTGGCAAGCGGCGCCGCGGACAATTCGCTCATTGTCGTTAATGACCTAACAAAGGTATACGACAATGGCAAGCGCGCTGTCGATCATTTGAGTCTCGGTATCCCCGCTGGCGAGTGCTTTGGCCTTCTCGGAATCAACGGTGCCGGTAAGTGTTTTTGTTTTTGGTTGGATGCAGTAGTTATTTGTGCGTTTGCTGCACTCATTTATTTGATCCACTGCATCGCCCTCCCTAACTAATTTGTTCATGTACCACTCAATTATTCCAGGCAAGACAACCACCATGGCGGTCCTAACTGCCGAATTCCCTCCAACTACTGGCGATGCTCTCCTCGATAGTTATTCCGTCACATTCCAGCCTGAAAAGACCCGTCAACGCATTGGTTACTGCCCTCAGTTTGATGCGCACTTCACCAACATGACAGGAAGGGAGCATATTGAGCTATACGCTGCCATCAAGGGACTACCCAAGTCAGCAATCAAGGGCGCCGTCGCATCTAAACTTGCCGAGGTCGGGCTCAGCGAATACGACGGCAATCGACTCTCGAGCCAATATTCAGGTGGTATGAAGCGCAAGCTGTCTGTCGCTATTGCGACTATCGGATCCCCGCCGATCGTTTTCCTAGACGAGCCGTCTACCGGGATGGTAGGTACCACGCTCTTCTCTATTTTTATTGCCGATCTCGGACTATGGTCTTGTATTATTTGGTGCGTAGCTCACACAATTGCGATTCTTCCACACGATATCTGTTTCTTTTCTCAAATGGTATACAGGATCCAGTGGCTAGGAGAGACTTATGGCGTGTCATTAGTGACATGGTGTCCGGTAGGAGCGGTGGCAGCCGAACTAGCGTCGTCCTCACCACTCATTCGATGGAAGAGTGCGAGGCTCTGTGTCCTCGGATCGGTATCATGGCCCAGGGCAAGCTCCGGTGCCTCGGTTCGGCACAGAGGCTGAAGAGCAGATTTGGAAAAGGCTTTCAGATCGAAGCCAAGGTTCTTGGCGTTCTCCGCGACGACAGAGACTACCAAGACATGCTTTTCGCGCTCCTTGAGTACTTGGGAGAGTCGCCAGAAAACACCACAGGTGAAGAGATTTTTATCTCGCTTGATGATACTTTGGCTGCGGTCAACGCTGTCACAGGCGGTGAGGAATCTTCGGGCATTAAGAGCACCATTGCCGCGACGATTGCCGAAGACAATCCAATTGGATATCCGATCCACAAAGATGCATCGTCAGAAACAGGAATCGCGGTGGATGAGGTGGCTCAATGGGTATGTGAGGAAAAGAGGGTTGAGAATCTCCAGGCCTTCTTCGAGGAATCGTACTCTTCTGCAATCCTTCGAGAGCGCCAAGAGAACAAGGTTCGGTACGAGGTGGCTTCGGATGGGCTAAAAATCTCATCTATCTTCGAGGCGATCGAGGTAAACAAGGAGAGCCTGCAGCTTGCAGATTATGGAGTAAGTCAAACCTCACTCGAGCAGATCTTCAACTTTTTTGCCGCTGAGGCCGAGGAGCGCAAGAAGGGCCAGGACGATAGATAGATAGATGTTGATGTCTCCACTTGGTGAGGCGGGTGTCATTTCGAGCGTCGTCCCTGTGGGATCGTACGGAGTACCGGGCTCAGAAGATGAAGACAAGTCCAGATCGGTCGCTTATTGCCTCTCACTTTTAGGTACCAACCCTGTAAAATGAACTATTAGCAAGCATAGACTCTCAGACTTCACCCATACTCACGTGCCTTGGCACATCCTAGCTAGACCTAATTTATATAGGGAGGGAGTTTAGAGATCAGTAAGTGGCGACAGCGGAAGAGATTGACAAAGCCGCCGTCTTTTTATTACGTAGCAGAATTGATCTCAGCGTCCCGGAGAATCTTTTGCACATTTAGCCCCTGGTTCGATAGCCAGAGCAGGCCGAGATATTCAATACTCTTCTTGTCCGGTGTTTCTCGCCCGCTCCCACTGCCCATGATAGTCGAAGCCAGGCTACTGACGCCATCAGAAACAAACCTATGGCTTGGACCAAGCAAATGAGAGGCAATCAGTATCTTACAGCATGCCACACATGCTGCATTCCTCGAAAGAGAGGAAGAATGAGGAATGGACAGTGCCTCCTGGACTGGTTTCAATAGCTCCTTTAAAGTGCCGCCGAAGATGTCGCCTCCCGAGCATACATCGGAAATGTGTTTCGGAAGAAGATCATCAAAGGTTTTCCTCTTCTTCGGGGCATGATTTCTCCTCGGTTTTACGGCATCGGCCTCGTCGTCTTCATCACTACCGGAGTGATAAAAATCGGCCTCGTTTTCCGCAGATGCGAGCCATTTCGGATCCAGGTTGAGATTCTGCTGGCGAGGGCCAACCCCGCCGGAAGAATTGGGCCAGGACACTGTCTTCGTGGAGGCACTTTGGAAATGCTCATCTAGAGCGACTGAGATCTCCGAGAACGAAGAAAAGTCGCCTGAATCAGAATCATGACGAAAAGGGGGTAAAGTGGAATGAAAGAAGAGCTGTTCCCACCATTCTCTTCCATTGCCCCACCACTCTTCATCATGATTCCGACGAATACGTGCGTCGTGATCACAACAAACGTTCCCTTGCAAGTATGGACATTCGGCGCAACCATCCACCGAACAAATAATCTTGTCCGCTTCCTCTTGAGAATTGCGGGACTCGCCGAGAGAGCCAAGCGATGAAGCCAGATATAACCAATGCGTATAGTCATCAGGTGCCTGCTCGAGACGATCGGCCAGAACTGTGGAGACAACATCGTTCCTTACGTCGGCATTGGACTTCAGATCAAAAATACGCTTCACGGCGGCGTCAGATCTATTTGATTTTGCCCATTTTATTGTGTAATGAGCATGAAGCATTCGAATGCTTTGGAAGTGTACCTCGTTGTTGCTTCTAGTAGCCCCCCGACGAATCAAGAGGCACACAGCTTGCTTCCATTCCAGGAATGAAGATATTGCGATGTGATAATACGGTGATGCTGGGCCATGGGAGTTCTCGTTGACGCTACATTTCTCAAGGACGCCGCGAAGACAATTTGATGTCTGAATACGGACTTCGGCATGGTTGTCAGCCCTGGTTCTTCTTGCGATGTCGCCATGGTCATCGTCATAGTAGTCGGAAGCTGCCCACTGCGCGCCAGTTCCAATGACTACCCCAGAGCTAATGCACGTCGCTGCTGCTAGAAAGGCTAATTGCCACGACACGAAGGCCGGATCGCTATGATTCGTCTTTTCCACCAGGTCGGAAGCCGCTTCGGCTGCCGTGAGAAGCTCAGATATGAGAGTCGACGCCTTGATACTTTCACGTTGATCACCAAGGGAACTGATTGCGTTGGTGGCCGAGTCGTCATGGATGATCTGTTTCTTGGATTCCATGTCCTCGATCATAAGCCTCATCAGGTCGAACGGGGTTCGATGACACATGTCGTCGAAACTGCAAGGCCTCGAGATGATTTCGGCGGCATTTGATGGAAGAACCGCGGCAAAACCTGCAATGACCGTTGTAATGTGAAGTTCGTTAAAGATTTTCAGGCGAGGGTCTGTTTGTAACTTGCGTCCAGCATTGGCAATGTCCTCGGCAACACCCACCATATCCACCCCCGCTTCTTCTTCTCTTTTGTCGTTTGCAGTCAACGTGGGCCGACCATCCTCCTCGCTATCATCGTCAGAACTATCGATTACCAGCTTGGTATCATCCGAGTAGATACCCGGAGACTGGTCGTTGGCCACAAAACTTTGACGACGCAGGGCTGCCATAGCAAGGGCAGAAATTGGTAAATCTTTCTTCTGATGATAGATCGGGAAAGATTTTATCACAAGATCAAAGTAATTCATCAATCCCTGCCTCAAATCATCAGGCTGCTCCTCGACGGCGGCAGAGTGCTGGCTGGTGCTCAAGAATGACATACCTTGGTATCCGGCAGTCTCTTCGTCTTTCACGGTCCTTGCGCCCCTTTCCTTGTTTGCCACAGACCTTGCGGCACAAAGCTCTGAAACAAGAGCTGAAATCGTTATGCTCACCACAGTAGGGTCGATATGTGCATTTCCCCGGGGCATATGAGCGTACGGATCTGGTTGACATACATCCTCGTCGTCACTCTTATTTCCGTCTGCTGCACATATCCCCCTGATAGAAGTGCGAATAACGCCCCGGTGAGGAGGTGGCGCTGGCAATAAGCCACTCTTCTCCTCGTCCTCATCTTCATTTTTGTCTCGCCCATCGGTCTGCTGCAGACCATCGTCGCTTGTTTCGTCCATTGTGAAACGAACCTTTCTACCATCATCCGTCCTTCCTCCCTCTCCCTCCTTGTTAGCTTCAACTACTTCAGCAGCAGCACAGCCGACGCCGACGCTGATGCCATTTGATTCCTTTTCGGGGTATAGCCTCTCAATGCGATTGCGCAAGCTCTTTGCCCGTTCTCGTATCGGAGTAGTTTCCCAAATTGCATTCGGTCCGCACATCCAAGATGGCTCATCACCAAGTAGTTCGTCCATTATGTCTATCACTTGGCGACAAAATGCCACCAGCTCGGACCTTTTACTGCCCTTTCCCCCGGTGGTGTCGTCCCGCTGCAACCGTCGCAGCTGGAGCATAATGTCCACCCTCACCTTGTGCCAGAGCTGACGGTTGGACTCCACCTCGCGGGCATACTGGAGGAGAATTCTATCCCTGCTAGATTGGATCGGTCTCGAGTCATCTAGGGCGATTGACGAATGCAGCAGAGATATAATCCGAAACAGCGCCTCGCGATGCGACGGTTGGGTGCCGGTCGATCCGGTGATCATAGACGAGGCAATTCTTCGGAGCTGGTGCAAATGAAGCTCGTCGTTGCGAGGATTGACGCGATTTCTGGGATTGACCTTTATTTGCGCACCGTTCTGTACCTTTTGGGCCTTCTGGGGGAACTGCTTGCCTTCTCCCTCATTACTATCGCCACCACTACCAGTATTCAGAGGAGGCAAATACGACGAGGGTAAAACCCTGGACAAATTGCTCCGAGTCGACTCCAATCCCTCTCGACCACTCAGATGACCATGGCGCGACATGAGGGGAAAGTAAAAGAACGGATCCACGAGGCCGTGCACTCTGGCCCTGTTGCTGTACGGAGGAATGACGCGCGCCACAGCCGGATTCTGGGAATGCAGAGGCAAATTGGTACGGTTGATCCCAGGACCGATGCTCCGTCGGGACGGTGCCGGCGCATCGCGCGTGTAGGAGAATTCTAGGTCGGCATTGCGCAGCGGGGCCGAGTGACCCTGCTTGAGATAGCTCATTGGTCCCCTGTTGGCGGCATCGTCATCGTCGTCGACATTGTCTGCATCATCATCAGTTCGACCGCCGCCACTGCTCCGATCGGTGTGGTATTCGCCATCGCTCTCCATCTTCATGGTGACGGGATCCTCATCTTGTGACATGTGTTTGAGCAGACCGTCCAATACCCCTGGACTTTCAGTATTGTCGCCAGAATCTGCATCTGATTCATTTTCAGAAGATTGCTCGCCACTTTCCTTCTTATTAACGCCTTCCCTCTCCTTCCGCTCGTCCATCAACCGGCGCATCCTGGTCTTGACGGCGTCGCCGCAATCCACTTCTTCGGCCAGGTCCCATTTCTTTCCGTATCGGAACCTTCGCCGAACCTTCTCCCTCGCCCTCTTCTTTCGCTTGCGTTCCAACCGCTCCGGCGTCATGTCCAGAAGGCTTGATCTTCGGCGCTTGGACCGCCGGCGCCTACTCCTGCCGGCGCTGGAATCTGATGCCGACGCGGTCGCGTCGAGGTAGTCCTCGTCGTCAGAATCGAGCAGGAGCGATCGATTGGGCGTTGGCTGGGCGGGCGACGATGCCGCGGCAGCCTGATCGTCCGTCGAGGAAAAGCCCGAGAGGCCACCATCCGACGACTGTTGCGATTGCTGCCCCAGCAGAAGACTACCACGGTCCTGCCCCTGCTCGGACTGGCCAAGCCCGTTTGTGCTCGCGCTGGAATCGTAAAAGTTCTCCACAGCGTCGAAGGCATACTCTCCATCGGGATGAGGGCGCTTGCGACGGCCGCCGCTGCTGCCACCGCCACCGCCGCTGCTGCCCCCTCCTGCGTCGCTACCACCGTGTCCATCATCGCCCGAGCCGCCGGCGGCACCGGCGGCGCGACCGTAGATGAGCTCGTAGATCGACGACATCCCTCACTTGCTAGCTTCCTATGCCGAAGCAGAATGGAGCAGCCATCTAATGCTCCGTTTCTTCAACCTACGTAGCGGCTCTCGGGCATGGAAAGGTTGCAAGGTGGCCGGAAAATGCGCCGATATGGCCATGGCTGGCTGGCGCATGGCATTGCAGCATGGCGGTTTGCGCCATCGTACGTCTTTCCGTCGGCAGGCATCCCGTCCTCGCCACTCGCCACAAAACATCCATCGATATCAACCCACGGCCTGGCTACTCGTAAGTAGTATGTTCCAGCATTTCCAGCCATGATGCTCAGTTCTGCCTCATCCGTAATAAGCGCGATGCGGCATGGGCGTACCCGACGGTTCACA
>Ga0115008_10004589_pt1 | contig 11449 bp, 13 predicted proteins | sample FraStrMetagenome_FD_87164 | JGI IMG/M metagenome (GOLD analysis project Ga0115008, IMG submission 87164) | Marine eukaryotic phytoplankton communities from Arctic Ocean - Fram Strait ARC3M Metagenome | ecosystem: Environmental > Aquatic > Marine > Oceanic | place: Fram Strait | collected...
AGCTATAGTCGCCGCAGGTGTTCAGTGGAAAGATATTGACCAGTCTGCAGATTCATTGCCACTCAAAGGACAGACCTGGGTTTTGACAGGCACTCTAGAAACTATGAGCCGCGCTGAAGCTAAAGATAGGCTTCAAGAATTTGGAGCCAAGGTGGCCGGAAGTGTTTCAGCCAAAACTCATGCAGTCGTCGCAGGCCCAGGAGCTGGGTCGAAACTCAAAAAAGCACAGGCGCTTGAAATTCAGGTACTAACCGAACAGTCGCTTATAGAATTTTTAGCTACACTTTAGCTTTGGAAGCCAACAACCTATGACTAATAAAACGGGCAAAAGCCCAATTAAAATGCGATCTACTTGGATTATATCCATGTTGGCCTGTGGGATTTTTTTATTAATAATGATAAAAAATTACGCAGTTTCCGTAGACAGTATTATGCAAAATTTTGTTTACATACTAGCCGGTCTAATCGTTATTTTTATCCCTACTTCCCTAATAGGTTGGGCGGTATCACAAATCCGTAAACGACGTAAATAGGTGTCTACTCAATCGTTTTCATTCCGCTATTTTTTGATCACTATTGGTCTAAGCAATCTTGCCATGGGATTGCAAAAAGTCCTCTATCCTTGGCTAGTGGTTGGAGTGTTGGATTTATCGCCAAGTCACCTTGGTTTTGCTCAGTTAGCGGTTCTATTACCCAGCCTATTGTTTGTCCTTCCTGGTGGTGTAGTATCTGATCGACTACACCGCGGCAGTTGGTTAGCCCTGTTGTATCTACTTTACTTTATTCCTGTTGGTGGTCTGTCCCTGTTGTTTTGGACCGGTACTGTCACATTTACACAGTTAATTATATTTGGCACCATATTTGGCACTATTACTGCCTTTGTTCAGCCGGCAAGAGAGAGCCTCCTTGGTTATGCTGCACCCGAATTAATGCATCAGGCCGTCGCAAAAGTCATGGTTGTGCAGTTTATCGCACAGGGCTTAGGGTTTCTGCTGGCAGGCCAGCTGGATATTGTCGATCCATTGCATCTTTTAAGCTTCCAGCTATTGGTTTTTCTGTTGAGCTCCCTATTTATTAAGCGATGCCATCCATTTGATCCTGAGGTTGAGAAAAACTTACCTCCCAAGCCCTCATCCTCCTTTAAGAATCTTGTTAATGAGTTGCGCGAGGGTCTTGTATTGTTTCGCCATAATAAAGGCCTACTGCATCTAATATTGATTGTATTTGCTACCGGCTTCTTGGCTTTTGGTGTCTATTTAGTGGGTGTGCCTCTTATAGCTAAGCAGCTCTATGGTGGAGGTGCGACACTCTATGCCGCCCTTCAGATAGTCTTTACCCTGGGTATTATTTCTGTCAATTTCGGGGTCATGAACCTATCCGCTATGTTTCTTAATGCAGGTAGATTAATGGTGCTGAGCTTTTTGGTTAGAGGGACATTGGTTGCTTTAGTGGCCCTAAAGCCCTCACTGTGGCTATTGTTTCCACTGATCTTTATTTGGGGTGTTTTTTCTGGGCTCTCAATGACCCTAGGTCGCACTATTATGCATAACGAGGTGCCAGATAATATGCGTTCAAGAGCAGCGTCCATTTATCAACTCTGCCTGTATGGCGGTGCGCCATTGGGAGCCTTATTCTGCGGACTGACTGTAGAGTGGATTGGTTTAACCGATACCTTCTTCGTTATTGCGGCGGTAACTCTTGTCTTATCTATTTTAACCGCCATGCATTCACCGCTATGGCATGTGAAGAGCGTACAGCCAGTTAAAGATTAAACGCGACTAAGGCAGCAGTCACAGCCACATTCAGAGATTCAACGCCGTTGGCCATTGGAATACCAATGCGGTAATCACTCAATTCTATAATGCTTTGTTGAACCCCATGGGTTTCATTACCCAGTACAAAAATACAGGGATGTTGCGACTCAAATTCAGCAATGGGAGTCGATTGATGTGAGCTTAGGGTGCAAATTTTAAAGCCGCGCTGTTTGAAATCTACAAGGGCTTTTTCTAAATTATCGCAGGATAAAATATTGCCTTTAAAGGCGGTGCCGGCACTGGCCTTGATTACCAAGGGTGATAGAGCAGCGCTTCCTTTAGAGGGCAGTAAAATCCCTGTAGCAGGGCTTGCAGTGACACTGCGAATAATCATCCCAAGATTCTGGGGGTTGGTTACCGAATCTAGGGCAATAAGTGAAGTTTTACCGCTATTACTGGCGCTAATGTCGGCCAAAAATTGTGCATAGGGTTGAAAGCCCGGGCAATAGATATCACAGGCTACGCCCTGGTCCTGTTTACTATTTCTGGATATACGTGAAAGTTGTTCGCGACTATGCAGTACCACTTCAATCTGTCGCCTTTCGGCTAATTCTTTAAGCTCTTTAATAATTGAGCTTTCACGATTTGATTTGGCAAGGTGAAGCTTATAAATTTCAAGCTTAGAGTCCTTAAGAACCTCAATAACCGGCTTGCGGCCATAGAGTGTAATCATATGGTCAAAGAAATTCTTTCGGGCTAGATACTGGTCAGTATCCTGATTTTGATGCTTATTAGATTGCTTGTTTTTATGGGTCATTTTTAATCTAAGAAAGACAGGCTTGATAGGCTCTAAGTGCCGACACCATGCCCATGTTTAATGAGTCAACGGTAAACGCATGGCCAATAGATACCTCAAGAAGATCAGGAATACTGGCAAATTTTGCAAGGTTGTCCAAATTTAAGTCATGTCCTGCATTAACACCCATGCCCAGCGATGTGGCCAAGTTAGCCGCATGAAGATGCTGTTGGAAAAGGGTTTCTAGCTGACTGGAACCCCAGGCTGCCGCATAGGGGCCAGTATAGAGTTCAATTCGATCCGCACCCAAATCAGAAGCTAATTTAATTTGTTGTAAATCAGGATCCATGAATAAACTAACCCTGACACCCATGGCTTTAATTTGATCAATGACGGGTATTAACTTGTCAGCTTGCTTCGTCAAATCAAAACCATGATCGGATGTCAGTTGATTGTCAGCATCTGGGACTAGAGTACATTGATTAGGTTGGGTTTCTTCTACCAGTGCTAATAAGCCGGGATAGCTATCAAGGGCACCAGCAAATGGATTGCCTTCAATGTTAAATTCAACCTCATCGAGCGAGCGGGTGAGGGCAGCCAGTTGACGAACATCATCGGGCCTAATATGACGCTGATCAGGTCTTGGGTGAACGGTAATTCCGTCAACACCACAGTCTATGCAGGTCTTTGCATGCTCGACTACAGAGGGATAGTTGCCCTCACGAGAATTTCGAATAAGAGCAATTTTATTTAAATTAATACTGAGTGCCGTCATGAGTGATCCAGATTACTTTGCTGGTGAAACGAGTTTATCTGTTACGTTATTGAGTTTGATCACAGGCTTAGACTTAACTAAGCGTGCCTTGATGATACTAATAGTCTTAGCGGGTAGATCAGTAAGTCGGCCCACGGCTTTAGTTTCAGAGGTTGCGATTTTGTCTACAACGTCCATGCCCTTAACAACCTCGCCAAATACAGCATAACCCGGACGATTTTTTTGATGATCCAAAAATGTATTAGTTTTATGATTAATAAAAAACTGGCTAGTGGCGCTGTCAGGCACGCGGGTGCGAGCCATAGCAATGGTTCCACGAAGGTTTTTTAAGCCATTATCAGACTCATTAGTAATCGGTGGGTGACTAGGATTTTTAGGGGTTAAATCAAATCGGTGGCCACCGGCTTGAATCATAAAGTTTTCAATAACGCGATGAAAAATAACTCCATCGTAAAACCTTTCTTCCACATACTGGATAAAGTTTTTAACAGTCTCAGGGGCCGTCTGAGGGTTTAGTTCAAGAACAATTTGACCCACATTGGTCTCTAGAACAACCTGGGGTTTGGTTTGTTCTGCAGCACTTATAGTGCTTGCGACAAGTAATAATGCGGCTAAATAACAGTTAACTAAATGTTTCATTATGAGATCCTAAATTTTTATTTAGTGCCAGCCTGACAGGCGTTTTCTACCGCGTAATCGAGGTATTATGGCCGCCAAAATTGACCCCAAAAGAACTAAAAAACCACCATATAGCATGGATTCATTGTGCTCATTATTTTGTAAGTCATCGACATTGGTTCGCAGTACGTCGCGTTCTTCCTGCAACATATGGTTATGTTTAACCAGCAACTGATTTTGCTCGTCAAGAACAATTCCCTTTGAGGAAATTGATTTAATGTTGGCTAATTCCTTCGATAGGCTTTTACGACTGGCTTTGAGTTCGTTGATGCTTGCACGAAGGCTTTCAACTAACTCAAAAGAATTTTGCATATCCAGTTCAAGTTGATTGTTGGTCGACCGTAAGCTATTTATCGTGAATAGGCTTTCTTCTAGCATTTCGCGTGCTACTGGCTCACTAGCAAGATGCTGGCTTCTTACCCAGCCTCGATAGCCACTTTCTGTGGTCACAAGTGTCCATTCTTCCTGTTCGCCTAACACTGATAGCTTGGTGCCGCTTTTTAAGCCTTTGTGCACAATCTTACAGGTTGGACAGGGTGAACTTCTCAGGGGGACATAAAACTGATCTGATATATAGCCAATATCAGGCGTAGCCAGTTCGGTTATCAGCTCATCAGTTTCTTCAGCAACAGTGATGGAAGCTGTAAAAAAAAGACCTAAGAAAATAGTTAATTTAGGATTAAACATGGTTATTTTTACCATTCAGTATTTAATGGGTAGCTAGCGATCATACCGCTTATTTGTATTAATTAATAATCAAATTAAGTCTAGGGAAGCACCTTTTTAAAAGGCTTAACAACCACGTTGGCATAAACGCCAGCCGCAACATAGGGGTCTTCATCAGCCCAATTCTTAGCCGATGCAAGACTATCAAATTCAGCAATAACTAGGCTGCCAGAAAAGCCAGCAGGACCAGGTTCTTCGGAATCAATTGCGGGATGAGGGCCTGCAACCAAAAGCCTGCCTTCGTCTCTTAATCCATAAAGTCGCTCAAGGTGGGCGGGTCTAGCCGCTTTTCGCTTTTCAAGACTGTTTTCAACATCTTCACTAATAATTGCATACCACATATCAAACGTTTCCTTTTTTTTAAGGATAAAATTATTTTTGTTTCACTATAAATTCTAAATCTAGCCCAGTTAGTCTTTTAATGCCGCGAAATAAGTAAAAAAGATTACCCATCATAACTGCCATAGCGGGCAGAGCAATGACCGGAAAGCTCAGTGCAGTCATCTTTCCAAGCTGTTCATTAAAGCTCACGGTACCTGGGTCAGCGGTCAGGATAATAACTGCCAATAGATAATTCAGTATGGACGAAAGAAAGAAAGAGCCAGCTAATATCCAAGAGGCATTGATCAATAACTGATCAAATTGACTATGACTTTGATTGTCAGTCAGTGCCTGATTAATTCTTTTAACATCAAAAACTGACTCATTAAGTAATAGTGTATGAATTAGCGGCTGTGAGGTTTTTAATGAAAGTAAAGTTGCGACCCCTAAAATACCCGGTATAGAAGCCTCTTTAATGGCGATATAAATAGCGTCCATTTCAAGAAGGCTGATACCGCCAGTAAGACCTACGCTAACCAACCCTAAGGCAGAAAAAAAGTTTAATTTTCCACGAGCAAAAAAATCATAAAAACCATAGCTAAGAGGGAAGGCTAAAGCGACCACAATCGCTAATTTGATACCTAGATAATCATCGCCACTGAGTTTGGTTAATATCAAAGTCGGTAAAATAATATTGCACAGTAAATTAAGCAAAAGACTTTCGGATTTGTCTTTTGCTTTGGGCGCAGATTTAGGTGTTTCTTGTGGTTGCTGATAAGTCATGATTTAAAGATTACTACCCAGAAATTTAGCGATTCAATGGATCCGTTTGGTTGGTAGACATTGTACCCGTAGAAAGACCAAATTGGCTAACCTGATTAAATAAATACCCAAGGAACTAATTAAAAGTGTGAACTGTGTCGCAGAAACCAAAATTCTATTCTTAATGAAATTGAAATACTGTTTGATTTTGTCTAATCCTTATTATAAATGGGTCTTATATCTAGATCATTTTAGGCTAGATATCTAATCCCGTTAAACATTCAGTCGCATCGCTTTAGTCAACAAAAAGCGGGTTGATCAAGAGCGAAACAATAGTAGAGGCATGACAAAAATGTCAGAGGTTATAAATCACAAAATCACAGCTGATAACAAGCATTCTTTGGTGCTGGCTCAGGAACTTAAATCACCGCTGAGTTCAATGCTAGGCACGATGGATTTTTTACTCACAACAGCTATGACTTGCAAGCAGAAGGAATACCTCGAGGTGGTCTGTTCTTCTGGGCAATCATTAATGAATTCAGTTCAGGCGGTGATAACATTTTTTGAAATTAAAAATGATCAACTCAAGCCTGAAGAGCAGAACTGTTACCTAGTTGAGATTTTAGATGAAATCATCGATCAGCTTGCAGAAAAGGCACTCAAAAAATCCCTTAATCTGGGTTATGTGGTATCTGACAGCTTACCAGCTCGCATAGTTACTGATCCAGTCAAGTTAAGCCAGATACTATTTCAGCTTTTAGATAATGCGATTAAATTTTCACATTTTGGTGATATCTCACTTTACATAGACCATTCTGATGATGAGTTTTTCTCTAGTAAAAGGCCAAAAGCAATCTGCTTCAAGGTTAACGACAGAGGAATAGGTATAGCGAAGTCAATGCAAACCCAGATATTTGAGCCTTTTTTTAAGATTGATTGTTCCTCAGACAGGGTTTATCAGGGGCTCGGTTTAGGGCTGACTATTGCTAATAATTTAGCTGAAATAATGAGTGGAAGACTGATGCTGAATAGTCATTTTGGGCAGGGAACTCAGGTATCGATGAGGCTGCCACTAGTTACAAGTGCGGTAGAGGAGAGTGCTAATATTAATCATGCTGAATCTAAAAAACTCAGGTTAAAGAATCAAAAATTATTATTAGTCACAGCCTCTGGGCTGATAAAAGATCATATTTTAAATACGGTCAATTCACTGGGCGGACAGTTAATTGTTGTTTCATCGGCGCATGCCGCCATAACTAGGCTTGCCAAGCCCGACGCAAAAACTTTTCAAACTATTATTGTAGATGAAGATATTGAGGATATGCCCTTAGCTGATTTTTTTGGACTGGTAGAAGATTGTTTAAATTTTTCAGATATCTTTGCTTTAATTTTATCAAATCCCTATTTTGCTTCACCTCACATTAATAGCTTTCATGTAGCACGTCTCAGCAAGCCAATTCTTACTGCTAATTTGACGGCTATGCTAGTCAACCGATCCTATACCGCAAAGATGCCAATTAACGACGCGGTACCGATTCACAAAGATAAAACGATCAATGTACTAATTGTTGATGATAGTCGAATAAATCAGCATGTTATTGAGGTAATGTTGTGCCGTTTGGGTTGTGATTATGAGATCGCATCCAATGGAAAAACTGCTGTAGAAAAAGTGGTTTATGGATGTTTTGATATACTGCTTATCGACTGTAATGTGCCTTTTATCAGTGGTTACGAAGCCGCTCGCCAAATAAGAAATTTTGAGGAAGGTGAGGTGAATAAGTGTCCTATTGTAGGTATGTCCTCCCATGCAAGTGACAAGCAAAAAGCCCAATGCATTAACTCTGGTATGAGTGATTATATTGACAAGCCTATCGGTTTACTTGAATTAAGAGCCATGCTGTTGAAGTGGACCTCTTACCAAAAAAGTTGTGGGAGTAAAGAAATTTTTGAGTATAGTGGTGGTCAATATCGTTCTTTTTCTCAGTTTAAGCCGAAAAAGATGAGCTATGATGCTCAGTCATTAAGTCGACATTATAAGTAGATATAATCACAGTTTTATTGGGTTGGCTGTGAGATAATAATTAAAATAGCAACTTTAGAAGATTAACATGGGCGAGATTCTCTCCATTCATCCAGAAAACCCTCAGCAGCGTCTTATCAGTAAGGTGGTAAATTGCCTGCATCGTGGCGGAATTGTTGCTTATCCTACAGACTCTGTTTACGCGTTGGGTTGCCATATTGGGGACAAGCAGGCAATGGATCGGATTCGTGCTATTCGCAAGCTAGATAAGCATCATAATTTTACGCTTATGTGCAAGGACCTATCCGAGCTAGCAAATTACGCTCGCGTGGATAATGTGGCTTACAGGACCCTTAAGGCGACAACGCCAGGTGCCTTTACTTTTGTTCTTAAAGCCTCGTCGGAAGTGCCGAGACGACTCATGCACCCTAAGCGCAAAACTATTGGCATTAGAGTGCCGAAAAGCAATATTGTGATGTCTTTGCTGGATAGTCTGCACGAGCCAATGATGAGCGTTACACTAATGATGCCTGAAGACGAGTACCCCATGACTGATGCCTATGAAATTAATCAGCAGTTGGGCTCCCATGTAGATATGGTGATTGATAGTGGCTACTGTGGTCTAGAGCCTACAACCGTGGTTGATATGACGGATGATATGCCTAAAATATTACGCCAGGGAGCAGGAGATTTTTCCGCGTTTTAATTTTGATGATGTTCAGATAACTTAATCTGAGTATAATCACTGTATCGCTTACTAAGGGGCAACCAGTGTCTGACCAAGACAGCTCAATTAAAACTATAAAAACAGAGTCTAATCAGGCTAGTAATTTAGCTGTGAGCTCAGTAAAAGCCCCTCTGCAAGAAGAAATGCCTTTTGCCGTTATTCAGGGCAAAGAATTAACCATTCTGCCCAAAGATCTTTATATACCCCCCGATGCGCTTGAGGTGATCCTTGAGGCCTTTGAGGGTCCGTTGGATCTTTTGCTTTATCTTATTAGACGACAAAATCTCGATATCTTGGAGATTGATGTTGCCGAGATAACCCGTCAATATCTTGGCTATATAGAGCTAATGGCTTCAATTCAGCTTGAATTGGCTGCAGAATATTTAGTAATGGCGGCTATGTTGGCTGAGATAAAGTCTCGTATGCTATTGCCAAGACAGCAGTCTGAAGAAGAGGACGAAGATGATCCTCGTGTAGAGTTAATCAAGCGTCTTCAAGAATATGAGCGCTTTAAGCAGGCTGCTGAAGATATTGATGAACTACCTCGAATGGGACGAGATATTCATAAAGCCAGCGCTGAGGCACCAGATCGTGATCAGCAGCGACCTCATCCCGATGTAGATATAAAAGAATTAGTGACTGCGTTGGCCGATGTGCTGAAGCGGTCAGAAATGTTTGAAAGCCACCAAGTTGAAATGGAAAAATTATCCACACGTGAGCGTATGTCTCAGGTAATGGAAAATCTCCGCGACAATCAATTTGTGCCCTTTGTTGCACTGTTCACATTGGAAGAGGGTCGTCTTGGTGTGGTTGTTACCTTTTTAGCAGTGATGGAATTAATAAAAGAGTCACTTGTAGAAATTGTTCAAAGTGAATCATTTGGCCCTATACATGTAAAAGCAAAGACATCATGAATGCAGATTTAATTAAAAAAATAGTAGAAGGCGCGCTATTGGCCGCTGGTAAATCACTGGATATTGCTCAAATTGAGCGATTATTTACTGATGATGAGCGCCCGCCCAAAGACCAGATTAAAGCCGCTCTTGAAGAGATAGATGCAGATTCTCGCGGACGAGGCTTTGAACTCAAGCAAACAGCCAGCGGTTACAGATTTCAGGTGCATCAAGAACTTTCGACCTGGGTAAATCGTCTATGGGAAGAAAAGCCAAAGCGCTATTCCCGTGCTATGTTGGAAACTCTTTCCTTGATAGCCTACAGACAGCCGCTCACACGCGGTGATATCGAGGTGGTTCGTGGCGTTGCGGTAAGTTCTGAAATTATAAAAACACTGCAAGAGCGCGAGTGGATTCGTGTGGTAGGCTACCGAGATGTACCGGGAAAGCCCGCCTTATTTGCTACCACCAAGCAGTTCCTAGACTACTTTAATTTAAAAAGCCTTGATGATCTTCCAGCTTTGGGTGAAATCAAGGATCTTACTGAGCTTGACCCAGCCCTAGAGTTAACGCTTGCACAGGGTGTTGCATCAAATGATGATGGCAAAGAAACTTTGGTAGCAGGTATGCCAGAATCAATCGAAATACAACCTGAAACTATTCAGGTTGAACCTAAGGATGACAGTCAAACTCATGAGTGAAAAACTTCAAAAAATTCTGGCCGCAGCAGGTCTTGGATCACGCCGGCAGCTAGAAAAATGGATCGTTGATGGCAGAGTGTCTGTGAATGGCTCTACTGCAACCCTAGGGGATCGTGCAGAGGCTTCTGATCGCATTATGGTTGATGGTCGTGTAGTAAAGACCAGCCAAGACGAAGCTCCCAGAGTTTTGATGTATAGCAAACCCGAAGGCGAGGTCTGTACAACAGTGGACCCAGAGGGTCGACCTACTGTATTTGATGCGCTGCCAAGAATTAATTCAGGTCGCTGGATTGCTATTGGTCGCCTTGATATTAATACCGGCGGGTTACTACTTTTTACCAATTACGGTGAATTGGCTAATCGATTAATGCATCCATCCTATGAGATTAAGCGCGAATACCTAGCGCGAATTCATGGTGATGTAGATCAAAAGATGCTCAACAACCTGACTGACGGAGTGGTTTTAGAAGACGGTCTTGCTAAATTCCAAACAGTAAAGGCCCAGCATCACCGCAACCCTGAAGAAAAAACCAGTAGTAATCAATGGTTTCGCTGTATATTGGCTGAGGGTAAAACACGAGAAGTACGTCGTCTTTGGGAATCGCAGGATGTTGAGGTGAGTCGGCTCAAACGAATTAGTTATGGCCCAATAGAATTACCTTCATTTATTCGCCGTTCAGAGTTTATCGAACTCGAGCCAAAGCAAGTTGGCTCTCTTTTTAAAGCGGTGAATCTTAAACCGCCTAAGTTTAATGAAAGTAATCAGTTGCGAGATATTCGTCAACGAAAAGAAAAACGATTACGTGCCCGCGGTAATCCTTGGAAGAAATAATTTAAAACTGGCTCTGCTAGCTATTAAATTTGAGCGTCAACTGATTGCCCGCTCACATCAGAACTTTCAGGCCCCATGAGGTAGAGATAAGCAGGCATTATGTCTTCAGGTGACGCAATGCTTTCTGGGTTCTCTGCAGGAAATGCAGTAGCGCGCATCTGAGTGCTAGTAGCGCCAGGGTTGATGCAGTTCATGCGCACTGAGTTTAGTCCTTCATTTTCTGCCGACCAAACTTGAACCATACCCTCAATGGCAAATTTGGATGCCGCATAGGCACCCCAGAATGCTCGGCCTACACGACCAACCCCTGAGGTGGTAAATATAACGGAAGCATTTTCTGAGGCTTCTAGGATGGGCATCAGTGCTTTGGTCAGCAAATGCTGCGAGCTTACATTAACTTTCATCACCTTATCCCAAACATCTTGACGATATTTTGATAGCGGGGTGCGCTGGCCTAATATGCC
>Ga0115008_10004592_pt1 | contig 11447 bp, 16 predicted proteins | sample FraStrMetagenome_FD_87164 | JGI IMG/M metagenome (GOLD analysis project Ga0115008, IMG submission 87164) | Marine eukaryotic phytoplankton communities from Arctic Ocean - Fram Strait ARC3M Metagenome | ecosystem: Environmental > Aquatic > Marine > Oceanic | place: Fram Strait | collected...
CCCGAGGCGAGCGCTTTAGCGGCAATAAACTCTAACTTGCGCACCTTATTGCCGCTCAAAGTCGAGCCTGTCATATCATCGCGTTTTAACCAAATTAGCGGGCCGCCAATTTGCTTCTGAAGACGCCGCAAAGGTTGTAGCGGCGTTGGCGTATGAGCCAACTGAATACGAGGAGGATAATTAATTAACGTGTCGGCCATCTCAATACCCCATTTAGACAAATGCCAGCATAGCTGGCATTTGATTGGACGAGAAAACTTTCGCGCTCAATGCGCTTATTTCTTTGTGCTATTAACCTTCTACTATCTAGTAAAAGGTTAATATTAAAAAGAGGCTAATTAAACCGCTTTAAGCGTACCTTTAGGCAATACAGCATGAACAGCAATACGCTGAAATTTTAATTCCATACCCTCAGCCGCTTCTAAAACAAGATAATCGCCTTCAATTTTTCTCACTTTACCTAATAAACCGCTAGTCATTACCACTTCATCGCCTTTTTGTAAGCCGCCAACTAATTCGTCATGCTCTTTCTGACGCTTACGCTGAGGGCGAATAGCAATAAAGTAAAAGAAAACAAAAAGACCGAGTAAGAAGATCATTTGCATGGCAACACCACCGCCATCCGGTGCTCCACCTGTTTGTGCATGCGCCTGACTAATAAATAAACCCATTGTAAACCTCTTTAAATTAAATAAATATTTTAGAAACTGATGTTATTTTAACTGTAATGGTTAGCATTTCGCTACCCACTAGCTCACTACAAATTACCTTTAATCCACGCCATCACATCATCATGGTGCGTCTTGGTTTTTACTTTATCCATAATATACTTGAGTTTGCCGTCTTTACCGACAATAAAACTACTGCGCAAAATACCATCATACTCACGACCCATAAACTTTTTAGGTCCCCAAGCGCCGTATTTATCAGCAATCGCATGGCCTTCATCTGAGAGCAAGTCAAAATTAAGTGACTGCTTAACGATAAAGTTTTGCAAACGCTTAACCGGATCAGGACTAATGCCCAGTACAACTGTATCTAATGCTGCTAACTCTTTCTCGCTATCACGAATACCACAAGCTTGAACCGTACAACCGGGCGTACTTGCTTTAGGATAAAAATAAACGACAACATTTTTCTTGCCTTTAAAGTCTTTTAAACTGACCTTAACATCATCCTGATTATGCAATGTAAATGCGGGCGCTAAATTGCCCAATTTTGGTAATGCCATGTTAAAAACCTCTAGAGTCAATAATATACATTAACTATCGTCATCGATAGATAGCGTATCGGGTAAATCTTTTTTCGTTTTAGCGCCTAAGTCTTTGAGAATAGCAACGCGACGTATTAAATTACCACTGCCGGTAGATAAACGCTTAAACGTCGTATCATAAGCGGCTTGAGCTTTTTCTAAATGGCTGCCAATGCCTTCTAAAGAATCGATAAAAGAAACGAATTTATCATGCAAGTTACCCGCTTCTAATGCTATTTTTTCAGCATTTTTATTCTGTCGCTCATGACGCCAAATAGTCTCAACCGAACGTAAAATAGCAAGCAAGTTTGTTGGGCTCACTAATACTATATTTTTGCTGTAAGCATCACCCCAAATGTCTTTATCATTCTGTAAGGCTAATGCCGATGCACCTTCAATAGGAATATAAAGCATCACATAGTCCAGCGTATTAACACCTACAAGACTATCGTAATTTTTATTGCTCAATCCTTTAATGTGTGCACGTACAGAGCTAACGTGCTCATCCAAAGCTAACTGCCGCTGCTGATCGTCTTCGGCTTCAAAATAGCGCGAATAAGCCAATAGCGATACTTTCGAATCGATAATCACGTCTTTACCGCCAGGTAAATGCACCACTACATCTGGAATCTGCTTTGAGCCATCTTCAGCCTTCATGGCTACTTGTGTTTCGTATTCTTCGGGCTCCCGCAGACCACACATTTCTAACGCACGAATTAAGGTGAGCTCACCCCAGTTACCTTGTGCTTTGTTATCATGCTTTAAAGCACGAGTCAGGTTGTTGGCATCCTCACCAATTTTGAGGCTATCTTCTCGTAACTGTGTAATCTGCTCTTTCAGCAAATGGCGCTCTTTGCTTTCATTACTATAAACCTCTTCGACCTTACTGCGAAAATCGCTAAGCTGCTGCTTAAGTGGCGATAACGTCCCTTCTAAGGTTTGCTTGCTGCTTCGCTCAAACTTTTGAGCCTTTTCATCAAAGATACGATTAGCTAAATTCTCAAACTCACCACTTAACTGTTCACGATTTTTTTGCAGTAATTCAATTTTTTCATCCAACGACTTTTGCTCGGCAGATGTCCTAGCCTCTAGCTCGGCATAACGTGTGCCCTGCTCTGCATAACTGGCTTGCATGGCTCGAAGCTCATCTTGCAACTGCGCTTTATCTTCCTGTAAATGTTTTTTTTCAGAGGCAATAACAACCGACCCAGACTCTAATGCTTGAAGCTCAGCCTGATGCTGTAATAAGGTTTTTTGCTGTCGAACAAACAGCAGTAAGCAGCCAAGAGCTAGCGCGATAATTATCACTACCAATAGAATCGTCATATTCATATCAGATCTCTTTATTCAATTTAGTGCTCGCCTTCAGAATGATGATGAGAGCTATGTATCTCACTATGACTTTCAGCCTCTATCTCTAGCACAGCGGCAGACTCACTATATCCTTCGCTATTCTTTTCACTATGACGATGAGCAGGTTCGACACTGACTAACGCTAACGCAAGCCCTACACCTAACAGCAACACTACAGTCATCTTCAATCGATCATGGCTATGAAAATGCACTTCTGGCAGTAAATCGCTGAGCGAAATACATAAAAATACGCCGGCAGAAAAAGCTAGTGCTGCACCAACATACAGGCCATGACCACTACTAATATAATTAATCCCCCACAAGGCGGCAAAGGCACTTAACGGACAAATAATCGCAAAGCCAAACATCACCAGGCGACGCTTAGCTTTACTCGCACCGCTGTCGCTCATTAAAGAGGATATGGTTAATGCATCTAAAGGCTTGTGTAACAAAATAGCTAAAAACACGCCCAAGCCTACCAATACCGTTAGACCTTGATAATCCGACAACAACGACCAATCGGCCTGCATACTTGCGGCCAAAGCGACACCATCAATCATGGTATGAATGGTTAAACCCAAAGCAATGCCCATCCAGCTTACTGGCTTAGTAGATAGATGCTTGTCGTGATGATGGTGATCATCACCGGCATGCTCAACACATTGACTCTCATGCGCATCATCACTCAAATCATGATGATGAAAATGAAAGACGCGTAATAATAAAAACATGACAAGCAAACCGAACATTGTCCAGCGAGCGGCAATCTCTACGGCTTGATCACTGCCAATGGTGTAAATGGCATGAGGTAAAAGATGGAAAATCGCAATACCCAGCATTAAGCCAGAAACAAAGCTCATGACTAACTGAGTGCGCGTATGCGTCATTCGGATAAGCGTAGGTAATTTACCACCCAGCATAATGGCCGCGACTAAAATAAAGGAGTAAACGGCTAAAACGCTCACTAAAAATGGATCAAGTGTGTTGAACATAAACTAAAGCATTTCCATTAGGATTAATCACTGGGTATATATTTATTTAACGGGCGCTTTCATTTGTCGCCAATAACTTTCTTCAACATCAATCATCTGAATCGCAAACTGTCCATCGACATGATCATCAACCAAATCTATTAAGGCTTTATGTACAGTAGGAAAAGCCAACTCAGCCCAAGGAATTTCATCAAAACCAAATAGACGCACCTCAGAGCTTTCAGAGGTTATCGAAAAACTGTCGTCTAACATTGTGGCGCGAAAGAACATATGTATTTGGTTAGCATGGGCAACATTAAACACACGGTAAATCGATAAGTTATCGATATTGGCGCAAGATTCTTCTACCGTTTCTCTTTGCGCACCTTCACTGCTGGTTTCATCATTTTCGAGAAAGCCGGCAGGCAAGGTCCAAAAGCCATGTCTTGGCTCAATATTACGGCGGCAAAGTAAAACTCGCACACCGTGTGCTTGGTCAACATAAAGCGGAATGGTGCCGACAACGACGTTAGGGTTTTGGTAGTGAACGACATTGCAGCCCAGACAAATGTAACGCGGGCGATTATCTCCCGACGGCACTTTATGTTCGACTGATTCTCCGCATTGACTACAAAATTTCAAGTTATCCCCTTTTAAAGATCGGCCAACAAAACCTTATCTTTAAGCCTTTAATTCTCGATATTTACCCGCATGAAAGACTAATGGACTGGTCTTATTTAAATCATCTTCATGTAAGTCGCTAATGGCAAGCACCTTACCCACCATAATAATATGGTCGCCACCGTCATGGCACACATCCACTTCGCACTCAAAGCTAACAATCGCATTATTCAATAACGGTGTGCCAGCAATACCCGGCTGATAATGCTCAGCGGCTAAACCATGGCTATGCTTTTTCGCATACTGATTCGATATATCTTGCTGATCAGCACTTAAAATATTCACCGCAAAATGCTTCGCCGCAGCAAAGGCATCAAAGGTATCAGAGTTTTTTTGCAAACTCCAAAGCACCAATGGCGGATCTAATGAAACCGAGGCAAAAGAATTAGCCGTTACACCAAAAGGTTCATAGCCTTCTGGATCTGCCGTTATAATCGTGACACCAGTCGGAAATTGTCCAAGTGCATTACGCAGTGCACGCTGATCTATACTCATAAAGGTAAACTCATTTTTAATTATTGAAGCTTAAATAATTGATGCTTAACGTGATGTCGACTCAGGATTTACACAATAACAGCGCTTAACCCTATTACATAATAATAGCCTGTAGGCTATTGATAAGAGTAGAGTTAACTGAGGTAACAATCATGAATAGACGACATACTTAATGGATCAGGACAATATCTGATTGCGCCCTGAATAACAACGTTGTTTATACCATCAAACCAGCTAATTACTGGGGCTTACAGCGATGGCGGCGACCATTTATCTAGCGCCTCTGTATCGGTCACTTTAGCATCAACCCACTGCTCACCATGCTCAAAAATCGCTTTTTTCCAAAACGGTGCAGCGGTCTTTAAATAATCAAGAATATATTCACAAACGGCAAACGCTTCTTTACGATGCGATGAAGCCACGAGCACTAAAACAATCGGCTCACCCACGGCTAGACGACCCACGCGATGAATCACTCTACAGCCCAAAAAAGACCAGCGCTGAGAGGCCGCTAAAGCAATCGCCTCAATAGTCGATTGCGTCATTGCAGGGTAATGCTCAATATCCAAGGCTAATAAGTCACCATAAGCAGTCGCATCTTTAGAACCACTCAAACCAGTTTCGCTGCCTCTAACGCTGCCCGTAAATGTCGCTAAAGCACCCATGCTAACGCGCTTATCTGCTAATGTATTTTCAAGCAGCTGCGTCTCTGCAGCCACATCAAAAGTAGATGAGTGAATAACCACATTAATTAGAGGTGTGATATTAGAGGGGAATTGAACATCCATAAAAGTCACTTACCCACCTGTAACCGGTGGAAAGAAAGCCAGCTCATCACCCTTTTCAACAAAGGTATAACGATCGACAACTTGCTGGTTTTTGGCAACAACCACTTCATCAGCAAGCAATAACTGCCACTTGCTATTACCACGGCCGGCATTGCTATCAACATCACTTGCAATTAAATGCTCAACTAACGCCTGCACAGTAAGATTATCGCTTAACGTAACTCGATGCTCGCTCAGACCTAACTGCTCTCTTAGCCGAGCAAAAAACACTAATTTAATCATAAAATAAAACCTTAAACTTCTGCGTCTCGTTGCCAGTGACCATTCTTACCACCCGCTTTTTCTACCAAGGCAATATCCGAAATCACTATCGACTTATCAACCGCCTTACACATATCATAAATAGTTAAAGCCGCCACCGATACGGCAGTTAACGCCTCCATTTCGACACCTGTCTGCCCCGTTATCTTGCATGTTGCACGCACATATACGCAATGGCTCTTATCATCTAGGTCAAAGGTTAACGCCACCGATGACAACATTAAAGGATGGCAGAGCGGAATCAAATCACTGCATTTTTTAGCTGCCTGTATCCCAGCAATACGCGCAACAGCAATGACATCGCCTTTTTTATTATTGCCGTTAATTAGCTGCTGGAATGCAGTAGCACCCAAAGCAACGGTAGCACCAGCAGTAGCAATACGAAGTGAATCCACTTTAGAAGAAACATCTACCATATGGGCTTCACCCGCCGCATTTAAATGGGTTAAATTATCACTCATAGACGTAAACTCGCTCACTTAAGCTCACCTTCAGCTATTGGTTATTCTTAACAAAACAGAATCATATTGTCGCATTTAATCTTAAATATAGACAAAGTATTATCACGAACTGCATCCACTTAGGGTATAAACTCTTAAAAAAATCAGCACCGCCACCCATTACTCAAAAAGGTAAGCCGATGTTTTGTTTACAGCGATTGCAGACCACAGGAAAATGGGCAGCAATTACAACCTTTTCAGTCTGCATAACATGCTTTTCATTGCCGTTATTTGCCGCTTCAAATACTTCATCATCAGAGCATTGGCGTCATCAACCACTGCCCTCCGCCAATAGAAATCCTTTGGTGCAAGTCCATGATATCCCAGAAGCCAACGGTGCTTTTACGCTGCCAAAAAACGTCATGCAATGGTCATCGACATTGGATATGGCCAGCATTAGCTCACAAAGTCTTGGCTCGGGGTCGGCAAGAACCAATCAAGCCAATGAATCACTTCTCTTAGATGGCGAAACCTATCGAGCTGCATTCAAATTACGTTATGGCTTGAGTGAACAAAGCGACATAAGTATTACCCTGCCTTTAATCGCTCACTCTGGCGGCTTTGCCGACAATGCCATCAGTGGCTGGCATGACACTCTTGGCTTGCCCGGCGGTAATAGAGCAAGCCGCCCCGACAATACCTTAGATTACCGCTACCAACGTAATGGCCAAATCTTGCTCGAGATAAATCAATCAACCAAAGGGATAGGAGATATAAGATTCGATTATCGCTATCGTATTAATAACGGCCCTAATGATGACAAAAGCAACGTCAAGAACAACGACATTAACAAGACAGGCAACAGCCAAATACAAAGTCTTATTCAAATGAGCATAAAACTCCCTACTGGCAATCAAAATCGCCTTACCGGCTCTGGTGCAACGACATTATCAACCAGCATTCAACTCTCGCAAACACACATGGCTAACGCTAAAAATTGGTCCTGGCATGCTTCAGCAGGTGCACTTTGGATATCAGGGGGAGGCTTATTAGATAAAATTAAAACCGATTGGGTCTTTTATGGCAGTGGTGGCGTTAGCTGGCAGGCCACAGACTATCTAGCCTTAAAGATGCAGCTTGAATCGCACACGGCAATTTATAAGAGCAACACAGATGAGCTAGGCCACACAACTGGCCAGCTAGTGATAGGCCTTAGCGCAAAAACCAGCCCAAGCACTGTCATAGATTTTTATTTCACCGAAGACGTCGTACTATACTCTAGCCCCGATATTGGTATTGGTTTGGCTATTCACCGCTCTATACGTTAATAAGTAACATATCAAAACGCTATCAATATGGCCTTTGATAAGCCCAATGAGCTGAGCACATAAGGCAATAGTCACGGTAGAGACTTTAGCGTTATCAGGTATAATGCCGCGCATCGAAAAGCCGGATCGACTAGCCAGCATGGGTTAACGCCCTATTTCACGCTTATTCCACTGTCCTTTCGTAAAACAGATTGGCCCGCTCACGCAGCATTATCATAAGTATTTTTGGCCACTCACCCACATTTTACTCAACCGTACGAGAAAACTATGTCTGATATCGACTTATCAACCACAGAATTAAAAGCGTCTTATGGCGTTGGCATGCAAATGGGTCAGCAATTAAAAGCGGCGTTTAAAGACGTATCACTTGCTGCTGCTATCGCAGGTCTTAAAGATGGTTTTAACAACCAGCCACCAAGAATTGAAGGCGATGCGATTAATGCCGCATTCCAAGAAATTCAAGCCGCGATGGCTGCCGAGAGCCAAGCAGCAGCAGCTGAGCACTCACAAGAAGGCGAAGCCTTTTTAGCTGAAAATGCTAAGCGTGATGGTGTAACGATTACTGAATCGGGTCTTCAATACGAAGTATTAGAAGCTGGTAGCGGCGAAAAGCCATTAGCTACATCAACGGTTCGCACACATTACCGTGGCACCTTAATTAATGGCGATGAATTCGATAGCTCTTACAGCCGTAACGAGCCAACTGAATTCCCAGTTAACGGCGTTATTGCCGGTTGGACAGAAGCCCTTCAGTTAATGGAAGTTGGCGCAAAATGGAAATTGTTTATTCCTTATCAACTTGCCTATGGCGAGCAAGGTGCTGGCGGCGCAATTGGCCCATTCCAAGCATTGGTATTTGAAATTGAGCTTATAGCTATATTGTAAGCTGCACTCTATAGACGTCTGAGTAAGAGGAAGCCAATCACCATTAGCTTCCTCTTACTCTACCTCGTTCACTCTTTCTTTTTTATCCTTACATAAAATAAAATGCTATGAATTTTTTAGATCCTTATTTGAATCGTGATACTAACAATCAAATTATCATTAGTGCCCAGCAAGGCTGCAGCTTTGCCAAACAAGTGGCTGGCGACTTTAATCCGATTCATGATGCAGATTCAAAACGCTTTTGCGTGCCCGGCGATCTATTATTTTCTATTGCGCTTAACGACTATGGATTACATTCTTCGATGGCGTTTTCTTTTTTAGAAATGCTCAGTGCCGACATACCCATTATTTACTCGAACAACAGCCAGCAAGATAACGACAGCAAGCAAACGCAACAACAGGTTACCAGCACCGTCAATGGTAAAACTGTTTTAACTATAGATACCGCGGGTGAAAGCAGTAATAACCCTGACACCATTGCCAAACTAGCGCAAAGTTATGTGCAGTTTTCAGGACAAAATTTCCCCCATATTCTAGTTCCGCTTATGCAAGAGCAAGGCGTAATGATTAACCCTGCCAGGCCGCTGATTATTTACAAGGACATGTCATTTGAACTGGATGATGTGCACGCAGAAAATATTAGCCTCAGATTAGACAGCAGCACTCTAGATGTTCAAGGTAAGCGCGGCAATGGCGTTTTTTCTTTTAGCTTAATATCTAACGACAAAGTAGTAGGCAAAGGTCAGAAGAATTTAATCCTTAGCGGGCTGAGGGAATATGATCAGAGTGCTATTACCGAATTAACCGATAATTTCCTTCTTAATCGCGATAAATATCTTGCGCTCTGAATACTCACAGCTGCCCACTAAAGAAACCGCCAAAACCTGCTATCAAAATACCAAGCCCTGAGGCCCAAATACCACAAGCAATAAGGTCATAACGAATATATTTAGCTACCGGTAAACCGCTCACACCTGTTAGCAAAGGCACAATACTGCGAACAGCTGGCACAAGACGGCCAATAATAATTGAAAGCTCTCCATGCTTTAATAGCAGCGCTTCAGCCTTACCCAAATTACTTTTATATTTTTTTGCAAAACGCGTGTGATGAAAATCAGGGCCAAACCTGCGACCTAAAAAGTACCCCATATGATCAGCCGTGGTAGCCCCAAGAAAAGCCAGCGGTAGCATTTGCCATAACGTCGCAAAACCCTGCGTATACAATACCGTGCAAATACTTAATAAGATGGCTCCCGACACAAAAAGGCCTATGCCAACACTGGCTTCAAGAAATGCTATGGCAGGAATAATAAAGAAAGCATACTCGTGGTAAGCCTCAACCCATTCTAAAAAAATATTACCTATCATAGATCACATACCGTATAGCGATTTTCTTTGTTCGCCGAGCACCACATTATTGTGATGTAGCCTGCTGAGGGACAAGACGTAACAGATTTAAGTCGTAGCCCTCTTCTTTAATAATATCCAACAATTGCTGATAATAAGCGTCGGCAATAATAGGCTGCCGCGCCATTATCCAAACATAATCTCTTTTGGTTCTACCAACAATAGTCACTGCATAGTCATCATCGACATAAACGATTCGATACTCCGCTTTAATCGGCCAAATAAATTGCATGCCCCATACGGCGTTACCGCTGTTTTCACGAATAAAGCCCGTAGGCTTATAGGTTTTTTTCTCACCCTCAAAGCCCCCTTTGTTAAACGTAAATGTGGTGGCCATTTTTCCATCCACGGGCTTTGCATAACTTTCAATCGCGTTATAGGCATCGACTTCAATAAAGGTAGGTATATTAGCGATAACATACCAGTCACCGGCAAAACGATTTAGATCAACAAAGGCTTCGGTACGCAGTGGTTGTTGCTTAGAGCTGGACTGGCAAGCACTGAGCAACACCAAGGTGCATAGCAGTAAGATTTTAATGAATGACATTATTTTTATCCGCATTAGATTCCATTTTATTTTGACACAAACATTTTTAGCTGCGTTATTGCTGTGAATCAGCAATCGACGCCGCGTCGCCGCCATTAGATGTTATCGTTAGAGGCTCATAGCGCAATATACGACCACCAGCGGCTACTGACTCAAGCGCTAACCAACGAAAATCATTAGCGGCATACCATAGCGTTATAGGCCCGGCTTTTAAATCAATAAGATATTTCACGGCTGCCACAGCTACACCCTCTAGCTGAAACGACACTTCACCTATGCGCGTGATAGTGACATCTTCATAGATGCCCGTTTGACTATTGAGAAGTTTCTCTTCGTCGAGGAATATTGGATTCCAATAGGCAAAGGTCATAACACAAGGCGGTAATTCTGTTTCGTTGCCGGCAGTATTCACTTGAAAATAATTATCGTTAGACTGCCCTGCCACTAAATTTCCTTCAACCAAGAATGGTTTGCCGTTGGCATCGGTTTCTGAATCGATTGAGCGCAAACAATTGCCTTGCCACACTTCGGTACTTTGATGTCGATACCGATATAAGTTAACAAAAAAGACATTAACATCGAAGCTGGCATCGGTTTGGATGGTCTGTCGCCCATTGGCCTCGCTCACTGTAAAGTGATGAGTACCTATTTCACGGTTGTCGAGTAAGACTTTAAATTGCCACTGCGACGATTCTGACAGGCTTGCAGAGGCGTTAGCGGTGAGTAATAAAATAAGAGGGGCTAACCAAAGGTTCATTATAGATTTATCCTCAGTGGCGGTCTTGATACCCAGTAAAAGGTACTCTTGTTGGCTACTTTGCACAAGTTGGTGGTTGGCTTTTTTCTTTAAATAAATATGGAGTAAAAGGCATTGTTCACCTGTAATCTGATTAGGTATAGATACGAATGCGGGCGGAGCTTGGTTTTGTTGGGGGTTTCTGAATATCTGCTAGCCCGGGAGGGAGGGATGATTACAGCC
>Ga0115008_10004595_pt1 | contig 11446 bp, 10 predicted proteins | sample FraStrMetagenome_FD_87164 | JGI IMG/M metagenome (GOLD analysis project Ga0115008, IMG submission 87164) | Marine eukaryotic phytoplankton communities from Arctic Ocean - Fram Strait ARC3M Metagenome | ecosystem: Environmental > Aquatic > Marine > Oceanic | place: Fram Strait | collected...
ATTCAAAAAAATTTCTTCAGCTTCCTGTGGAGAAGTCTTAAAAGCCAAGCGCATTAGGTTCATCCAATTCACATTATTTTTTGACCGGACTAATTCTATTTTATCGATAAGAGCCTGTTTGTTTACATATATGATTTTCTTTTCATTAGCTTCATAAATCGAGAATCCTGCTTTTTCGAAGCAACGCCTGCTTGCGATATTTTCTGGCTTAATATTGGCGACATAGCTAACACTGTAAGACTTATCAAACATGGCAAGAACGTCGTTCAAAAAGCTGCTGCCTAGGCCTTTAGAACGCCAATGTGGGTTCATATTTATTGCAACTTCACATACATTATCACTTTTTAATTCTAGGCGTACTACACCAATTTTGTTGCTCCCAGATTCATCATACCCGATGTAAAAATTACAAAGTTCATTTTTTAGTTTTTCATTGAACCATTTATCATGTTGTTCTTTATCAACAGGAGCCATCGTGAACGATTGTTTTATTGAAATAGGGTCATTTCGCCAAATAAATATATCGTCATTATCAGCCTCTACGGCAGCCATTATAGTTAACCCCATAATATTTCTCCTACTTAATTTAAACGAGAAAAACCAGTGTGACAGACATCTCCATCAAGAAGTTCGTCAATGTTATTAACTTCATCTTGGCAAGAGCGAATCAATTTAAATACATCATTCAAATCGTTCATATAATTATCGATTATTGCGTCTGAATGCTCTAAACAAGAATAAATTGAAGTAGTAGCTAAATAGCCTCTCTTTAACATTTCTTGTGTTATTAACGTACGAAATTTCTGAGTGTCGTTACCTTTTAATGTAAAGCCACAAAGTGATGGAATTCCTGAAATTAAAATATCTAAATTGTTGGAATCTGCAATTTCACTCCACCCCTTCTTTACTTTATTTCCAATATTAATTATTTGCTCCCCTGTATTTTCTTTCTCCATAACTTCTAAAGTTGCAAGTGCGGCGGTTGGCCCTATTCTTTCTGTCCAAAACGTGCTGGAAATAAAGGTTTCTTGGGCGATATCCATAATAGACCGCTTTCCAATAACAGCCGTAATAGCATAGCCGTTACCCATTGTTTTTCCAAAAATCGCAATGTCTGGTTCGACACCATATCGTTTATGGATTCCTCCAAATGTTTCTCTAAATCCAGTAGTACATTCATCAAAAATTAAAACTGAACCATGTTTATCTGCTAATTCTCGGACCTTCTTTAGAAAATTGTCTTTAGGGGCAGCATTTCTTAACTTCCATTTTAATAGCGGCTACCGAGTTATCTTTCAGGATTTTTTCTAGCTCGTCCAAGCGATTATAATTAAACGTTAAAATAGAATTTTTTAATCCCTTAGGGACTCCCAGAGGATTCAAACCTGGCAATAAATGAGAAGACAACTCACTTTTATTACTTAAATTTGCTGCCAAATACCAATCATGCCAACCGTGGTAACCACACACGGCAATCTTGTCTCGCCCAGTTGCCGCCCTTGCAATCCTTATCGCTACCGCATTAGCCTCCCCTCCACTTCTACAAAACCTGGCCATATCAGCGAAGGAGTGAATATCAACTAAGCGCTCAGCTAAAAAGACTTCCTCAGGGCAATTCAAGGTTGATAGATTCCCCTTAGAAATAACATTTGCAACGGCTCTGTCTACATCTTTGCGATTGTAACCAAGTATGTTGGTGCCAACTCCCATTAAGGACATATCAGTATATTTTTTACCGTCTAAATCCCATACATAACAGGCTTTTGTTTTGCTAAAATATGCCGGCCAAAAGTCTGGTAAAAACATTTCAGGACGCTTTGATAATAGCATGTTTCCACCGGGTATAACTCTTTTGGCTCTTCGATAGAGGCTTTGGCCAGATTTAAATTGTTTTTTCATCCATTGTTACCTTTTACAATATTCACATCAGATCCATCGTGATGTTGCAATAAATATGCTTTAATGTCTGTCCAGTTGAAATCCGCTCGAGGACCAAAATATTTACATAACCTTACTATTTTATTGAAGTCAGCTTCTGTATCGACAGAAATTTTTATACTGGACCAATCTTGCTCAGCAGTAACATTGGTCTTCTTAAAAAGATTACCTTGTCTAAAGTAGGATGTTACGTGCTCTCGCTGTGTTTTTTCTACAACCTCAAAATGTGCTTTTTCTAATGCAGAGAATGTAAAAACTTCTACATCTAAGCCATCGGGAAAAGTTGGAGGGCAAACATTAGATGTGTAATCATCACTCGACTCCCTAAACTTACGAATAACTAAGTCGACAATCCCTGGGTCGATTAAAGGACAATCACCTGTAACTCTGACAATGTTTTTGGCTTTAAATTCAGTGGCTGCATGAAAATATCTCGATAGAACGTCCATTTCATTTCCTCGATAAATATCATAGCCTAACTCCTTAAGGTGTTGTTCGAGCGAGTCATCTTTTGCTAGATCAGGGATGGCGACAATTATTTTTTGAATATTATTTGACCGACGTAATCTTTGAAGCAAAAATTCGATAAGAGATACATTACCTAGTTTCTTAAGAACTTTTCCAGGAAGTCGTGTTGAACCCATTCTAGCTTGGACAATAGCTGTAATATCAGTTCTCTTGGTCATTTTAATACTCCGGCGAATATTTTTTAAGACTTGCCCTACTTCCCACTCAATGACTAGCAAGAGTTAACACCTGTAAAACCTATAACCTTTAGATAACTTTAGTCATTCTATCAGGCGGAGCTATCAATAAAAAATTTTAATGTAAAAATTTGGATTAAATTTTCGTTGTTATTCGTCTTGTTAGCCCCAATAATAGGTTTTGACACATGAAAATAAACAGGCTTTTGCGAAGCTCATTTTATAATTAATGATAATTAAACAGCAAAAAAAATCAGATTTTCTAGGCGATTTTGATGGAAAAAAATATCAATAACCAAGTTTCAAGCAGAATAAAGATATTTAATGGTGCTGATTTACAACGTGATAGTGCTTACATAAAAGTAATGTCTTTAAGCGACATCAATACAACTTATCTAGAGGGAATGCAAAACCCTGAAGTATCGAAATTTTTAACTTCTACAAAGACAGAAAAAGTAACATTGGAAAGTCTTCGCTTATTTGTATCTGAAAATATCAATAACACCTCATCGGTACTATTTGGATTTTTTATCGAAGAAAACTTGTGTGGCACCATAAGACTCCACAATACCAATTGCCAAATCGTAGATATAGGAATTGCTATATTCGACAAGAGCCTTTGGGGGAAATCTTGGGCCACAGAAATACTAAAAAAAGTGGTTTTATTTGCATTTGAAAACTATGGTATTTCACATATAGCCGCTGGAATAGATGTGAACAATGTAGGATCAATAAAAGCTTTCAAAAAAGCTGGATTTACTCATGTAAGTTCCACACCAAAAAAGTATAACTTAGGTTTGGCGATTAGAATGGAACATAAAATCTAAAAATTAAACCCCTTTTCTTGTAAATAAGTTGTCTATATTATTGGTTTTTCTTTTGATTTAACACCTCGTCAAAACAATTAAGAAAATACTGCTGATCACGGTCGGTGAAGTCAAAATATAAAGGAATAGAAAGTGCCTTTTTATAATAATTGATGCTGTTCGGGATTGTTTCTTCTAAATTATTTTTTTCATTAGAATAAAAAGGTTGCATAGGAACTGGTATATAATGAACCTGAGTAATTATGTTTCTATTTCTAAGTTGGCGCATAACTGAGTTTCTAGAAATTCCTAATTTTTCAAAGTCAATTGAGGCTATAAATAAATGATTAGCCGACCTATTGAAATCAACACTCTGCATAACTTCAATATTTTCTATAGCTGGAAAAGCATCCAAATAGTTTCGAACTAATTCACGGCGCTTTTTCATGAAGCGTTCTAGTTTGCTAAGTTGTGAGTTTGCGAGCGATGCCTGAATGTCAGTGAGCCTATAATGGTACCCAAGAGCAGCCATTTCATAGTACCAAATATTTAAGTCATTATCAGAATACGCATTATCAACATTTATAATTTTATCCCCTAATTTATTTATTCCATGGGAACGAAGCCGAAGCAAAGCCTTATAAATTTCAAAATCATTAGTTGTAATTATACCGCCTTCACCCGCAGCTATTGATTTTACTGGATGCATTGAAAAAACTGTGCAATCAGAATATTTACACGAGCCAATTCTCGAGCCACAAGCATAGCTGCCCCCTAATCCATGAGCCGCATCTTCGACAATAAATTTTTTATATTTCCTTACTAATTTTGAAATTTCAGGGATTCCATCCGAAGCTCCACCTAGTAAGACTGGCGCAACGATATGTATATCTCTATGTTGAACGAGTTGATTTTTTACCTCGTCAAAATTCATATTAATGGTTTGATTGTCAACATCGGCAAACCTTGTTGACCCATTACAGTAGTGGGCCGCATTTGCTGTTGAAACAAATGTTATTGGAGACGTTAAAACGGTCTTTCCAGAACCCATTCCTAGAGCAAGATAAGAAAGGTGAAGCCCTGCTGTTGCGGAAGAGACCGCTACAGCAAATTTTGCTCCGGTGTAATCACATACATGCTGCTCGAACTCATCAATTTTTGTGCCTTGTGTTAAAACCCCACTTAAAAGCGTACGTGTGACTGCTGCAACATCTTCCTTATCTACGTGATGCCTTCCATATGGAAAAATCTTACCCAGAGACTGAACCTCTTCACGGTAGCTAATATCTGATTTTAATGAAGAAATAGAAGTTTGAATAGATATTCCATCTGATTTAAGGATACCACAAAGCCGTTTATCACTTAAACTGAGGTCTAATGGGCGGATAGTCCCACCTTTAATACGAGAAGCTTGAATAGGCTGTATTTGCTTAGGGTCAAACCCAAACGCAGATGCTATTTCAACGGCAAAATGGTACTTAGATAATCTCTCATTTCCGCAAACATTGATTAAACCAGTTTCATTTTGTTTAATTAAGATATTAACTACATCAACAAGGCATGGGATTGAAATAGGTGTGAAAAATACGTCGTCAAACATTTGGACGACATTGCCAGACTTGAGTTCTTCCAAAATTTTATCTAAAAATGCTGGCCTGTAGAAAGGGCCCCAACCAAAAAAGTTTGTTCTACAAATCAACGCACCTGAACAAGCTAAAGAAACTCTTGTTTCTGCTTCTAGCTTATGTTTTGCATATGTGTTTAAAGGCAAAGTCTTATCTTGTTCAGTATTAAATGAACTCTTACCACTGAAAAGGTGGTCAGTTGAAATGTGAACTAATTTGGCTTGATTCTTAGAAGCAGATTTGGCAACGCGCTCAGCTACTATTACATTAGCCTTCATTGATTTTTCAAACTGAGTTTCACAATCATCAACGTTGGTAAATCCCGCCGCGTTAATTATTAGGTCAGGAGATAGAGATGAAACTAATTTTTCGTAATTAGATTTGTTCTCCCAATCTAAATCATGGGTACAAATCCCCTCAATTTTAATTTTTTGCAGGTTAGAAAGTATATGAACTTCATTTTTTTCCCGCATTTGCAAAGCCCAATTTGTTCCCAGAAGGCCTGTCCCACCAGTGATTAAAATCTTAGCCATGATTTAAATTATGCCAATATGATTTTGATTTTGGAATATCCATTCTTTCAACTGTTTTATCGTCATCCACTCTTTATTTTGGTTTGACGTATAGCAAAAATTCTTATCAACTTTTTTACCTGTACCGATCCTATTCGGATCTAATGACCAGCTATTTATAGCTGGAAGGATTTTAAAATAATCATCATATTCATATGTAAATGGGGCGTCTTCAAAGCCGATCATTTGCTCATGCAACTTCTCACCAGGACGGATACCTACTATTTTTAATTTTGCCTCTGGTGCAATGGCTTTTGCGATATCAGGAACCTTCATTGATGCTATTTTTTTAACATAGATTTCGCCTCCGCACATATCGTCAAAAGCATGCCAAACAAGCCGTACCGCCTGTTCAAGAGAAATCATAAAGCGTGTCATAGCAAGGTCAGTTATTGGAAGCTCACCTTTATTTTTTATTGATAAGAAAAATGGAATAACGGAACCTCTTGAACCCATGACATTCCCATAGCGGACCACAGAGAATCTAGTTCCAGCATCATCATTCAACGGGTTACTAGCAGAAAATAACTTATCTGATGCAAGCTTTGTCGCTCCGTATAAATTAATTGGATTTGAAGCTTTATCAGTTGATAGCGCAACAGCGCGTTTCACACCCATCTCCTTGCAAGCATCGATTACATTAATAGCTCCATTGATATTAGTTTTTATACATTCAACAGGGTTATATTCAGCCGTTGGTACAATTTTTGTTGCCGCCGCATGAACTACATAATCAATATTATGTAATGCCTCTTTTAAACGCCCTTTATCTCTTACATCTCCAATAACAAAACGAACCCTCGAGTCGTTCTGAAATTTCATAGCCATTTCCCACTGTTTCATTTCATCCCTAGAATAAATAATTATTCTTTTAGGATTATATTTTTCAAGGGTCATTGGCACAAATTTATTACCAAAAGAACCCGTGCCCCCGGTTATCAGTATGGTCTTTTGGTCAAGCATGTATTAGCCTTTTTAATTTACATGATTAATAAAGGTGATTTATTTTCCCTTTAGATGGAAAGGTTGTTTACAGAGCTCTGAATTTTTCAAGATTATTTCGCTTCTAGCCGAAAATTGATTGCTAATTCATATCAAAAAATAACTCTTTAGTTTATACCAAATGTAACTTTGTGAAATTCTAAAAAACAATTCTTCTGACCTCAACAAATGCTTCTGCTCTTTCAATGCCAACACTAGCCCCTCTATAAATATCTCTCGCGTTTAAAACTTCTTCGCTTCTTGGATGAGGGAAAGGGCGCATTTCAAAGTCATAACACTTTACGAGTTCCATTTTATTTTTTTTATATTTTGACACATCAATATAGAGATTAGGCACAAAATCATTACCAGAAGCCATTACAGAGTACTCTGTACTTGAGCATACCTCGAACAATCTTAATGACGACACTCTCCTGTCTGGCGTAGGCCTAAGAGCAGCCAAGCAGGCCTTGTGTGTAATCCCATGGTCAAGGTTTGAGTCGCTTATAAAATGTGTGTAAACAATATCAGGCAGAAAATCATTAATACGTTGTTCTATTTTTTTAGTTAAATCCAAAAGATATTCTTGGTCCATTCTCAAATTAGCTAAATCAAGAAAAGACACGTCATTACAATTGAAAAATTTAGCAGCTTCCAGTGCCATGTTTTTCCTAGCTTGAATTTCATAGGCTCTTTTATCAGGCTGGTATTCAGTATCTCTTCCCGTGACCCCATCTGACATAAACATCACCGAGATGATATCACCTTCTGCGCTATGCCGTAGCAAGCTTCCTCCGGCGCCTAAAACTTCGTCATCTGGATGCGCCGCGACAACTAAAATTCTTTTCTTATCTCGCTTCATCTGTATCTGTTTTTAGTTTTTTGAATTGGTTTTGCGGGATTGCCAACGACAGCAACATCATCACCGACGTCTTTAGTGACCACCGCGCCTAAACCCACAAGTGAATTGCTACCAATGTTTATCCAATCTCTCATGCTTACTCCAGGAGCTATCCAAGAGTTAGTGCCAATTTTCGTGCTGCCACCTATAATTGACATAGCAATTACCTTGGTGCCTTGGCCAATACTAACATTGTGAGCTATGTGCACGAGGTTATCGATTTTTACTTTATCTTCAATTATGGTGCTGCCTAATGAAGCTCTATCTATGCAAGTTGATGATCCTATCCTCACATTATTTCCAATTATAACATCACCTAAATGAGGGAAATTTAAAATATTATCTTCCTCATCTTCAAAACCAAAGCCACTTCCGCCAATAGTAACACATGACCCTATTTCACAATTTGTTCCTATTATTGCATGATTTATGGTGGCGTTGTTCCCAATAATAGAAAAATCTCCTATTTCCACATTGGGGCCAATAACAGTATTCCTGCCTATTTTTACACCACGTCCGATTTTAGCCCTAGGGTGAATATCAAATTGTTGTTGAACAGTTTCAGCATCTTCTTCCCAAAACAGGTCTATAAACTTTAGCAATGCTAGCCTTGGGTATGGCGCACATATATAAGTGGTTGTCGATTTAATTTTTTTTTCGTCAACCAGGCTGCTTGGGATAAACAAAAACCCTGCCTCCGACTTTTCAATCCACTTCAGTGCTCTTTCATCATCAAAACGACAAAAACTTATATCAGACTGTGAAGCTTTATCAATCGGTTCAACTCCTGTGATGTTGTTTGAAACAGCATAAGGAGTCTCCTTTGCAAAGCGCACCGTAAACGAATGCTCATTACAGAAGGACAAAAGGTCATGAATTTTTACGTTTAAAGAACCTATCATTCCAAATGTCTACATATCCACAAGGATATTGCAATAGTAATTTTGAGAAAGTCAATTTCACGAATATAGCTATTGTTACTTCACCAGTTTTTACCATCTTCAAATATCTATATCCAGGAAACAAAGTATTTAACTCGATATCTAAACAATTCCAAACAATAACACCTCTGACTAGTCAAAGGATAATCACTAAAGGTTAGGGAAGTGCAAATTTAGTGAAATTAAGGATTTGACAATGATTACGTTCAAAAAAACTCTTTTCATAAAGTAATTTTGATGACATGAGACAAATGCGCTACCGCTCTTCTACTTCGTCGATAGTTGTAGATGGAAGACCTCCATTAATATTCACGCCATATTTTTCTTCGACCCGAACTCTATCATTGAAATGCGGAGTAGATGCCTCAATTATAGTACAGTCTGTAATCGCCTCTTCCTGATGAACGGCACCAGGCGGGAAATGAAAGCGAAAGTCAACTAACACTGGGTTTCCAAATAGAAAATGGTAGCGAAGGAGGGACTCGAACCCCCGACACGCGGATTATGATTCCGCTGCTCTAACCAGCTGAGCTACTTCGCCTTAACAGAAAGCTTTTGAAAAATGCAGGCTATAATTAGTCCCTTAATAGTTTTTGTCTTAAGCAGTCAAGCTCTAACACGTTTGAATTTCATTAATAACTATTTAGTTTTTATATTCCTCAACTTATAGAAATACAAACACATTTTAGATTTTTAGGTCTCAACCAATCCTAAATCATAGATTAATAATATTATTTTTAGAACTACATCGATTTTCATTTATCTTTCTCATAAGCTTTTCAAGTTTCAATTCCAATAATCATTAAGAAAAGCATTAATTATCTTAATTTTTTCTCAGGAAAAATCCTGGTAAGTGAATAAGCGAACACTACCCAGAAAACCAATGATGACCCGATTTGACTAAAATAAAATTCAGGTTGAAAAATTGCTGGAATAAGCCAAACAGAAAGCCCAAATTTAACAGCAAGAGAATTTTCAAATTTAGGGAGTTTTAAAATTGGGAAAAAAATCACAGAACATAAAAAAATTAGTCCTAAAATTCCGAGTTCGCCGAGTGTCTTTAGAAATACATTATGCACATGCTGAACATGTCCAAACCTACCCACTAAAGTAAAATTATCAAAACCTTTCCCTACAAGAGCAATTTTCCAATCCAGTGCTTTTAATCCTTCAGTAAAAAGATAAAGTCGATGAGAGGTCAATTGGTCAAGGAAATCATAAAGAGCAGCCCAGTTAGAAAAATTTTCTGATTTGCCAAGTTCTAGAGAATTCATGTGCCTAAAAATACCATGATCAAAAATACTATAATTATCATAAATTAAAGTTGACAGGATCGTGGATGCTAACCCACCAAATAAAATAATTGTGAATATAGGAAAAATAATTTTTTCAAATTTTTTCTCAGATTTAAATTTAAAAAAGAGCGCAGCAAACAAGCTAGATAAGGTAACAAGCACTCCGAGCCGTCCACCTGTATTTATTTGTAACGCAAAGACAGGAGCTAAGTAAAAAAATAAGTGAAAGTTCAAGGAGCCTAAATATCGAAAAGTTGGCAATTTGTCTAAATACCAGAGTGTCAAAATCAGCACGGAAACTTGTGATATCCAAATACTGAAGTTTACGCTTCCACCCCCAAATCCAGAGAGAACAGAAACCGCCACCTCCGAAGAGGTGTAGGATACAATTACAATGATTAAACTTAAAAATGAAAACAACATTAAGGAAACTTGAAGACTTCTACACGTAACAAAGCGCAAGAATCCATCAAAATTTTGCATCAGATAGGATACTAGAATAAACACACTTGCTGATTGTAAAGCTCTTAAAATAATGAGGTCTAAATTATCGTGAAATAGAAAATTTGTGCCAAAAATGGTTGTCCAAATAATTATTAAATAAATTGTTTTTTTCGTTAGTAGAATACGCCAATTTATCAACAGAACCATTAATGAAAGACAAAAAAGAAAAAAACTCCTTTTTACAATCAGAGCAGTTTCGAGACCAAATTCAATGAATGGTAATTGATAAAAACCTGCGCTTAAAAAATGGATTGTGAAGAGTATAAAACTCAACGACGTTAGATTTGAGTATGTAGGCTTAAATTTTTCCAATGCTTATTCTAACCTTCTGGTGATGTATTTTTGAACTAGGAATTGTTATAAATTTATATCAGAAACAGCTATCTCGGTTTGGGTAATTTCAGCGCTTGTCGGCGCGTTCTCAATCCAGCCACCGCCAAGCATTAGGCTATTATCGGCAGCATCATAGATTACGCCGGCCTGACCACGGGCAATACCATATTCGGGCACCTCTAGCTCTAGCCTGACGCACTGGCCTTCCATCATGAAGAGCCGCGCTGATGAGGCAGGCGCAGTATTACGCAGTTTTGCAAAAACAGCTATCCCCTCTTCCATCATATCAGAAGCTGGCAGAAGATTGGGTGAAATCCAGTTCACCTCATCCAGATAAACAGTCTCGCAAGCAAGAGCTGATTGCGGGCCAACCAGAACAGTATGGGAGGCTGCATCAATACCCACCACATAAAGCGGGCCACCGTCGTCCGGCACATCCTTGCGGCCGCCAATGCCAAGCCCACGGCGCTGACCAATTGTATAATCAATCACGCCATTATGACTGCCAAGCACAGTGCCATCGAGATGACGGATTTCACCTGCTTCAACAGCGCCCGGACGCAATTTACGCACAATATCACCGTAGCGGCCGTTCGGCACAAAACAGATATCCTGACTATCTGGCTTATCCTGCACGGACAGGCTGAAACGAGCTGCAAGAGCGCGCGTCTCTGTCTTTGTCATACCGCCAAGAGGAAACCGCAGATAATCAAGCTGTTCAGGTGTAGTAGCAAACAGGAAATAGGACTGGTCCTTACTCTCGTCAATACCGCGGCGCAGGCAGGCAAGACCCTGTTTTAACTCACGGCGAATATAATGGCCGGTAGCAAGGCAGTCTGCCCCTAA
>Ga0115008_10004596_pt1 | contig 11445 bp, 4 predicted proteins | sample FraStrMetagenome_FD_87164 | JGI IMG/M metagenome (GOLD analysis project Ga0115008, IMG submission 87164) | Marine eukaryotic phytoplankton communities from Arctic Ocean - Fram Strait ARC3M Metagenome | ecosystem: Environmental > Aquatic > Marine > Oceanic | place: Fram Strait | collected 2012-06-18
CACGTCAGAGGCGCTGCTCATGGCCTTCAAGCAGCATTTGCTCGCTCCGAGCGGTGGCGTGCCCCCACACGAATCGCTGGCGGACGCCCATCGCACGCAGGCTACGATCCGAGTCTTTCCCTCTCGATCATTCCTCTCGTGCACTTGCTGCGGATCGGCTCGTAGCCTGCGGATCGGCAATTTTTCCGTGCTGCCAACAAAAAAGCGCGCGCAGACGCGCGTACGAGGGCGCCGCTTTCTGCGAGCCGATCCGCAGCAAGTGCACGAGAGGAATGATCGAGAGGGAAAGGCTCGGATCGTAGCCTGCGTGCGAAGGGCGTCCGCCAGCGATTCGTGTGGCGGCACGCCACCGCTCGGAGCGAGCAAATGCTGCTTGAAGGCCATGAGCAGCGCCTCTGACGTGGCGAATCGCAGCCTCATGCCACGATGGCTCACAGTCACACCGGCGCCGCAGGGCCAAAAGTTGCTAAACGGCGAGTTGTGGAAGGCGATCACGCCCGAAGGCGCGCCGTTCCGTGGTGTGCAGTCGAAGACGGCTCCCTTGAACTTGGGATTGAAGATCAGGATGGCGGGATCGTGGAGCTCAGCGCTCCAGCCAAGAGGGTCGCTCGGCCTCAAGGCCAACACCAGCGCCCGGCGACGCACGCTACCTGCCGCGCAATCGACTGTAGCAACCGCACTGTGGACATCTGCAGCGGCCTCGTCCGTGATGGTCAGCTCATCGCCATGGTCTCGGAATCCGAGCTGGATCAGCGCCGCCTCAACACCAGCAACACTCAATAGCTCGGCGGCAACGCGCGGGTTTGCGCGGCGCAGGGTCCGTTTCGCAGGGTCCGCGGCATTCAGCAGCAGTTTCCGAAGGAGCCCACACGCATGGAGGAAGGCGTCGCTGCTCGTGTACTGACTGTCGGCGAGCGAGGCCAGCGCGTGCGAGAATGGGCCAGTGTCGCCGGCTGCGAGACACATATGCACAGGCCCCCAGGTCGAGGGACACAGAAAGAAAGAAAACATACCGCAGGACGGCACGCCGCCACCACACAGGGATTTTAACGGGGGTCAGGACGTTATAATTCTTTTTTGATAAAATTTGGGAAAACATCGGGCCTGCGAGGTGGATGCTAGCATGAGCCCGATCCGTCGCAGTGCTCTTGCGTTACGGCGGTAGTGATCTAGATACTAGATTCAACAACATACTAAAACCCAAATGCCACGTTCGGATCGCTTCTCATCGCAAACCCTGTCAGCAGTCCACCCTCGGGTATGTTCGTAAGAGCTACATACACTGAAAACCCTTGAGGAAGGGTACGTTCGCAAGAGCCACATACTCGTACCCGGTAAAAAAACGGAAAACTCGGCCGTTCCTGTTGCGTGTCAACGAGAGTCACATATCGCTTGCGGGCGACGCGGCTGGCCGCTGCGCAAGGCAGGCAGGCGACCCAACATAGCACCACCGCCACAGCCGCATCCTCCCATCGTACATGGCAGCTACGGTCGGTGACCCGCCGCAAGTTCAGGACCTCCACCCGGGCCTGATCGCATTTGTGACGGAGAACCCAACCCCCGATATCAGTCTCGCTGTACGACAGTTGCAGGGCTCGCAGGGACACGTGCTAGCGATCTCGCCGCCGCGGACTCAGCATGCCGTGCTCTCCGTGGGCGCGAATTGGGCCAACCTGACACGTGCAGAGGAGGCCACCGAGCACTGGGCACGCCTAGCAGCCCGGCACGGAACGTCGTCTGACTCCACAGTCCAGCGCAATATCCGCCGCTGGCTGATACTGCGCGAGGTGATCCGCGAGAGGCCGGATATTCGTCCAGACACCGCGCTCGTCCTCGTCGAACGCAACGTGCTGCTCTTCCAGGACATCAAGCGCTGGCTGCACGTCGTGCGGAGCAGTCCGTCGCACGGCGCGAGTGTCGCGGCCCTCGCGGGTCGTGCAGTCCTAATCCTATCTCCCGAGGCGCTGGCTCGCTTCGCCACCTACCTGAGGTGGCTCACTGCCGGTCCAACCTCGCGGCTCGCGGCAGAGCTTGATCGCTTCGGTGTGCCCGCTGCGCAGCGCAGCGAGGCTGCGCGGCCACAGCTCGCGGTGGGGAGCCGTCATGCGCTGCTGCACCGTCGCTGCACCAATCGGTCAGCCGCGCGGGCCAACTGCACCTTTCTGCGTGCGCCTCACCGCAGAGCTTTGCCCGCGGATCTCCCCTCGGCCACGGCTCTCCCCATGTGGGCGGAGTTTGACGCGGTGCGAGCCTTTTGCAAGCGCTCCAAGGAGAGCTCTCTGGCGTACAGTCTTCTCCCGATCCGCTGCTCCCTCTGTCGGTCTGAGGCCGACCCCTTCACCGGCAACTGCGCAAGCTCGGACTACCGAGAAGACCACCGTGCCCACCTGGAGCAGGCGTACGACCAGCAGCCCGCCGGCCCGTGCTCGACGGAGTACCGCACCGACCCCGAAGGGACTGTCGCGTACCGCATGGATAGCGTGCCGTGGGGCAGGAGCAACGCGGAAAGCGTGCAGGCGCTCAAGCCCGCGCCATCGCTGGCTGGGACGGACGCTGGGCGATGGCTCGCATCACTGAGGCTGCGGGGCACTTCTTGGCTAGTTCGAAGCTCCAGCGGGCATCTGCACCGCTTGTGCCTTGCCAACCTCAGAGGACCCGCCGCCGTCACGGCGCCGTACATGGGCCTGTTGGTGTCCGGACGCAAGCAACCCTCGCCGCGGGGCGGCGCGGCGTTGCAAATTTCCGACGGTAGCGAGGCGGGCGGCAACAAGAGCAGGGGCAGCGTGGGCGACGGCGGCGGCGAGAGCGGCAACTTCCTCGTCCTCACCTATGGCCGAGCCGGCTCGACCTGGTTCATGGAGCAGCTGGCTCGGTACAACTGCGTCGCTACCGTCACCGCCGAGCCGCTGACGGTCCTGCAGGGTTGGATTCCCACAAAAGTGGCGCCGATGACGCTGTGGCAAAACTGGACGCACAGCCAGAGCGCCGAGCGCGTGCTGCACGACCTCGACAGTGCCTTTTCCACGGCGCCCTGGGAGCTGCACCGGGACGGGGCATGCCGCAAGCCGCCCTGCCGCATACCACCGCCGCGGAAGCTTTGCAGCGGAGAGCCATCATGCTGTTCGCGCGCGTCCCGCGGAATGAAGGTGATGCTGCCGCTCTTGCCTCCCAGGGGTGGCGCCGATGCGCTCCTGTCCGCCGCGGTCGAGCGGCGGTGGCAGGTGCTGCACTTGATCCGCGCGTCCGTCATCCGGCGCGCAATCTCGGTGCAGCGGATGCAAATCACGGGCGTGCACCACACAAAGGCGCAGAAAGAGAGCGCCGCGGGCACGGGCAAGATCGACCGCATCCAGGTATCGCCGGAGGCGCTCGCGGGCCTGACAATGGACTACGTCGCCATGATCACGCGGCACCGGAGGGCCATTCGCGACGCTATTCCCGAGGCGCGCACCCTCGAGCTCTTCTACGAGGACGTGCTGATGCAACGGCCTGGGAACCGGTGGCGAGACATCCTTGACTTTCTCGCCTTTGCCCCTCGGCAGCCGACCGCCCACCAAGCGCGTGAGTTGCTCCAGATCTCGCCCACCACCCTCGTCGCGTGCGAGCGCCTCGTCGAGCAGTACGACGTGCTCGAGCGGCTACTGCGAGAGCAGCTGCGCTCGCTCAAGGACGACCAGCAGGCGATCCTCACCTACGCCTTGAGCGAGTGCAGACGGCCAAGCGGCACGCCACCGGTCAGGCGGTACCTGCGCAGATGAGGCACCAACTAAAGATACTGTGACGATCCACGAGACCCTCTTAGGTGCAGGTAAGCATTTCTCAACACAAATCTTTTAGTAAGAAATGCTTGCCGATGCCCGCATGCGGCATGGACACGGTGTTTATGTATTCACGGTGTGTTGGGGGCCTGGCTGAGCGCGCAAGCCGAGCAGAGGCGCAACGAGGGACCACCACGCGCCAAGCAGGTCCAGCGGTGGTCTGCCCCCTTCGCGCGAGCACGATGCCGCGTCGCGCATCATTGGCGATAGGAGCTCGGCTGTGTGGCACGCGTGCAGTGCGACGCACGGCAGCCCGAGGCCTGGGTGCTCTGCCGGCGTCAGCATCTGGTCCGGCAGAGGCTGCGAGCCGTTCGCCTGCCTCTGTAGGTACGCACGTGCCTCGTCGACGTCCCATGGCCGCCCGTCCGAGCCATGGCAGCCGAGCAGCAGCAGCTGCGGCGTCTGGTACGTGGCGGAGCGGCAGATGTGTATGCGCAGCAGGTCGGGTTGCGGCTGGTCGTCCAGCGCAGACACGTCGAGTGCAGATGAGTCGGCCGTGCTGCAGATTGGCTCCTCCAGCACCGGAGGGTCCTCCTCCTCTCCGCCCTGCCTGCGGGCGGCGATCGGAGGCTGCACGACAATCGGACTTGAGCGGAGGAAGCCAGGCGGAGGCGCAAAGGCGCCCGAGTCGGATAACGGCCCGGGCTCGAACCAGGCCCAGGTCGGGGCCGTGTGATGCAGAAGGGCGAACTGACGTGCCATCCGCTCGAACTCGGACTGGGAGAGCATCTACTGGCGAGACACTCCCGCACAGGCGCAGGCGGGATAAAGAAATACAGCGCATCTGAGCTCCCCGGCCCTGGATGTGAGGCTGCCAACTGCACTCCAAGTGCTCCAAGTGCTCCAGCGCGCTATCTGGCTGCTGACTGCACTCCAAGTGCTCCAAGTGCTCCACTGCAACATCCAAAATCCTGCTCGTGCAGGTGGGGACCACCCTGTCCTCCTCCCGTGCCTCATTTGGGTTGTCTCTTTCTTTCTTTCTTTAGGGCGAACATGGCTCATGGGACGTCGTGTAAAGCAAGACTAAGGCGCTGTTTCCGCCAAGGCGGGCACGCCCCTCAGCGTCACGGCCCGCCGCCTCTCCGAGCGCACGAATCGGCGGGGCGAGCCTCCCGATCCCGCAGCTCCCGCTCCAGGTGCCGGCCTCTCCGAAACGGGCGGCATGCGCGGGGCCCCGCCTGCGCGCGGCGACAGGGACTGCCTGTGCGCCCGCTGGACTTGGCACCTCCTCGGCTCTCGCGTACGCGGCGAATCTGGCGGCGATGCCGCCACCGCCCGAGTTGGCCGCCTCGGCGTGGCGTCGAGCGATGCCGTCAGCCCGTCCAGTGTTTCGAAGGAGCGGCGGAGCGACCTTGCGGTGTGTCCGTAAGCTTGACTCGTAGTCTCTGCCGGCGCCTTGCTCCTGCCGAGAGCTAGATTGGCGCGGCCAATGCGGGCGAGCTTTTGTTGCAGCGCCGCCAGCTCCTGCTTTGACCGCTCGAGCGCGCTCTCCGTTTCGGCGAGGCGGTGGGTCGACCTCAGAGTCGCGCGCTCGGTCGCCGCCTGCCGCTCCGCCACCTCCTCCTCTGCACGCGCGGCGACGCGCCGCTCGGCCTCCGCCTCCTCAGCGGCATGCTCCTCGCGCACTCGCCGCAGGTCATCCGAGAGCTGCAGCCGCGCCAGCAAGATTTTGAGCCGCCAGTTCTCATCAATCAGCTCTTGCAGGCGTTCCTCGTCGTGCATGGCGCCAAACTCGCGCCGCCGCGCCTCGACCGGCACCGAGCTCGATTCAACGAGCCGCACAGCCGCCTCCCGCCTCGCATTGAACGCGGCTCGATCAAAGGCGGCTCGTTGCTCCAGCTGCTCCTCCTCGTGCCGGCCTTGCGCGATTAGCCGCTGTGAGGTCCGCTCGGCAACGGCCGCGCGAAACTCGGTAGCAAGTCGCTCACGCACGCGGCCCTCGAGCGAGTGCGCTGAGGCTTCCGCGTTGACGAGCGCCTCTTGCAAGCGGTCGGCCTCGTGCTGCATTTTTAGTCGCCGCTCGACCGCGGCGACGCGGATAGCCTCGTCCGCATCATTTGAGAGCTTCGCACAATCGTCGCGCGCCGCTGCCGTCCGCCTCGCCGCCGCGCCAAGGCGCGCCTCAAAGGCCGCACGCTCACGCCGCTCTGCCCCCCGGTCGCGAAGTGCTGCATCATCCATTGAGCGTAGATCGCGCAAGGCCACAACGTCAAGGAATGGCTCGAGTCGCTGCAGGTCGGCGGGCTCGCCTGCGTCGAGGAGCCGGCTGAGGAGCTGCTCCGGGACGTGCTGCGCCCGGGGAGCGACAAAGGGAGGCTCGATCACAAGCGGTGGCCCAGCGAGCACATCGCGCCGTGGCCAAGCCCAAGGGGCACCCTCGTGCTGCACCGCCCGCATTGCGTGATCCATGGCGAGGCGCAGCGCCTTGCCACCGCCGCTCTGAACCCACGGCGAGCCCGCACCAAAGGCTTCACGCACGAGGGCAACAATCTCGTTGTCGTTTGAGGCTGGCCCGCTGCCGCTGACGGATGCCTCTCGTGAAGACAGAGCCGGTGTCGCGCCCGATTGCATGCCGACGCGGAGCCTGTGGAGCACATCAGGGTCGGTGGCGAGGCCCGACTTGAGGAGCGCCGCGTCGGCGAGCGCCCGCACCTCGGCAGGCCACTCGTCGCTGCGGCAATCCCCATTCCCGATTGCCCGCTCCGCCGACAAGTTGCCTGGCCACTGAGTGGCGCCTTCGGAAGCTTCTCGACCGCGCTCCTGACACTCCTCCTCCTCCTGTCGCAGCCAGCGCAAGGCAAGAGCCACCGCAGCGGAGAGTCGCATGAGCGGCGCTCCAACAGCCACGGCAGCACCGACGGGCAGCGCGGCGAGGGCTCTCGCTGGAGTTAAGACGCGCGCCTCGAACATAGCATCAAACCGCGTATCGTCGAGAGGAGGGCAGCGCGCGCCGACGAGGTTGCGCAACGAAGCGCGCGCGTTCAAGGCCTGCAATTCAAGCCGGGCGGCCTCGGCCTGCACTAAAAAGCCAGCCGGCGTTGTGCAAGTCAAAGTGGAGCTTGCTCTCGCTTGCGCCCATGCCGGCGCCTCACCTGAGCGCTGCTCTGGACGCCGCTGAGGTGGAAACGACGGCCCATCCTCCCAATGGGTGTCAAAGATCCATTTCCGTTTAGCTTCCAGGTTATTGTCGGGTGAGTCTTTGCCCAGAGCCCACTCCAGTAGCTGCCCAGCAACATCCTGCGGCTCGTTTACGCTCATCCACCACCCGTGCTTGCCTTCCACATCGCCGGTATGAGCTGCCGCTTCCATCGCTGGCGACAGTCTCTTCAACGCTGCTGTCGCGGCAGGCCTGCTGGATTCGCAAGAGGAAGACAGCAACAGCAGTGAGCCGCCTACCTGAGCGTGCGCCGCCCGTAAGTGCGAGAGGGTCGGCTCGGAGAGCAACGCAAGGTAGGCACCCGCAGAACCAACGGCCGACTCAATCGCCGCTGCCGCATCCAGTGATGGTGCGCCGCAAGTGGCGTCCCTTCCTCCGTCTCGCAGGCGCGCACGCGTCAACGGCGCGGATGGCGGCAGCCGAACAAACTGCGGAGAGTCACCATCGAGCGCCAGGTGACGTAGCCAACGTGGCGGCGACATGGTCGTGGCCGGGTGCGGTGACTGGGGTTGTACAGTCGGCGCTCCGCCAATGGTGCAACCCGGTGGCAGTGTGGCCTCTGCGCACGCGTCGAGACCACCACGGTTGCTGCCCGGAGAGAGAGAGAGGAGCGAGGCAAGAGCTGAAGCTAGGAGAGAGACGTCCTCTGCCACGCGCCGTTCCTCGCAATCCGCACCGTCAAGAGTATCGGCGCCACACCGGGTAACGGCGCTTCTTGCTGATGCGGCGCACGCACGAGCTTTCCCCACCACGACTAGGCAGCGCTGGATTGCGAGCTGCAGTTGCAATAGCCACGCCTGCAGCCGATCGCTCAGCGCCTCCACCACCGGCGAGGCCGACTCGGCTGCGAAGGACTCAGCTTCGACCGGAGCTGAGCCAGCGGCTCCAGCTGCCATGGCAGCGGCAACGACTCCTCCTGTCCCTGACGGGAGCTCGGACTGCACAGACGAGAGCAGCTGGCGCAGCTCTTCGGCGACAGCCCCTTCCCCGACGCACTCGACCTGGGACACGGAAAACGGCAACGCGGACGAAGGTGGGAAGAGTACTGCGTCGACACGCTCCCCTGGGTGGACGAGAATTGTCCGCACGTGAAGGAGCGGCAGCAGCTGGAGCAGCCGTGAACAGGCCGCCCCGCCCGTCGCAAGCGCCTCTCGTAGTTGCCCTGGCAAAGGGCAGCTCTTGCGGAGGGCGGAGAGTGGCGTGGCGAGCGACGACAGCTGACTCAGGCTGCTGAGTTGGCCTCCGTCATTGAAGATGCTCTCAACTTCGGTGGCGGCGTCGCTCATGAGCCCGAGCGGCTCGACTTGCAAAGGCCCAGTTGGGCTCGCTAGGTGTCGAGCTTGCAATGCCAGGGCTCTCGACAGCTCTGCCCAAGCGGCTCGGAGCGCAGGGTTGACGAGTGCCTCTTGAATATCCACACAGTAGGTGTTAAGCAAGTCAAGCTTGAGGGCCCGCCGCGCCTCTGCGCTACGCGCCGCTGACCTGGACTTCATTGAAGCCTCCAGCGCTCGCGCCAGCCGTTCCGCTGCCGGCCGCACGAGTTTGTGTGGCCATATGCAGAGTTGCGGAAGCAGGTTCTTGGTCGCATCCACCACTTCGGGTAGCAATATGCCGTGAGCTTCGACGGGTAAGCTTGTCTCGGCGGCTTGTGTCCCAGGATGGCGATACACTGAGGCAGCTGACCCAGTGACATGAGCGAGCACGGCATCTATTGCAACCTGATTATGCGCGGTGGTAACTTCAAGCGCAGCCCGGTGCAGGCCTTGGAGTCTCACGGCAAGGCAGAGCTCTGACGCATCCGTGAGGGCACCTTGCCACCATGATACATCTCGCGGGCGGACGGCGCAGAGGGAAGGGTCAGCTGCGGCCAGCACGGGTACACTGCTCTGTTCCCCAGGGAGCGGCACCCAAGCCCGGTCTGCATGCGCTGCAGGATCCGACACTACAGGCTCGCGTGCACCGTGAACAACCTGAAGTTGTCGCGCATGCAGACGTGCTATTCTCACCGTCGCATCTGTCTCCGCACGAAGCGAAGCCAGCAACGAGCAGATTTTCATCGCGCGGCCGACTCGCTGCTGATGAGAGCCACGGCACGTGGCGTGGCTTTTGTGAACAGCCTCGAGTACAACCGCAGCCGCTGGCAGCTCCAGCGAAGCATGCGCAGCGTGCAATGCTTCGGTTGACCTGTTGCTCGTAGCAGCGTGCAAGTCTGAAGCGAGCTCGTCAGCGAAGACGAGGACGGCGTGGCGAACGCACATGGCGGGCGCCCGTGGCGAACCAGGCATCGCCGCGAGACTCATCAGCACGCTTGTGGTGGTGTCGATGAGCGCAGGCAGAGCGCTGATCTCACCGGCAGGCCAACTCCCGCTCTCCTCGCGTGTCACGGAGCAAATCGACCGCAGGATGCGCCACAGAAGTTGGCCCTCAAGCAAGAGCGCTTCTCGCTGCACCGTAGCGCCGTGACCCAGCTGCCAGTGGAGCCCCTCAGACAGCCGTACGGAACCAGCCTCTTCTGGCGGCGCGCAGGCTGGCCGCAGGGCCAACAGATTGGCGATGCGTTGGTTGGCGGCCGCAGCATGTGCGGGAATGGAGCACTTGCGCATCAGCGCCAGGTGAGCGCAGAGAGCATGCCGCTTGCACCGCTCGAACACGACGGTGTTGTTGAGGATCTCGCAGAGAAGCCCCGCTGCGTCGACTGCCGACGCCACGCAGAGAGCATACTTCCCATCGGCTCGTCCATCCGAGACAGATCCACAACCAGGCCGGTCGAGCGCAATCAGTGCTGCTGCCCGTCTCTCCACCTCAAGCAGCGTCCGCTCGAGGTCGTGCTCAGCCGCCTCGTAAAGAAGCTTCCGCCCGTCCCAGCGGCGGATGCTACACGGCTCCCCACCACTGTCAGGCGCCTCTTGCAGCGCCGCATCATCGTCGGGAAGCGGCTCGATGATGTCGTGCATGCGGCTGCGGACCGCTTCGGAGCTCCAATAGCCGCAGAGCCCGGCCTCCCATGCGGCTGCTGGCACCAAAGGCGAATACTCTTCGGATACTGAAGCTGCATGGCTCACTCGAGCTCTGAGCAGGCCATCCTCACAGGCCAGCCGTCGCTGCACTGCTCTGCACCAATTGTGGCACTGCAAGAGCTCCGACACAGATCGTCTGATGGATAAAAGACGGAGGAGATGGAGCGCCTCGAGCGCCTCGGCAATCGGTGGGTCAGGTGGGGACAAAACACTGGCGACCTCGCGAGACAGGCCCGCGACGTGCTGCCGCAGGGCCTGAAGGTTTTCGTCGCGGGCGAGCGACAAATTCAGCCGTGTGAGCGAGTCGTGCGCTGGCTGCCGCGCAAGCCAAGCGCGCAGCTCGATCTGCTCTTTGCCCTCGCTTGGGACCACGCGCACGTACCGTAGCCAGCCGCTCCGGCGCACCACCGTGTCGCTCTCCTCTCCGTCATGATCACGCGAGTCATCTCGCTCTGCGGCAGCAGCTGTGCCGTTGCGATCGAGCTGAGCCTTCGCGGCAGCGATGTCTTGAGCGCAACAAGCCTCCAGCCGAGCAGTAGGAAGAGCGGTGGTCGCGTGCGCCGCGTCAAAGTGGCGGCTACAAGCAGCGTAGCGGTCGGACCGGTTCGAGCCGAGCGGGCCCAGGCCAAGCGAGCCCGCCAGCTCCTCAAGCTCGTGCTCCACCTCGCTTGCGCTTGTGGTTGCTCGAGGAAGCACGGAGAGTGACTCAATGCCGATGCCTGACCCATGCCTGGCACCGGGAGTGAGTGAAGCCATGTGCAAAAGTGAGGTGCCGAGGGTACGTGGCGCGTCAGCCAAGTCGGCCGCCAACCTGCGCCAGGCGTCAATCCGGCCTTCTGCGGCGATGCGGCTCATGAGAGCGCGCTCGCACGCTTCATGGTCGTCGTCGGCGGTGGCAGCCGTAGCAATAGTGGCAGACTCTCCTTCGACGCTCCTGGCCAGCGAGTCGCGGCTGCCAGGCGGACACACCTCCGCATTGAGTCTGGCCCGACGCAGCTCGTGCTCTCGCTCACCGCGGTGTGCGATGGCGGCAGCCGCCGCCACCGCACTATCGTCGAGAGGATCGCTTTGGCTGCGCGTATCTGGGCCGCCGAGCAACGGACCAAGGCCTAGGCGGAGCGGCGGGAGCGCAACCGGCGACGGGCCGAGGCCCTCGCGGTCCATTGCCGCCTGGCTGGGGCGGGCCTGGCGTAGGACATTCGTTCGTTACGTTGTGACGGGTTTCTTCTCGGTGTTCGAAGTTTTTGTAACGTGCCCATTATGAGCGAGAGAGTTTTGCCGAAAAAATCAGTTGCCTCAGTCGAAGGGTGTTGTTGCGGTGGGCCGGCCAGCACTTGAAGCACTTGGAGTGCGGTCAGTAACCTCACGCCCAGGCAGGACCCGGGAGCTGAGAAGCGCACCCAGTTGGCCGGACGCCCGGGATCGGGTTGGGGGCAAGAGAGCCCTAGCCCGA
>Ga0115008_10004599_pt1 | contig 11443 bp, 3 predicted proteins | sample FraStrMetagenome_FD_87164 | JGI IMG/M metagenome (GOLD analysis project Ga0115008, IMG submission 87164) | Marine eukaryotic phytoplankton communities from Arctic Ocean - Fram Strait ARC3M Metagenome | ecosystem: Environmental > Aquatic > Marine > Oceanic | place: Fram Strait | collected 2012-06-18
AATTTGTACATGTTCCCATCGCGCCATGTATCGGCTCACCAGTGCTTGTTCCTGGCGTCCTGGGCCGGGATTCGCGCGAACTATGTCCAAGGAGGAGTCGCCGCCGTGGAGGCGGGGTAAAGAACAGAAGATGAGGAATGATATGAGCCCGGCAAGGGCTCCGCTCACAACGGGCCATTGGAAAAGAGAGGGAACGTCATGGAAACCGCAGGTTGCAAACACAATGCGGGCTCTGGACACTTCGTCCCGCACCGACGATTTCCCGTCCGATACCCGTGAGGGAGGCGAGGCTGACTGCGATAGCGGAACCGACGATGCTGATCGGGCGACGCAGCTTGGCCGTAGACGAAGGCAAGACTCTGCACGCATCGATCCGAGGGGAAGAGTCTTTGTCCACGCGGAGAATTCACAGGACGAACCGCAGCGGACTGAAAATGAGGAGATGGCCATCGAGTATGGCGCTTTCCCGGATAATGATGCGGAGCGTGACACACACACGCGTGAGGACCTTCTGCCACCACCTGGGCAGAGAGACGACGACAGGGATCTGGACTGGGGAATGCCAACGCCCAGAGTCTACACGGATGTTGGAAAGAGCCTCGCCCAACATTGCTTCGAAGGCATTACATCGGCGGTGGCAAGGTCGATTTCGCCCTCAAGGAGGATTGAAGGAGCCCCCTTCCTCGACAATAGAAGGGCACCGGCAACTTCCCGCGAGAGGAGGCACGCACACACGGCCTCACCGGCGAGACCGCCCAGGCCCGCTACCGGCAATTCACCGGAGGGCGGGTACAACGCACCGGCACCGTCAGCACCACTGCACGCACCTTCAACGCCGACGCACATGACATTTCGAGCGGGGGAGACGTCACCTCCGTATGACCCCCTCGCCTTGCAGGAGCCTTTGGGTGGCGAAGGTGATGTGGCACAGCTCACCGGGCTCATGGAGGGGGGATGTGATCTTGGCTTGTCGGACGACTTGTCGGATGGATCCATCTTCGAAAGTGCCGTCGACGCTCCCACGCGGGGAAGGGATGATTACTCTGAGCGAGCCGATGCCGGTAACGCCGACGTTGGATCGGGAGACTCTGACTCCCAGTCGGAAGAGCGACAACGACGACAAAACTCGAGGGAGCAGATCATCAGGCAACGGGCTGACCCTGACCAAGGTGCCTCCAGCATGCCTGCCCCCAAGAAGGCGCCGCGCCCAAGGGCGAGCGGAAGCAAGCAAGCTGACCCCAACCAGGAAGCCCTGAGCTCTCGCCACTGGGCTGAAGACACGGGTGACTATGACACTACGTCATGGAATCGCGGCGGCGGGTGGAGAACGGGCCGCTGGAATAGCAATAACAGCCAGCAGCGAGGCTGGGAAAGGAATGCACGAAGCGGGCAGGGCCAACAACGCACGCGGAGATGGAGCGGCGGTAGCGCCCGAAGGGGCACAGGTGGCAACGCTGCGGGCCCCCGCGACACACAGCGGCGCGAATGGCGTGATGAAGCAGAAGTGTACTTTGATCGCCATGGCTGGCATGGTGACAGGGAAGTCTGCACGTTCAAGTGGCAGGGCAATCTGCGCCACTATGAATTGGAGCCTGGATTCGAGATACCAGATGGGGTCTTTAAGCATCTAAAGGACGCCAAGGACCCAGACCACTGCATGCAGTTGCTCAACACCGCCTATGCAGAGAGTCAAAGCTACCCTGATCACCCGTTGGTCAAAAGGAAGCTGGAATGGATTGATGAGGCGGAGAAGGCGAAGCACTACCGCTACGTCTTCCGAACCAGGCTCATGACGATTGTCACCTCCTGTGGCAAGACCTGGCACCCGGTGGACAGGTTCAATGAACTTATACGTGACAGGGCGTCTCACCCCGAAGTGGCGTACCAATCGGCCCTGGAGAAAAGGCAGAGAAGAGGAATGGCTCACGAGCGCAGGCTCCTGGAGAATCCTGACCAAGTCTTCAGCGACAGTGAGCAGGAAGATAAGGCTGCATCTTCAGCACCGCGAACCAGCGCGAGTCAGGCCAGCTCGGCCAATACCCGCTCTGGGAGGCATGGTGAGGAGGACACTGAGCCCGTCACACCCCACAAGAGGCGAGATGGGAATGCGAGGTCGAGGTCCAGGTCATTGGGTGCGGCACGCTTCACGCAGCGCTTGGCGGCCACCCTTGGGGATGAAAACCAGTGGAAGGACCAGAGCTTTCGGGTCAACCATAAGTACGTCAAGAAGGCCCTGGACAGGATCGAGGGTCAGATCAAGGACCACCTGGCTGGAGTGGGGGAAGACCTTTTTCAAAATGGCTCACCGGAGCACCTTGATGAGGACTATGTCCAGAAGTTAAGGGTGTGCAGGGGTGACCTGCTGGAAATCCAGAGAAGTGAACAGGTCACCAGGGACCAAATCATCACCTTCATGGAGGACAGGAACCTCAAGCAGTCGATCCACTTTCCGAAAGCGGCTGAAGTCTGGAAGAGGTCCATGGAGATGGTCATTGATAAGCTCGAGGCCACTGCCCAGCTCTACGACGAGATCGCCGAGAAGGCCAAAGACGAAGGATACGAGACTGCTCCTATTTGCCAGGACGTTCCTGCCGCGCTTAGAGCCAGGACGAGGACGGGGCGAAGGCCGAGGTCCACTCTTGGCCAAAGGAGGAGTGCCTCACCGGCGCGGAGGGCCACAAGGTGCCGCCTACAGAGGAACGAGACCGCGCAAGAACGTGATCGGGAGGACGATGAGCAAGCCGCAGCCTGGCGAATTCTCGTGGATATCCAGTCAAGCTGGGGAGGCACGGTCGCTGTGGGGGTAGCTTCGGATGAGGTGTTCACTAAGATCTACCGAGCACCCATTTCTCAGCGTATTCAGATCGACCCCACGATGGCAAGGGCCTACTACCCAGTGCAGGACTACGATGACCTCATGGACTGCCTTGCTAGAGGTTTCCGCAAACACTGCCACAGCATGTTCCGCATCTTCTATGATGCTTTTGGCCTAGCACCGGTTGTGGGGATTGGACTGGGTACCTTTGCGACTCAGGCTAGGATTATTTTGGAGGTGTATGCATCGGTAGCCAAGCCGTGGTACCCTGACCCTAGCATAGTCCCAGCCCAGGAGACGGACTACATGGGCAAAAAGGCATTCTACTCCAATGGGTGGAAGATCACGGCCATTTGGATGACGGTAAGCCGATTGGCGGCGCCTGATAGCCGGCACAGGCAACTGTTACCCCTGTCACCTGCTGAGATCACCAACAATCCAGGGCGTCACAAGGTCATGTACCATGAGGTAAGGATCCTCACACCGTCGGCCAAGGCGGATCGACCTGTTTTCTTTGCGCGTTGCAAGGACTTCCCGGGGCTCCAGCTGCGGGTGACCCAGGCCATCACCTACAGCCCAGATGATACAGTCCAATTGGTGGCCAAACATGCGCTGGCGGCCCTCCGCACCCAAGCTGACCTGAACAGACCGCTCCAGGTCACCTACTTGGGCCATGACGTTGACCTGGATGCCACCTTGCGGGACGTCCAAGTTGAAGAAGGGGACACGATTGTGATACGTCCCAAGCTCCTGGCCCCGGGGATGGGAGGAAGTCGTAGTAAGCACCTCACGGAGGAAGTTGAGCTGGCAGCAGCCTTGACCATTGCAGCGTTCGAAGAGACTCTCATCAGACTGGTGATCATTGCCACGGTGAGTAGGCTCGCGCTGCATTGTCTCCTACAGTTGCCAGTACCCTGCGGGGAGGCGTGCACGCACGGCACACACCGGCCTGCGACTGGCAACGCACAGCACAGCAGTCAGCATGGACACACACCAGTACCCATGCGGGAGGTCACACTGCACTCACGCCAAGTGGAGCACGCACCGGGTAAACCACCGCAGCCGGCCATGAATCATGGGCCGGAAGCCGGACAGCGACGAGGAGATGAGGTGCCAGTACCCTCCGGGGAGGCCAACACTGAAAAGGGCACCGACATCACCATGAAGCGAAATCAAGTCCCGAAGAACGATGACACCCAGTTTGGCATGCGAGGTCGGAGCCTTACCGACGTTACACGACGAGGAAGGCCAGTACCCCACGGGGAGGCTAAAAGCAAAAGTCTGGAAGCCTTGGTTGCATGTGGAAGGAATCGGGACGCCGAGAATCCTGAGAGCCTGCCGAGCACTATGCCGCTACCCCCTGGGGAGACCGGCCAACGTGGGGGCATGGATGCCTCTGCCCAGGACAAGGAAAAGAAAGCCGACACTCTACAAGGACATCACGAACTGAACGACGCCACCTTGGGCGACAATTTTGATTCGTCTGACTTTAAAGGAGAGTCCCAATATGTCTGTTACTACCGCCACTACTGCCACTACTACTTTTGTCACCGTAGTTCCCGAAGCAGTCATAAGAGTTTCAGTACCCGTTATGGGAATAGAGGGGGGGGTGCCACTTTTTATGCAGGTTCGTGCAACCCCACCCCACTCTGCCAGTACGTTTGGAAAAGCACCCACCGAGACTGGAACGCATACATACGCGCCATCACGGGAAATGGTAACAGCACCGATGATGAGGAGTCTGATCACCCCACCTTCGGTACGGCCCCCCCCACCCCGGTGGGGTCATACCTGTCTGAGGAGGCCCCCACCTTCGGCACGGCTCCCTCCACGCCCAATGACGGCACCGACCACGACGAAACGCACCCGGAAGAGGGACAGGCTGACAGTGTCTCCTTCGGCACTACCCCATGCTCGCCCATCCTCAGCGACGGGGAGCAGGGAGAACACATCGCCAGCACGCACTCACTTTCACCCACGTTCGGCACCGCACCCCCTTCGCCCTTTGCACATGAGCTCGGGGATAAGGGCATGGAGGGGACGGAAGAAGAAAGCCATTACCCTGTTGGGAGGACATCCACCGACGACCAGCCCGCAGGCAGGGCGCTGACCGACCAAGCTGAGGGAAGGAAACCACTCCTGCCCATCAAGCCGTTCCGGGCGCTCACCAAAGCGTTTCGGCGGGCGAACCCGCACGCAAGAGGAGAATGGTGGCATAAACCTACCTGGAACTTGAGTGAGGCCTTCGCCCAGGGCAAGATCACCTGGGATTGCCCAATGGAGGGCTGCAATTCCACCTTTGAATGCACACTCCCGCCGAGAGAACAGCTCTTGGGGACAGAAGTCGTCACCACATGGAGTGCGGCTTTTCGCAAATCCACCACGTTGAGGGCGATAAGAGTTAAGATCAGAAATCGCATCGCGGTCCACAGGTCGAAGCACCACCCACACTGGCGGCAGCTCAGAGGCACGACGCGCAACAAGGCGCTGGAGGTCACCCAAGGCAGTTGGATTGACTTCACTCAGGGCGGCTGGATGTGTCCATATTGTGAACCGGCAAGTGGGTTCAAAACCGACCAGCTAGGAGATGTTAGCCACCTGCAGCTCACTGAGCAGTGCAGAAGGCATGCAAGGGAGGAACATCAGGTCACTGATTGGAAAAAGTGGAAGGCGGATTGCGCCAGGACCAATACGGCCAATACCATCAAGTTTAATGGAGGCCGACGTATGGGATGGCACGCAGCACAACTCGACTGTAAAAAGAGGAAGGCGAATAAGGTCATTGGCACGCTAGCCCACACGGGCCACTGTTTTCACCTGGTGCCTTTTTACAAACCGCCCACCATCCGGGCGGACAGGCCTGAGGCGCAAAACCGTATGGTGGCTGCCGTGGCGTGTATATGCACCGCTTGCCATTACCATTCCGGAGTTTGTCAAGGTGACACTAAGACGGGCCAGGGCACCGATAAATTGCTGAGAAAGAGCTTTGAAGCTAGCTGCAGGGGAGACCAAGGACCAGTCCACCCGCCCGAGGGACTGCTGGACGCCAACCTTACCAGAGGCAGGCACAGATTGAGCAAGTGGCGGGACCCCAAGGTAGTCCCCTTCACACAGCGGACAACGGCAGCCTACGCGGCAGAGATGTTGAAGCGGTGGGCAATCAATATGGAAAACCACCTGCCGCCCTTTGAAACCTCCATGCAGCAAGTGCGGGAAGTCAATGAGGCGGCGGCAGCTGCGATTTGCAGCGCTGCCCCCACTGATTATGTCGAGGCGAAGGGCCGGTTGCGCTATAAGCAACGGGAACCGCCAATGAGGAAGGCGTTGCGCATCTACAAGCTGTGCAGGCCTACCCAAAAACGGCGCGACGGGCGCGACGCACAAGACGAAGACCGGAGCGGTAACTGGGAGGGCATCGAGGAGCCCGCCCGGCAAAAAGTGAAAGAACACCCGGAGCACAATGACGAAGGTCAGTGAGGAAGGGGATTCCTCCGGGGGCGCTGCCCCACCTGAGGATGACGGGGGCAACCTTGCTCCCGTTGATTTCAAAGTCGCGACCCTTAATGTCAATCACGCCTTCAGCGCGCATGCTGAGGCCATATTTGAACTGGCAAGGAGTGAGCAGGCACACGCACTCTGTATCCAGGAAGCGGGACTTGACCCCAGTGAAAGGCAGCGCGCGCGTATCAGGGAAGCGGCTGCCAGACACGGGTTCAAATTCACCTACTTCGGGCATCCACATCACTGCCCCCAGAAAGGCACTACGATATCTGTCATCATCTTCACCACGCTCTTCTCTCGTGCTGGCGCCTTACCCGAAAGGGACGTCACGCGGAGTTCTGGGCAGGAAGGGCTGTCATCGCACATATCCCAAGGCAGGGTACCCATCCACTCACATTGGCGTGCCTATATGCGCATGCTACTGAGCCTCACGAGCGAAATGCGATCATCAAATCGATCACCGCGGGGCTCGCCGACAGAAATCCCAAGAGGGATTTTATCGTCATTGGTGACTTGAACTGCACTCGCTCGGAAGGGGCGGTGGCTAGCCTGCTGGCTAATAACGTCTGCAAGTGTGCAAACGATCTCTTCGATCCGATTGAGCCAGTGACAAGGCTGCCAGGCACGAGGTGCATTGACTACGCGCTCCACAGCCACACTCTTGCGGCCTCTAAGCGCACGATGCTGATCGGTTACCGGGACCACTTTTATGTCCAGTATGACTTCCCGGCCAAGTTCAGTTGGCCAAAGTATGGCAGGCCGGTCAGGCCGCGGCTCACTGCTCAGGAAGCCAGCAGTGAGGTCTTCCATGCACTATGGGACGATGATGCTTTTGAACGTAGCCTCTTAGAGGACGACGTGAGTGCAGGGTGGAAAATGCTCTCCACCACGGCTGAGGTTTTGCTCCGCGATGATGACGATGAAGGGGGCATACCACGTGACAGGCAATGGACGCCTACCCAGGAAGGGATGGGCCCAACATCGGAGTCCATGCCAGTCACAGATGGCCAACTCACTCGAGCCACTTTCCGCTACGCGCGGCTGCACAGGATCCTCAGGCTTACGCTCGAGGTCGCGCTCCGTCTCGACAGGGGGATTGACGACCACGACCTGAGGGGTGCATTGTGCAGAAAGATCAAATCAATTAGACATCTTCACCCCAAACTTCTCCGCCACCCGGTGGGGACGCAGGACTCGATCAATGCGATCACTGAGTGCCTTGAGGCAGAGGCCAGACGCGCAAGAAGTAGAGCCCTTGACTGTTTTCAAGTCAGAGTGGAGGGCGAAGGTGGCTTTACGAAGGAGAACATGGCCGCCCAAAGGAGATGGGTCAAATCCAGAATCCAGGAGGAACATCAGGCACAAGCACCCACAAAGAGGCAGGTACATGAGGTCAAGCACCCATTTGACCAGGCGGTCCACACTGCGGGGCTCTGGACGGAGATCTGGAATGCACCGCACCCGGCCGACGGTGGTACGAGGGATGACCTCCAGGAGGAGCTCGACGCCAAGGAAGACTTCATCAAGGAATTCCTTGGCTGGATCCCGGAAGGGGGTTACGACTTTCCCACGTTGCGCTTCGAGGCTCACAAGCTTTGGGCAATTGCAAAAGAAGGGGCCACCAAGGCCCCGGGTGGAGATGATTGGAGACCCGTGGATCTTGTGAAGCTCCCGCTACCCTGGTGGGAGAAGTTTGCAAGGCTGTGGGAACGCATTACCCAAGTGGGAGCGTGTCCGGCGGTCTGGGCCGACATTGTCGTCGCACTTCTTGACAAGGACGATGGGTCGCAGAGGCCACTGAGCATAGCCAGCGCCCTATGGCGCATTGGTGCGACATGCATTGTTCGGCAGCTTGCACCGTGGATCAATCAGTGGGCACCATTTGAGCTGTCCGGAGGCCTGCCCGATCGCACGGCCGCTTATGTTCATGCGAGGTTGGCACAGGCCTTTGAGGACAAGAGCAAAAGGGAACAGATCGGTGCGGTCTTCGAGGACCTCTCCAAGGCGTTCGACAATGTTGATGTCGGCCAATGCCTGGCGATCTGGAGGAAATTGGGCGCACCCACATCCCTCCTCGCGATGATACGGGACTTTTACCAGAAAGCTAAGAGGCTTTTCACATGCAAGGGCTGGGCGTCCCCCGCGTGGACCAAAGCGCTCCACTCCCTGCTCCAGGGATGCCCATTTAGTACAATCTTGATCGGGGCACTGATGGCCTGCTGGGTCAAGCACGTCAAGGGGAAGGTCCCGGGAGTCCAAATTGGAGTCTTCGTTGACGATAGATCCATGTGGGCCGCAGGGAGTAAGCAGCACGAGACATTAAGGGATGCCCTCTTGGCATCCAAACCGTTCGACGAGAAATTCAAGTGCCAATTGAACGTGGCGAAGACGCAGCTCTTGGGCAATACACCGCTAGCCAGGAAGAATTTGGCCACGATTGGGCTCGGTGACAAGGCCCCGACCAACGAGGGAAAGCTCTTGGGACTCATTTACCAGTTCCAGGAAAGCGCACTTAAGGTCTCCATTGACCCAAAGGCTATTACCCGGTGCAGGGAACGCCTTAAACTGATTCAATACGTGGCGTCAGCACTTCAGGTCAGGCGGATTCACGTCCGGACACTGGCGCTCTCACAAGTACTATGGGCGGGAGCAATTGCACAACCCACCAGTGAACAGCTGAAGTCGTTGAGGACGCCAGTTCAGACGGCGCTCCTAAGGTGGGACCGCCCGAAAGGAGCGTCGCAGTACCTGACGTGGAACGTGAGGTTGGGACCCATGGATGACCCCGTCTTCCTGGCGAGGCGTGCCACCCTCGCTATGGTTATCTGGTTCGACCGCCGCAGAGACGTCCCGGGGTGGCATCACGACATGGGGTTAAGGGCCCTGGAGGCTTCACCGTTCCACTGGAACCCTGAAGTCAAAAAGATGGTACTGGCAATGAAGTGGGGATTCAGCCCCCAGGAACGATGCCTGTCAAAAACGCTGCCTGACGGACGGACCACGTTCTTCAGATTCGGTATTGATGGGGACGTCGTCCTGAGGAACTGGTTAGTCCTCGAATGGAGAAAAGAACTGTTCGCGGCCGATGGACGCACCTGGACAGCCAAGGCGCCGGTTGACGACGGGCTGGCACAAGGACTGCGGCTGCCACGACCTCCCAGGGACACTCTCCCCGTCACCATGGCCATGGGTAGAAGGATTGCAAACTACTGGCACCAGGACAAACTCTCCTGGCAAATACGTGTCGCGACTGGGGGTGATCACGCCTTCATCAAGAAGAAGTTCAATCTAAAAGCCAGCCCGGAGTGTGCCTGTGGGAGGCGTAACCCGAGCACGTACCACGTAGTGTGGAATTGCAGCGAAATAGGGCTCAGAGCTACAACCAAGACCATCAATGAGGTCGGCATGAAACCCGACAGACCTCCCACGAACACGGCGGAGGAGAGGCTCTTTGCCCCGGTCATTGAGCAGCCCCCCCTCCCGCACAAATGTGAAGACGGTATGCCCGACCTGTATGAGGAACTCGTGGCTGAGGTGAAGGGTTATCTCGGAAGTGAGTGGGCAGAGTCGACCAGGGCTCTCATCGGCACGGACGGAGGCTCGAAGTTCGGCCTCGCATCCTGGGCGGTTGCCCTGGGATGTGACACGGTGGGTGACGCCATAACAGGCGAAGACTATGTCGCGACTGCGGCTGAGATAATGGCATTGTTTCAGTTGCTGGGCGCCGTGGCGCGTACCGTCAAAGGTGATGAGCCCATTACCCTGGAGGGAGGCCTTGTTGGCAAATGCCTGGACATTGCATGCGATTGCAAGCCCGCCATCAGCTTCGTGGAGAACAAGACCCCCCCCTCCCAACGATACCGAATGCACAGAGCCATCAGGAACTTTGTGTCGGACATCAAAGAGGCGGGGGTGCGTTTGCGGTTCATATGGGTACCCTCCCATGATAAGGAATCGAAGAATTTTACAATACCGCCTGAGTATTGTGAGCAACAGCTGCGCATTGTCAACAGACGGGCGGATGATGAAGCTACGAAGCAGCTGAAAGGCATGCTTGAAGAAACACCCATAGTGGCGTGGAGGAAGAAGTACAAAAAGTGCGCCGAGTGGTCCAGCGATGCGATCAGGTGGGCGACGGCGCGTTGCAGGTTTTTTCACAACCACGTGGCCACGCGGGAGGGCATTGTTGACCCGGTTGCCGTGGAATTGACCGACGGGCAGCCACTGCCCTTTGACACGGAGGAACATATGAAGTGGACACGCGAGATGGAGGAGTGGCTTGGCCCTACCTTGAACGCCACTGATCCCATTGACTTCACGCACGCCTCACCTGTGCCTACCCAGGTGGATGGGTTGGCATCGGAGGCCCAAACTGACCCGCTACCCGCCAGGGAGGGCATTGCTTTGCCTGAGAGGAGCGCTAGTTTGAGTGCGGAGCCTGCACCCGTGCGGGCTACCGCCGTCGACGAGCAGACTTCTGCTCGAAATAAGGACTTCGACCCTTTCTCTGAAGACGGTGACCATGACTGGTTGCTCCATCAGGAGGAAGATGCACTGTTTTCACAAGGACCCGACGCCGACTTTTTTGGGGTCGGCGAACTGATCTTTTGATCAAAACTAACCGGGCTAGCACTGCCATTGGTGGCGGCTGGCTGACGCTCGCTCACTCGTTCACATTGCTGCCATTGGTGGCGGCTACTCGTACCTGCCCCGTGCTTGTGCTCCTGTTCTAGTTTCGCGCTTTTGACTTAAGGCGCGATGCGTGTTCTTACACAATAAGTGACCTCAACATGACATTGGCTCCTCCAATGTATATGTGCCGACCGTGTTGTCGGTGCTAGTTTTATGCTGCCATCGGTGGCGGCCCACTCCCACTAGCTGTTGCTAGAGTGAACCTCTGATGCTGGTACCAAAGCGTGCGAGGTGCCAGTTTAGTTTCCAGCTGAGCCTTCAAGACAAGGAAGACATTGAAGGCAAATCATGAAAAAGTGGTGTTTTACCGAAGCGAAACACCATTTCGTGAAAAACGACATAGACGAAGAAAGATAATATAAGAGGAGACAAGACATCAAAAAATGATCAAAACTCGATGCAAAAATAATGTCAAGTTGGGATAAAAAGACGGGC
>Ga0115008_10004600_pt1 | contig 11443 bp, 9 predicted proteins | sample FraStrMetagenome_FD_87164 | JGI IMG/M metagenome (GOLD analysis project Ga0115008, IMG submission 87164) | Marine eukaryotic phytoplankton communities from Arctic Ocean - Fram Strait ARC3M Metagenome | ecosystem: Environmental > Aquatic > Marine > Oceanic | place: Fram Strait | collected 2012-06-18
ACCTAACCTAACCTAACCTAACCTAACCTAACCTAACCTAACAATGACTGCCACAGACGACGCCAGCTCCCACGCCCGACCGAACGAAGCAAGAATCGTACACCTGCACTGGGACGCGACCCTCAACTTCGATGCCCAAACGATTGCAGCGACGGCCAAACTCACTGTCCACTATACAACACCGAAACTCCGATTAGACGTGAAACATCTTGCTGTAAGATCGGTACACTACTCCTCAATGGATCAGGCAGAGGCAGAGGCAGAGGCAGAGTATAAATTTGAACCTTTGACTAAGGAACATTTGGGTCAGTGTATGGAAATTACGTTACCAAAGGGTGAGAAGGAGTGTGTCGTGAGAATTGTATATGAAACCTCCAAAGATTTGTGCAGTGCGGCACAGTGGCTTCCTCCCGAACAGACGGCTGGACGAGTGTATCCGTATTTCTTTACACAGTGTCAGGCGATACATGCGAGGTCGTTGGTGCCGTGTCAGGATTGTCCAGGTGTGAAGATTACCTATACGGCGTCCGTGACGGTTCCGAGTTGGGCAACGTGTCTCATGTCGGCTTTGAGTACTGGGTCGGAGTCGGGTCTTGATGAGAGAGGTGTTGGTAGGACTACCTTTAAGTTTGAGCAAAAGGTTCCGATACCAGCGTATTTGATTGCTGTTGTGGTAGGTGACCTGGAATCGAGAAGTATATCAAGTCGTTGTTGTATTTGGAGTGAGCCTAGTGTAGTAGAAGCTGCTGCGTTTGAATTTTCACAAACGGAAGAATTTTTGCAAATTGCAGAATCGTTAACTCTGCCTTATAAATGGGGTCGATATGATGTTTTATGTCTCCCATCCTCGTTTCCATATGGTGGTATGGAAAATCCTTGTTTGACGTTTGTTACGCCCACCCTCTTGGCTGGTGACAAGGTGAGATCTTAGTAGGTGTGCGTAAATGTTTACTTCCTTTCATTTAACGTTGCTTTTTAGTCTCTTGCAAGCGTCATTGCACACGAAATCGCACACTCTTGGACAGGTAATCTTGTGACAAATAAAACATGGGAGCACTTCTGGTTAAATGAAGGATGGACGGTGTGGCTTGAACGTAAAATTGTTTCAAGGATCGAGGGAGATGATCGTATCTTCGACTTTGAAGCGATTGGAGGGTGGGAATCCTTAAAAGAGTCGGTCGCCGAGGTACCAGAAAACTACAGTCGTTTAGTCCCTACGTTGGGCGATGATGATCCAGATGAGGCGTACAGTAGCGTTCCGTACGAAAAAGGATTTTGCTTGCTGCATTGCCTGGAAAAAAGAGTTGGAAAAGAGAGGTTTGGACATTTTGCTAAGGCATACTTAGACTGTTTCAAGTTTGTTACGTGTACATCTGAAGAATTTCGTGCATTCGTCAATGAATATTTCAAAGGAGAACCACTGATAGAAAGCTTTGATTGGGATACCTGGCTTTATAAGGGTGGAATGCCTATCGAGGATCCTGGCTTCGATCGGTCATTAACAAATTCTGCCGAGGATCTTGCGAGCGCGTGGATGACGTATGATGCAAATGAAATTGATGTTCCTGATGTGAGTATTTCGACTTGGAGTACGGGTTTGGTACTTTGCTTTTTAGATACATTGCTGTCCAATCTTGATGCGAAGGGAAAGTCTTTAAGCGTGTCTACTATTGCTGAAATGGAAGGCATGTATAGAATGAGCTCCAGTGGTAACTCAGAAATTTTGTTACGTTGGTGCAAGTTGTGTATCAAATCAGGTGAGTCAGTTGACTGCTTGTTGCAATGATTTGCGTCGATATGTTTACATAAATTCATTACGAAAAAGAGTACAAGCAAATTCTTCCTGTGGTATTACGATTTATAACAAGTCAAGGCAGGATGAAGTTTGTGCGTCCTTTATACAAAGCATTGAACTTCTCAAAAATTGGTAATCAAGTGGCATTTTCAACTTTCAAGAAAAACGCCCAATTTTATCACCCGATCGCACGAAAAATGGTTGCATGCGATTTTAAAAATGGACCAGACGAAGTCTTTACAAAAGAGAAAAGAGCTGATTCATTTGTCCAAACAGCGATGATTGTGGGTGGAGTAGCTTTCATCGCAGCACTTGTATTCACTCGACGAAAGTAACAAATAATTGTCTCCCCTCCCGTATAATCTTTACAAATTTGCCACATTAAAATCACCTGCCAATTAGAAAAGCCATCTGTTAATCTTCTCGTGATTTCTGTAAATTGTTTTGTGAAAATATTGAGATGAGAGATTTTGAAAAGGCTGTATAAATAATGGCACTACGCATGGATTTTCGAGGTTTTGAAAGTTTTAGGTTATCTATTGCTTAGATCGCAAGATGCGTGCCCTTTATACTCTGCAGAAAAGGTACCCTCTCCTCCTGTTATACTTCTCAATGTACTCGCATAACCAAGAATCTCAGCAAGTGGTACTGTACCTGATATGAACGCTTTAACCTGTTCAGGAGTGGCATTAGAATCATGATCACCATCTCCCACAAGCACATCTCCGACAGTCCCTCTTCGATTATTAAAATCCGATAAGATACTTCCAACCAGACCCTCTGGAGCATTGACTTCAATATGCATTCGAGGTTCCAATACTGTACAATTGGTTTTGTCACCACTAGAAAGCAAGACATTGATAGCATTCGCAGCAGATGCTCGTATTGCACCTGGGTTGTCACGAAGTCCACCTAATCCTCGATCACAATCAATGTCAATAACGTGACATCGTATGTTTGTCATTGGATATGGACCAATTACGCCTCTCCTCAAAGAGCCCTTGATTCCATTTACCAATGAATTTACAACCGTGTTGGAATCTAGGAATTCTTTTTCATCTTCATCTTCATCTAACTCCAAAAACTCTCTCGCCCGCTGATGAAAGATTACTTCGTTCTCTACCAGTTTTAAGACTTCAGAGGTTTCGTCTACTTTTTGATTTATGGGCTCTAGTACGAGAGAAATTGCCGCCTGAATACGAACACCCCCAATTTCTCGGTCATAATTAATTAAACCATCTTCGCTTTCCAGTTTAGAAGTAACTGTTTCTTTGTATGACACAGAAGGTTCTCCAACGTAAACATCGACACCGAATTCTGAGCGTAGACGATCAACAATGACTTCAATATGTAGTTCACCTAGTCCTGATAGAAGGGTCGAGGTAGAGTCACTCTCCTTTACTTCAATCGACGGATCCTCAATCGCCAAAAGAGACAACGCATCCGACATTTTCTTTTCGTCCGCGCTTGTAGCCGCCTCTAATCTTACAGTTAAGACCGGTTTTGGTGATTCTACACCAGCCAGACAAATGTCACCAACCCCATTACCTTTCATTTTCTTTTTCGAATTATTTTTGTCGTTTCCTTGGACAATTGTATCGCCTGTTACAACACCTTTTAGTCCTATCAAAGCACATACTTCCCCAGCTTCTGCTATGCCGTCTTCCAAGTTTGTAAATCGTCCCCCAGCTATCTCTAGAAGCGAAGATATTCGTTCACTTCTCCCATTGGTTGGAGACCCCGAGGATGAAGGAGAGAAGACTTTGACTACAGATTTTGATTTCAAAACGCCAGAATAAACTCTAGCAAAGACAACGCGACCATCACCAGAGCCAAGGCCCTTCATGTGAAGAACTTTAAATGCAAATGCAACCAATGTATTGTTCAACGGATATCCGAGCGGTGGCGATGACAAGAATCCATGCTGACTTAGACTCCAGGTTTCCTTTTGTGAATCCAACGATTCGTTACTCTTTTTGGATTTTCGTGCCCGACCTCTCAACCTTTCTTCCGTTATTTTAGGTGGATTTCTTTCTAATGGCGACGGAAGCAATTCTGCAATATTATCTAACAAAGGCTCAATACCTGAAATTTTATGAGTTGCCAAAATGAAATAGTCTTTCATTCAACAAACGGCATCACTCCTTACCTTTTCCTTTAAGAGCCGAACCTACCATCACGGGCAAAATGTCACGAGAGATTGTTGCTCGACGTAAACTATCTCGAAGTTGAGCGTTGGTAGGGTCTATTTCGAGTAGAAAAAATTCTTCCATTTCTTCGTCAACATCCGCAAGAACGGCTACAAGGCTTGCTCGAGCCTCGTATATGCGATCGTAAAACGAAGATGGTTGACTTATATCATCTGTGGTTATCTTTTTCACGCTAGGCGGCTCACCTTGCTGACCATAAATAATTTGTCGCATATTCACCAAGTCGATGACGCCCACAAAGCCTGAGGCTCCTCGTTGATCTGATGTGCACAAATTTGCGTATTCGTCCACAAAAACAGGAAGTTGGACAGCTACTGGATTTGACCCAGGAAGTTTTCGCCGTATCGAATCAATACATGCTTCTAAATTGCTTCCATCTTTATCCATTTTATTAACAAATGCAAGGCAAGCCAAAGGTTCTTGTTTCCTTCTTTGAGCGTTACCTGATACTTGTTTTACGTTTGCCTGTCTAGCCGTCATTGTGCGCCAAACCGTTTCCGTCTGTGCCTGAACTCCAGCAACGGCATCGACTACCAACACAGCACCATCTAAAACAGCCACCGATCTATTAACTTCTACCGAAAAATCGACATGTCCCGGTGTGTCGACAAGATTGATATCTACGTTCTCAATATCATCATGATAAGAACATTTCCACCCCCATTTAAAAGATATTGCTGCACTTTGAATCGTTATACCACGCTTCCGTTCGGCATCCAAATAATCAGTGACAGTATTACCACTATCCACTGAACCAGCTTGTCGAACAATCCCAGCAAGCTCCAAAAATCTCTCCGTTACAGTCGTCTTACCAGCATCCACGTGCGCCATAATTCCTACATTTCTCAACCTCATCAACCTCCTCATTTCCTCCGTCTCATAAAAATTGGATACACAAAATGTTTCCCGCCTCTCCTCCTCAACAATAGCAGCAGCAGCAGCAGCAGTAGATAAAGTTTGTACAGGAAGGGACGAGTTCAGGCACAGATGTTGATGATTGAAAAAACCTTTTCTTCTTCTTGAAAGGGGGACATTATTATACTTTCCAAAGACATCATTCATTAATAACTCATGTTGTGGGTAATTCCTCTTCTTTTGAAAATGAAAGCATCGTCGTTGGATATTACGGCATCGTATCATTCTTTCAAATATATTTTTGGGTAAATGGTAAAAAACAACTATCGCCTGATGTGTTCTGCACTCTACTCTCTAGGTTAGAGAAGAAAAGGGAGGTAGAACGGTAGAGATAGAGATAGAGAGAGTTAGAGATGAGAGATATGAATGACACAATGATGATTCATGAGAAAAAATGGTGAAGATGATTCATGTAATTTCACTGGTTTCGTGTGAATCTTTTAGTTTCGCACTTTTTGACAAAGAGAAGGTTCATTTTCGTCAATGGCACGGACGTAACACATACACATACACACACACAACCACAATATCTGGTAGAATCTACAAGAGTAGAAGTTAATAAAATAAAAGCATAGGTACAGTTTAAAAAATCCACAATTGGACTCACATTTTGGCATGTTGCAGATGCATACATATGAGTACTCATAAAGTATTTCAAAGTTGTGGGAGCTGTTGTGGGTTGTACGAAGCATAAGTTTTTTGTCATGGCAGATTTTGCAAGTCAGCTGTTGAAGCTTCAAAGTACTGCACAACATGCACGCAAACGAAAGCTCGATGAAGTGTCGATTAAGGACGAAGCCGAGGGTGACGTCTTAAAGTTAATGGAACGCAAGCGAAAAGAACTTCAAGGTTTTGAACTGGATTTTCTATGTATCGGTGCTCAGGTATGACTTTTCATTATAATCTCGTTCAACTTGAGCGTAGTTCGCCTTCGATCCTCTGCGATGCGACATCTTACTGATATCACCATCTACTTCAGAAAGCTGGCACTACCTGGCTCCATGATATGCTGAACCAGCATGCTTCGTCGCATGTGGTACTTCCAAAAGAAATAAAAGAAGTGCATTTTTGGGATTGGAATAGAGGCAAGGGTCTTCTGTGGTACAAAAATCAATTCCGATTGAAGAGGAATGGCCAAATCTGCGGTGAGATCAATCCGTGCTATTCCGTTCTGCCTGAAAAAGATGTTGAAGAAATAAAGTTATTGTTTCCAAATCTAAAGCTTATTTTCATCGCAAGAAGCATTTTCGATAGAACCTGGTCTGCAATGATCATGAAGCTTCGACAAAACTTCTTGGGGCTAGCTCCAGGTGAATTTGCGAGTAGTAATGGTGGCAAGGCTGCAAATCTTGATTTCAAGGAGCAGTATCAATCGTACAGTGATGAATATTTTTTTAACGAGATGCACACTTTGACCCATCGTTCTCGCAGTGACTATAACGCTTTTCTACGAGTTTGGCTCAAGTACTTTGATTCAAATAGTATTTTAATTATTGATTACGAAGAAATATCAAAGAATCCTCAGAAAGTTCTAGATAGATTTTGCAGTCACTTGGGAGTGCCAAAAGTAGTAGCACCGGCAACGTCTTTGAAACGAAGAATCAATGCCGGGCAACCGATTTCTGTAAGAGAAGGAGTTAAGGACGATCTACAAAATCTCACTTCTGCATATGTTAGAGACTTTAACACCTTGTTGAAGGAGCTTGGTTGCGACTGGCGTTTACATGATTAACTTAATAAAATAAGAAGCTGGAAACTTTATCTATAGTTCCAACGTACGTGACACTACCTCAAACGACCAGAAGGAATATCAGGCGTTCGTATTTTTACGAGAAAAAAAAACAAAGACTGCCGGTTAACTTCTTTTATTTTCTCCCCCTTTCTCAAGATAGAGAGAAGCGCTATTACCACAAGAATTAAAGGAAGTGCGTTTCAGCTTCGCCATTTTCTCCGATTCTATATATCTAATCAATAATCAACACATAACACATTTAGCTCTCGGAGTTAGCCCCGAAACACTTATTGCGAAGTTGTCACGTTGAGAAAATTATTTAACACAATCGTTATCGCCCGGCGCAGGCTGACCGAAAAACTTTCTGATGAGAAAAATGATGCGAAATTAAAATTTAAGGCGACGAGGAAAAAGCATTGTAATAAAGAGTAGAGAACAATACTTCAGTATCATTTACTTTTCTTCCCAGACCTTGACGCATCTACCTCGTCTTTTTTTATTCCATCCTTTCCCATTTCCAGGCTTTACATGAAAAGAAGTACTTAGTCGAAACAATAAATAATGCCTGCGGAAAGATCGCGAAAAATCCTCGACCTCGTCGCTCTCTTTCTTGGAGAGTTGCGCGATGGGTTGACCATGGTACGTTTGGAATGGAATAATTTGTAAATATAATTTCGCGTTAAGATTATCTCACCATGTTTCCTATCGTTTAGATTAATATGCAATCCGCTTTCTTAATTTCGAGCAAAAACTATTCTGAGAAGCAAGTTGGCATCCTATTTTTCGTGTTCGGTATGAGCCAATTTCTTTTCCAAGCTCCTGCGGGTTACTTGATGGACTACAGCAATCAGAAGATATTTTGGTTAAGTACGGCTGCTGTTCTTACCACCCTTTTTACCGTAACGACTGCTCTTACTGCAGAAGATGATGGTGGAAATTTAGGTTTCATGATATTAATTAAATTTCTTCAAGGCGCAGTTACAGCTATGATACCACCTGGTTTGAACTCGATAACCCAGGGAATTGTTGGTAGTGTGGGGATGACTAAGCAAGTTAGTATGAATGAAATGATGAATCACTTAGGTACTTCAATTCTGGTTCTCGTGGGGTCGTTGATTGCATATGCACAATACCCCGACATTGGAGTACTCTTTATTGTCAGCCCCATAGCATGCGCCCTCACAGTATTTTATTTGTGCCGCATTTATCCTGAGGATATTGACCACGATGCAGCTAGAGGCTTGGTCTCGGAAGCAAATAATGAGAAGGAAACGACTGGTAATGGTACGGGTACTTATGATGCACCTAAAACGGGTGACTCGAGTACTGTGAAATCGGAAGAGAAGATTGATAATAAGCCAAGTTTCAATTTCTTTGGCACTTCAAAGCCTGATGACGACGAGTATGCCAGCCCGAAAGCCGATTCACCAATAGTAGTATTGCGGGATCCTAAACTGATGCTTTTCACTGCTATATGCTTCTTATTTCATACTGCTAATGGTTGTGTATTACCATTGGTTATGCAGTCGCTCGCTTTAGAGGGTGGGAGAGCGGGCATATTGCTTTCTGGATGTTGTATAATACTTGCACAACTATTTATGGTTGCATCAGCAAAAATCTGTGGTCAATACTCTATTGTGTATGGAAGAAAACTTCTCTTTCTGATTGGACTATTCACCGTGCCTGTTCGTTGTCTCATACTTTGTATTCTAATTTCAATACGAGATGAAGCGGGCAGCAGCTTATTACTAAATGGTCTTATTCTTTCGACTCAAGTATTGGATGGAGTTGGTGCTGGAGTATTTGGGACGATGTATATTCTCGTCACTAGCGATCTATCCGGGGGAACCGGTCGTTTTAGCCTAACGCTAGGTATTACTACTGCTGCCATGTCCATCGGTGGCACAGTGAGTGGCTATTTGGGAGAGGCACTTGCAGAGGACTTAGGTTATAAAGCAGCTTTTGTCATTCTCGGCATTATGGCGTGTGTCCCCGCCGTAATGTATTTGATTTTCATGCCTGAAACTCTCCCTTCACAAGCCCCGGTCAGTAATGGAATCAGTGCGATGGAAAAAATTGACGAAGAACAAGAAAGTGACGAGCCAGCGAGTAATTATGGGATAATGGCATGAAAGGTTCTATTTTAGTTATGTGGCAAAATCGATATACCGATATGTAAAATTTACATATTTTTAAGGAAAAATTCTTAAATTCTTTCAACTGTACTTTATTTATAACATCTATTCTTTTTATTCCTTCAGTCTGAAAAAGTTCTTTTACGTTTGGGCATGCATTTACCTATGATTCCTTGAAACTAAAATGCCGAAGCTCATATTCGAGGATTTTGTAGTGTTTCCATTTTATCTATTGGATCATGATCGTAGAAAGAGAAACTTTTTAATATACTCGATGTTCTTTCAGATGAAGATGAAAAACAGACCCAAAACCTAGGAAGGTTAGAAACTCTACGGATGTCGTTCCTGACAAAAAATTTGCTCCAATTTACGTTCTCAATAATCGTCGTCGTCGTCACAACCGCTATCTTCAAATATTGGTATGCGATAAACTTTGGATTCTTTATTCAAGCTTCCGTTACTACTCTTACTGTTACGTGTCACAATGATGGGTTGTTCGACATCTGTCTCCAACTTTTGTCCTACTTCTAGTATTCTTGGATTCATGAAATCTTCAAATTTACCGTCATCATCTTCTTTCTTGCAATTAAGTGATAGGATGGGACACGCTTCACTGTTTGATAATGTTTCGTCATTATCCGTGATATCCTCAATCAAAATCCTCTTTGTTGTTTCTGTCATACCCCCTTCAACATTCTGAATAACTTTAGCTTCTCTCTCTGGCCTTACAACCTCAGTTGGGATCTTTCTTTTTCCTATTTTGCTTAGCACACAATTATCTTTGCACCTATCTATGTTCCCAGACACATCTTCTAAGGTTGAGATCGAACGAGAATGAAGTTTGAGGTAACTTTGATTTTCTGGCTCGCGTCGCATGCATTCTTCAAAATCGACAGCTGCCTCGAAGTAGCGACCACATGCATGATGAATCATTGCGCGTCTAGCTAAAGCTTTAGTATATGAAGGATCAATCTCAAGAGATTTGCAACAATCTACAAATGCTTGGTCATTATTCCCAAGTTTCACCGATGCCATTCCTCTATTTGCGAAGAGCACAGCATTATCTTGGTTATATGCCAGGCTCTTCGTATAGCAAGAAACGGCCTCTTCAAACTCTTCGCATTTATAATTCTCGTTCCCTTTATTCTTTTCGCTTTTGGCGAGAAAGAGTTTCTCTGATTCAGAAAGCTTTTCAATTCCGAGCTTGTTTTGAATTTCTTGAATTTCGTGTTCAAGTCGTTTGCGTGTCCGGTCGTATCTACGAGAGAATGTATGTTCACTGCATGTTTGAATACATTCGACCCCCTTCGATTCAGCATCGGCATCAAATCTGCCCCGTGTACGATTATTATTCTTGTCATTATGAGGCATTTTGTCCTTAGCAAAAGTCATATCTATTGCAACAATCGATTTTTTCTGTCTACCCGTAGATTCGATTGATAGGGTGTTCTCCTGCATAACGTCTCCAGGGCCGTCATTCATAGACTGTGCCCATTCCCCCACTCTTGCAATATTATCTTGAATATCGTCTACTGACGGTTGACTCTTCATTGCATCTATTTTTCTTCTACTCTTCTCATCCAATATTTCACGGAGTTTTTCTTTAGCTGTGATGAGAAGATGTGGGTAAATCTGTCCGAGACGTTCTTTACCTTCTTCCATTTTGCGTATGATCGAGATTAGAAGCTTCATAATAAAGAAAAGGATAAAGAAGATGATTGAGTATAGAAATACATGCGAGATTGTTCATCAAAGCGCTTACCCTGCGATCCTTATCATTGCTTTGAAGTTTCGCAATAAAGTCATAGTCCATCATATCGGTCTCGACTCTTACATCCTTCTGTGCTGATTGCATGAAAAATTCTCCTAACTCCGCCATTTCGCTTTTTCACTGATTCAGTTTTTGAGATATACTTCGTAATCCTTACTACGGTGCACTTTTCATTAACACGCGGACGAAGCTCAGTCGTTAACCGGTCGGAGTTTAAACACAGTAATATTTCATCGATTTTTGAATTTTAACTAAGAGCGTAAACGCTAAAATCATCCTCTTTCTTATTTGTTTAGGATCGATCGCAATTTAATGTGTCTAGTTGAATATCAAAATTACCTACCAAGTTACAATGTACAGTGAAGCGACTTCTCCTGAATCTTAGAAAGTTCTGTGTGTGGAGAAATTGCAAGTTACAGTAAAAATCATAAACAATATGCATGATTTTCAGTTAAGATTCTAAAGCTTAACAGATCGCTAAGTCAGTCTTCGAATTAGATGCTCTATCAATTGTATGTGTTCAGGGCGGTATTTCTACTAGATCTGGGACGGATCAAAGCTCACAGCTTTGACCAGAAAAGACGTTGTTGTGTTGAAACCTTCAAACCGCTACAAACCGTTGCACGTTAAAAACCGTTAGACAAACCGTTGGAAGGTCCACTCTAATCAGTCCCGTAGCAGATCAAGCTCGACACAAACGTAGCATCAACACACAAATATACCTGGTACAAGAGTAGAAGTTAATAAAATAAAAGCATACAGTTTAAACAAATATAATCAACATTCGTAATTAATTTCTGAGTTTCAACAGTTGATTATATTATCACCGGTCCCAGCACCACTCCCAATAGCCCAAGAGCTCTCACCATCACAACCAATTGCCAA
>Ga0115008_10004601_pt1 | contig 11442 bp, 10 predicted proteins | sample FraStrMetagenome_FD_87164 | JGI IMG/M metagenome (GOLD analysis project Ga0115008, IMG submission 87164) | Marine eukaryotic phytoplankton communities from Arctic Ocean - Fram Strait ARC3M Metagenome | ecosystem: Environmental > Aquatic > Marine > Oceanic | place: Fram Strait | collected...
GACACAAAGCCATTCATAATGTTTATACATACATGAATATATATATATATTGTACTCCGCATCTCAATAATATACTGAAATATCAATACCCGACATTGACGTTTGTGGTGGGGAAAAAAAATCACACCCAATCCAGTGATACCAAAACAAACATGTTCCTGTAAGATGCGATTGCTATCAAATACCATCCGACGCTGCTCCTCCTCCTCCTCCTCAGCAGCAGCAGCAGCAGCTAACATTACCAAAAAGAATGTTCAGGGGTTAATGGACACATCTAAAATATCTCTTGATCCGAGTATGATCGCCGCCAACGATCGGTGGATGGCTCTGACAACGAACTTACGTAGGTTTTCCAGTCAAAATGCCCCAATGGACGATGAATATGGTAATCTGGACAATGCTGGTGAAACTTATGTGTATGATGGGATGTTTCAGCTTGAACAAGGTGGGGAGATTGTGAATCCGGCGATTCGGTACAAAACGTACGGTGCTTTGAATGAGGGGCGGGATAATGTGTTATTCGTCTGTCACGCGCTTACGGGGAATGCGAGTGTGCATCAGTGGTGGCAATCGTTTGTGGACGAGTTTTCGCAGGATTATTATGTGATTTGTGCGAATGTGCTCGGTGGGCATTATGGGTCGACTGGTCCGATGAGTATGGATCCGGTAACGTCTGAAATGTATGGGATGTCCTTTCCCGACGTTACTGTACGCGATACAGCAAGAATCTTTTTAGATATGCTTCAGAATGAAGTTGGTGTAACGAGTATTAAAGGTGTTGTGGGAGGATCGTTTGGTGGTATGCAGGCCATTGAGATGGCAATTTTAAGTAATCTGGAATCCTACGGCCCTGAAGTGCGTGGCCTTATTCCGTTGAGTAGCAACGCCTACCATTCAGCATGGCAGATCGGCATTTCGGAAGTACAGCGCAACTGTATACTGACCAATTTCGAAAACAACCCAGACTTTTGTCCAACTAAGAACTTACACGGATTAAGTCTTGCGCGTCAAATGGCGATGATTACTTATCGTTCACGCGCCGGCTACCAGGATAAGTTTGCACGTGACGTTGCATCGAATAAAAACCAATGGCAGGTAGGAAGCTATTTGGACTATCAAGGTCAAAAGTTTCTTTCGAGGTTTAATCCTACGAGCTATATTAAACTCACTGAGCAAATGGATACTCACGATATTGGACGCGGTCGTGGAGGCATCGATAAGGTTTTGAACTCATTGAAAGTGCCCACTCAAATTATTGGAATTTCAAGCGATGTTTTGTATCCTCCTAGCGAGCAGCAATATTTGTATGATAAAATGAAGGGTACTAACGGCGACAATGTAAAAATTGATATCATTGAAAGTGATGCAGGTCATGATGGATTCTTACTTGAACAAACTGAAGTAAATGCCCTTATCGACAATCATTTGAAGACATATGAATAGATATAATCCGACTTAATAGATAATTAGTTTTGAACACCGTATTACATGCAGTTTTCTAAATAATTCGATGGGACTTTTTACTTCCGATTGATATATCAAATGTCACTTACTCCTTCACGCAGAACAGTGTGTGATTATTCGACAGCACGTTCTACTAATTTTTCTCTCCTAATACCAAACAACAATATCCGTATTGGACTCAAGTAAAACAGATAAGGAAATTCAAATTACTGCAAGGACGGGCTTGTTAACTAGCTTAAACCTGCTTGTGTCATATTAAAGGGTGTATCAATAAGAGGATAATTGTTTTACTGTAACCGTCATACAATACTAAGATTTTTTTCTCTTGTTGCGATTGAACAAGTGTACTGCTCCATATTTTTTTCAGTGACACGAAATTAGAGGAATAAAATACCTTTTTAGATAAGGCAATATATCACAGTAGAAATCAAAGTAGATATTTTTCTGTGTAACGAGCGAAAGCCATCACTTGACGAAGATTTAAAAGATGGACGAGACGTTTGTTGGTGTGTAGAGCATACTGGCATTGGATATGTTGACAAATGATTGGGCGATTCTGAGAAAAAATGAGGTTTTGATGGTAAAAACGATGGTCGTAAAGAATAATTTCTTTGGCGTGATGAAGGATCCGACGTTACTGCATTGGTAGGCGAAAAACTTGGTGCAGAATCATTTGCATCGTTGGCACTTGGACTTTGTGAAGGAGTTAGATTATTTTTCTCCAATGTGGGCTTATTTGACAAGATATTAGGAGGAACAGATGATGGTGAAAGAGAAACTTTTTTTGTTAAAGATGGCAAGCTAGATGGAATTCCAGCTGGTGAAAGTGACGGATTATTTGTTTCCAACGTTGGCTTATTCGACAAGATATTGGTAGGAACAAATGATGGTGATAAAGATACTTTGTTTGCTAAAGAAGGCAAGCTAGATGCAACTTCAGTTGGTGAAAGTGAAGGAAAACAAACTTGTATTCGAAACATTTTAGACCAATACTTCCCCGTCAAAAACATCTCCCCGGGTATATTAGTCAGTGCGATTCCGTTCAAAACATTTGCTTCAGGTGGTCGTTCGCTAATTGGCCATAAGTCAGATAAGTCCAACGATTCCTCAACAATTCCAGTATCAGGGTCAATAGATAAAATTTCATCCGAATACCAAATATTCGAAAAAACTCTGTGCAGTTCTGGTACGTACTCAAGCTCATTCAAATTATCAACAGGCACTCCATTTTTTCGGAGTACTTGAACTCTCTTTATTTCTTCATAATTAGTTGCATTCCAAAAATGAAGGTAAGATGATCCATCGCTAACAATTAACATTTGAGAATCTTCCTCTAAAGTTATACCCCAGCCTTCGTTCCTAGTAGTTGAAAATTCAAACCAGTACAACATGTCCAACGACGTCGGATCATACACAAACGCCACTCTATTTTTCCATGTCAACTGAATGAGAGTATCATCAAGAGTATTATACACCAACCCTTCTCCAAAGTAGTTAGTTGCCAAGAGATCCGACTTGGCAATGATATCTCCCGTACTTGGATCGATTGTACTAACTTTGGAATATCCATATTGGCCTGAAGATTCGTAGAGAATCCCATTATGAAAGACTAGACCCTGTGTGAAGGATGTGGCGTCATGTGGAAGTTCTTGTAGGACATTATAGGACAAAGCCATGGCAGATACAGCAGCCATTAATAATGTCATCGTGTATTTAATAAATTTGCCAATGCTGTACTGTAATCGTAAAATCTCTCGACACAATTGTTTTTGGGAATGAATGAAGAGATTACGGAATTCGTTGATAGAACTTATGATATATGCTGAAAATTTTGTGATGTACGAAGAGGCGTGGTATGACGGGCTAATATAGCCGTGTTCATCTATCTTTTCAGAACAATGAACACCCTCTTGTTGCCTTTCGTTGGTGTGTTGCGAGTTGCGATGTGCTCAGTGGATCAGTGACGGGCGCAGATGGTATTAATGTATTAATACCATCTCATGCCCAACTTAAAAGCCATTGGGACCGTGTGAAGGAAGTTTCCCCGACTAATTTGAAATGGCAACCTCCGTTAATTTACGTTCAATATATAAGCAATTGCTTCGATCGGCTTCACGGTATCCAAGTCGAAATCGAGAAAAAATTTATGAGAGCATTCAGGAAGATTTTCGCATAAATGCTGGTTTAGATTCCCAGTCCGAAGTAAGCACTTGTCTTTGCTAGAGGCATTTAAATTTATAATGATTACTCGTCGTTCTCATATTTTGCGCAATGGCTCAGGAAGCTAAGAAATGTATTGAAATCGCAATGCAGGGGATGTCGCAATTACGTCAGTTTGACGAGGGAAATATGGTAGGATTGAGTGAGGCAAATTGGGACGTACATATGACAAAAAATCCGATGCCTAAGCAAGAAGGTGGAACTTCTGAATAAGTTGATGGGGAAAGGGACATATATTTATATCATATCGTTTTTCTTAGGAGTCTGAACACGTCTGAAGGAGCCAAGTTTATCGCCAGAATAGGTTGTTCGCTAATTGATGTGGAAATATTGCCTCTTTGCTGCGAGTCAAATCAATTGATAAATAAGAAGTCAATACGGAAATGATCAATACAAAACCCACGTATTCAAACAAAAATCTGGTTTCGAGGTTGATGTAGACTGGGAGGTAGGTAAAATCGCCTTTAAGATATTTCTTGTTTTAGACTTTGACGATTGATATCAGGTAAATACAAAAGTATGAAAGTATAAAATTAGATTGGAAACTGACTATATTCGGTCTGAATCAAGAGCCGGCAACGAAGTTTAGGAAATAATGCTCTAGATGCCGAAAACTTCACCCCTGGAGACTCAAACATTCCTAGATGTGATTTTTATTCATATTTGAGTAGTTGACGCTGTCAAGCTTTAGTTTGAACATATATTATACAAACCTTCCAGGAAACAAAAAATAGAGCTAGCGATCACTTCAGCTACAACACTTCCACCCAAGTTGTGTGACTGCGCATTTTTCAGACAGAAGCGGTCATCGCAAAACACTTCGTAGGCTCGGAAAAGACCAAAACATGTTTATTTCACTCTCCTACGTTCGTGATGTCTTATTTCAACCTTTTTTCCAAATAAAATTAGGAGGGTTTCTCTCAATTTGAAGAAGTTAGCGCTATTACCAATTCGCCGTACGATTCGCCGACCCTAGACAACATGATGTCTTTTTAGTGGCTTGAGCGGATCTTGTTGCGTATTGTAGTTTCCAACGAAGAGTCACACCTCCCAACACAAACAAACGCTATTTGTTCAATATGCCTACCCGAAAAAACGCCTTTTACCTTGTGATTTCATAAATTCAAAGCACACCATATGCCAAGAATGTCTTTCATGTACCGATAATTTGAAACCTACGCAATCACCTTTTGACTAAAAAGAATTGTGCTCAAATTTGTTGGTCTACTGTTAGCATCTGGTATACCTTATGAGGTTCTCTATAGATCTTCTTGATGATACCCCGCTCTGTTGATGAGTCTGGTAGCGGCGTTCATTATTTTGAAACACATAAAATCTTTGAAGAATTACTACTATCCGGAAATATTCTGCCCTATACAATAGTACTTCAATGTTGATTTTCAATAAAGATTTGTCCTATTCCTAGTATTCAACATGTGGAACGTAATCGTACAGTATAGAAATGGTCAGATTCCTTTCAACGAAGTTCATTACATATGTAGCCGTTGCCAACGCCTTCTAATCAATAACAAGTCAATTTATAATTTGCAGTTCATCGCTGATCTTCAAATAAAGTATAGAAACTTTTAAGGATTACTTTCAAAGGATTACTACTCTGCGGAACTATTCTTCCCTATATTTTATAATCTAATGTTGCTTCCAGCTTCGAATAACGATATGTGTTACTTCTAACATGTTGTTAAACCTACCCGCACAATCTGTACGTGGCCTGATTGCTTTCAATGAAGTTTTTAAGTCATTTCAAACCGCCTTTGCCTTCACATCCCTAACAAGCAAATTTCAAACAAGCAAATTTCATATTTTCAGTTCTTCACTGCTCTTTAATTTCGAATGATTACACGTAACACGTAACAATCGGCCTTTCTTACCAAAGAAAAGGGTGATTGGCAAAAAATTAGAATGCGAAGGGCATTCCCTCTGTTGAAGAAGAAGTCATTCATCTTCGGCACTCACTTCTTTTTCCCTTCTGTTATCCCGACTTTTTGTAGTCGTCATCGTAATAATAAAGTATCATTGGCTCGTAGAAAATTCAAGCTAGATGTTCTCAATTCTTTCAGAACATCTCTTCGTCGGAAAGGTCATTATCAATAGACAGCTGTTCTATTTTCTTTCATTCCGACTTTTTGACGCCATCGTCATCGCAACACAAAAATATCATTGGCTGGAATAAAACATAACCAACGGGCTACATTCTACCTTCCATTCTTTTTCTTTTCTCCAATAACACATAACCATTTGACGTGTTCTGTGTTCCATGCCGTGTTGCACCTGTCCACCACACTCTCTGACTCTACATGTACTACATGTACCTGTACGGTACGGTACGTCGGACCCCATCAGCCGGCATACACCAACGTAATCCTTCGCTAGCTCTCACCAAGAAAAGAGAAAAGAGAGAAGAATCCTCGTATTTCATTTGAACATAAATTCGAACGAGAATGTTAAACCTCTCCAATATGAGATTCTTCGCTGCCTCCCTCTCCTTGCTGACCTTCAGTAGCGATGGTACGTTTTTATGTTTGCATGAGATAATCAAATTGTTTCCTCCTTTACTTTTATCATTATTTATTGGAGAGCATGAATCTGATCCGTTGCTTCTTCTCCTTTGTTTACTCTTCTATATATATATATATATATATGTTATGTGTGTTTGTCACGATGGACAGTGTGTGCATTCGTTTCGCACCCAAACACGGCATACAAACCAGTGTTCTCAGGTACCCGACCTCATGCCAGTGCGGCAACTATGGACACGGACTCGATATCGGCTGAGAATAAATTACGCGTAATCATCGCTGGTGCAGGTGTGGGTGGACTCGCCTTGGCGAATTCGTTGGATAAATTGCCGCATGTGGAGCCCATTGTGTTGGAGCGTACGGATGAATTTAAACGGTTCGGTGGACCCATTCAACTTGCCTCGAATGCCTTGGAGGTTTTGAGAACTATGGACGCTACGGTGTACGATGAGATTATGAAGAAGTTTACTTTTACGGGTGATAAAATGAATGGAATTAAGGATGGTATTCGGGATGAATGGTATGCCATGTTTGATTTGAAAACGCCTGCTGAACAACGAAATATGCCATACACAGGTGTTATTGAGAGACCGGATTTGCAGGAAATTTATTTGAAGAGCATCAGCAGTGGTGTGGTACGAAATGGAAATGGTGTGGCAGGGTACAAGGTTGATGAGCAAACGAAGGAGGTACACGTAGCAATGGAAGATGGTTCGACTGTGATAGGAGATGTGCTCGTTGGTGCGGATGGAATTTGGTCGGTTGTACGAGCGAACATGAGGGATGAACCCGCTCGTGGAGACGGCAGTGGGGTTTCTTACAGTGGTTACACTGTCTTTGCTGGAGAGCTAAATTATGATTCTTTTGATAATGGTGAAGTTGGGTACAAGGTAAGAAAGCTTTGTTTTTTTGCGTGTAAGTGAAGATCCACATATACAGTGCCAAACTTAAGAGATTTTTGTACTAGGTTTACATCGGTCCCAATCAGTACTTTGTTATTACTGACATTGGTAATGGAAGGTATCAATGGTATGCCTTCTTGGCTAGGGCACCTGGAAGTGCAGAGACTGAAGAGAAACCGGATGGTAACAGCTTATACTTGCAAAATATTTTCGAGGGATGGAGCAAGGATATTCACCATATTTTGAAGGCTACACAAGAGAATGAAATTCAACAGCGTGATTTGTACGACCGGCCACCTACAACTTTCAAGAGTTGGGCTGATGAGAAAGGCGGCGTTGTTCTCCTTGGCGATGCTATTCATGCGATGATGCCTAACTTGGGTCAAGGTGGATGTCAAGCTATCGAGGATGCATTTGTGCTTGAACAGCTTATTAGTGGTGCGAAAACAAAGTCGGAGGTTGTGAGTAAAATGCAAAATAATTATACAAGTCGTCGTCGCATCCGCAGTGCATCTGTCCAAGGATTGAGCCGATTTGCTTCCGACATTATTATTCGAGGCTTTGACACACCAGCCAAGGTTGTAGATGGAAAATTCGAGAATTTTAATTATGCAGGAATTGTCACCCGCGTTTTGCAGCCCATTTTACCTGTGTTCTTCATCATACAATTTAACTTTTTGTACGAGGGTTGGAAGAACGAGTGGCCAATTGATGTGAAAGCAGCACTACAATTTTTAACGGTTGGTGGTTTAATATTGTTGCTTGGGGGTGGTCTTGTCGGAGGAGAAGCCGGTGTTGGTTTCTTGGGGTTGGAAGCGTTGCTGGGAGATATTGCTGGAACTGAAGCTACACTGGGAGCAGGTGAAGGAGTAGAAGAAATTATTTCAAATATCTCCAATATGTTATAATTATCATTCAAATCATAACTACAAAATAGAGAAAATATTTATTGACGTGTAGTTTTTGAATACTCAAGAAAATCATGAGTGACAAAGGCCATTATAATCGCCATAAGGGCAAGACAAAATTCGATCAGACAATAAAAGGAGGATCAGTTCAGTTAAATTAACTGACACAGACGACAGCAGTACACTATCACAGAAAGACAAAAGAATTGTAGCAGCTATGATTAATGGTGTTAACAAAGCGTCTCGCCAAAACGACTCTACACAGCCTATGAACGGAAGAGCTATGAGAGCCCCGAATAGAAAAAATAGGAGTCAGAGTGGAGAATTCGCTGTGACTTTTGATTACCTTGGTTATCCTTTATGACTAGGGACCTTCATCATATTGTTCATTTTTATTTGGCTTGTAATTTCGAGACGCAAAACGATAAGTATCATACGATTATGTAAGATTATCACTTCTAATCGTCGTTTTATTAAACAGGTCAAGAGAAATAAGAAGTAGGAGGATTACTTTACTGATCTTTTGCTGTGTGAGATCGACAATCACGCGGACACAATTTGTTTCGGCAAAATTTTTCGCCCAATCTATTTCACATCAGAAGTTTGTTCTGTAAACTATTACATTAGAATTCGGACAAGGCCTCTGGTTTGGCAATCGTATGGACCGATCGCTTATAAATCCAAATCAATGCCTGTGATGACCCAACCGACCCGCACCGTAACCTCGGTATCCAATTGATAGATAACCTATTCCTACCGTTACAAATGAAGGATACCACTTGTTATTTCGTTTCACGTTGCCCCTCGATCCATGAGTTAGAGTCCTGTCAAACGTTCCAAGTATCTGATCCTCAACATTGGGATCCAACGTAAAATATGGACGGGGAAAGGTGCATGTCCAGAATCCAAATTGTCATTCTTTTGATTACATCCACGATTTTGACAAGAGTACTGAAAGTTCTGCCCACATGATTGGACAAATACATACACTCGCACGACATCACGGGACGGACGTTAACTTTTTATCTCAGAAATGGGGCATTGGCATTGAGAAGGCAAGAACTGCACTGAAACATACAACGCAACTTAACATTCGATCAGAGGTTACGAAGACTTAACACGAAATTTTATACAGACACACTTTTCACAAAGGTAAGTACGTCGTTAAGGGGTAATACGTGCGCTCAAATATTTACAGATGGAGAAGGCGCGATCTTCGCTTATCCTATGTGGAACAAGGCCGAGGCCAGAGAGCAGTTGATTAAATTATGTCAGCAGGTTGGAATCCCGAATGAACTACATAGAGACGGGGCGTTGGAGATGAGAGGATAGGATACCACATTTGGGAAAATATGCAAAGAATACAAGATTAGATCGTCTTGGACAGAACCACATTCCCCATGGCAAAATAGGTGCGAGAATATGATAGGAGTCCTAGTTAAGAGGGTTCGAGCCAGACGAGCTAGGAGAAGAATTCCAAAGTGTATATAGGATTTCAATATAATTTGGGAAGCTCAAATATACACAAGAACGGTTCACAAGGGCAATACTACTCCGTTGGAGGTTCTCACAGGTGATACAATCGACATTTCTGAACGGGTGGAGTTTGAATTTTATGACCTAGTTTTATACTGGGATAACAGGGATAATGAAGCCAAGCAGAATATCGGTAGATTGCTTGGGGTTTCACATCACGTAGGAAGTGCGCTCTGCTATTACATTTTGACCGAAAAAGCAACAGTGTTATCGAGGACTACGGTCCAACATTTCACAAAAGAAGAGTTCGGATCGCCGGAGATACAAGAGAGAGTGTCAGAATTTTACAAGTCATTGGACCAGAACATTAATAGCAACCAATACATGCACGATAGTACAGATGTGGATTGTATTAGAGATGATGTACTGGCCCCCATCGGCTCGGGATTTTCAGAGGGAGAATATTTTGGTTTGGAACCCTCACCCGATATAGATGATTTAATAGATAATGAAAATTCAAGGACGGGGGCTGATACCTATGATAAGTTTATCGGTGTGGATGGCGTGCTACCAAATAGCGGGGACACAACGCTTATGGCGAAAGTTGTTAAGAAAGTAAAATTGGATGACCAAAACAAACCCGACACCTAATTCAATATACGAGGTTCAATTTGGGGATGGTACCACGGAAGAGATTTCGGCAAATGTGATTGCTGAGAGCATGATTACAGGTTGCGACGCAGAGGGTTACCAGTATAGCCTGCTTAACGAAATATCGGATCATAGGAAGGACGGCGATGCCTTAAATGTGGCCGACGGATTTCACGTATCAAAAAATGGGAACAAGACACCGAGGAAACTACTCATAGAGTGGAAGGACGGAAGTATGGATTGGCTACGTTTATCCGAAGTGAAGGGAGCATATCCACTACAGCTGGTAGAATATGCAGTCGCGAATAACATAGCGAACGAACCGGCATTTAATTGGTGGGTACACGATACGCTAAGAAAAAGATATAGAATAATAAACAAGGTCAAAAGCAGGTATTGGAGAACTACTCATAAATTTGGTATACAGATCCCCAAATCAGTGCATGGGGCATATATTAGAATCGGTAAAGCTTTATCCTTCTGCTCTTGTGATAGTGACTTGTAATCTACTTCACCAAAACAATTGTTTTCACAGCTATATTTTTGATTTCTTTCATCGCTAAACTTTCTTATCCCTTGTTGAACGCTCCGCTGCTGTGCTTTGAAGGAAAGTTCTACGGTTTCGTTCTGCCTGAATCCTAGCCAATCAAGAGCTTCGTGATACAATTGATACTGATCTTTGTCATCCCAACGTTCAATGAATTCGGAATAATTACCAACTTTTAACTTTGTCTCTTCGACATCTTCTCGGAAATATGAATCCTGATAGAATATGCCAATAATTAAACGTTCAATCATATTATTTGTATCATCAATGTAATAGGGGCGTGACCATGTGCCTTCCGCACCCTCTCGAAATTGAGTATGTGCAGTTTCTGAAAAATGCCTTGCCCAATCGTATGGTTTCTAAGTACACCCAGATCTAGTCGTTGGTAATGGATCTACTTCATCAGCTCGATTCACTGGTGCAACCGATTCAACTTGAGATGTTTCCTCCTCATCATCATCTTCTCTAGACGGGTTCTCTGGCGCGACCGATTCAACTTCAGATGCTTCGTCCTCATCTTCATCTTCATCTTCTGGAGACGAATTATCTTCGTCATCCTCATCGTCATCTTCCGGAGACGATTTTTTTTCGTTAATGTCATCCTTATGTTCATCATCTGAATTGCCGTCAATTTCATCCTCATGTTCATCCTCTGAAGAAAAGTTTTCTTCGTCATCATCGACGTTGCCGTTATTTCCGCTGGTGTAGTGCCTCACCTCTGCCCCTGTAACGGCAGC
>Ga0115008_10004604_pt1 | contig 11434 bp, 10 predicted proteins | sample FraStrMetagenome_FD_87164 | JGI IMG/M metagenome (GOLD analysis project Ga0115008, IMG submission 87164) | Marine eukaryotic phytoplankton communities from Arctic Ocean - Fram Strait ARC3M Metagenome | ecosystem: Environmental > Aquatic > Marine > Oceanic | place: Fram Strait | collected...
TCCTCTTTCAGTTCCTCTAGAGTTTCTGTGAGCTTAAGGAGCTTTTGGTTCTTTTCCTTCCTTTTTTCATCTAAGAGAGATTCCATTTTCTTAATTTTTGACATCCACTTGGCTACTTCGATATCAGCTTTTAATTTTACTTTCTTGTCGTCCAATACCTTTTCGATTTCCGACAGTTTGTCAGTATTTTTCTTCTCCTCGTCGAGGAGAAGAGCTAGTTTTTTCAATTTTTTCTCCCACATTTCTGTTGATGCGGTGTCAGCTGACTTTGATACCTTCTTTTTTTGCAATTTATTTTCTTCTACGGATCTTTCATCTTTACTTGAAGCTCTCCTAATCTTTTGGTTCATTTCTCTCGAATCAATTGGCTCGCTGGTCAAAGAGTTTGAGGATGATCTACTCTTCGTACGTTTAGAATCTAAGAGTTTTTTTGCTGAATCTCTTTTTGATTTGGAAGGCTGTGGCCTTTTCTCAACGATTTTAGTAACAACTGTGGATGCATCGTCTTGAATACTTCCTGAATCATCTATCTCTTCTTGAATGTACTTGCGGATTTGTTTGATTGTGGATGCACTAGCACTACTCACAGTGCTTGCAACTGAGTGATTATCTTTCGCAATGTAAAATTCTTTTAATTTCATCATTATGTCATCGGTTGAGTCTTTACTAGACCGAGATCTTGAACTTATTGATTTCGCCATTATCAGCCAGTTTGAGTGTAAAGCTTTAAAATGGCTTTGTGAGCTTCGTTATTTTTTATGAAAAATTGGTTTCGTCTGCCTTGCCAAAAAAAACGACAGTTTCTGTTTCCTAAGTCAACAACTAATTCATTTTTACTCAATTAGAACCATTTTGGCGGTAACTCAAAATGTACCCTAATTACAATACGGAAATAACGCTCTTCGCTAATATGCAATAATAAATTAAAAAGTGAATATTATTACTTTATCTTTGAGAATTGAATCTACTTACTGCAGTAAATCAGAAAATTAGTCTTGGTTACTTAATATATATAATTTGCGAAAGCTAGCAAGATCGATAGTTTTTCGCGGCAGGAAAGGCAGGCTTCATTGTGTCTATTAACAAATTATCATGGATAAAGAAGCAAAATAATAGACAGTCATCCAATAATAAACGTCTCCATAAGGCAATTTTACACAAAGCACAATTAAAATTAAATGAAAAGCGAATATATTTTACAATACACTGGAGTACTCTCATGCCTAATGAAAAAACTTGAGAGTTCTTTTCAATGTTACGAAAAACTAAAGAATTGTCAAGTTGACTTACTATGGTCAGGCTTCTCTTTAGTTCTCGTTGAATGTCCAGTAATAATTTATTTTTCCCAAATGATTTGAAATAGCTGTTTCATTTAACAATTAAATGATCACAATAAAAAAGTAATCTTACACAAAATTACTTGAAGAACATGTAATATCCATAAAAGAGTAAGTGAAGATATTTTCAATGATGTTTTCAATTGAGCAATGAGTGAAACAAAGAACGAATTTAAGATGAAAAGCAACTGATTATTTCGTACACTATTAGATCTGATTGCTTCGCACTTTATTGTTCTTGATTTCCTTCCTAAGCGTTAACACCTGGACGAACTCCTTTATTTCCTCTTCTACTTCTTCTAGGTGCAACAGGTGCAAAACCATCTTCATCTAATTCAACCTTTGGGGTTTCTGGTTCTGGTTCTCCAAGCTGTCGTGGTGGAGGTAGATTTTTTGGTTGAGGTTTTATATTTCTACCTCCAGCAAATAATGGTCCTTCTGTAAAAGTTTTTGCAAATTCCAAGCTATACTGAATATTTGTTAGAGCACCTACAGCATCTGATAACGGAGGCTTGTTGGGCTCGTTCGTATTAGAATCCATCATTGCAGCATTTGATCCTCCATCCTCCTCATCATCACTTTCTAATTCACCATGATCTTGGACACTAACTTTAAGCTTTGATCCGCTTTCTTTAACACATTTTTGCACTAATTGTGAAACAAGCTCGAAATTTCCTGAACTGCAGTCCCTATACATTCTGCATATCATATCAGCAACTTGTCTCTCAGATTCATCTTCTAAAACAACACTAAACTCTTCTTCCAAATACAATAATAAATTATCCTCTAGTGACTCAAGAGTCAAAGGTTCAGCTTTACTGCCATCGTAATACTCGAAGATATTGGTACGTAAATCTTCTGCTTTTGCATGAGATTCAATCCCTCCCCATTCACTTTCTACTGCTGCTTTGAGAGCAGGCCATGAGCGGAAGAGTGCAGTTGTTCCAGCACGGAAATGGATGAGAGCGATTTCAAGTTGTTGAGATCTTGTAGTCATTTTGAAAGGAGGGTTGAACGTTTCACACGACGTCGAAGTTCGTCAAGAGTTGTGTTACTTTTATTGCACAAATTGCATTTTGTTCTACATTTTTTATTGGTTCTGATACAATTCTTACAATTTTTAAAGTCCGCATGTAGAATAATACTGCACAAAGAAAATAGGTTTAGTTTATATATCACAAAGTATTCTGGTTTGACGCCTTTCGTAATACTAAAATCCAAACATCTCTTGCATTTTTCCAGAGATGTCTGTGGTACCACGATGAAGAGGGCCCTTATCCAATATTTGAAACCACTTGTGGTACACTTTTTGCAAAGATTGTTTTGTGATGAGAGAAAGTGTAAAGATTGTCATTCTTCACAGCCAAGTCAACAACATTGCGACCCTTTAAGAATCAGAGATAAGTGCAACAATTGTCTTTTGCTGATGCTTTTGGGTTCGATTCTAATATAAAACCACGGGGAATGGTAAAAAGTGAGGTTTTGCTAAGTAAAGTTATTTTTCAAAAAAAAATGAAAATAAATAAATACCTAATTAGTGTTAATTGGGATAAAGCATCCTGTCTACCTGCTGAAACAATCGACTCCACTAATTCATAGCAATTATATTAGATCGATCAGCTCAAACACAATTATCGAAATATCCTTAAGGGTCTATAGCTAAAAGTGATCATTTTAGAAACTTGAAAGTGGTATAATGTCGAGTCAAAAAAAACATGAACCATGGAAGAACGCTGAGCGACATTATTGCGCTGTGTGTAACGCTTGGATGGGAAGTGACCGTCAATCTATTCTGCTTCATGAAAATGGTAAAAAACATAAAGAAAAGCTAAAAGAGCTCTTAAAGAAACGTCAACAGGATAAATTACAACAGGAACGCCAAAAGACAGAGTTAGAAAAAAGTTTGTTAAAAATGGAACAGATTGCAAATATGAAAAGTACGGAGGATTCCAAGTTTTTTGGTGGGTTTCCAAGCAGCAATAATAATGTTTGCATACCGCTTCCTCCAATGACAGCAAAATCAGCCAGCGTCACAACAAGTACAGTAGCTAAAGTCGTATTATCAAATAATAAGAATGCTTCGGACTCATCAAATTACGGTCATAAAAGAAATTCAACAAAAGATAAATTGCTTTCAAAGCAGGAAATGGAATCGTGGAATGAAAGGAAAAAACGAAGAATTCAAGATAAAAGTGGTACCGAAGAGGGTGCTAATGATGATATGGGAAATTCGTCGGGAAAGAAGAAACCACGAACTCTTGGTCAGAACGATGGACATTACTATATTGATGAAAAAATATATCTGGAAGGTGGGTTACTTGCGAATACACTTAATAGTTCATCGCTATTTTCTGCATTTTCGGCTGATTATTTGTATCCATCCTTCGTAAACATTCAGGGCACATTTATTTTCCTCTATTTACGAAAGACATGCCAATTCAACTATGGACAGGTTCTCCAAAAGCCAATATTATTGATTTGAAAAAGTACGAGAATCAAAATTATTGGAAAACAGGCATAATTTGTAAAATATATAGGAATAAAACTGACACAGACGGTAATAAAGATAATAGAATTGATGAAGATTTGGATGTTACATGTGATATAGCATATTTACTCAATCCTACAGATGAAGATGAAACTTTCCATCGAAACGTATCAAGCAAGCTTTTACGAATTCTTGTTGGTTCTGGAAGTGATCCTGAGGATGGAATTCCAGCTTCTCTTGAAGTAGCCAGATTGGAATTATTAGGTGGTGAAGAAAATATTGTATTCTCAGGAAACGAAAGTAAAGGTGGGCTTCCGGAAACAAAGGTAGAAATTGTTGATGAAAATACTGGGTTTACAGGCTGGAATACAGTAGCTATTAGGAAAGTTACAGTCAAAAAAGAATTGAAGGAAGAAAGGGCGCGGATAAAAGCAAAGCGACAGTTTGAAAACGAGCTGAAAGAAAAGAATGAAAAGGATAAGGAAGAACGAAAAATGGAAGAGGCCAGGTATGCCAATGCAGATGATTCTGCTCTTGGTGCATATGATGTGTGGAACGTGACAACAAAGGCTAAAGGAGGCTCTGGTTATAAAGGTGTAGACATAAACACTGAGAGCACCTTCGATCATGTATCGGAAGCAGCATCTGAACTTTCTAAGGGTAAAGGAAAAGTTACTTTCAAGAAAAAGAATCTTGGTGGGTTTAAAAATTCAAAGAATAAAAAGAAAAAATTCCGAAGGACAATTACAGCGGACGATTGAGTAGCATAAGTTTCTTTAAATTAAGTTAGCGAACTTAAGTGGTTGGACAGATTTTGACGTGTTCCTATCATTTGTAATAATAGCTTACTGGTATTTGTTACTGATGGAATCACATAAATTGTAAAATTTTGGAACATGAAATATATACAGGAAAAAAATGTAGATCAGGCTGCAAACATGAGTTAGTTCATCAAAAGGCCAAAGTCATAAATAGAGGGTTTCTTCTCTCCCATTGTGTTGCCGTCACCAAGTGGCGTATCCAAGATTATATCTCTTTCAATAATGTGATCTTGTGTTTCTAGATCATCTTCGATATCACTTGATATGCGAGTAGGTGAGGTTGAATTTTCATCGTCGGAATTGACCCAATCACGTATCAACATGGGACGGAAATACTTTCGATCTAAATTGCATAAAAATTGTGATAAATAATCCTTTGAGAAACGAAACTAAGTTTCTAATAAAATATGGAGAAAGCGGGTATGACTTACCCATCTTGTCCAAGAAACCCATTTCTTTCGGACTATCACGTTTCTCACTTGCAAGGAGTGCATCTTCATCAACATTCATTTCGATAACAAGCTTAGCAAGTGCCCATTCGGTGGCACCCCCCAGGAAAAAAACAGTTAGTAGAACAATAGACATTGTCGTGACAACCATGGGACCTTGACTTCCATAAACATCAGGGAATGTCTTTGCACATGCATATGCTACTGCACCACGTAACCCTGAAAACCATAACATATGGGCTGTTTTCATGAGAATCTTTTGCTCTGATGATTTTTGACTTGGCAGAAGAGGTTCTCCTCTTTCTTGAGCCTCGCGTTCTGCCTTTTTCTCGTTTTTTGAGATGAGATAGTTCAGAGTTAGCGTAATTGGATAAATATGTACAAGTCTTCCTAATATACAGCCAATTACGGCAAATAACACAAACATTGGATAAAAGTTTCCAGATGCTAGCCCAAACACTGAAAGTCCTAGTTCCAAGAATAGAGATGTTTCTGCCATATGAGCTATAACTCTGAAAATTGTTTCTGCTGCCTCAGCTGATTGAGGACTTAGATTTGGCTCTGCATATTGTTTGGCTGTGATTCCGGTAAATAGTGCAGTTATAATTCCAGAGAGTGGAAGAACTTCCGCAGCAAAAAATGGAGCGTACATCACTAGAATAAATGATGATAGTTCCAACATGCGAGTATGACGCAAATCCACATTCTTGAGAATGTAAGCAGCCACCTTTCCACTGAAAAGACCTAACATCATTGAGCCTATAAAAGTTACAAAAAAGGTCCCCAAGAATGAAATAACTGTTGAGGAGGTAAACGAGTCTTCAGTACCGACAAATTTTGCCAAAGTATTAAAAAGAACAACCCCAACTGCATCATTGAGGACTGATTCGCCAAAAACAAGATAAAATAATTGTGGATCAACTTTTTTCGTCTCAAATACTGCTAAGGTAGATACCGGATCGGTGGCCGAAATGAGACCTCCAAATGTCAGAACTTCTGCTAAAGTTGGTTTGAAGCTGCCAGTATACCCGCTCTCAACAGCGAAATGTAATGTGCCTGCAACGACGATCGTAGATATAGTAGTTCCTAAACAAGCAAAAAGTGCAATTGGCTTAAAGTATCGTATGAAATAGACTTTCGTACATAAAGTCACGATGCGATCTTTGTTAGAATCTGTATTTGGTAAACCAACACATAGGAAACTTCTTGGATAGACACACCTTTATTAATATGATATCCAGAGTTGAATATAATAGGAGGTAATAGAAATACGAAAAAGGTCTCTGGGTTGAATGATAGTAAGCCATCTACTACTTGATCTTTGTCCCCAACATAATAGATAACCACCCCGCCTACTAATCCAATCAAAAGTGTTAATCCGGCCTCTGGTAGAATCGAAGCTAAAGTGCTTTTATGCAACAGACTCTGCAGTATGGATGAAAAAATAAAGTTTCGACATCACAAAGTAAGAATATATCACACAAAGGAATCAATAAAAAAAGACGTGTTCAAACCTATTGCTTACGCTAAGAATTAATACTAAGGCTAGGAGAGTTTGGAACACAAGAAAATAGAAAGATAAGGATTCTCCAGGAATAGAATCGTCTTCCGCCATTCTTCACTCAGTTTTTTTGTCTTTCACAATTTTATGTGTCATAACGAAATAGTCTCACGATTGCTGTAGAATTTGTGACTTTCCCCGTTAGTGACTAGCAGAGATATTTATTTCATTTCATAGGTAAGTTTATATGATGATACCGTATAATGAATGAGCTTAGAAAGGGTATTTCCTATCAAACCTACGACTGAATTTTCTAAATAGACTTAATCTGTCTTTATGTAAATTGACGACAAAATCTACACGTGCACACATATAAGATTTTCTCTACGTGTATAAGGAATTTCTAATGAATGTTCAGATTTGTCAAGCGTGTGTACGTATATAGGCATCGAAACATTCTCATTCTTATATAGAACAAAACAATATAGGCTGTTAAATTGCTCCCGGAACGTAAAGTGTGGAGGCTTATCATATTGCATGTGCTAAATTAGAACTTAATGGTGTCCAAAATGGATCTTTACGTTCACATTTTTGTTCACGCTAACCTAAAGCAATTGATATAAGTTAAGCCTGATAATCAAAGGAAATTTTTAACTGCTGCTTATATGCACTATTCCTGCTTTGATCTCTAATAAATGGATGCATATTCACATTTTTGTTCACGCTTACCTAAAGCAATTGATATAAGTTAAGCCTGATCATCAGAGGAAATTTTTAACTGCTGCTTATATGCACTATTCCTGCTTTGGTCTCTAATAAATGGATGCATAGAGAAAAGAAATCTCAAATCCAATGGGTCTTCAGAATAATCTTCTCCTCTTTAGACCTGTCACATGTATTAAAGCTCCTAAATTTGATAAATTTACTCTACCGTACAAAGATTTAGTCATGGTCATTTTTGTTTCCAGGTGAGCTTAATTTAATTGTATAACATCTACATATAACCTTAGTTGTACTAACAAGTTGAATTAGCATTTCTGATAAAGTTGAATTTGATTTTATGTGAAAGTCTAATTGGGCTTATCAAGGAAATTTAGACTCTAACTTTACTTCTCGATTACTGTGAAGTGTACTTTCTTATCATGTGTTTGGGTGTTCTGTGAGCCTCTAGTTGTGAACAGTAATTTCGTTTAACTTATTCTAAAACTGGTGCAGATATGGACAAGTTGAAGAACAAAAAAAAATTCTATATCTTATTGGATGCTCATGTTTATAATAGTGTATGAAAATTAGAGGGATCCTTGACCTAATTAGATGCACAAAATACTCCATACACTCTAAAAGAAATAAATTCATTTCATCGATAATAACTTAAACTCGTTAAAATTCGATCCCAAAATACATGCCACTTGCAATTTCAAATCAATTCAATTCTTTCTTAGGTATACTAGGCCTCAAGCCGCCCTTCACTTAATCTTGTATATCCAGTACTTCATAAAAAGCAGCATCAACACTTCATTTGTATCTCCAATATATCAATGGATCATACCTCGAAGAAAATTCCTTTACTCAATTTCTAAAACTAAGATTCCATTTGAAATCACTCTTCCTCGTAAATTATTTGAAGATATCCATTTCATATTATGGGATAATATGAAGCTTTTTAATCATCAGAATGAGCATGAAGATTTGAAGAGTTAAAAACAACTTGTGTTGATGAAAACTAAGCCCAAAAAATAGATGTGTGCCCGGTTTATAAAGTGATCTATCTTTTGAGAGGAACTCAGAGTAGTTCAAATTAAGTTCATGACGAATAAAAATTTATGGAAAAATTGTAAAATTGAAGTAACGTTGACGTCTTTGTTTATGCCAATAATCAATAATACGAGAAAACAAAAAGATAGACCCTTTTCATGATAGATGCATTTTTATTTGACTCCGTAATCATAGATCGATTCTTTCTTCTCATTGCTTGAAGGTGAAGATAAAGAAAAATCACCCATCTCTCTCATTTCGAACTCAGCTGTTGTCTCCTCTGTCTCATCTTCATTCTCATGGTTGCTAACAGTCATTCTCATTACGCCATTGTTTTCTGTATTTCGTGAAACAAACGGGAAAATAAATTTACGTTCTGATATGTGATCGCAAAAAACGTAATAAAATTTGAGTAAACTTAATGAAGTATTTTGTTTTGTGATTTTTAGTGAGGATGCATAAAACATTTCTTCATATGATAACACTCACCAAATTTATGAACTATACTCGTTTGATTTTGACATATTTCTTCGTTTGAATGTTGGCTTTCATCCATATTCATTTCTATGTTGAGTATGTGCAGGACACATTCTGTTGTACTACCTAAGAGAAATATTGTCAATAAAACTATCATCATTGTTGTAATTACAAAGGGTGCTCGATTCCCTAAGTCATCCGGAAAGCTTTTTGCACAAGCATATGCTACAGCACCTCGCAATCCTGAGAACCATAACATATGTGCAGTATTCATATCTATCTTTTGCTGTCGCACATTTTGCAAAGTGTATTGACCACCGTTCACTTCATTTTCGTTGACTGCAATCTCCGTTTGTATCGATTTATTTACTAGCCATGTGATAGGGTAAACATTCAGTAATCTCCCCAACAGACAACCAAGGATAGCAAACAGTATAAATAGAAAATGAAAGTTTTCAAACGCTAAACCGAAAACAGAAAGTCCCAACTCTAAAAACAACGATGTCTCTGCCAAATGAGATATAACACGAAATATAACGTCAGCATCTTCGGCAGTCTGTGGTGTCAGATTTTGTTCAGCATATTGCTTTGCTGCAATTCCAGTAAATAGCGAAGTTACTATTCCAGAAAGTGGGAGGACTTCAGCGGCAAAAAAAGGCGCGTACATGACTAAGATATAAGAAGATAGCTCCAATATTCTATTTTCTCTCATATCTGATAACTTCAAAAAAAAACCAGCCATTACTCCACTAAAAAGACCGAGAGTCATAGAGCCAACAAAACTTATCACAAAATCGATCAGGAACAAAAGAAGTCCTTCAGATGAAGAAGCCAGTGTATTTTTCTGTCCAACAAATTTTGCTAAAGTGTTGAAAAGTACTAAGCCTACAGCATCATTTAATACGGATTCTCCAAAAACAAGGTAAAAAAGTTGAGGGCAGACACACTTTTCTTGAAACACTGCTAGCGTGGATACCGGGTCAGTTGCTGATATTAAGGCACCAAAAGTGAGTAATTCTGGTAATGAAGGTTCAAAACCCCCGGATAAGTTCATTTTAACAGCTATATAGAGAGTGAAGGCTACAATCAAAGTAGAGATTGATGTACCGACAATAGCATATAATGCAATTGGCTTGAAGTAACGGATAAAATATTCTTTCCACATCCGATCGTGATTTTGAGTAAAATTAGATAAAAGCAAATAAACAAAAATTCTTCCTGACAAAGGTACCTACCTTTATTGATATGATATCCAGAGTTAAATATAATGGGTGGTAATAAAAAAACAAAAAATACCTTCGAGTCGAAAGAGAGTAAATCCTCGGCAACTTCCTTTTCCTCGTTAACCACGTCATCTTGCAAGTCGTCCTCGACAGACAAGTTCCCCAAGTAGTGTATTAGAATACCTGATATGATCCCAATAATAACTGTCAGTCCAGCTTCAGGCAAAATAGAAGATAATCTACTTTTGTGCAAAATACTCTGTGATTTTTAAGGGCGCAAAAAAATCTAATTTAGACCAATGTGAATGACAAAAGAATTTAATGAAAAGACTCACACTGAGGAACAAAACTAATGCCAAAATGGAAAGGAAAACAACAAAATATGATGATAAGGTCTCCTCTGTTGCTGTCCATCCATATTCTAAATCTGTTGTTTGTTGGGAATCTGTCATCCTTTCGCACAAAATATCAACACACGTTGTTTCCTTCGATCCTAAGTCATGTTCGTTTTTCTGAAAGATCTCGAAATCAAGATAAGATTTTTTCCGCCCCGCATTGAAATAACTCATTTGCATAGTAGGATTTTATGTATGATCAAACAGGAGTTGGTTATAAAATCTGCGCCAGTGTGGTTTCACCTCCAGCTGGAATGTTAGTTGTTAGCATAATGTTATGTTTACGCGCAGATTGTATCGCGCACGATGAGCAATATGAGTAGGTAAGTTGGTAGACGAAAGAATGGTAGAATATTATGGTTCGGCAAAAAAATTAATGCAATGTTCATCACATCGACCCACGGCATATACAAATTTATTATTCTATGTAAAAAAGATGTAAACGAAAGAATGCTTGGATATTATGGTTCGGCAAAAAAAACAGTGTGTTCATCACATCGACCCACTGAATGTACAAATTGGTTATTCTATGTAAAAAAGATATAGACAAAAGAATGCTTGAATATTATAGTTAGCTAAAAAGATAAATGCTGTGTTCATCACATCGACACACGGCATGTGCAAATTAGCTATTCTATGTAAAAAATATTGATGATTCTTTGGATGATCTTGCTTGAAGACAGGTGGAATGAATATGACGAATTTTACTTAAAATGATGTCATTATTTTTGGATTTTAATTTAGTTGCTAAACATGTAGAATATGTAGTACTATTTCCCGTAGGATTTGCTGATGTAGTATTGGGAGAAAGTAGATATGTTGTTGTTGTTGTATGTTATATTTTAAGTGACTATCACAGAGCCGAGGCTAGTATTTTAAGTGACTATAAGCATCGTACTTAGACGGAATCTTAAGCTGCACCAGGTAGATAGTTTCCGCGTAATAAACTTCCGTAGAAAATTGATCCATATGTATTGTGAACACACAA
>Ga0115008_10004609_pt1 | contig 11430 bp, 10 predicted proteins | sample FraStrMetagenome_FD_87164 | JGI IMG/M metagenome (GOLD analysis project Ga0115008, IMG submission 87164) | Marine eukaryotic phytoplankton communities from Arctic Ocean - Fram Strait ARC3M Metagenome | ecosystem: Environmental > Aquatic > Marine > Oceanic | place: Fram Strait | collected...
AGGTTCAAGTTGAAAAATTACTTATCGTGATTTTCATTAATAGATAGCTAAATAACATGTCATTGGAAAAACGTCGCTTTAGCGAATTTAACAAAAAAAAATGTCGCTTTAGCGAATTTTCTCAAAAAAGTACAAAAGTACTTGAGCTCGTAGCTCGTAAAGTCGTAGAGGTCAACTCTCAACCCGTAATCGTAATATCCAAAAGGACATCCACAGTCCATATACCATACCGGTGCATCAAAAAGTCATTTGATATTACCAGAGATACATGTACCGGAGAGCCAGAAAAAGAGAGATGTTCACAAATCAGTGAAGGATCGTGTACTGTTGAAATAACAAATCATACAAAGAGCTCAAACGAACACTGCTAGCCATCTAGCTATCGATCGATCCATCGAAGCAGAAGCAGATTATGATAACAGCATGAAAAAATGAATAAAAACATTATGAATATCTCTACTACTTCATGGCAACAACTACAACCACAACCACAACAAAGACCAGCCAATGTGAAAGTAAATAATGCATGGGCATTGCGTACTTCCAACACGAAGGGTCCTGGCCGTCGTTCGTTCGTCCCTCAAGTAGGCGATAGCATTATGTACATACCTCGGGCCCATGTTTGTAGCATTCTGGCGGAGGAAGCGAGCGGTCGGCCGCTGTATGAACACGTACCGTGGAACTGTTTTCCGAAGATACTATCGTCGGATCCAAGTGTGAAGCTTTATTGGTCTGTGGTGAGGTGTCGCGTGTTGAGCATAGATTATCATTTTCCGAAGTACTTTCATGGAGACGTTTGCAGCATCGTCGCGAAATTAAGGCTGGAAGTTACTGGAGTTCCGCCCTGTGATGAAGATCCAATGAGTGTGGATGGTCGTTTGCGGTATCCCTGCTTAAAGAGTCACTTCGTGCCTCCAGATTCTGATACGGGTGGTCTGATGGGTTTACCTAGTTTGGAATTTGAGCTTCAATTTATTCAGAATGATCAACCTGAGTTTCTCATCCCAGAAGCTTTATATTTGTGGAGAATCAAATGCCTTGCGAACGCAATTGAACAAAATGGTGGGGTTGCAGAAGGTCTAGATTTGATAGCATTCTTTGCAGAAGATGATGGAACGAAACAAGAGCCAGATCTTGATCCCATTTACGAACCGTCTCGTTACAAAATCAGCAAGATAAAGGAAGTTGGGGATGTCTTACAATCTGTCGGACGCTTTACAAGTCAGCATTTACTCAATACTGGGTTCGAGTCGATTGTTGCAACATCTACAAGCTACAGTGGGTTTCTACTTAAGGTAAGTTTATAGAAGACTCTCAACGATCAACCCTTCAAGTATATCTCATGAATAAATTATTAATTAGATTTGCCCTTGGGAAGTCGAAATTTTACCAGGCGATGTTCCTCCATCATTAGTTTCTTCCACGTTATCGCATGACAACTCTCTCAAAATCACAGACCTAATTCGAGAGACGCTCTCCACTACGCAGGGATCCATATTTTCGTTTGAAAAGTGCTCAGAATTCTACGCAAGTTGTTCGAATAAGGTAGAGATAGAAATTGATTTGGACATTATCTCCAAAAGATTAGAAGGAGGTTATTATCGAAGCGAAAAGAGTGTACTCGCTGACCTATCATTATTGAAGAGCAACTTCCTGAATTGCGACGAGAGCAAAAGTAATTTCGAAAGTGCAACTCTCCTTTATGACAAGATTCAAGCAATCATTCGTGGTGAAGCAAATAGTTCACTCAAAAATAAAAGTTTCTTGGAAAAAAGAATGGAATTTGAAAAGAATTCAAAGTCCCAATCACGACTGTGGTCAACTTTATTAGAAAATAATGGTCCGTGTAAGGGCGTTTCTCAAATAGAGCAAGGCATTGTAAGCTGCATAAATATTGGAAACGATTTTTCGTTCGATGCTTTCATGTTATGCGCAATGGCGGTATTGTGCATCACCTTATCAGATCGTGCGCTAATTTTTGAAGTTCTAGATAGAGGTTTAAAAAACAATAGAATAGGCGATGTTTCCGATTTCCTGGAAATTGGTGGATTAAAGATTATTGCTCAATGGCTTGACGATGCCACACCGAGAGTAAATAAGGAGAATGGAGATGTTGAGGAACCTTCACAGACAGTTCCATTGCTTCTACGTATTCTCAGCTTTTTGCAATGTATGCCATTCAAGATCGAGCTTATCATTGAAACTCAAATCAATAAAAAAATTAAGAAGGTTAAGAAAATAGTGTCAGCGCTAGACAAAAAGTCTTCCGCAAAACAATTACTAGGGCTTAATCCTAGTGACCTACAAAAATCAGTTGAACACCTAATGAAGACGTGGACTAAGAAAGGTGGAGAACAAGAAAGTATCTCATCTGACGAAGCGTTTGAAAGTTTGATGGAAGAAATGAATAAGCAACTAGCCTCGATTGCTGAACACGAACGAGAAGGGAGGGTCCCACCATGGATCGAGAAGATGAAGCCCAAAAAGCGTAAAGTAGTGCCCTTATCAAAAGATTCGATATCAAAGCAGATCGAAGCAAGGAAGCGGTCTGAAGAATTAAAAGAGGGGCAAGCATTCCTCTCTCAGGCAAAGCGTGCGAAACTTCAAACTCAAATTGCGTTGGGAGAGGAGCTTGCAAATGAGTATATTAAGAAACGTGATGCATGGAAGATGGAGCGGGAACGCTCAAAGGTGAAGCTCTTAGAACAAGATAGGAAAGGGCATATACCTACAGTCAAGACTGCACCAAAAATTCGATGGAGCTCTAACCTTGTCAGCTATCACTACTACGATGCGGACAAAGAATTTAGTGACAGCAACGAAAATGATGATGAAACATCATGCTAAGGGAATATTCAGTATGAAATTCGATTGCATATTTAATTGACGAGTTGATTTGCAAGTCAGATGAACCTTGGTATTAAGGAAGATCTGGATAATAACTCCTGCACCTCTCTTCCTCCATCTTTTGCTACATGTTTTTATTATTGCGGTGTTGAAGAAGGAATAATCCCGAGTCAATTTTCACATTGCGCAACTTGTTTCGTTTCAAGTTTTGTGTATCCTGATTTTTTGTAAGATTATCGTGTTTGGAACGTTTTGAAAACTGACAGGTGATAGCAATGCTTTAACACAAGCGCCGCGCTCATTAGACTATGTGAAATCTGTGGCTTAAAGTGAAGATAGTTTTATTGATTGAAATTGTATGTTAAATTGTAATTTCTAGCTGCCGGGCATTTTACAAGCTTCCTTGCCTTACCGTCGTGCTCACAGTGAGATGCAATGAATGCTCATTGTCTCTCAAAGTCACTGCTTGGTGTATCCATCCTCGTGGCTTTACCAGGAAATTTAAAAACTCTCACCAAAACTATGGTAACGATAAGAAACATGTTTAGAATACATACAACTCTTTTCTTTATTAAGAGCAGAAAAAGAAGTAACATTTCACAGCATTTTCTTGTCATGTTGCCACTATCCCATCCAAATTCGGACTCAATAGCGAGGACGATGCTAGCCAAGCGAAATTCAAAGTTAATAGTCAAATATAGTAGTCGATTTAAGAGCAAATTGTTTCTTCAGAAACGAACGCTAGTGTACTCGTTTTCTCCAAACAAACGAAAGTATATCATTCAATTTGGACACCCTCTGAACATAATCTGCATCAATTCAAAACCAAATCTCTAAGCAATCACAGACCGGCTCCAACCAGGTATGAAACAAAAGATTACATATTGGCTCTCGCAGCGCTAATTTTTCGTTGATTTCTCTTCCAAGTAAAAACCATAGAACCTATTCCAACCAACCCACTAGCGATTACGCACCGGTAAAGAGTTTTTCGCAAACTAGATTTCTTCAAGTCTTTTGCTCTCTGTCGATAACCATCCAACTCTTTGGCATGTATTCGCACACCAGTTACAACACCTACAGTGAAAACAACAACGTGACTAATCAAAAGGATTTTCACTCGATTGCTATAACTGCTCCTTGCACCATCTAGCAGAGAATCCGATGATGTGGTCCAAGAGGGCGGCGATGCCGGTGATGCGGAAGCGGATGATGATCCAGACATCATTGTCGAAAGGTTACATCAAAACACTTTGCACAAAAATTATCACGTGACGTAAACAAGGCATGATGTTTGATGTTTGATGTTTGATCACGATCACCAAATTGAAAATTCGTATACTACGAAGTTTGTGTGTTACCAGTTACTTACTGCCACCATCCCTGAGCTGAAAAAGGGCATCCTCCTCTCTTCTCGAAATCACAGCTCTGTTGCCGTCAGGTAAGATCATGGATTGACGATGGAAGTACCCCTTTCCAAGAATTTTAGGTATTTGCTGATGCTGTGCTCAAAGTTGTGGCTTAGTTTTGAGAGAGGGTGATGACGATGATGAATATGATATTGGATACGGTCCCATTTTGTTACCATCGCAGTGTTGTGTCCTGTATGAGCTAAACTCACTCACTGCCGTTTTTATTCATACAGCACTTCCCCCCTCTTTAGAAATAATTGAAAATGCCTTCCCGTCTTAGCAAGAACCGCAAAAAGCGAGGTCACGTTTCTGCCGGTCACGGTCGTATTGGAAAGCACCGTAAGCATCCCGGTGGTCGTGGTAACGCTGGTGGTCAGCACCATCACCGTACTCTTTTCGATAAATATCATCCTGGTTACTTTGGTAAGGTTGGTATGCGTCAATTTCACGTGCTCAAGAACCGAAAGTTCACTCCTACCCTCAACATTGACAAGCTCTTTAGCTTGGATGGAGGAAAGGACATTTATGCCGCTGCCAAGAGTGCTGAATCGGGCAAGGCTCCTGTTATCGACTTGGTTCAATACGGTGTCTTCAAGTTGCTTGGAAACGGACAGATTGATGTACCTGTTATCGTCAAGGCAAAATATTTCTCAAAGTTGGCGGAGAAAAAGATCGTTGAAGCCGGTGGAGCTTGCCTGTTGACTGCGTAAATATTAATAAAAATGTCATCAAAATTTTAGTTTCTTTCTGTGTCGATTCGAGAAGGAGTAAATGAAAAGCTTTCAAGTACTTGGTCTAACAAGGTATTCGACAGAGTACGAACGGGTTTATCCCCGCATTATTACCATCACAGTTGCTATCTTTTTGGCTGCAATAGGTTGGCTAGGTAATGGATGAATTTAAGACAATTTCTGTAGAACTTGAAACAAAAGTGAATAAGTTGATGAACCTGAAAAGCGCTAATTTTCTGCAACCGGGAGAAGATAAAGTAGAGTGAAGCGATTAGGATATCACAGATGTAAAGTTACCTACCGCTAATTCGCAGTTCCAGCAATTACTTATAAATCTTAGAATTATTATTCTACAGCTATGAACCGACAACACCCGTCGAACGGGGCTACCGCGGGTAGGCCAAACCACGATGATTGTGAAATAGCGAAAAATGGAGGCTTCCTTCATCTAAAATAGATTATTTTTCTTTTGACAACATCTCCACTGACAAGTTTCAAAATGTATCTCCTGGACATCTTTTTTCTTGACATCTTTTTCATTGACGTATGTGGTATGTGTTGAATGATTATGCTTCAATACCGTCAAGAATCAAGATTGAACTCGGACACTATGTTAGAAAGATGAAGGGACTTCCAATCATATCGACGTTTCTTGCCACATTAACTTTAGCGAGTTACGCTGCTTGCGAAGTGGCGACTATTGTGAAAAGAGGCAGACGTAAGTTTCGACGAGACTTTTTACAAGGAAACCAACAATCAAGCATCGAACAGGAAAAGAGGACCTATTCTCCAGTGGAGCTACTGGTAGCTGCTGGTGGGTTGAAGCTTATTTTATGTGCTACGAATCGACCATCAAGAGTTCTCAAGAGGCACACCTCGAGCATCGATGTAGGTGCATTGTCACCTCTACAGATATTGGCAGCCGGAGGTCTAAGTCGCATGGCTGCTCAAATGATTTTGTACCCAGTAGATACACTACGCACGCTAGCTCAAACTCGTACAGGGGCAAAAACTCTTGCAGATCTTGGGACTGGGACATTGATAAGAGGTTGCTTTGTCACTTCGCTTTTTGCCCTTCCAACCGGGGCTACGCAGTTCTTAACCAACCAACAAGTCAAAACCTACCTAGAAAAAAAGAATGAAAGTAAAATTGGCGTTGCGCAATCTAGTGCAATTGCGATTAATTTGAAAGCATCCATTGCAGCCGCTTTTGCATCCCTAGTAGTGAGTATTTGAGTGTGTATTTTGAATATTTCATGTGGTACAACGATGATAATTGTAAACCAGAAACTAAAGAACTATGCTTATTCATTATAGGTTAGTGTTCCTCAGGAAGTTATAAAGCAAAGGTTGCAAACAGGAATTTTTCAAAGTTTTAGAAAAGGCGTTCTATCGCTTTGGAGAGAAGAAGGTATCCGTGGGTTTTATACTGGAGCTATTCCTACAGCAGCACGAAATGTCCCTTTCGTGATCGTCACTTTCACAATGTTTGGTTCGCTGGAGAAGTTTCTACTCGACAAAAAGAATCAAAATACTGTAGAGTCGGGCCTACTGCCAATTCGCTCTTTGACCAGCTGGGAATCATTAACTATTGGCGTAAGCGCAGCATCAGTCGCTTGTCTACTTACCCAACCGGTGGATGTAATTAAGACGCGTATGATGACACAAGCCTCATCTAATTTACCTCCCTACAATTCGGTTTTAGATTGCGCATCATCCATTTTGAGAAATGAGGGTATTTTAAAATTTTACGCCGGTCTGAAGCCGCGCTACTTTTACATGGCACCGCTATGGGCTATACAATTTGGATTGAACAACAAAATTAGAGAACACTTCCGTTCACAGAATATAAAGAAAGAACTGTAGTCGAATTAATGGTATAACGCTTTTTATCCTTCTGTTACTCTTCCAAAAGATATTTGATGACGCAGTTACTTTTGTAAGGAAGCGAATTCATTGCATTAAAAATTAAAAGATTCGTTCTCTAAATATGACGTATGAGATGTCAGGGTCGATATCACCATCACTTATCTACCGGTGCGTAGATAGTTAATGGATTCGATATTTAGTAGTAATTGTATAAGGCTAGACATCTTGTGGTAACGGCGTTAATATTTACCACACTTATCATTGAATATTGCTTCCGAAGTAGTAATGATAACTACGTGGTACCAATACTGTCTGTTGTCTAAGGTTTAATGTTGTGTGCCCACCTATCGGTTACCGGTAGAATACAGTGATGCTGGTAAGTCATCTACAAGCGCATAAATCAGCATCCTAAAACATTCAATCTTAATCTTGATATGATCAAACGTGCATTCTTTGTTGTAGGCACAAAGAAGTTACCAGGAGACCAGGAGTAAGGTGTAAGGATTATATTGACATAATATGTGAGTTGTGACGTCACAGCGACACAGCGAGGGAGTTGTAGAGTCGTAGAGTTTTAGTGAGGAGTAAGGAGTGAAGATTGAGAGAGGTTCAAATTCTGCAACGCAAATTTTTGCACAAAAATAGCCATTTCACAAAAATAGGCATTAGGTATCATAATACAATTTAATATATAGACATTCGTCAAATCAATGTCGTGAGATAGGTTTGACCTCCATCTACGATAATTGATATAAATCCGATAATCAAAATCAGTAGCGATTATTAACCACTTCAAAAATATTTCCGAGGCCGCATCAACAGTCAAAAGCGTAGAAATCTACTCCACGTCAAATTGTTCCTTCTATGTAGCCTCCTTCACCAACTTATTTCAATTAAGTTTCAAGCGCCATCCTTCCTAGCTTTGAAATCAATCACATATCGCTGGAATCGGTACATGTATGTATCGTCTAACTTTTCATTTTTTCTTTGTCTGATTCGCGGTCCGAGCTTTTTGACACTGTGGAAGATACGATCGATATGAGCAGTAGTTTACAAAAAGCCATTCAAAATTCCCAGAACGTTGACCAGCTAAATCCCAAAAGCAACAGCAGCAAGGCATTTAATGTTACTGTCCAAGGAGGGAAAGGAGAAGCAAATGACGATATTAGCACCATTAAATCTGACAGTACTTCATCCACAAAGCACTCAAGTCGTCGCGTACCAAATAGTACGAAAATCTTATGCAAATTTTTTTCTCAGGGAGGTTGCAAATATGGAAATTCTTGTCGATTCTTGGTAAGGATGTTTCGTGAGCTATATTTTGTTCATACTGACATGTTTCCTAAGTTTGAATCTTTGTGATGGCAACCAGCACGATGTTAAACTTACACCGGAAACATCTAATCTTCAGCCGACAATTATCACTTCCAAGATTGAATACGGAGGCTGCGCGATCGTAACTCCTACAGCGGCTGATGAGGTAACCGGAAGTTTCTTTCCTGGAAACGTACTCGGTTCGGAGATAATTGTTCCCGAAGATTTTGAAGATAACATTACTTGTTTTTCTGGCTTTACGGATGTTACAGATCGTTCCGTCCTCCGATCAAGCTCACAGCTACGTAACGTTGGTAGCGAAGGTGCTAGGAGTAATAGAGATAGTTTCCAGTCGAAGGAAAGATATAGTCAAGCGAAGACGCCTGCCGTGAAGTTGTCATCCCTTGCAACTTTTATGGCTGAACGCAAATCGCAGGGATCTCACATAACGATTGGTGACGGTGATGCGGTCCATAGCAGAAATACCTATACGCGTGTAAGTGATTACATTTCCAGTGATGATGAAGATGACGAAACTTCATCGGAATCAGAGCATAAGTTCTATCCTGGGTCGCATCAAAATTATACTATGAATGCCGATAGTATTTCTGCGACAGGTGATAATGGCGCATCCATCACTTTCGAACGTATACGTGATTCTTTTGAGAAAAAATCGATTTCGTCTGGATTTGGAAAAAAAGTTGATACGAATTTGGATGTATTTTTCATGGACCAACGAAAACATTCCCAAGAGGAATACAGGAAAAAGTCAGAATTGAAACAATCTTTGCATTCATATCGGGGGAGAAATCCATTTGAGACCACAAAGGAAAGAGACGCAGGATACAATCACCCTTCCACACCAGATAGACTCAAGAATGGTGCTGAGTCACAAAGTTTTTTAAAGAAACAAGATCGCAACGATAAAAACAAACGGGACCAGTTGTATGACGACAGCCTTGTTTATTCACCTGATGCACGAATGACGGCAATAAAACGCGAACGAGAGTTTAGACCCAAGGTTCCTTTAAGCCCAGCGATTTTTCCTCACGATTATCATGCAATTGATTGCCTATCAACTGATGCCTCAGCGTCAAGCAGCCAAGCTTTTTTTGAGAATTTGCAAAAGAAGCAGGACGAGCACAATAAAAATAAGTTTGCTGAAGTCTGTTTTTGTATCTTTCCATGGATTAGGAGTTCCCATACCAAGGCATTGCTTTCAGAAAAGGACGATAATGAAACGGAATCGACAACAATAGCAGACAGGATTTCTTCTGCGTCAAACAATGATATAAGTGGTTACTCTCTCATTGTGTGAAAGATCTACGTATAAATACTTGTAAATAAGTTTTATCAATAGTTGTTTTTGTTTAATTGCCTAGAAAAATCCGAAACCCTTGTTGTGATATAAGTGGTTACTCTCTCATTGTGTGAAAGATCTACGTATCATAATGTCTCGTCATTTCTACGCATGCCATTGCCGCCTGGTCCGCTATCTAGAACACAGTTCACGAGCATCTTCATAGCATCCATTACTGTAGGTGAAATACCTTCACCAAGTGATGCGATCAAACTAGATATGCTGCCTCCTTCTGGTCCAAATCTGCTGACAGGCATTGAACTATTCCCTTTTCTTGTGCTAATATTTGCCGAAGTCACAAACCCGTCAATATAATCATTCGCCTCAATTTCAATCGTTATTTCATTTTCATCGTCATTCCATTTTCTTGCTCGATGTCGACAATGCCTATCTATGCCAAATACTTTGGAAACCAATCCTACCCAACGCAACGGTATATGAATGGTTTTCGTATTATTTGTGAAGAAATTATAACAGCAAATTCCACCTTAATTGCTCTTCAAAAAAAGAACGATGTCCTTTAAAAGTTGACTTCCATCAATCTTCATCTTGCCTGTAACTTGAAGGCTTGTAACGACAGGTTATAGTTCGAGTATGTAACATAGTTTGGATGAACGATGATGTTTGAAAGAGCATTCGTATATTGACGAAAATGTAAAATAACGTAGGAATAGTCAAAATGTCGTTTGTTGTGTGTTCCTCGTTAGTGTTTCGTGTTTTCGTAGGATTTCTATCACAGCAATTTTTTTTAATGAAGCTTGAAAGTTCAATTGGCACGATAACTTACGGCTGGACAGCTATGGAATTGAGTTATTAAATGATGTGTGGCAAATAATTGCGGTTGGCGTTGTCGGTATTTGTGCTGCAGTAGCTATCGTTAAAGGGGACGACCATGTTTTGACATTTGGCAGTAGAGTTCTTCCCTTTTTCAACATTGATGTGCATGTATTAATAAACGAAAGGTTGTATTGTGAGTGTTCATCAATGGCAAGATTAAAACGTCTTCGCAAATATCGAAAATTCTGTAAATTTGAGATGTTGTCAATTACCGGATAGAGCGAAAAATGCAAGATGAGATGAGGAGGTTGAAGTTTGAAAATTACTTATTGTAAATTTGATAAGTAAACTCCGAAAGCAAATGTCGGATCAAAATCAGCCAGAAAGCGAAATTTGCATTAAAATGAGTTGTAACAACAAAGTAATTTATACCTGGTACAAGAGTAGAAGTTAATAAAAAATAAAAGCATACAGTTAAAAAAAAAAAAAGCCAGAACGTAAATTTTCTAGATGTTCGATAACAAACTTATCAACATCTGGAATTGAAGTTACAAAATTTCGTTAAAATTGCGCACTACTATTGCGCACTGCGGCAGAAAAGGGTGATCGGATAATCACACTTTTAATAGGATCGCACGTAAGGGCCGTTCCCAGCAGTTGAAAATCACACCTTTTTAACACCTTTTTAACACCTTTCCGGGTTACTTCAAAAAAGGGTGTGATTTTCAAATCACACCTTTTCACACCCCCACACTTTCACACTTTTTTAACACCTTTTTCACTACGTAGAATTATACGAAGATCTCAACCACTACAACACAGCAACATTACAATTCAGAAGAAAACAAATACCATATCAATAAACAATGTCGAGAGAAGATTCGTATAGAAGATGTAAATTGGAATATCGAGGAGGTCGTCCTATCGCAAGATGGTAAGTCAATCCAATCAATTTCAGGTGATATGGTATTGACCAGGAACAAGCTCCGTTCCTTCATCGATAAAGAGAAGTTGTCCGGGAGGAGTGGGGCACGGAGCAAGGAGGCGATGATTCAGTTGATCATGTCCCATTCGAAGACTGCAAGTGTATATAAGGAAATGTACAAGACGGATGTGACGCCGA
>Ga0115008_10004611_pt1 | contig 11425 bp, 18 predicted proteins | sample FraStrMetagenome_FD_87164 | JGI IMG/M metagenome (GOLD analysis project Ga0115008, IMG submission 87164) | Marine eukaryotic phytoplankton communities from Arctic Ocean - Fram Strait ARC3M Metagenome | ecosystem: Environmental > Aquatic > Marine > Oceanic | place: Fram Strait | collected...
AAAACTATCTGGGGAAGGAAGTGAGACTTCTATACCGACACCTTTGAAAATGTCTTCTGTTTCCATAACGTACAGCACCTTATATTTAATTAATTATTTTTGTTGTTATCACGATGCTCACTTTGGCATCAGATATATTTATTCTATTTAGAACTTCCACCAATGGTGAGTTTGTTCTTAACAGCTTTCATATCATCTTGTGATAACGCCTTCAAATAAAGTTTGGCGACGGTACGGTTACATGAATATACTTCTTGAATAGCATCGAGGTCTGTACTCTTATCGGCTTTTGGCCATTTAGAGAAACGTTTACGTTTACGTAATGCACCTCGGTAATAATCAAATTGTGCAGCATGGAATAAATGATGTCTTATATTCATTTCATTTGCGTGAAGTATAGTATCTTCAAAGTTAGTAAATCCACGGTTAACTACATATGGAGTATATTGCTTTTCAATCATGTCTGGATTATCATGATTTTGAATCAGATCTTCTTTAGTAAAAGATACTGCATTCATAAAATCAAACGGGTTATAATCTTTAGCCATGTCTAATATCCTCCCAATCGCCGAATACTTCAGGCGCTTGTTTCTTTGCTTTTTCCATGTGATACTCACCAGGATAATGTTTCAAACAACGATAAGCTTCTTGTCTTATTGCTTTTGGAACCCGTGGTGTTTTCTTTGGATCCATTAGATTATATAAAAAAATACGTGTATTGTCAACAGCCCATTTGCGTTCATATGGTAGTGTCATTTCTTGACTCCTCAATTGCTTTAAGAGTTTCATTTACTTCTTCAGCACATGTTGGACATGCTTTGAGAGTATGTAACCCTTCAGCTGTATTAAACTTTACTTTAAATGCTACTTGGTTATCGACGTCTATTCCACAGTTAAAACATTCTACTGTCTTTACTCTTTTAATAGACCAACCGAACATTACTCTTCTTCCTCAATAGGATTATCGTAATAATCATGAGTACCTGCACGGAAGCGAGCTTTGCGTTCATCTAACATTTTTGTAGAGATCCACAGAGCTTTATAACCAAAGTAAATAACAAAGAGCATAAAGGCTCCTTGTGCTAGCCAAATAATTATATCCATTATATCATTACATCCAAGACTTGTCCTGGATCCTCAGTAGGTTTGTTTAGTGTGCCATTGGCGTTATATGTAAAACCAATCACCATTTTTTCAACTGTTCTATGTCCGTTGCGTTCAGTATGTTGTACTTTCGTTAAAACATCTTTATCACCAACACGATTATATTGTGTGTAATCGCTAAGAATTACAGTTGCCATTGGGTCTACTCTGATATCACTCATTTGTATTCAGACTCTAACATTACTTCAGTTAAGAATGCTACCATATTAACTTCGAGATCAGCTACAAAGTTTGCTTTATACATATAATCAGCAAGTGTAACTACGAAGCCAGGCATAGATTTAAGTTCAACTTTATCAGTTGCCATATCATAGATACGTCTAAACATTTCATTCATATCTTGATCTGAGTTGGAAGCAACCCATTTACGCATACCTGTAAAGTTTTTTGTTTTGAGAAGTTTAAACATCTCATCCATAGATTCCTGTTTGAGATTAACAAAGATACCTTCATCAATGCGACCAGAGGAAGCATATGTTTGAAGTTCAGTTAATACTCTACGGAAATCAGGAAAGTGACGTTCAATAACTTTAGCAAGAACTTGTTTATCGTATTCAACACCTTGATCATCAAGTATTGCATTGACACGTTTAAAGAATTGCATTGCCATCTTAGGACGTTGTGAAGTTTCGATAGTAAAATCTACTTCAGACAATCGAGACCTGAGTGGTTCAATGATACGATTTTTAAAGTTACATGTAAAGATAAACCCGCAATTGGAAGAGTATTCTTCAATAAAGTTACGTAAGGCAGGTTGTACTGATGTAGCATTTAGATAATCTGCTTCATCAAAGATTACGTATTTACGACCACCTGTAAGGGATACAGACGATGCATATGTAGAGATTTCATATCGAAGAGTATCGATATTAACATTAAGTGAACCATTCTTTACGATGTAATCACAGCCTAGCTCTTCGAGCATAGCTTTTGCGATAGTAGTTTTACCAACGCCTGGACCACCTGTAAGTAGCAGGTTGGGAATGCTTTGATCTTCTACGAATTTTTTAAAAGCTGCTTTTGTTTTATCAGGTAAGATTGTATCATCGATCTTCTGTGGACGATACTTTTCTACCCATAAAACTTCGTTTGCTTTGGATTCAATAGCCATATGTTTTCACCATGTTTCATAATATAAAAATAAGTGAGGGTTTGTTTATCAACGAGAGCCCTCGGTCGTTCATAAGTCTTTTACTGGACTTTGTCAGCAAGTGGTGCATCGGCTGGTACGTCAGCTGGCGCTGCTGCAGGCATAGCGCCTTCAGGAACTTCACCATCTTTTGGTGCGTTTTGACGCAAGAAGATTTCTAGCTTGTTGCGTAACATGCCTACTCCTGCCATTTCATTGCCTTCAATTCCACCTCTACGAGATACGACATCAATTAGTTGTACTACTGTTGCAATATCTTGCAGTGAAATTTGTACTGGTTCTTGTTGCTCTTGACCCTGAGCGTTAGGGTTTTGTTGTTCACTCATTATTCATTTCCTTTTTTATAAGTCGACTTAGTATCAATAGCCACGAAGTACGTGACACCATCACTTTTAAACTCAGAGATACCCTTCGCGCAAAGAGTAACTTTATAGTCCTGAGGTAAAAGCTTTAGATTATCTGTTTTAATAATAATCTTAAATTCGTCAGAAGTGGTGCCGATTTCGACTCCATAATCATCAGAATTATCATTGTTGCCGTCAATAGCCTTTAGGTAAATTTTACCGTCTTGACCGACGAAAGCAACTTCGCTAAATTGAAGAACACCAGCAGCTTTAATCACTGACTGAAGATCTTCCCACGATACATCTACTTGAACGTCTGCAGTCGGTAAAGTAATATCTTTTTCCGGTGCTGCATGGATCATCGAGATGTCGGCATAAACATACTTGGTACGTTGTTTGCCTGCTGTAATCATGAAGTATTTATCATGAAACTCTACATCTGGGTCTTTGTAAAGACCTAGAATTGATAAGAATCTAGATAGATCATATACACAGGCTTGTGATGGGATCGTATCTGAGATAGTTGCGGTTGCAACCAATGTTTTCTCTGGGGTGACAGTTTTAAGAACATTACCTTCCTTCATTTGAATGGATTTGTTAATGGTCGAAAAACTTTTAAGAATCGTAAGAGTACGTTCACTAAATTTCATTATATAAGCTCCTTAATTGCATGTTTATTTATAGTAATAATATCATAGTTTAGACAAAATGTCAACTATTTTTTTCCTTTTTTGTAATTCTTTTTATTGCTGGTCTTATCAGCCGTAAGAGAAGTACCCAGTTGTCCCATATGCCCAAGAGATCCCTTGAAGATATAAGTTCCAATATGTTGCAGTTGCATCCAAGGACACATCCAAACTCTCAATCCTGCTTTACGAGCCCACTTACAGAAGAAATAATCTTCTGATAGATAACGCTTTGTTTCAGGATCGATAATACAGTCAAAGAACGCATGAATCTCTCGAGCTCCGTCGAAGTTTTCAGTACGTGCATGATCTGGTTTGTATGCTAACTCTGGATAAGCTAATGCAAACTTTTCAAAGGTTTCACGTGGAATAAGCATAAAGCCTGTCCCACCTTCACCAATTTCTAAAGGCTCGTTCATTTTAAACGAGGGTTGTTTCTTAACCGGATTGAATACATAATCAGCTGCATAATTTTCTAGATCAAAGGGATTATCTTTACCTAGACCTGCATCTGCTGCTTTACTAACCTTTTCCCATGCAATTGCTTTCTTAGGATAAGGACCAGTAACAATGTTGTATTTTTCTGGATCTGAAATGTTGACTGCCAATAATCCTAGAATGTCTCTTGGATTAAAACCAATGTCTGCATCTATGAATAATAAGTGTGTGCAATCAGACCGTAAGAACTCATCTGCGATGTAGTTACGTGCTCTCTGAATTAAACTCTCATTAAATAGATAATAAAAATGTATGCCAATACCATTAGCGGCACACATCATAGCAAGATCTGTAGATGCTTTAGTATATGTACCAGCACATTGAGCACCGTACATAGGAGTACCTACAAAGATCTTGTGTTTCCGTAATTCTTCAATACTTACTTCTAGTTTCATATTTCAATCTGCTCCAAATCTGCCTCAGCTCTTACGATAGCTTGTAATCTGAGTACGTCGGCTGCGACATCATGTTTACTATCATGAGCATTAAAGTTGTATTCCCATTTAGCGATATCAGCTACAGGAATAAATGCGTTCTTTCCACCAGGTACTTTAAAATCGAACTTAGCATCGATATATGTACGGGTGTCACGTACAGCCCACCACTTTAAGTAATCACCTAATAAAGATGATTTACCTGCGTTTTGAGCGATACGTTCTAGTATTACTGGATCAAAAGTATTAGATCTTGACCACCAATTTTGAATAGGTCCAGTCTGTCTTAAGTAATCAATAAGCTTTTCCATAAATTGGACTGCTTTAAGATCTTGAGAAGGATCTGGTTTTAAATATTTTCTCAGCTCTGTTGGCTGATCCATCCACCATTGTAGATCTCTCTCGGTGTATTTACAGCCGAAATTAAGCATTTGATCTTTAATATCGAACTTAGCTGATTGCATATCAAGGACTAGTTCTCTAAAAGAGTAGGGCTGATCTAAGAATCGTTCCCATTCAAATGTCGTATAGGAACAATCAATGGCAGGTACTTCCCGCGAGTTTTGACCTATTGTTTCAAAGTCAATTATAAAATGTTTCATATCATTCCTTTATTATAGATTATATTATAACACAGTACTGTTTGAATGTCAACCATTAAAAGAACTCTTCTAATGTTGCTTCATCTTTATTCCACAGTTCATGGGTTTGTTTGATATTTGATTGGAATAAGAAATCAGTATCAGCCCAAGGTCTGTTGTTATTGAATACTGCTTTAATCTCTTCACACATATCAGATGCAGTTTGATAAGGAACATTCTGACAGATATGATTAACTGATTTCTTAGGATCTAACAATTCAAAATCAGAAGGTAATCCCATAATAGTCATTGCTTCGCGATAATTGATGTAACGATCTTCGTATGGGTGTGTAAGTACTGATGGGTAATGGCCAACAAAAGCTCCGATGTAATCTTTTGGAACAATAGTACCACGGCGCATAATGTTACCACCGGCTGCAAGCTTTTCATATTTGCGCTCACATTTTGGAACTTCTCTTTCATATCCTTCTTTATCCATCCACTTCCGACTACACTATAGTTATGTCCAGCCTTTTCAATCATGGATTCTACATCATTACCACGAACATTCTCTGTATTAAGACTCTCATAGTATTCTTTATGAGTCATTCCATTGTTAACTTCTTCAAGCAAATAACGATAATAAGGATCATCTTGACTTGGAATCTTTGAATTGATTGGTTCTACTTGAAAGTTTGACTTCACACCAGCAATAATATCTTCAATCTTTTTATGAGGACGATCATAGTATGTTAAGAGTGGAGTCTTATCACCAAAGCGTTCTTTTTTCCAGAAGAAATAAAATGTACGTTTTCTAAACTGTGGTACACCGTGTTTAATATTCTTTGTGAGATAAAGACTCATAGAATAGCCATTATCTTCACCAATTTTCCTGAGCTTTTTAAGCATAAACTCGCCAATCTTACCGACTAATCCAGGAGCATTTTCTCCCCAGAATACATTTGGCTTTACTTCACTGAGAACATAGTTGGCAGTCTTTTCCATCCATTGATTGTTTTGATTTTCTTCACCAGGCTTAGAATGATATTGGCTTAGACCAGCGCAAGGACATACACTCGACATTACATCAATCTTTTCATTAAGAGGAGCTGAACCACCTTTATCAAGTACATGATAAGGAACTTCGTGATCCCAATAGTTAAGTAAATGTTTTTCGTTATCTTTAAATACATCATATGATAAAATGTATTCTGGTCTGGAACCGAATACGTCAGTTGAAGCGAGTGCTTCACCACCAATCAGTGGAATTATTGTTGCGTGTTTCATTCAAAAAAGTCCTCTAAGCTATTTTTCTCAATATTATTATATTCCAATCCTTGCCAATAAGGATAGTACTCACGTGATAGATGGACAGATTTTGGTTTTTCCATAGCTTTAAAATCGAGTTCACCAAGTTCATTATAATAGCTTGGTGTAAGCCATTCGCGGAATTCAATATCAGTACCTTGAACCTTTTGCATACAATACTCTTTAAAATAGAGTCTTGCATCATTACGTTCAGCCCAAGAGCCATGAAACTTCTCACCCATGTACCAGCCACTTTTTGGCAAGCTGCGTCTTTCATTTTCGATGGGGAGGAGTTCATATATCACTTTACTTTCCATATCCAAAGAACCGACTTGTTCTACATAACGATCAACAATATCTCGTATTGCTTGTTTAGTATCTTCCTGTCGGCATAAATGATGTCGAATATCGATGTTACCAAAGTAGCACTCGATATGCTTAACATTATCTTTATTTATGAATTTATCAAGGCCCATCTCTAAGGCACCGTGTAGTGTTTTGAACGGTACTGAGTTAACATTACATCCTTCACGGTACATACAAATAGCATGGCTATCACCTATACACAGCTTATCCCAAGTAGGATGCTGAGGTTTAAGTGTAATAGCTCTTTCTTGCATTTTGCGAAGGTTTTCAATATCAACCTGTAAAAATTCTGGAACAATCAATTCCATATCTGGATCTTTACGAGCATGGCCTGCAAATTTGTTTTCAAGCATAGTTGCATAGTCAGGCATATCCATTTCTAATGAATATACTTCACCTTTAAATCGTGATATGTTTCTAATATTGTATGCATGGGGAAATTGTTTAGTGCCACCAAAGAAGTTAAGATCAGTAGAGTCTGCTTTACGATCATTGCCATGATAGATATACAATCGATCATATGCATTAAAGTCTTCAGTTTTATTTGCTTCTTTAGCACCTTCACCTTGAACAGATGGTCGTGATAAACTAGCATGAATATTATCTGTATGATAATGTTTTAAGAGGTCTGCATAGATTATTCCTTGAGCGGCGCGGTGGCTGCTTGTCTGAAACGACATTGGAATAAACGGTGCTGCAATAACTGCTTTCATAATATTTACCTTATATAAAAAATTGTTCTAGAGGTGAAGGCTCTAATCTTTTCTTAAGATCTTCGGCGATACTTACAAATGAGTCAAATGTAAGTGGCAACATTCTCTTAGTTTGAGCTTTGGAGTTTTCTTTGATACCTAAGAAACAGTTGAACTGACAAAACGTAATCTCAGTACCAAATGTAGTTAGGTTACCATCGCGTTCAAGATTCTCTTTATAGAATTTTGACTCAGAGTCATTCATCTCAAAGAACTCATGTTGATGATCTCTAACTGCTAGTATATATGCTTCCATGATTGCATTGTTTTTGAACTTAACATCTGGAAATACGTATTCAAGTCCTCGTTTAGCACCAGGACCTACTAGACAATAATTATCATCTTCATCAATATTAGGCAAATCAGCACAGCGAGAAAAATTGCATGGTGGGTGATACGAGAAGTAAGGACCAATGCCACGATGCGTTTGAAACCAATCACATACATCGCCTAGTTTGTTATTCTTATCTTGTACTACTTTACTCATGCCAAGATCATCTAAGTGACCCATCCATCTAATCATATTGGATAGACCAAACTTCTGTTCAGGATTGTTATCCTCTTCACGGCAAAAGTTACGAGCCGCTGTTTGTAAAGATGTTTGTAACTGAGTAGCACCCCAGACTTTCATCTTATTCTTATTGGTATCTAGATTATTATTAATCCAATGATAGTAATCACCTTTTTGTTTATAATCATCGAAATCAATAATCTTGCCATAGTCAGTAGAGTCTGAGGCAACCAATGTTAATGTCGGCATACCTACAAACTTTACTGCCATAGCATTAAGGATTTTGTTTTTCATCGAAGTATCTTGGTTAAATACAAAGTTCTCTAACCAATATACCTCGGCGTGCTTAGAACGATTAGGATTCCAGTATGAAACTTCTTGTCTCATCGCTGGTCCAAACTCTTCAGGGTACTGGTACTCGTGAATTCTACCAGACTCTCTTAGTGTTTCTCTTTTGAAGAAATCTATTACCCACTTATTGAAGTAACGAAAGTTAGTCTCATTACGAGTATCCCTTAGTTGCTGAAGTGTTATCGTGCTCATGCTTTACTTTTCCTTTAATAAGCCGGAATACTCTTATTATAATCCGGATCTGTGTGAGTGTCAACACCTTTATCGATTAAGTCATGATTAAGATGAACAATTTTAATATGAGGCATCATTTGCTGAATAGCCTCTACTTGAATTGGATCATCTTCAAAGTGACATCCAAATCTATAACCGATTTCCTCTAAGTAAAACATAGTCATAGCTTTGTGAATACCAGACTGTCTGCGACTATTATAGTCTCCAGGCTTATTGTTCATATAGAGAGGGTTGGTAATGCCCCTTTTCAGGAGCATCGTTTCTGTTTCTGCACGATCATCTTTAGATCTACCAGTAATGATAATATCGTCAGGTCCAGGGTTTACACCAGTAAACTCGTCACCCATGAATATTACACCATCAATATCATAAGAATTAATCATCTTTGTTGGTGCTTTATCAAACTCACCAAAAGCGTTTCTCTTACTCATAATCAGTCTTTCCGTCCTGGTAAGTATATGGAAGATCTTTTGCTTTAGGCTTAGCTGATGCAAGCTGTGGTCGTGTCATGCTTGTTAGTTCTCTACGAGCTAATGCATCACATTCAAACTTTGCGTCAGATGTAGTAAGCTGTACTGGTGGTGTTTTCTGTGTGTAAGCACTTGGCCCACGGAGAATACCAACAATATCCATCTCAGACGCTACTCGACAGAATCGAATTGCTGAGATAACCACACCACCAGAGTTTGGTGAGTCTTGACATGATAGTCTAGCCTGTAGAGTATAACGAGCTCCACCAAAACCAAATGCTACAATATCGAGATCTGCAATCTTATTATCAGATCCAACATATTCACCGCCTGGTTTTTGTAGAACAGTTAATGATGGTCCAGCATACAATGTATCACCGGCATAATCAACTCCACGTACAGTGTTTTGTCCTTTTAAAACATTCTCTTTTGAGATATGCTTGTTATGTAGACGCTCTTTTTCAGCCATATTAATAAAGTCTGTGTTTGATGTAACACCATTACGAACATGTTCACGGCCTTGAGTTGCGCCACCAATACGATTGGTTTGAGTGTGATAAGTTACATGTAACCCACCATCAATCATTGCACCTTGTAGAACTTCAGATAGTCTTGAAGCACCCCAAGCTGAACGCATATCTGATCCAACGAAGGTAAGACCTGCATTGATAAACTTTTGTTCAATTTGTTGTGTTTCTTTTGTTTCAATCAGTGTTGGAATACAGTTAACAAAGTGTACTCCTGCTTTTAAAGCTACATCTAAATAGAACCGTGTTGCTTTTTCAGAACCAACCGGTAGGTAGTTAACAAGAACTTCTACACCTGTTTCTTTAATAAGCGATACGATATCATCAAATGATTTTGCTGATTCTGAACCTGTTCTAAAAGAAACTTCTTCAGGATAATAATCCATCCATTCAGCTACACCGTCAAGAGTTGGACTTGAATAGACCTGAGCTCCTGGAGTGATAGCACCTGGTGAATTGTTTCCAGATTCTAGTATCTCTGCAACGTGGTTCATAGCGCAGTTTGGTCTAGCACGTAATGCTTCAACAAGTGGACGATTGACTTTGCGTCTATCGACATCGAATCCAATTACGAATTCAACATCACTTGAACTATATCCACCAATGTCTGGATACATAAGTCCTACGTGATCGTTAGGGTTTTCATTATAGTACTGAATACCTTCAATAAGGGATTGAGCACAGTTACCGACGCCGATGACGCCTACTTTAATTTTCGACATATTAAGTCTCCTTTATATCAGTTTATTAACGTGAGATATTTGACTGGATCAGAGTAGCTCACTATTATATACTTTGTGTATAGATTTAACTATAACACGCTTTTCAAAAAATGTCAACAAGAATTTTAAGTCTCATTAACGATTGTATTTATGAAACTTTTTCGACAAAGGTTTCAAATTTGTGTGGAATGTTTTCCCACTCATAAGCATCTTCCTTAGGTGCTTTTTCTTCATCAATGTTTGGCCATACCTGACTGTATTTAGCGTTTCTTTCCATCCATATAATCTTATCTGGTTCTGGTAGATCTACATCTGCTACAATAGCATCTACAGGACATTCAGGTACACAGATTCCGCAATCTATACATTCATCGGGGTTAATAACCAACATATCTGGACCCTCGTAGAAACAATCTACAGGGCATACAGATACGCATGTGGTGTGCTTACATTTAACACAGTTATCTGTAACGAGATAAGTCATTACTTATCCAAGACTGTTACAAGTACACCGCTTTCTCTAAACATTGGTAAACTTTTTTCTTCCCAGACTTTCTGCCATTCACCTTTATCGGTTTTATCAGTCGGGATAACAACATGCTTTACACCAGCTTGTATTACGCACTTGGCGCAATCAGGGCAGATTGGCAATCCATAAACATACATAGTTGCATCTTTAAGGCTTACGCCTGAGTACAGAGCATTCATAAGTGCGTTCATTTCAGCATGGATAACTAATTGATGCTTTTCAGGACGGTTAGCTAGACGCTCAGGAGTATCTTCTATACCCTTAGGAAAGCCATTATATCCTGTTGCAAGAATACGACGTTCATCATTAACAGCAACAGCACCAATTTTACTTGAAGGATCTTTGCTCCAGTCGGCTATAAGTTTAGCCATATCCATAAAGCGTTCGTGCCATTTTTGATCTTTGTTATAACGGTATCTATCTTCTTCTCTCATTCGTCTTCCCATATAGTTGTGATACGATTCGTAATCTTCTTGAGCTTGTTTATCGATTACATACTGTCCAATTTTACTCATATCATTCTACCAATTTGAAGTGGCGGTCATACACATGAAGATTCATTACTTGCCACGTAAGAGTACCTTTAGTGATATGCTTAACTGGATCAGAGCCGGTGGTTGAAACGTTGTACCTATCAGCTTCTTTATTCCATTCAGTTACAAACTTAGTCATAACATATTGGGCCCAAGCATAATCATTTTTGTAGCCAAACACTACATCATTAGAACGCATTTGAGATACCATATGCAATTTACCATCACGAATATAAAAGGTTTGTGCATTAGTACAGATGAAATC
>Ga0115008_10004612_pt1 | contig 11424 bp, 12 predicted proteins | sample FraStrMetagenome_FD_87164 | JGI IMG/M metagenome (GOLD analysis project Ga0115008, IMG submission 87164) | Marine eukaryotic phytoplankton communities from Arctic Ocean - Fram Strait ARC3M Metagenome | ecosystem: Environmental > Aquatic > Marine > Oceanic | place: Fram Strait | collected...
AAAGATATCCGTTTGTTTGAAAAAGATATTCGTTAGGTCAACAAATCAATGCGATCAATCAATTAGACAAATCTCATTAATTTACTAACCTACTCAGTTTGATACTTTTTGACCCAAAAGACAGGATGAGTTGTAACTACAAAGTAATTTATACCTGGTACAAGAGTAGAAGTTAATAAAATAAAAGCTTACAGTTTAAAAAAAAATTTACTATGAGCTAAGAGCCCGATAGAGATAAATCCCAAACACTATGACTTTCACAAAGTGACTTTCACAAAGTCAGGGTACTGTCCTACACCTCTCTACAAAAATAATGAGCTCTTCATCCGATTGGTGCACAATTGAATCCGACCCTGGCGTGTTCACAAGCCTTATCGAAAGCTTTGGCGTGGAGGGCGTCGAGGTAACCGAGCTATGGAGCCTCGACGATGATTCGTTGGCTACCTTAGGTCCAACACATGGACTCATATTTTTGTTCAAATGGGTGCAGCAGATGGAGGCTACTGATACGAGGCCGGTGTTAAAGGTGGATGAAATTCCTGAACAGTTGTTCTTCGCCAAACAGATGATTACTAACGCATGTGCTACGCAAGCATTGCTTTCCGTTTTATTGAATCAGCAAAGTGATTCACAGGATGTCAGTTTTAAACTTGGAGATTTGTTGTCGAATTTGAAGGAATTTACCATGGCCCTTGATCCTGAAATGAGAGGTGAGGCTATAGGAAATTCGGAGGAAACCAAAAAGGCGCATAACGAATTTGGACGTTCAGATGATCCATTTATTCGGGATTTAAATGACAATGCGAATATGAAAAGCGAGGGCGATGCTTTTCACTTTATAGCCTTCATCCCATTTGAAGGAAAGGTGTACGAGCTAGATGGGCTCAAACAAGGGCCAATTTTCATTGGCGATGAAGTTGACATGGGAGAAGGTAGCGCAGTCGCTTCGTGGTTGGTCGTAGCGAGGCAGGCAATTCAGGAGCGAATCGAGCGATATGCTGCAGAGGAGGTTAAATTTAATCTTATGGCATTAGTACAAGATAGACGCATATCCATAGAAAAGGCTTTGGAAATAGCAACGGCTGCCGGTGAAGAGGACGAAAGAAACCGTCTGCATGCTGATATGATTGCAGAGCAACAAAAACGTGAAATGTGGTCGAAAGAAAATGAAAGGAGAAAACATAATTACGTGCCCTTCGTATTTGAACTTTTGAAAGCCATGGCTTCGTCGGGAAATTTAAATGAAATCTCTAAAAAAGCCAATGACACGTATTCCAAAAAACGCAAAAAAATGCATTCTAATGCAGAGCTGTTTAAAAATTAAAGCGTTGCTATTACGGAAACTGTACATGATTCAGGCAGTTATCTCTGCTTCACGTTCTATATCCAATACATTTTTAAATAAGCAAGTCAACGTATCAAAAAAGCATTGATCAATTGATTCTATTGAAACTAGCAAATTCCTAATCAGTCATGAAGCTTTATCCGGCAATAACTTTACGTTCAGTGAAACAACCTGGGTTATCGGTGACGGTGACTTGGGTATTGAATAGCTCAACCTTCAGTTAAGCAAAAACCACATGAAAGATTAAATATTGCTTGCGTGATGCTGTGAAATCTCTTACGGAAAGACTTGTTGGCTATTTTTAATAGTCTCTATTCCGATGTAAACCGGTGGGCATGAATCAAGCAGAATCAAAAACCAGGGTGCCATCTGATAATGTCAATCAGTTTCGAATTCATGCATTATTTTAATTAACATGTAAGTTACTGTTGAATGTACACTGTACTCTACAACATTACGATTTACATCGAAGTTAACGAATTTTAACGTTATTTGTGAATACAATATCATTCAAAATTATTTATTACTACATTCCTATTCGTCAATATATTCCAAAATAAGAAATATACTAAAAATTAGTTAGACGATTTACCATTTTCCTTGGATTTCTCTTGGTATCATCAACTGGTAGTCCATTTTTTCTCTTAAAAAAATATTACATTCTAATTTATGGGTCTTCCATAAGTTTTCCTAGTAATGTTTTTTCGAGACCAGATTTACATAGCTCTTTGGTTACGATAAGGCGTTAATTATACACTACCCCATCACCCAGTTGTTGAAATTTGTACGAATGATGGCATGAACATTTTGTGCTGCAATGCCCCGAACGCTACAAAATATTTTACATGTGCCTTCAGCAATTCATCAATACTTCTTCTTCAATCTGGACGTCCAAAAGCCTTCACAGGGAAAAAGGCAATCAAGACTTGTGTTCTGTGCAAAAACTGATTGAAAATAACTTGGAAAGCGTTTCAAGAGGTCAATGCGCCAATAGTATGCAGTGTTTCTGTTATTGAAACAGCCCAACCGTCGTAACCCAACGCACTCGGATGAAGCAAGTCAGGCATTTTAGTCAAAGATACATAGTTTTTACTGTATCCTTTCCTTCGGTAATGCTCGATAAACAATGGTTTAGGGTCAAAATAATGAACACGCTCTTTAGTTGAAGCGTAGTTCTTTAGCTTCTGGTTTATACTGAAAACAAGATATGTGGTCTCGTCATATCCGCCTTCCCTGTCCTCTGTCGAGGGCAGGAGACCATTTAAAACTACAATTGCCTCAGGTTTCAATTTAAGTATTTCTTCGACAATATTGATGAAACCAATGACAACTATGTCCTCTCCACACATGTGAAACATAAGGTCGTTTATCCCGATTAATATCCACCAAACACGAGGATTTAAATCGGCCGGGACTTCTCCATTTTTAATTCGCCACACCAAGTTAGATGACGTGTCACCGCTGATCCCTAGGGCAATTGCATTCAGTTCGCCGCCTCCTGATATCGAAAAGAATCGGTTGAAAATTTTCAAATTGTCACTATATCTTTCATCGAATACTCCATGCCGGTGACTGATCCACCTCTCCGTAATTGAATCACCCAAAAATACCAATCCTAAATCTTCCGAAAGACTTGCTTTAACAAGATCTTTGTTCGCGTTATGGGCATCCATCCACCAATCAACTCGATTATCGTTTGGGACCGATGGCAGCAACGGATCATCACATGAACATATATCTAATGATTCAGTATCATCCCGGCACCATTCCTTGACCGCACCTAGGCTTACTTCCAAATTAGCGGGATACGCTAGTAATTTTTCAGTCTTCGAGCGCAGACTTTTTTGATGCCGTCGTAATGAATCGAACAAAATGATTACGACACAAGAAATGGTGAACATAAATACAGCGAAGCAAATGATAAAACGTTTTATCGACGAAACACGTCGATTATTGTGAAGAATTTCAAGACTTGACTTCTTTACAAACGTCGTATTTATCAAGTCATTATTGCATTCGATGTTTCGCTGAAGGATATTTTCTGCATTGGCTATAAATCGAGTTGTTTCGTCAGAGTTAGTCCTCGTCCTCTTTGCCCAATTTTTCTTTGAGAGATATTTCTTATCTGGTCTCATTTGTGATTGTAGGATTATTAAAGTCTCTCACTTTCCGAGACGTTTATACGTTTATAAATTAGGCACAAATGTGTTCGAAAGATCACGGTTTCGATTTAGCGAAAAATCCCATCAAAAGTCTTTCCCTAATGCTTTAATTACACTTTTAAACCTCAACTCTTCAGTATTTTTATACCTCTATTGAGGTATAATTGAATTGGTGATCGATAATGATAATTTTTGTTTTTATCCCCCATTCATAAAAGTTAACCGGTTTCTCAGAAATACTCATAAACATTTACAGTTACACCAAGTCGTGAATGATCAACACGCGTTGTAAGTTGTAAGACATAGGAGTTACGACTACTTGTATGTACCCGTTATACATGCAGCGTACATACCGGTATGTACGTAAATCCCGAATCCTGAGTGCATGTCAAGGAACTAACTCGAAACTTACAGTTGGAAACACATTAAATGCTAAATTAATTTATCTCGTCGTATTGATACGCAAAAAACAAGCAGGTAATTTTCATGATTACCTCTACTCATTAGATATCTACTTTGTGTGACATCATCTTGTAAGCTTTCTTGCCCATCTGAGGAGTGAGTCAGGGAGTTTCAACCTACTACGCAACTTCTAATTTCGGAATTATAAGAAATGCCATATGGACAATCAACACGACCTTCAAAAGTTAGGGTGATAAGCAATTGAAAAAGAGCTATTGCATCGAAAGAACGAAAGGCGAGTAGTTATGGGACTAGACTTTGTGCTGGAAGAAACATGAAAAGGTCATAACGTCTAGAACTTTCCTAAGCAAACTCAGGAACTATCGTAATTAATCTAATCTTACTGAAAGTAATTATCTATCTTTCTCTTTAGTGAACATCCATCTTCTTGTAGTGTTATCAAGAATAATGTCAACCGCTTGATCTATGGGATGAATAATCAATGGTATTGAACCCAAACCACATAACGTTGGAACCCATTTCGAAATTGTGCTACTCACACGTATCTTTGTCACAATAACTGTAGAAAGTCTTACTATGACGTTTATGGTAGTGCCTGGTATCATCACGCTTGCTAAACACTGCCACAACATTGTATCACACGTTTTCGCGAGCGCCGACTCCTCACGTTCGCATAGATGGAAAAACGAAGTATTTTTATCACCCTCTTTCCTTTTATTGCCTCGATTTTTTCCCTCGCAGTATTGATTGTAACCAGAAGTGAAAGCATCTGCAGAGCAATAACCAAATGCTAACGCATATGAAGGAAGCACAAATCTTGGAAATTGATATCGAAATGACTCGCCAACTTCATTTGCATACCCTAAATATCGAAGAGGCACTTTACGGAAGATATTTTCTCTACAACTGGAACAGGAAGATCCATCCATATCAGCACATTTTGAATCATCATCCTTTACCATTTTGAATCCACACTTGCAATATCACTCCTTCCCCTAAGCAAGAATGGATCAACCTACTTATTTCAAAGCTTTACTCGTAAGTCTGCTCGTCGAGCTTGCCGACTGTTGACCGTGAATACACATGCGAGCTCGTATATGGTATATGTACAAGTACATCGCATCTATCGTAGAAGATCGTAGGGCTACCAGTATTTTTGTAACTAAGAAATCAGATTTAAAATTCGTATCAACGTCATGTCTAGCTAAATTTTTTAAAAGCGACAAATGCTTTGTTTCTAAATGTAGATCTAGAGAGAGTGTTAAAAATGATACTTCGAACTTCGAAGTATGAAATAAGAGAAATAATCGTATCTTGCTATCATCCTCCTCCGCTCGACGCAGATCGAAATATTGTCGTTAACGACAGAACGGAAATATGCGCAGTGTACAACCATCGCTTTATAGGATTTCCAGTAATACTGGTGTCTGGTGTGAGGCCCAGTCTGGCAAAATCCCCTCTATCCAACTTCACTTGCATTCCAGACGTTGAAAGAATCTATGACCCAATTCCGGCGCCAAAAGCAAGAATCACATTCACAAAATTTGTTGCTACTTACAACAACGAAGTTTTCGAGTTGTCAGATTTTCAATTCCTCCCGTATCCTGATCAAAATGAAAGGAGCAACTCTAACGGTACACTAACTCACGTGTTCAGATATATCGTGTTCAATGTACTGCTCCCAGTGCTATTTCCTGAAAGGGATTCAGCAAACGTGTACCAGATTGGATCATGAGATGTGAATGTGATATCATTACTCAATGAAAATAAAATGATCATCCTGTACCTATACCGATGATAACGCATCATCATCAGCATCATCGTAATCACCGTCGTGAACGCCACTACAATCAACAGACTTTATCCTGGACTCCAAACCGTCTCAAGTCTCTTCTCTCTTCTACTCTACCCTCCTTTTCTCTCCTCCACTAGGTTGTAGTTATTGACTGGGATTGATCCATGATGTCGACCATGTTTCCGTGGGGTAAAGTTGGTCAACCCCTTCTCTGCGTTCAACGGCATGGTGGAAGTTAATTGATACTGGTCTTCAAGTTTTGTGCATTTCATTTTTCGTTGTAGTTCCTTGTCACACATACAAGTACAAATACAAAACTTGTGTAAAAAACTGTTATCGGATTATCACATTAGATAAATTGTTTTTCAATAGTATACTTATTTTGCATGTGTGTGATAAAGAGTAAAAACAATAAGGAGATCTAAATGTCTTTTCATAGATCTCCCGTTAGCAGATGTACATATATATGGGTGTATATGTGCACATCCCTATCGGCTCTAACGAATCCGTTATATTGTTTTGAATTGCTGTTATGTGCGAAATAGTAATCGTTGAAGCCCGGAAGAATTTAATTTTAAGTTTCCGATGTGTTCTCCCATCTCAATATACAATTATATGTGAACGCAAAGACGAATACGAAAAAAATTAGCACCATTTTTTAAACATTCCGGCATCTTCAACATATTTTACAAGTGAAGCTTCAAAATGAGGCTCACAACAGCTTTCCTTCTATTAAAACTTATTTTTGCCGGTGTGAATACTGTTGAAATTCAATATAGCGGACAAGTGGGTGATCAATTGGGATGGTTTTATTTTACGTTTTAGAGACATACTTCCCTTACTTTCGTTCTTTCCAACTTTTATGTAGGTAACAACTTTAGAAAAAGGAAAGTCAAGACTTTTATATTCCACGACACATCATCCACATGATCTCGAAAGCGATTACGACGTTAGAATGAATAGCGGAAGTAAAAGTGGAAGTGCTAGTAGTGATAGTACAAGTAGCGAAAGTTCTGGAAGTAAATCAGGAAGGAACTCATCCAATGGAAGCAAAAGTGAAAGCGGTAGTGGTTCAGGAAGTAAATCAGGAAACACCTCCTCCAGCGGAAGCGGTAACAGTGGAGCTAAAAGTGGAAAAGGTTCAGGGAGTAAATCAGGTAGCAAGTCATCCAGGGGAAGTAAAAGTGGTAAAGGTTCAGGAAGTAAATCAGGCGGTAGCAAGAGTAATTCCTCGTCATCGTCCTCTTCTTCTTTGAGTTCTTCCGGTACGTTCGATCTTTCAATTCATTATTACAGCTTTACAAGAGTTGTACTCTCAGCTTTTTCTTTCTATTTGCGTAGTCAAAAACATTCTACCAACTGCATCGCCTATCATCGAACCACGATGTTTCACTGGTTGGTCATGTCTATGTGATGGAAATACTGGTCTTGGTACGGAATCTGGTATCAAAGTAAACGCTCAACCAGGTATGACCACAGATACAAGCAATTCCTTTAACAGCCATTTTTCAGCTTCAAACGATGGATCCATGGCAATCGGATCGAGTTCATCCAAGTCTGATGTATCATTTTCAATGCATTCTCACTCTAGGAAGGGGAGTGTATCATCAAAGCTGATTCAGCATACACACACCAGCTCTCTTTTTCACAAACACACATCTGATGTCATCACTAAAAACATTTGGGTTGGTAGTGGGCATTATTCAACACTTTGTACGTGCTATTGCGACCTTCCTTCTATGATTCCAACAACAGCGCCTACTATCAGTCCAACTGATTTACCGTCGTTTATACCTTCATCTTCTCCAACGGCATTGCCAACAACTCTCCCTACATCATTTCCAACAACGCTCCCTACATCATTTCCAACAACGCCTCCTACTACGTTTCCTACAGTATCTCCAACTCTAGAACCTTCAAACTATCCTTCATTTGTGCCTTCCTTTTCTCCCTCTCCCGCTCCAACAAGTGTTCCGTCTTCACCACCGACAGACGAAATTATTGTTAAAGATCCCGGACCACCGATAGCTAAATTTAATCCACCAACTCCAAAAGAAGCACCTACAGGCTCCCCAACCAAACTGCCGGTTACGGCTTTTCCTACACTTAACACACCAATGCCTTCGGGCGATCCACCGGTGATAGTGGAAGTACCTATACCTAACACACCACCAACCCCAATGCCTTCATGCCCTTATTATATGGGAAGGAGGCTGTCTGATAGTTCCAGCAGCTATAGTCACAGCATAAGCGCTGACAGTATGCATGACATGGGTCACCAAAAATGTGGGTGGATATGTGTCAATGTCGAATATCAAATCAACAGCGACCACACTCATTCAAGTAGCAGTGGATCAAAAAGTGGTTCAGGTAGTAAACCAAGTGGCAAATCAAGTAGTAGCGGCTCAAAGAGTGGAAAAAGTGGATCAGGAAGTAAATCGGGAGGCAAATCAAGTAGGAGCGGCTCAAAGAGTGGAAGCAGTGGATCAGGAAGTAAATCGGGAGGCAAATCAAGTAGGAGCGGTTCAAAGAGTGGAAGCAGTGGATCAGGAAGTAAATCGGGAGGCAAATCAAGTCATAGTGGATCAAAGAGTGGAAGCGGTGGATCAGGTAGTAAATCAGAAGGCAGATCAAGCAGTCATTCATCAGAACACAGCCATAGCAGTCACAGTCACAGCATCGATCAGCAAATTGATCTTGGGCATATTGTACCAAGTGCAACAGTTATCTCACCACCACCATATCTCCTCAACATTGAAGGTACCGTTGACAATTATGACAGCGGTTTCCATCAACATGATCCCCACCACGTATATAGTGAGCATGGGTATCATATTAGTCCACCAAGTAATGGTAAGTGTTCTAAGAACGAATTTTCTTATTTTGCGAGCTTTAATGATTTGTAATAAATTGATAAACTTAGGTTCTACGTCAAGCGATGACTCGTCACGTGAAGGTAAGCTTTTCGTGATCTCGAATCGTCTTTACTGCCATTTCATTCTAATATATATGATTCATGACAGGATCAGCCTCATCGAGAAGAAATGGTAAGTCGGAATGTGCATGTGCAACTACAACACTTAATTCGTTGCTAAAGTAAGCATTACGCGTATCACCAAAAAGCATTAGCATCTACTAAGATATCGGGTAGCAAAAGTGGAAGTATTAGATTACTTCACAGTTCTTCAAGCTCAAACTATCATGGTTCATCGTTGTCTGACCTTAGCTACAGTCATTCTATGTCTCATTATCATAATTCAGAACACGGTCACTATCATGAAAATTCAATGGAAGGAGCACACGTAATGAAGCAATGCGTAAGTCTGATTCTCACCTTATTAAGTATGCAGTTGCGCAGCGATCTCACGTTAAGGTATTAAAGACTTGGACCTGTGCACCGGGATGCCCACAACCATCCCCGCCTACGTTCAGTTACAGATATACATCCGATAATTCCTCAGGGTCTGGCTCGAAATCTGGTAGTAGCGGATCCAGTTCGAAGTCTGGTAGTAGTGGATCCGGTTCAAAATCTGCTAGTAGTGGATCAGGTTCGAAGTCTGGTAGTAGTGGATCCGGTTCAAAATCTGCTAGTAGTGGATCAGGTTCGAAGTCTGGTAGTAGTGGATCCGGTTCAAAATCTGGTAGTAGTGGATCAGGTTCGAAGTCTGGTAGTAGTGGATCCGGTTCAAAATCTGGTAGTAATGGATCAGGTTCGAAGTCTGCTAGTAGTGGATCCGGTTCAAAATCTGGCAGTGGACATAGTTCTTCATCAAATTCACATGATAGTGGCAGTCAATCGAGCAGACATTTCTTTGCCAGTTCTAGTGCACGTGAAAACATTGGTCTATCTGCGACATTGCATGAAGATATAACAGAAGAGTTTGACGAACTAAGTTACAATGAGTCATCTCAACGAGACTTTTCTGCGGCCTCCGAGACATCGCCAATTAAATTGCTCATGATCGCAAATTTCATATACGTTATTTTTCGATAAATGAAGTTATAATGTTATGACAGCTAAACGGTAAATTAATGCTTAAAACGTGAACATTTCTGATTCCACAAATCCTATTTCTTTTAAGTTAGGCAAGCAAGCAAATTTGATCATCGGAGGTGGGCCACACATGAGAATCTGCGTTGATTTATCATTTGAAGGACCAGGAAGATGTGCTAAAATCATTTTCTTATCAATGAACCCTTGTGAATGTTTCCAATCCTTGGGAGGATTATCCAAAGTGTAATGCAACTTAAATCTATCGGGGTATTCTTTAGCCAAAGTTTCTAACTCTTCCCTTACAAGTATATCATCCTCCGTTTGATTAGCATAAAGAAGGGATATGTTGCACGTATCGTCAGGATTCCTAATAATAGCATGAATGACCTGTAGCATAGGGGTAATTCCAGTCCCACCAGCAATCATTCCAAATTGTTTGGCTTTCCTAGTCTCAAGTGGTTTTCTCATAAGTTTTACAGTGAAAGAACCCATGCCCTTGTAATCCATATGTCCTTTAGGACCGCGCATATCTATTTCATCTCCAACTTTCAAGCTGTCTAAATGCTGACTCATCTTGCCACCTTCTGGAAACTTAGGATGTACTCCGGCCCGATAAACTTTAATACAGAATGTTACTTCCCCTGGTGTCTCATCACCGGTAATGGGTGTATAACTTCGTTGAACACCCTTTCCATCCTTATCGACTGAGACGAAATCTCTTAGTAAATAAAAGGGCACGATTCCGTCATATTTCTTTACGACTTACCAAATCGAAGTGTGATATGCTGACCGACAGGTAATCCAAGACGAGTCTCAGGTGTTGCCAAAGAAAAGGTAAATTTCTTGGTGTTGTGACTCACAGATTCAATCCTTGAAAGCCGAAAAGGCTTAAACTCCGTAGCTTTGTTCAAACGAGCAATATATGCGCATGAGATATTCAACCTTAGGAAAATTAACAGACATATGCCGGTAGCTCTTATTACACCTACGACGAAAGACGGAACAGTCTTACCTGACATTGCCGGCTCATCTTTCTTTTTCCCTAAAACGGCAAATACACCCGCAGTGATGAGCACCAATACAACAGCAGAAAAGATGCTGAAGGCATCAACATTTTCCAACATGATTTTGGATTCAGATTTTCAAATGCAGAGTAGGAAATGAGACACAGTACTTGCACCCTGTTTGAAATTTGTGAAGTGCCTAAATGCGTCCTTGCGTGCGTGTTCGTGTCGTGCCTTTTGAATTTTAGCGCAAGTATGTTTATAAAGAGCAAACAGCTACAGCTGTCTACTTCACGAGAGATTGTACACGAGGTGTATGGGTATGTGAGCGATGAACCTTTAGATCGTGCAACATACGTACATACACATATCGTACAATTGCGCATAAAGTTACCCGGAAGGTTCGCATAAAACAGCAAATAATTGCGCATTTGCCAATTTTTGGCAATTTTTTTTTCAACAATCTAAATGCGCATTTTCATTTCTAATAGCTTTACTTTTCGTGAAGTGCGCATTGTCAAATTGTCATACATGTAGAAGCAATCGTTTCAAAAGTATTTAGCTCCTGTTTTCATTAAGTAGTGCAGTAGGCACACTGCTTGATACACTAGATTAGCCTATAACGGTTATCTTGATATTGAGGTTACCTTCTGCAAATGAGTCAGAAGATCAATCTTAGTTTACTTTTTAATCTTATAATT
>Ga0115008_10004614_pt1 | contig 11420 bp, 15 predicted proteins | sample FraStrMetagenome_FD_87164 | JGI IMG/M metagenome (GOLD analysis project Ga0115008, IMG submission 87164) | Marine eukaryotic phytoplankton communities from Arctic Ocean - Fram Strait ARC3M Metagenome | ecosystem: Environmental > Aquatic > Marine > Oceanic | place: Fram Strait | collected...
ACCTTTGAAACTTATAAAATGTCTTTATGAAAATTATTGCAATGATTCCTGCACGTTACAGTGCATCTCGTTTTCCTGGTAAACTAATGAAAGATTTAGGGGGTAAAACAGTTATTTTAAGAACTTTTGAGGCCACTTTAAGTACTCATTTATTTGATGAGGTATATGTTGTTACAGATTCAGAAGTTATTCAAAAGAACATTTTAGATGCTGGTGGAAATGTAATTATGAGTAAAACTGCACACGAGTGCGGTTCTGATAGAATTGCAGAAGCTGTAGCGTTTTTAGATACAGACATCGTAATTAACGTGCAAGGAGATGAGCCTTTTATAGATAAAACTTCACTATCTCAGTTAATTGAGGTCTTCAAAGAGGATGTAAATAAAGAGATAGATTTAGCTTCTTTAAAAGTAGAAATTACAAACCAAGAAGATATCGAAAACCCTAACAATGTAAAGGTGATTACGGATATAAATAACTTAGCAATTTATTTTTCTAGAAGTGTAATTCCGTTTCACAGAGACAAAGATATTTCTGTAAAATACTACAAACATAAAGGAGTGTATGCTTTTAGAAAGCAAGCACTACTAGATTTTTATAAAACACCGATGACACCTCTAGAGGCATCAGAGAAAATAGAGGCAATAAGGTATCAAGAAATCGGAAAAAAGATTAAAATGGTAGAAACTGCCGTCGAAGCAATTGGTATAGATACCCCAGAAGATTTAGAGAAAGCAAAAAAATACTTAAATTTTTAAAAATGTTTGAAGATATTAAGGTAATTGCTTTTGATGCAGACGATACATTGTGGACAAATGAAACTTACTTCAGAGAAGCTGAAGAGACTTTTTCAGTATTGCTCTCTAAGTACGAGACCAAAACCAAGATAGATCAAGAGCTGTTTAAAACAGAAATTAAAAATTTAGCCATTTATGGTTATGGAATAAAAGGTTTTGTTTTGTCTATGATAGAGTGTGCGTTAGTAGTTTCTAATTATAAATTGTCGCAAGAAACGATAGGGAAAATACTAGATATTGGTAAAGATATGCTAGAGAAACCAATAGAACTTTTAGATGGAGTAGAAGAGGTTTTACAAGGTTTGCAAGGCAAGTATCGTTTAATTGTAGCTACAAAAGGAGATTTACTAGATCAGGAAAGAAAATTAGAGAAATCTAATCTTTTGCAATATTTTCACCATGTAGAGGTTATGAGTGACAAAAAAGAGAAAGATTATTTAAAATTAGTGAAGCATTTAGACATAGCACCTTCGCAATTATTAATGATTGGAAACTCCCTAAAGTCAGACGTTTTACCCCTTTTAAATATAAATGCAAGTGCAATACATGTTCCTTTTCATACCACTTGGATTCATGAAGAGATTCTTGAAGAAGACCAACAAAAATTAGATTACATAACTTTAGTAAATATCAAGGAACTTATAGCGCTCATTTAAATAAATAAGCTAACTTTGCACTTTTAAAATTAAAATATATTATGGCTAGCATAAAAAACTTAAAAAAAGATATCAATTATACATTAGGTGATATTATCGGTTTTGTAACTGAAAAAGTAGATCCTAAAGGAGATAATAAAAAGGTAGAAGCAATTATAGATGAAACTATAAATACTTTTGACGTTTTAATTGCAAAAATTAACCAGAAAGGTGTTGAGAACAAAAAGGCGCATTACCAAAGTGTAAGTGCCGATTTAGAAGCTAAAGCAGGAGAGTTAGTTGCTAAAATTAACAAGCTTTAATTTTAACACTTTTTAAACATTTTTTTAACTACCATCAACTTACAGTTGATGGTTTTTTTTATTAAATTTGAATAGTTATACGAATCATTTCATTTGTGCGTTATGATTATTAAATATTAAATTTATGGCTAGAGCAATGTTCGAGTACACAAAGACTATTCTAAAGAAGGTTAGTTTTAATTCAGATTTGTTTTGTAAAGAATTAAAAAAAGGTTTAGATACTTTGTTGCCTTATGAAATTGAAGAATTAAGAATTTGGCTAAAAATTTTTATTGAAAATAAACCAGAGTTATCAATATGTATGACTTTTATAAAATAAAAAAAAGAGGCGTTAGCCTCTTTTTTAGTTTTAAGAAGTAACCTTATGCTATTCTTTGCTTTTTCTCTCTTTACCATACTTGCGCATCAACTTTCTTGCAAATTCTCTTTCACTAAGATAAAGTTTTATAATTTTATTGTATGATAAAAATGCAGATACTTCAGAAATAAACAGCTCTTTTTCAATAATTATTTTTTTATCTAAAGTTGCTTTTAAGAATACTAGTTTTTTTGCTTCGGCTTCTTCTAAATTCTCTAAATTTTCTAATTTTCTAAATTTTCTAAATTTAGATCTATTTTTTTCTTGATAATTATCTATTTTTTCTTTATGCTTATGATATAGTGGCCAAAATTGCTGTGCCTCAATAGCATTTAGTTTAAGTTCTTGCGTAAGATAAGCAACTTTTAAGGCTTTTATTTTTTCTCTACTTTCCTTATTATGTTGTCCAAAAGATAAAAACGTAGTAAGTAATAGTGCTAGAGCGAGTATCTTATTTTTCATATTAGTAGTTTTCATTTAATAAAGAACTTTCTTCTATATTGATAATATATTCTTCAATTGCATCACTTTGTAAATCTGTTAAAGCAAAATCATTTTCATTTGAAATTTCACTACGTAATATGGTAACAAAATCTTTGTCTGATAATTCATTTGAGTTTTCTACAATCCAGTTTTCTATATCGGTTCTCTCAAGTGTATCAAAATTAATTTCGAAGGTATTTAAAGAAGTGAAATAATTAATGCTTAAAAGCAATGCTACAGATGCTACAGCGGCAACAGGAATGTATTTTAAGAATTTACTTTTTAAAGAAATAACTTTTACCTCTTTTTTAAATCCTGTTTTTTTAAGAATTGATTTTTCTACGTTTTGAAAATAATTTTCAGGAATTGAAAAGCCAGTTTCTTCTGGAAGTTCTCTTTCTATAAGAAAAGATGAGAAGCGATCTTCCGCAGTATTAAAATAATCTTTAGGTACAGAAAAACCTACGCTATTTTGTAGCACTGATTTTAAAAACACTTCACTATTATTTATTTCTTGTTCCATCCTAATATTTAGACATTAAATTTTATAAAAGGTTTAATTTAATTGTTTTTTTATATAGCTTTCTATCTTCTTAACTGCATGAAAATAAGAGGCTTTCAATGCACCAACTGAAGTTCCTAGTATCTCAGAAATTTGAGTATACTTAATATTATCAAAGTATTTCATGTTAAAAACCAGTTGCTGTTTTTGTGGCAAACTAGCAATAGCTTTTTGTAAAATTTCTTGAATCTCCTCTCCTGAAAAATAAATATCACTTTCTAAGGTGCTAACGATCTGTTCTTGCACTTCAGAAATGTCTATCTTTCTCTCTTTATTGCGTTTATTTATGAAAGTAATTGCTTCATTTGTTGCAATTCTATACATCCAAGAAAACAATTTACTTTCTTGTTTAAATTTGCCTATATTTTTGTAAATTTTTATAAATGTATTTTGTAAAACATCATCTGTATCATCATGAGAAATTACAATTTTCCGAACATGCCAATACAAACGCTCCTTATAGAGAGAAATTAATTCTCTAAAGGCTTTTTCTCTTGTTTGAACATTTATTAATTGTTCTATTAAAACAGTTTCATCCGTCAAGTATCTTCCTTTTTTTAATTAGACAAAATGTTTTCCGAAAGGTTTAAGGTATTTATAAACTATTTATTTTCTCTAGCTTTAGAATATCCAAATAAACGTTTTTGTTTAATAATTTCAGGAATTCCTTTTGGTAACATTGCTTCCCAGCCATTTTCTCCATCTCTTACCATTTTTAAGACAGTTCTTGAGAAAATATCTAAAATTTCAGGGTCAAAATCATCAATATTTACAAGTTTCCCATTATTTTTAAAGAATTTATAAAGCTCTTTTACTCTTGGATGTACTTTTAGGTTTTCACTATTTATTAAAGTATCAGATGCTTGGTCATGATAAGGATACATGTATACTTTTAAGTCTCTATAGAAAAGTTTACCAAATGCTTCTAAAATCCCACCACTTAGGTTGCGATAGTATTTTTCATCAAAAATTTGAATAAGATTATAAACACCCATTGCAATTCCCATTCTTTCTTTGGTAAATTCACTAAAATATTCTACCAATTTAAAATATTGTTGAAAATTGGTAATCATAACATTTTGTCCTAATGAGCATAGTAATTCTGCTCTATCTAAGAAGTCTCTTTCATTAATTTTCCCCTCAGCTGAAAGATTACTTAATGTAATTTCAAAAATAACCTGTGTGTTTTCCTCTTTTACTTTCTTTTCTTTCAAAAAGAGCTTTTTAGACTTTTCATACATGTCCATATTCACTTTAGTAACAGGTCTGAAACTACCTCTTAAAGCCAATATATTTTTTTTGTACAACACTTGTGCAGGTAGTAAATTATTTCCGTCAGGTCCAAACATTACTGCATTTGTCATTCCGTTTTTAAGCAATTGCAAACTCATTAATCGGTTGTCTACGTACATAAAGCGAGGTCCAGAAAAATTAATCATGTCAATTTCTAACTGGTCGTTACTTAAATTATCATATAAAGACTTTACCAATTCTTTCGGATTGTCATTTAAGTAAAATGCCCCATATATTAAGTTAACACCCAATTTACCAAGGGTTTCTTGTTGTAGTCGAGCATCTGTTTCTTTAAAACGGATGTGTACAATAATTTCGTTATATGCTTCTAAAGGATCTAATTGAAAACGAATACCAATCCAGCCGTGCCCTTTAAATTTCTTTGCAAAATCAATGGTTGTTACGGTGTTTGCGTAACTGAAAAATAATTTATCTGGATGTTTTGATCTACTTAAACGATCTTCCATTAAATCGATTTCGTGCCTAAGCATTTTTTTAAGACGTGGCTGTGTAACGTAACGTTTATCCTCTTCAATACCATAAATAGCGTCAGAAAAATCTTTATCATAAGCGCTCATTGCTTTTGCAATGGTGCCAGAAGCGGCACCAGATCTAAAGAAATTACGTGCAGTTTCTTGACCGGCCCCAATTTCAGCAAAAGTTCCGTAAATATCTGAGTTTAAATTAATTCTAAGTGCTTTACTTTTTGTTGTAGGTGCACTCGTTATTTCTTGATCTCCTTTTAAAGAAATGGCCATAAATCGATTTTTTTACTTTCAAACAAATATAATCAATTAGTATGCCATCAGTCAATTTTTATCTTATTTTTGTTTTAATGAAAACTGATAAAAAACTATTAAAAATCACTTTTTTAGGAACGGGAACCTCACAAGGAGTTCCTGTGATAGCTAGTACTCATCCTGTTTGTTTATCTACAGATGTCAAAGACAAGCGTTTGAGGTCTTCTATTCTAATTTCTTGGGATGATAAAACAGTTGTAATTGATTGTGGTCCAGATTTTAGACAGCAAATGTTAAGAGAAAATGTACAGTTAGTAAATGGCGTACTATTTACGCATGAGCATTCAGATCATACAGCTGGTTTAGATGATTTGCGCCCGTTTTGCTATAAAATAGGAGAGATGCCTATTTTTTTAAGTCAAATAACATTAGATAGTTTAGAACAACGTTTTCAATATATATTTTCTCAAGAAAATAGATATCCTGGTGCCCCAAGCGTACAGCCAAATATAATCGATAAAACTCCTTTTTCTTTTCTCGGTTTAACAATAACGCCTATTCAAGTAATGCACGGTAACTTAGCTATTCTAGGGTATAGAATTCAAAATATTGCCTATTTAACAGATGTAAAAACGATTACTATTGAAGAAAAGGAAAAATTAAGAAATTTAGATGTTTTGATTGTGAATGCCTTAAGAATAGAAGAACATCCTACTCATTTTAATTTGAAAGAAGCACTAAATTTTATTGAAGAGATTCAACCTAAAAGAGCTTATTTTACGCATATAAGTCACAAATTAGGTTTTCATAAAGAAGTATCTGCAAAATTACCAAAAAATGTTTTTTTATCATTTGATGGTCTAGAGGTTGAAGTTTAGGTTTTGATTACTCATAAATATAAAACATGTTTATATATTGTAATTTTTATTCAAATTATTTAATAAATGAATGTTTTTTAACTTACAAATAGTATCATTTAAATTTGATATTGTTTCAATCTTCTGTAGCACCTTCCCATACCTATTCTTGCAGTAATAAAGTAAATAACTTAATACCAGCGTTTCTTTTTCTTCTTAGAAGCTTCAGATTTTCTTCCTTTTTTATTTTTACTAACGGTATTTGGTTGTAGTTTTTTGTGTTTTGGTTTATCGATAATATACGGGTGCTCTATAATTACTTTAATTGGTTTTTCAATTAAGGTTTCAATTAGCTTAATATATGCGTTTTCGTCAGGAGAACAGAATGAAAAAGCAATTCCAGATTTACCTGCTCTACCCGTTCTACCAATTCTATGAATGTAGGTTTCTGGGATGTTCGGAATATCGAAATTAATAATAGCATCTACATTGGTAATGTCTATTCCACGAGACGCTACATCTGTTGCAATTAAAATATGCGCTTTCTTTTCTTTGAAGTCTTCAATAGCCTTGTTTCTAATAATCTGTGTTTTATCACCATGAATACTAGCTACTTTGTATCCATTTTTAAGTAAAGATTCTTCTAATTTATCTACACCAAATTTTGTGCGTCTAAAAATGATGATTTTTCCATTAATAGTAGTTCGCAACAAGTCTAAACACAAGTCTGTCTTATTTTTCTTTGGAAGATAGTATAATAATTGTCCTATATTTTTTGCGGTAGTTTCTTCAGGGTTTATCTCTATTACAACCGGACTCTTAATAACTCTTTTTGCTAATTCAACGATCTTCTCTGGCATCGTCGCAGAAAAGAGCAAGGTTTGCTTTTTCTTAGGACATAAGGCTTCTATCTTTTTAATATCAACAATAAAGCCCATGTCTAGCATTAAATCTGCTTCATCCAATACAAAAATTTCTACAGCGCTTAAATCAATATTCCCTTGCATTTGCAGGTCAATTAATCTACCAGGCGTTGCAATTAAGATATCTACTCCTTTACCTAAAATTTCTTTTTGTGGTTCTAGAGAAACACCACCAAAAACTGCGGTAGCCTCTAAATTAGAATATTTACTAAAACTTTTAAAGTTTTCTAAAATCTGAATTGCTAGTTCACGTGTGGGTGTAACTACTAAAGACCTTATCTTTTTATCTTTTTTTTCTACTTCCTGCTCATCAAATAATAATTGAACAATTGGCAACGCAAAAGCAGCAGTTTTTCCAGTACCTGTTTGTGCAGAAACAATTACATTCTTTTTTTCTAATACTAAAGGAATCGCTTTTTGCTGAACTAAAGTAGGTATTTGAAATCGCTCTTCAGCAACTGCTTTTAAAATAGATTTATGGAAAGGAAAATCAGAAAACTGCATGTATTATTTTTGGGACAAAGGTAACTTAAAAGAAAGTATGTTTTTTGTTGAATCACGAATTTAAAAGAGGAATTTCTGTAAATTCGCTATGGTTTATTGCAGGGCTTTTAAAATAAAGACAATTGCCTATAATTAGACGCTATAGATCTGGTATTAAGAATGAAAGAAGCAACTAAAAAAATAAAGAAACCTTGGCCCACAAGAGCAGTAATGGAACAGGTGTACGAATTGAGGCTTTGGGGAGACGAAAAAACCGAGTTTTATTCTGGTTCAGGATCCCATCAATTGGATATTGTAAAGCCATATATAGTGGCAGTAATTTCATTTTTAACTTCTTTTAAAACACCAATCTCGGTCTGCGATTTAGGCTGTGGCGATTTTAATGTGGGCAAAGAGTTGGTAGAATATACTAAAAAGTATGTTGCTATAGATATTGTAGTGCCGCTAATAGCCTTCAATAAAGAAAAATTTAAAGAACCTAACTTAGAGTTTCATTGTTTAGATATTGCTGTAGCTGATTTGCCTTTAGGAGATTGTGCCATTGTTAGGCAGGTATTGCAGCATTTGTCGAATGGAGAAGTGCAGGCTACTGTAAACAAGTTAGCAAATTTTAAATACTTAATCTTAACAGAGCATCTGCCTAAAGGAGATTTTATCCCTAATAAAGATATTTTATCTGGTCAAGGAATTAGATTAAAAAAGAAAAGTGGCATCAATTTATTAGCGCCACCATTTCATCTAAAAGTTAAAGAAGAAAAACAATTGATTGCTTTTCCTTTAGAGGGCAATAAAGGAATTTTAGTAACTACTTTGTATGTGCTTTTTTAGAGTCGATTAATTTGAATTTAAAAAATAAATTTGTTAAAAGAGATATGGCAAATCCAACGATAATAAAGAGTGCCATGCTAGTAAGCACGAAAAAAAATATGTTTGGTAAAAACTGAGTAGCCACAATATGTGAAATTCCGGCAATAAATATTACAGGTGCAAGTAGTACTTTATTTAAAAATTTAGGAGCATGTGTGGTTGTACAATTTAAGCATTGAATCTGCTGTTTGTTGCTCCAATAATTTTTATATACGTGCCAAAAGTTAAATTTTTGAGTACATTTTTTGCAAGTATCCATCTTTTTTTAAGGGTTTAATTCTCTAAAATAAAAATACCTTTTTATTTTAACAAACAGAAAATATTTAACACAATTTTAAAATGGTTTCTTAAGTTTTTGCATTAATTAAATTTTTTTTTAAAGCAAACTTAAAAACACCTCAATTTCTTTTTTTGTGGTAAAGAAATTCGGACTCACCCTTATGTTTTCTCCTTGCAACGTAACCATTACTTTGTGTGCTTTCAATTTAGAAAACAGCGCTTTCGTTTTCTCAAAAGAACTTGCGTAAAAATGAACTATTGCACTTCTTTCTTGTTCGTTTTTAATGGGTGTTACTAAGTTGTAATTGTTTTTTAGAAGTCCGTTTATAATAAGAGCCGTGTTTTCTAATGCCTTTTTATAAACAGTATCTATACCAATAGAAAGCAGTAATTCTAAACCTGCAGACCAAGCGGTAAATAGGGAATATGCAAGGGTTCCGGTTTCAAATTTTCTAGCATCTTCGTAGCAAGAAAGCTTGTCATAGTTTATATGTGCTGCATACATTCCTGGTAAAACAGGTTGTATCATTTTCACAACACGGTTGCTCACATATAAGAAACCTGTTCCGTGCATTCCAAGCAGCCATTTAAAGCCACAGCCGGCCATAATATCAATACCGTCTTTGACAACATCTATAGGAACCATGCCCGCGCCTTGTGCAGCATCTACAACAAATAAAGCGTTTTTCGAATGTGCTATTTTGCTTATTTTAGATAAATTAGGTCTAAAACCACTATTAAAACGAACTGCTGCAATTGCCACAACGCGCGTTTGGTTGTCTATTAGTTTTTCTATTGCTTCAGGATCGAGACTGTTGTCTTTATTTAATTTTGCAAATCTTATTGCTACACCTTTGCTTTTTAAATTTAGCCAAGGAAAAGCGTTGTTCCAATGTTCTTTTTCTGGAATAATAATATTATCTCCTTTTTTGAAATCGATGCCCTGTGCAATCATTCCTAAACCAACACCAGTACTTGTTGTTAGTGCATATTCTTCTGAAGAGCCACCTAATAAATTAGCTAAAGGAATGCGGATATCATCACGATTAAATCCTTTTTTACCTTCAAAAGTTATTTCTGATTTTAGGCACGCTTCCAGCTTATTTTGAACACATGTGTTTAAAGGTGCTTGCGAGGCGCTATTTAGATAAGTAGCTTCCTTTGTAATCGGAAAGAGAGATCTAATTTTTGTGATATCCATATAAAGGTTTCTTTTTAGATGCTTCAATTTAAACGCTATTTCCTAATCTCTTAAATAGATTTACAAACGCGCTTCAATCCAGTTTTTAAAACTATAAAAGTTTTGTGGTGCAACACCATGCCCAACATTGTATTCTGAATACTCATTTTTAAAACCTAAGTTGTCTAAAAACGGTTTTGAGTTTCTTGCCCATTCCACTGGTAAAACTTGGTCTACAGAACCATGAGAGCAATAATAATCTGTTTTAATATCTGTTGAAATATTTTCTGGAAGCAACGCTGTATTAATATAGCCGCTTAATGCCAATACATGTTGTATTTTGTTTGGATGGAAAAAGCTGAAAGAATAACTTAAAATTGCACCTTGGCTAAAACCTAATAAAAAAGTTTTATCTGGGTTTGGGGTGTATTTATTTTTAATATCATCAATAAAACCAGCAATAGTGTCAAGAGCTTCTCTTGCTTCTTTTAAATCAGAGAACTTTCCGTTTATTTCGTCAAAATTAATAGAATACCAAGCGTAACCACCGTTTCCAATCGAAAGTGGTGCTTGTGCACTTACAATTAGCAAGTCATCTGGTAATTCTTCAGCAAAAGAAAATAAATCATGCTCATTACTACCGTAACCATGTAGTAAAATTAATAAAGGTGGATTTTGGGATGTAATTTTTGGTTCTCTAACGATATACTGTAATTTACCCATTCTATATTAAATATTTTTAAACCATTCTTGAAACTTATCTCCTAGTAATGGTACTAATTTTTCCTGTTCTCTGAGTGCACCTAAGCCACCCAAAATAAAAAGTACTAAAACACCACCTTTTCCAATATTGAAAGCTGTTAATCCAAAATATTCATAAACAATCCATTTATTTATGAAGTATAGAATGTTTAAACCAAACGTCTGTCTAATATGAAAACCAGCAAAATAATTTCGCTTATTCTTATTTAAAAAGAAAGCAATTGGCGCTCCAATAACTGGTATGTAACTTATAAGTGCAGCATTTTTACCTTCTTTTATAGTATGGTTTTCCATTGTATTATGAATTTAAAATCAGTTGTTTGTTTGAGAAAATACCATATACTTTTCCATTCATTTTTTTATTAAAAAATGCACTATTTTTAGAGGTAGATAAGGCATGTTCTTTAGTGAACACATATTTTTCTTCAGGATTAAAAAGTGAAATCTCAGCTATTTTTCCTTCTGCAATAGTAATTGGGTCTAGACCAAAAATTGCTCTTGGTTTTGAAGTGATACTTTCGATAAAATCTTCTAAATTTAAAACTGAATTTACTGCTCCAAATAAACTTTCTAGACCAATGGTTCCGTCCTTGGCTTCGCTGAATTCTACTTTTTTATACTCAATATCTATAGGGTCGTGGTCTGATGTGATAATATCGATAACACCTGTTTTAACTCCTTTTTGCAACGCTTTACAATCTGTATTTGTCCTTAGTGGTGGGTTTGTCTTGAAGTTGCTGTCAAACTCATGCAACTCATTATCTGTTAGTGTTAAATGGTGTGCAGCAACACTGCAAGAGACCAGTAAACCGTTCTTTTTCGCTTCTTTAATTAAATCTACTGATTTTGCAGAGGAA
>Ga0115008_10004616_pt1 | contig 11419 bp, 10 predicted proteins | sample FraStrMetagenome_FD_87164 | JGI IMG/M metagenome (GOLD analysis project Ga0115008, IMG submission 87164) | Marine eukaryotic phytoplankton communities from Arctic Ocean - Fram Strait ARC3M Metagenome | ecosystem: Environmental > Aquatic > Marine > Oceanic | place: Fram Strait | collected...
GGATCTTTCCAAAATCCACTTCATGTGACCTATATATAGGGATAACGATGACTCGTATTATATGTTTAGATCATATAATAACTGCTACTACTCCTCTTCCGAAACTGTAACTGATGAAGAGGATGAGTTGTAACTACAAAGTAATTTATACCTGGTACAAGAGCAGAAGTTAATAAAATAAAAGCATACAGTTTAAAAAAAAAAAAAAAATACATGTACGTACATGCAAGTATTACTTCAAGTTCACAGAAAATGTCATCCATTTTGAGAATAGCGAAAGATACGAAAACTTTGGTTCGATGTCGGAATGAGAAGCGCAATTGCATGGTTTCGATCTTTCTAAAAATCGCTATTACCCGGTACATGTTTTTTTTTTTAAACTGTATGCTTTTATTTTATTAACTTCTGCTCTTGTACCGGTACATGTTGAACTTGAACTTACCACAAAATCTCGATACCGGTTTTCGTATTTTCAGTGTCACCCCAAGTATCCATAAAATTCACAAATCACCGCCAAGGATTATCTAGCTCCGTGAGTAAAATGTCATCAGGTATGGAAGGTCTTCGAAGATATCTCACTATATATTCAGCTTTTCTCACAATAGAATTTTGATTTTTTCTTAATTTTTGATCAACAGAAAGCGTGGATCACGATCCAAGCACGACGAAGGAGGAAAACACAGCCGCTACCCCTTCGTTGAAAGTGGACGATAGCATTGAGAAGAAATTTGATGAAGAACATAGGCAGGAGAGCTTCAAAGAACGTTCACCGAAATTGTACGCCATCGCTAGGGATGTAACGTTTCATTTTGCTATTCCTGTTTTCACACTTTATGGTGTTTTGTTTTTATGTGGATATATGCTTGCGTTTTGGGAATCAAATGGATCGGCTGGAATGTCAAGAATTGCGGAGATTGGCGGCACTCCTGATGGGGAGAAAGCTACTAACGACTTTTCTTTGGAAACCTTAAGTCGCAAATATCGAGGTATCGTTGCTGAAGATACTATGTCGACGAACCAAATTACTGAAGTTGCTTCGCTATGTTCAACTGAAGCTCTTGAGGGCACTCAGGCAGATGCTGAAGGGGGTGAAATGAATATTACTCTTTTCAACGAGCTTGTCAGTAATTGTGCTCAAGAACAGGCAGACGCATTAGTGCAAACTGTCGATTACCAAACCTTCGCTTTTCAAGAAGGTATTTTTGACCCACCGTTCTTTGGTGATACGAATAGTAGTCTGACTTTTGATTGGACTGAATGCTCGAATGCTGATGACAATGTTCCATTAAGGTGGGTCAATCAAGCAGTGTACGTATTCGGCGAATGGAACATGAATTACGGCGCGTTGTATCAGCAGAACCTAATGAGTGGGATGTCGGAACCAGATGCTTTTGAAAATGCTGTAACTTCAGCCAGAGGTCATGATGGTTGCGGCGCTCATACTCCTGGAGGCGCGCTGTACTGGTATTCAATTACCACATCGACTGGATTTGGTCCCAGAATCCTTTCTTCGAACAACAGCAGGATTCTAATTTACTTTTGTGGCATCGCGTCGTTTTGCCTTTGGTTCACGTTGCTGTTTAAAAGCAGTTCTAGTTTATCACAAGCTACCAACTGGATGTTGACCAAGATTGATTATTGTGAGAAGGCAAAAAAAGTCTTTTCCGTTGTTATGTGGCTTGGTATCTTTTGGTTGATGGTATTCATTGCCTCGCTCCTCTTCTTGTTGCGTCTGTCGAACGTTTACGAAATGGACTATGTAGATATCCTTGACAGAATTCCTATTCGCGAAGCATTTTGGCTTCATTTTAATGCTTACACTACGTTGGGACTTGGAGATTATTCGTTTCCAAGTTATGGAGCTGATGCGCGAGGCGTATTCTCAAATGTCATGGTCTCTATGCTTGGATATCTATCGCTTTCGGTTTTCTTACGACAGGCTTACGAATTATATCATTTTGTAAATTCCGAAAACATTGAGGAAGAAAATAGTGAGGACACTGGCGAAGATGACAAAGGTGAAGAAGCGTAGGTTGCGATGAGAATAATGATATCTAGATGATAAACGCGTACATGTACATGTCAATTTGATGTAGTGGACACGATGCAAAGAATTGATGCTTGGTGTCATCTGACATAGTTTTTAGAATTAAAAACAGTGGAAATAAATGAAATTACACAATAGAAAAAAATTGTTTGTTAGCCGCGGAAGATTATTCGGACATATTTTGTTTCGTTAGTTTGTAAAACAAATTTACACGGTCTGGAGAAAATATTATGACAACGCACCCACTTCCACTTTCTCTATGCTACAAAACAACATAGTTGGCTCATGAGGAAAAATTGGTAAGGAAGAAATTAAGTTATCAAAAGTAATTGAAACTTAAACAAAGGATTCACACAAGAACCATTTTCAGCGAGCGCTCCCTCGACGCTATCCATTGGTTCTTGTGAAAATCCTATAAGTGGCAATTACTTCTGATAACTTAATTTTTCCTTACAATGAATTAGCGCTCGCTGCATAGCTTTCAATAAGTACAAAAGTTACCAGATCGAAAAGCATGATGGAATGGTAAAATGAGCGAATTATCAAATGTATCGAGAGCTCCAGGAAACTCTTCAACCAAAAGCAGCACAAGGTCCTCTTGATCTTGCGGACTCAACTTATTTGATTTCGATGCGGGAAATGTGAAGAGGATAATGGCTATTTGCATCTTTATATCAAACTGACTCTGGGGCTTCAATGATACGATATATTAATTCGAGAGATGCGTGCTCTTCAATTGCTTCATGAAGAGCAAACATATAGTTGACATTGCCTTTGCGAAAGCTTGAGTTTCTCAACATTTTGGGTTTGAATAGGGAAGAAATGCTCACACCTTTCCTAAGATTCTTAATGAAATCCATCTTGTTACAACTCCGAGAGCGTGTGAAATGATATCTAGTTTTGAATGAAGATGGATAGGCAGAGGCATCAACTTAGGCACGTTCTTAGGAATCGCCTTGGAGAGTGGTTAGACACAATCTACAGAAATGAAGGAATTGGCAGAGTGGAAGAAACCTGCTACGTAAAGGAAGGTATTCTTTGCGGAATGGACATGTGACATCAACATCAGTGAATCATTCATGCATCAGGTAATGAATATCGTGTATACATTGTATAAGCGAACGAAAGTCTCAGTCTTAACAGTTCCTCCATCTTGTTTTTTTTGATACGAACGTCATCATAATTGAGGTATATAATGCTTCTTCTTCACCGACAGCAATGCTGGAGACCGTGTAAAATTGATACCAACACAATAGTATTTGTACGCTGTCTACCATTCTTCTACATAGTCCTTGATGCTTATCGAGATATAATACAAGAGATGTATACAAATGCTTGTGAATGGGAGACTTGTAAGCAAGATCTACTCCTACACTTAAACTATAAATGGTATCAGTTGACGATATTGTCGCCGAAATAATTGGATTGCTCGACTTAGCGCTATGATGTATGATAGCACTGAGAACTTTCTCCATTTTACTTTGTATTTTGTATCAAACATCTAATAGATATATAGGAACTACTTTATACTCCAACCCCAAAACTTGGATGGATCAATTTATCCATCGACAACAGGATCCAAAGAAGACTTTTCCAAACCAAAGTTCTTACCGCGACTAATCAACACATCACCTCTCGAACTTAATTGCTCCAACTCTATATAATCCAACGTTTTTAATTGAAGAAGTTCGAAAAAGATACTGGTAACTGTATGACGTTTGCAATGCTGTACAAGACTAAAGTAACTCAATTGATCCCTCTTTCCTTTCTCCTTCTCTTCCTCTTTATTCCCTGCAACATTGTCATGTGCCAAGGCCTGACGCAACATGTGCAACACCTTGGTCGTATGAGGATGCCACTCGTTGCTATTATTACTGCTATTGCCCTTATTCTGACAGCTGGTTGTACGTACGGTAGCATTGACTGCACCTAAACTAAACGTACTATCGAGCGATTGTCGTTTAAATCCTTCTTCCGTGGGAAACGGATTAGATTCATCCAGTAACATTGGGTCTTCGGTCATTTCAAATGTGAGCTGTTCTTCATCTTCATCTTCTCCTTCTTGAGCTTGAAGTTCTTCTCCTTCAAGGATGATATCCTGTTCTGCTGCATAAAGTTCCTCTTCCTCGTGTTGCTGTTCCTGCTGATAGTCATGCTCCTGATTCATTTCCGCATCCATCCTTGCTTCCTCGATTTCCTCCTCCTCTTCACGTTGTTGTTGCTGTTCTCTCGACATTTCTTCCTGCATACGAATCTCTTTCTTTTTCGTAAATCGATGCAAGCTCAAATTTTCGCCATGGAACAATTCCTTTAAACACGATGGTAAATTCTCAATTAAATTCCCACCCTCGAGCAATAATCGCTCTATCTTTTCCGGTACATTTTCCCTATCTCTAACATCCTCATTCGTTGACACATGAACATGAGATGATGACGACGATAGTAACTCGGCAGGATGAATACGATGCCTACAACAATCACTCCAGTCCTGCAAATTGGATTTTAATGTAGCACTGTCCAATTCCGTAGCATCGTTGTCAATGTATACTTTACGTCGTTTGCGTTTATTCTTTCGTGGAGGGTTCTGATTAGGGTTTCGTCGTTTGTTTGATGAGGACTCATCATCCTCGTCATCACTGAGGAGTATGCTTGGCTGTTCCATCTTCATTGCAGTTGCAATGTTGGAATCTTCCACTGAAGGCAGATTCGGTTGAAACTCGATGGTCGGTTCGAATTCTACTACTGCTCCTCCCTCTGTTTCTGCTCCTAATGTTCGATTGTCATTATCATTGGTCGTCAGCATACTGCTGGAATTCAAATTAGTATCATTATTGGATAATAAACTCAATCGTGCATTTTCCGCAACATCTGCAACGGTACTGCCTGCGTCACGTGCCATTTCAATGGAGGATACATCACTTGATCTTAATGGAAAGTCTGTCGGTTGTAATGGATGCGGCTTCTGGTCTTTTTCCTCTTCTTCTTCATCTACATGAGGATCGAAGGCTGCCCATTGATCCTCAACCTCTTCTTCTTCTTGCTGCTGCACCTGCTGCGATGATTGTGTGACATCGAGGGTCATATTCATGGTATCCTCCATAGATTTTGATTGTTGCGTGATGTTGTGGACGTCCATATCCATGGTAAACAATAAGTCTTGCTGTTGGTGTCGTTGTGGATCCTGCTGATTTTCTTGCAGGATCATCATGGCTTCTTCCTCTTCCGCTTCCAACAAACTTAAATCAATGGCAAACGCGTCCACTGCTTGTAAGTTATTACCATCCGGATACTGAGCACTGCTTGAGTTTTTATTAGCATTAGAATTGCCATTGACATTGTGTGCATCCGAACCAAAATTGCTAACGTTGAGGTTACTAGAATTGTGTACATCCGCATCAATGGTAGCATTCTTGCCTTTGTTCCCACCACTCCCACTGCTGGAGGATGAGGAAAAGGCCATTTTAATCTTAACCAAGGCTTCATTACAGTCGTTCATGAGATACTTGACTTTACGTGAATATATGCGTACTACGCCAAGGAGTAAGAACCCACTCACGCGTAAGGCAAGTGGTACGGTTGGGTTGACGATACTTTCGACGGATGTAGCAATATCAGTGTGGAATATGTTTTGCTTCGTTAGTTTTTTGTCCCAGTGGGCTGCTAACCAGATTTTACCCAGACTGGTTATTGATATTGCAGAAAATTCAAAAATGCGAATATTAGTAGGAATGCGAATATGAGTATGAATGTGCAGACGGATTCGAGGTGGACAGAGACAGAGACAGCGAACATATCAATGATGGAGACAGGATGTGTTATGTGTCTTGTCAAAGAGTGTACTTACGGGCCTTTCTTCGCGAGAATGATTTGACTGTAAAACATCTCGTCGTCGTATCGTCTATGCTATAAAGGTTGTTTCGTGAGTGATGGTTCGTTCAGTAAGGATTCAATGATGGATGGATGTGACGAGCATGTAATGAATTATAGCAGTAGTATTATGAGCATTGCGGTGGAGGAGGAGGAGATATGGAATATGGAACGAAAAACACTAAGAATTGAAAAGTTCCGTTGAGTTGTGCCGTGTGCCTTTGCCCGCTGCTGGGATTGTAATTTAGCTAATTTAGCCAAATATATGTAGTTTAAACTTCTGGCGCGTGGATGTTGGTCATGAGTCATGAGCGTGGTCTGCTACCTGCTATGTATATCAAAGAATCAATCTAACCTTTGAAACTGCAGTAATTGTCATTAGATGTATTGTCGTTCGTCTGTTTGTTATTTCAGTGCTAGGAACTACAAACATCGTTCGAAAATTGTTTTGAAAATGTCACACAATACATCGTAAAACTATTGCGAGATTCTTGTTCACAGTAAATTCTTTATTAATGATAAAGTGAAGCGTGTAAGTGTGAGGTGCTGGGTTTCCTTTATTTTTTACCAGTCCTTTCATTGCGGGAAGATTGTTTGTTCTTCTTCAATCACTATTTCTTGTTGGGCAAAAACTTGGACAATCATGGGCAGAATTTCATAAATCATCCCTCTATAAGCTTCTACTTATCATCAGGCCACTTTATTCGAGTTTTGAAAATTTTCTTCCTTAAATGAAGTCGTAGCATCATAACTTTGCTCGAGGGTGAAGCGACAAATAGTGTTGCGGCCGCGGTCTCGTAACCACACCAACGTGGGAAGAAAATCAGTCACTGATTATTTTTACGTATAATGTGAGGTTCTTCACGAGTAAAGATGATTTCAGCAGCAATTACGTGTAGAAAATAGTCATCTTTATGAACTTTTGTTTTGCGAAAAGTACAAGAAATAGAAAAAAGGAACAAAACAACATAAACCTAACTACCAGTAGGCAAATTACAAACTACGAGTTACGAGTTACGAGTCCTGATAGAGCTACCCGGTACGGTAGTCAAACGACATCAGGGATCAGGGATACTATCTTGTGTTACATGTAAGACACAAAATGATCATGAATGCACACACACACCACACCACACACACACCGTTACGCAATACGCAATACATGCTAACGATGAAAGTTTTTCATTTTTTCGGGGTGGTATCAACGTATCAACATAATTCACGAGCGGTGCTTCAGTAGATTATTCCATTGTAGCGGTACATCGTCTTTTTCGATTGCAAGGTTTATTTTTATTTGATAGGGAACGATGTCGACAGATACTACCCAACCGAAAGACATTTTCCATCTCGTCCCAAAACCTATTTGGGAAAATTGTAAAGAATCAAAGACACCGTACAAACCTTCGACGTACGAACAAGATGGATTCATTCATGCTACAGAGGATCCGAAAATGCTTCTTAGCGTTGGAAATCATTTTTATAAATCGGTGAAAGAACCATTCCTTTTACTGCGAATTGATGTCACTAAGCTAATTGATGCGCCAGTAAAATACGAACCAGCTGCACCGGTAGGCGATACAGAAGCTCACTCGAACAAGAACGAAGTTCTGTTTCCCCATATTTACGGCTTATTAAACATATCGTGCGTTGTGAAAGAGTACGTGGTCCTCAGGTCAGACGGGGGTACTTTTTTGGATATTCAATGTTTAGATGTATGAGGCAAGCCCTAACATCACTTAGATATTTCAGCTTTGAGAAGAGATACGCGGTGGAATTATCTGACGGAAAAAATTGAAATGACCAGATTTTGGCGTATGGCGACATCAAGTCTGCTCCGCTTCGAGTGGTACAGAGTACAGAGTACAGATAAGAAATATCGAGATATGAGCCGAATTATTTTTAAAGAACTCAATATCAAACAACTTCAATCAGCATTAATTTAACATTTCCTTTGCTTGTGAATAACATCTTATTTCGAATTTTCAATAGCCTTACTGGAGGATAGGGCAACCATTCTGTTTTAACATAGGTTTTTGAAAATTAAGTACTTCGAAGTACAATGTATTGCTTAACAATTTAAGGGCTTAGTTAGTTAGAACGACGAGCGGTGCCATACATGCTTAGGTGCCAATGATGAATATCAGTTTGAATTGTTCGTACGTACCTCAAAAAGATTTACCACTTCGAAATTCGAAGTAAATAATTGTCGTCACTGTCGTCTGTCTTCCAACTTCCTACCTACAGCTTATAACTGATACAAGAGTACGGGTTAAAAACGATGTGGTACCGTCACTCGTACTTGCTCATGATGCAGAGCCAGAGATGGAAATGTAAACTGAACAGGGATGGTAACAAAAAGCTGATCGCTTAGATTTAAAGTACTAATACGAATTAGTACATGCCAAATCCTTTGAAATGGTCGTTAATGCGAAAGTGATTCCCCGAATAGGGCTGGGGATGGCTGCTTTAGGACGACCTGGTTACATAAATCTTGATCGTTCCACGCAGATCGGGGAGGACAGAGTCCGTGATGTGGCGTACATGCAAGAGAAAGCCAATCATGTCCTTGACAAGGCAATGGAAATTGGGGTAACGCATTTTGATTGTGCAAGGAGTTATGGCCTGAGCGAAAAATTTGTTGGAGATTATCTCAGATCGAAGAAGGTTTCGCCCGGTGAGTTAGGAGAACGACGCATCATGGTTTTCTTGAGTGCTTCAAAAGTATTTCATCCATTCATTATTTGCATCAATTAGACGACGTGACAGTCACAACTAAATGGGGGTATACTTACGTGGCTGATTGGAATGTAACGGTGAGCCAAGCATGTTACAGAAACGGTTCAGTGCGCAACTAACTCACCAATAAAATATTTAGCTGCCACCTGGCGAACCTCATGAAGTGAAAGATCATTCAACTGAAACTTTCATTCGTCAGGTGGAGGAGACAATCGAAGCTGTTGGAGAATATGTAGATTTGTATCAAATTCATTCCGCCACGTTCGAGTCGGGGGTATTGACTAATAGTACGGTGCATGAAGCCCTTGAAAATTGTAAAGCAAAAAGGGGGTGGGCAATAGGATTATCGGTTTCAAGTCCAAAACAAGGCGATGTTTTAAGAGAAGCAATGAAGATTAAAATGTCAGATGGTACACCCTTGTTTGATTCGGTTCAATGCACGTACAATTTGTTGGAGCAAAGGCCTCAAGATGCGTTGCTGGAGGCTCACAATGCAGGTATGGACATTATAGTTAAAGAGGGATTGGCGAATGGACGTATATTGAAGAATGAATTACTTTTAAAAAATTGCGATGAATCTATTTGGGGATTCGCTGTCGCACCAGATGCGTTAGCTTTAGCTTGCATTCTTGCGCAGCCGTTTTGCCCAAGAGTTTTGTCAGGGGCTGTTTCTGGCGAGCAACTTGAATCAAATTATAAAGCTATTGAAATTGCGACTTTATTGAAAAACGAAAAATCTTACTTGCTAAATGAACTCATGGAAGGATGTTTGATGTCAAGTGAAGAGTATTGGAAAGAACGCTCAACTCTATCGTGGAATTAATCAATTACATTAAAATAAACACAAGGACGAGCCACTCGCGATATCAGACTAACTACAAGTGCTTGACGCTAAGAAAACTGTCACGAAAGGAGGAGAATGTATGCCGATACAGGATCGCGTTTAAGTAAATACATGACACGATAGGAGAGGATCGTGGTGATTTCTTTCACCTCAACCCCAATACCTCATCAGCTGTTCTTCTTTCTACAGTTCCGCATGTTTCATACATAAATTTTTTAGCACTCCGGAACACATACCTATTCATTATAAGTTCGCTGTGCGATATCATAGCCCTTGTCGAATTTTGAGCTACGATAGAGCGCGTTGAAAGAAAACATTTACATTTGGATGGGTTGAACCTGGATAGTGCGGCGCACCACGACGAAACCGAGAGCTGTTATCTTATTTTTTTTTAATCTGTATGCTTTTATTTTGTTAACTTCTACTATTGTACCAGGTATAAAATGGTTGGGGTAATGGCAACTCTTCTCGTCGTATTCGATCTCTCTTCTCGAGAGTTATCATCTATGGAGAAAATTCAATAACAATAGTTATCTTTCTCAAAGGTACAAATAAATTGACAAACACTCGACAAGAGCCCTGTTCTAAATGCTTTTCTTCCATTTGTTTGACTGATCGAAGATCTCATTCATGACGTTAGCGCAGATTAAGAACTTTGTTTTGTTCGTACTTCAAATTAGAATTCCCCAATTATCTCTCCTCTTATGAGCTCTCTTACTAACTTTGCAGCCGCATCCTTGAAGCTGTGCTGATTCACGATCCTTCTTAATCTTCGTCACCTCTTTTCCGCCGACTTCTGACATTAATGTTATATTCCTTTGCAACAGTGTACAACCATGTTCATTTGGCAAGCAGATCCTGCTTTTCGGAATCTTCTGCATCAAACTTTGCCCTGATGAGATCACAAATTTCTGGCAACTCTTTACGCGTTGGAATCTGTGATTTTCTTCAGCATAAGCGCATCGCATCTATGCTCTTTAGAGATTCTGATACATCGTCCTCATCGCAGTCAGTTTTATCAGTATTTTGGTTTTCTTCAGCTACATGTACATATTCAAATTTACCTATCACCGCTTTCTAACATGTAAGATAAATATGCCTTGGCGTTCTTCGATGCAATTGATTGCTTTTTGATTTTATATTATTCAAGTGAAGATCACGTGGGGATAAGGCGACATTTTACAGGATGATGGCATTTCGGATGTTGAAAATTTAACCCTTTTCTATCCGGTGTATCAATTGTGTAGCAATTTGGTCAAATTTTGTGTCCTCACTTCCAGAAACTTAATTTTAACCATTCCAAGTACCCCATACTCCTTATCATAGTGTTTGGGATGTATCTGCAAATTTTTAATGAATAATATTAAATAGAAGAATGGGAGAAGCCCTATTCAACAGTAAGGGGTTTCATTAATGCTCGGATGAGTATCGCTCTAGTTAGAGCAACGAATCGATGAATTAGAGGTTCCAGGATCCTTACGCTTACGAGCAACATGTCGAATCGCTGTCGTTGGGAAGGAGGTGCAGGACTTGGACTTCTGAAAAGTGATAATTAGTTCGAGACTTTACATGTCAAGTACTATTTGAAGATCCGAGTAGAGTTTCCAATACAACTGAATTAGCCAAATGACTAGCACAAGTACCGGACCTCGGTTACATAAAGAATAAAGTGTAAGGCCCAAATGCTATATATCTCCATAGATTATTAATCTCTATGTCCAACAGCCAATCATATCACTCCATTACATTTGTGCGATTAACATGTGTTAAAACCCAATTCTACGATCTACCTCCCACCTCCAACCTCCAATTCCACAGCTCCATTATTCTTTGTTGGGCGCGAGCTAAATTATCCACGCCAACAATGCCAGAACATCTCATAATTATCAACGATGCATTTCATATTTCATCATTCTTTCAAGGTA
>Ga0115008_10004619_pt1 | contig 11418 bp, 7 predicted proteins | sample FraStrMetagenome_FD_87164 | JGI IMG/M metagenome (GOLD analysis project Ga0115008, IMG submission 87164) | Marine eukaryotic phytoplankton communities from Arctic Ocean - Fram Strait ARC3M Metagenome | ecosystem: Environmental > Aquatic > Marine > Oceanic | place: Fram Strait | collected 2012-06-18
AGAAAAACTGCGAGATGAAAAATGTGAACGTGAAAAATTACTTATAGCAAGTGTGTTAAGTATGAAATGTCTACATGAATGTCAGTAAAAAAAACAGATTAGTGAAATTTACACTATAAAAAAACAGATTAGTGAAATTTCTCTAATATATATGTAAGCGCATGAATAACACTGTTGCGCATTTATTTGCCCTCGACATCGATATCTCGATTTTTGGATGCATTTGTCGGAATTCAATTAAGGAAGGGAAGCTATAATTATTGTTTGACATTTATTGTTTATTCGCCGTGGATAATAAGTTAGCTATGGGCGAAGCGTTGAAGGGGTCGTTACTAAATCGACATCAATTTCGATAATATATATTTATTAAGAATATTTGTTTATTCGAAATTCGAATAGGTATTTACAAAAATACCGCGTACACGTAACATGTACATTGTACATGTGATACATGTAGCTGTTTCTGCTTTCTGCTTTCTGCCTCATGTTTCATGATGTTGATGTTACGATGTTACGATGTTACACCAATACCAAATGCAATGCGCGTAACGCGTAACCATGTAAAAATAAAAATTTCTTCATAGAGAGAAGAAAAACAATACATTTTCTTTATCTCACGTTAATAGAAGGCGAAATAGTTGAAGAAAGTATAGTGCTCTGTAGATTCGTCCACTATTCATTCTTTGATAAACACATTAAATTATCTGGTTTTTACCAGTAAAATGTTGGTAAAAATAATTGACCAAAACTTCACACCCGTATGAAACAAATTCTTATAAATCATTCATTCTTATTCAGCAACAGATCTTGTTGACAATATGCTCAGCTCATAAAAAGTATATTTTATTGTATGAATTTGTTAGTATCACTAAATACAGGGAGTTTATAATGTAAATGTTAGTAACATGTAAAATTGTCATAACCCAGGTGAAAAAAGAACTCTATCACGGTTTCCTGGAATACCTCAACCTCTCTTTAATAATATTCATTATAAATTGAGTAAATCATCAAAAACATTTTTATAGAGAGTTTGGGGTACTTGGAATGGTGAAAAGTAAACTTCTACAAACTTTCGCTATTGCTATTTGAGCGTTTTGTGAACTTGTCAGAAAAGAGGAGTAACGGTCACACATACTAAATAGCCATCCCTACTCTCTAGGGAGAGAGAGGGGTTCACTGTTCACTTGTTCACTGTTCACTTCCTCTTACCTCATACCTCCACCTGGAAGATCGTCAACTTGAACTTTTGATGGTTCCATTACCGGAACGTTTTTTCTCTTCCAAATATATGTTGCTCTTGCCTCTCTATCTCATTCACATTTACACATCAACTTAGTCTCATCCAAAGATCAAAATCAAAAGTAATTTATTGAGAGACAAAAATGAAATTCACCACGGCCGCCATCCTCCTATTTGCATCCTCGTGCACTTCCGCCTTTGTCGTCACGAACAACAACAAGAACGTGGTATCATCCTTCTCTAGACTGAATGCCATCACTGTAGACCCAAACAAACAGGAAACGGACGATGTCATCGATCGATCAATGCGTTTCGTGGACGAACCTGGCTCTGATTCTGTATCCTTTCAACCTACCGAGGGGGAAAGACCAGCCTTGACACGTAATAACAACGATCAGGTATGGGTTCCTCAACGAGCACGTCCTCGTCGTAACCGAAAGAGTGCTGCTATGAGGGCTATGGTTCGTGAGAATATTGTTTTACCGAGTAACTTTATTTATCCATTGTTTATTCATGAGGAGGATGAAAATGTGGCGATTCCTTCCATGCCTGGATGTGAACGTCATTCTTTGGATAGTATGATGAAGGAAGTTGGCGAGGCGTATGAATTGGGTGTGAAGACGTTTGTTTTGTTTCCAAAGGTGGATGATGCCTTGAAGACAAACCTTGGTGTAGAAGCGTATAATCCGGAGGGGATTGTTCCTCGTGCTGTGCGTATGATTAAGGATGCCTTTCCGGAATCGATAGTGTGTACAGATGTTGCCTTGGATCCGTACTCCAACCAAGGTCATGATGGTGTTGTAGAGGATGGAAAGATTTTGAATGATGTTACTATCAATCAGTTGTGTAAACAGGCTGTGTGTCAGGCAAAAGCTGGTGCTGATGTAGTTGCTCCTAGTGATATGATGGATGGAAGAGTGGGAGCTATTCGTGATGCTTTGGATGCAGAGGGATTCACCGATGTCAGCATTCTTTCCTATACTGCTAAATATGCCTCTGCATACTATGGTCCTTTCCGTGATGCTCTTGATAGTCACCCTGGTTTCGGTGACAAGAAAACTTACCAGCAGGATCCAGCTAATGGAGAAGAGGCACTTTTGGAGGCTGCTCTTGATTCTGCCGAAGGTGCAGATATGCTTATGGTGAAGCCTGGTATGCCATATTTGGACGTCATCCGTCGACTAAAAGACAACACCAATCTTCCTATTGCTGCTTACCATGTTTCTGGAGAATATGCTATGATCAAGGCCGCATGTGAAAAGGGATGGTTGAACGAGAAAGATGTCGTATTGGAGACTCTCATGTGCTTCAAGCGTGCCGGTGCTGATATCATCCTTACGTACTACGCCAAGCAAGCAGCTCAATGGATGAAAGATGACGGTCTCCTCTAAGCTATGTTTCTAATTAAAATAAACTTTCCTGTAATTTCTAATTACAATTGTCTGAGTAGTAGAGTATTTTCATTGTAATCCATTTTCTTCTGAATGCACGAGAATGTGCACTATCATTTCGGCTTTTGAAAGCTTTGTGAAAATCGAACGAGGATATCGAATTTTAGTGCTAAGATAACGGCATTGCAGAACTCTTTCCTAAAAATAGTGCAAAATATGAACTATTTTCGATTACAGTGAAATACAGCTTGTAACAAAGAGATAAAATCCGAAGGACGGAGCCACACTATGCAGATCAAAATGCATTTGTTATAGAGAAGGATAAATAGGTAGTTGTCATACAGAGTAATTGATATGTTGCAACTTTCTAAATGGAAAATTAATAAAAAAATACTTGCACGATATTTTTTGGCTTATTTCCGCCTCCACTTAATTGTTTAAAAAAATCGAAGTTTTAACCATTCTTATTCTATAGCCGATACGTGGGCGTATGCTTCTTCGATGACTTTCTTCAAACCAGGAAATCTTTTTATTTGTTTCGTTTCTTTAGGTTGAACTACCCTTTCACTCATTAAGAAAAAATCCTTGAAGAGAGCGTCATAACCTTTCCTTCGAGATCCAGCGTCTGAGAGGGCTGGTTGTGCATTCAATTCGACCGGATTGAGGCCATCTATGAACTCCTTTAATGACCAATTATTCAAATGAAAGGAATTATCTTCAGCGGTAAAGAAGTCTTTATCAGATGCTGCGGTCACATTCTTGTAAAGATATTTTAGGAGCTTGCGTGAGAATTGATCTATCACAGTGACTCCAATATTCGGATCTGCATGATGAGCGTACGCATTTTGGCCCGAAAGCGACGAACCGATGCAATATGAATGTGGTACTTCGTCAAAATTATCACATAACGTGAATGATTGACACGAATCCACAATAAAGAGTACTTCGTTGTATCTACCTAATTTCTTCATTTTTCGCAATGTTCTGGCTAGTTCCTCCTTTAGGATCTCTTCATAGTCATTAAACTTAATAAAGCCATCACCCCCATGGCCTGCCATATATATAAGCACATTCGACATGGAATCGGACGGCAACCTTCGATTATTTGGCTCATTATATTTATGCTCCCCGGTTAGCACCCGCACAAAATTTTCTGCATTGACATCGTCACCCTTGTAATCAATCTCGACGTTTACATACTCATCATCTTTGGAGTGAACAGACGGAAAGTTAGCTCTAACCTCAGCAGAGAAATCCGTAGGACCGTCGGCCATATAAACTTGACCCGGAAACGGATTTCGTGCATCACAAATAAGATCATCCGCGAGCATTAACATTATATTCGAATCTGGAAATTTACCAACTTCTCGAAGATATCTGTAAAGCCCAAGAGCATTCGCACTGTGTCGGTAATTAAAAAAGTATTTGGACGTGGCCACTATCACTGCATAATTATCAACATGCTGTTGTTGTTGTTGTTGTTGTTGTTGTTGTTGTTGTTGTTGTTGTTGTTGTCCGGCAGCAGCAACCGATGTTACCAAGACCCATACGATCATTGCCTTGTGAAGTAGAAAATCCCATGGCAAAGGCAGTCTCATTTTTGACTGCTTCTCTTTACTGAAAATACCTCTGGAGATTGAGTTTGATTTTTCCGTTGTGTATCTTTGGTTTTGCCGTATCCGTTTAGTTCGCATCCAACGTAAAAGGTTATTATTGTGTAACGATTGAAAGGAATGGTGAGTCTACAACATGTACTCATTGTATATCAATTATCAATACATCACAAATCCACTCCTGTGCTTTTTTGAGTTTTGGCTTTGCCGGTGTTGGGCTTTTGGACACTTTTTAGAAGAGAGAGAAATGTTTGCGATACGAACACGACATTCGTAACAAGAACCTCAAACCTAAGTAAACCGAACTTGAACACTGTCGAGAGTCGTCGAGCTTCATGAATTGATACTCTTACGAGTTGTAACGAAGCAATACTTTTGTTTTATATGTATTAAGTTTTTAGAAAGAGGAATGATTCAGCGTATCATTGCAGTTGTGAAGTGTTTGGGTGGAGCGGAGTGGGGTTGGATTGCGAATGATCGATTGGGATGAAAGCTGGGCTGTGTTAAAAGATGGTGGTATTGGTGACGAGTGACGAGTGACAACTCACAACTCACAACCAGAAACAGCAACGCTGTCGGAGATCTGTAATGAAAGTGTGACTTAGATAATGACATTAGTAATGTGCAAGCGAAGAACCTTCATACAACGAACTCTGTCTTGGCAGCAATGTGGTGTCGTGTAGCTGGGTTTCTGTGGATGTCCCGGTGGTTTTTGTGCAGAAAATTGCTTCATTTAGAAGACGTATATTTGACGAGTTAGTGAGTGCTGCCGTATCAAACGTATAATCATCCTCAGCGATGTTGACGTGTTGAGCCTGGCAGAAAGGATGAGATTCTGTAGGGTACCATGGTGATTGCTGCAGTGGAAAGTGTAGATCGCTTTCGTTGACCTTTCAGAGGGAGAAAACATTATTTTGATTCGAAGATACCGTGAATGAGCACGAATTAATATTAAACATGAACTTTTCATTATTAAACTTAAGAATGTTCTCATTTAAAATATCATACATGTCCTAGTCGTCGGTACTTCATCCAATGACTTTCTGCAAAACGTCACGAATCTCCAGTTTATTTTAAAATATTGTCAAAGATGAATGCTATAGTAATTTATTAAGTTGTCAGCAAAACCTGTTCTTTTCTCGTCAAAGTGCCGTGCAACTGATGTGATTAATGGTCGTACCTTCTATCCTGAAAACAGCCTTGGTCAAGGCAAGATAGTACCAACATTCATATTTTCATTTGAGGGTAGGATGATTTAGCCTCTTCGTTGACAAGGACGGAAACATGTGATACAGTAATGTCTGAAATTGATTGAAAAGGATCTAGCTGCTACCTTCAAGCTCTCACGAAGGTAATGTATCAAATTAAATGTAACTGGTATGTATCCCACTCCCACGTCACTCCACATAGATGCAAAAGTGTGACAACAGATGGTATCCTTCACAGCAAATGAAGGTGATGTACTCTCTCCATTTACAAGTTTGCTGCCCTTTCGATGAGTATACGCAACTATACCATCCAAGCTATAAACATTTCGAAGAAGATACTTATTCCGAAGTCTCCTCGCTTCCAATCCACTCCTATATCCAACTGTACAATAAGTAATTACGTCCACCTCCGGTGAAACATCTCCAGCCTCCACAGACTTCTCGAATTCAGCAAGGCATATCGATGTCGGAATCTTGGAAACATTTCGTTCCTCCATAGTTCGAACATCCACAAGAACAACAGGAGATAGCTTACTACATGTACTACCAATTGGATCGTCACTGCATGTACTCAAGCCAATATCATATTTCAATATCAAATCCTCTGAAAGCATCGTGGGTATCTCTGGAAACAAACCATGATAAAATTCATACTGTCTTCTCCATTTTTCGCCGTCCCTTTTCTTGTGGCATCTAAGCATTGTTTAGCACAAACTTTGTGTCCATAAACGTGCCGGATGGTTCAACCAAGAAATTTTTCAAAAGCTCGAAACAATGCTAAGCTCTACTGCTATATCTGTAATTCTTAATTATATTAATGAAAGAGGAGAAAACATATCAAGGGGAACTGGTACAATAACATACTTGTGTGATACATAATTCTCTCTTTACGTATGTACATTCACGACAAAAGGTTTTACATTGAGATGATATTAATGCGAAGAGAGTCAGAACGGTCACTCTTGGATAAAAACGTGAAATATTAGGGATTTGTAATATATTTAACAATATATAGACATATATTTAGAAAAATATATAAGGTACCCTCGCTCACATGGTGTCGCACCTCTAACAATGAAATAAACGCCAATTACTCACATATCACAATCACATACTCGTAAGATGCTCATTGGACTATGCAAAAAAAAACAAAAATACATAAGTAGTCTCATAACTTTTTTACCATAAGGAGAAACTTTCTGGTAAAGTGCAAAAGAATATCTCGTAATAAAAAGTTTCTTGGCAATAGAAGCAAGCACGCACACGTGGGGGGGGATAAATTTATGTATATATATATATTTATATTGAGTTATAAAGTTATTGAGTGATAGTAGTACGGCTTCAAGATGCGTCGCGTATTGCCAAAAATGGGGGGTACGATGATCTTTCTCGTCTTCGGATCATCTTCATTTCTGTTCATTTCAAATCTGTATGTTTTTCAGATGTATCGAACATACTTGGACAATGACATTGCTTATCAGAATTTGACGCTCACGCCACCGAGTAGACGGGAATATCATGGCAATGTAACGTATGAAAGTTTCTTCTACATACATGTACCAAGAACGGGGACTTCTTTGTATACATTGTTGAGAAATTATTTGTCGTCATGTACCGTCAAGGACTTTACGTGCCTGAACTATCGCGGTGGTGGGCTGCTTGCTGATCAAGCAGTTGATGGTAAGGATCATTTTCCATTTACAGCCAAGAGTTTGAATTTGCATGATGATGCAGAATCAGTCAATAATTGTGATGGTGCTTTAAATTGCAACATAACATCGCTTCATTATTGTCCATATGCGGATGGGATATGTCGGAGAAGGAAAAACAAGGTAACGATGTTTCGTGAGCCTCATAGATGGTTTTCGTCTTATTTCAATTGGCTCTGGATTTTTCGTCATTCACATAATGATACTAGTTTCAATTTGAAGGAGATCGAGTCCCCCATGAACTTTGTTACAGGTACCTTCGATATTGATGAGGCATTTCGAATACTTCATGATAATTATGTATGGTGGGGGTAAGTGTTTCCTTCACTTCTTGACAGTTTGTGTCAACCTATTGTTGATTTCTCAAGACTCATTCAGGGTAACAGATTACTGGGAAGTCTCCGTTTGTCTTTTCCGTTGTGAGATTGGCGTTAGGGGTGGATCGAGGGATAGTGAATTGCTGGATTTTAGAAGTTCAGAAAAGATGAAGAATGCAACATTAATGGAGACAGAGCTCGATCCAAAATTTTACAGAAAAGCTTACATACCAAATATGACTGCATACGTCGAAGAAACATACAGTCATGATATAAAGTTTTACAATCTAAAAATACTACCGGCATTTTACCGGCGTGCATCGAAATGTGGCTGCATATATCATGGTCATTAACCAACCATCAGTCTTTAAACGCCTTCAAAAAAGTTGATAAAGTGGATCATTGGTCTTCATTAATGTTCAGTATAGATTTATTTTGCACAAGAAGGAAAACTCCGAAGATAGTGAATACCACCAGAATTCAATCCAAACATCTTTTTATCAAATTTATGGAATCGGTTCTAAACTGTGACTCATGAGACCTTAATTTTGTGACATCATGAGCAATTCTATATATATTGAACATTCTTGAAGTGTTGGAGGAGGAATGTCGAGATTGCACAGGCTGGAATTGCGATTGAAAAAGCCAATTTGATTCATGGATTATTTATGACCAACTTTTATCGAACAGCTAAGGTCTTCGGCTGCGAAAATATATACGCAGCAGGATTTGTAGCGGATTGTCTTTGTCATTTATGATTCATAATAAGCGTCTCAATACAAGGTGTACAGCTTCCAAAATCAAATTGTAACAAGATGCTACTATTTTCAAAAGTCGCAGGTTTCCTTGATTCTTACTTTGTATGCATAAGTTAGTTTTCGAGGACGTGTCCATTAAATTTTTTTTGGAAGATACCATATGTCATCATCTATCTTTTACAACAATTTGAGGCGTCAATACTAGCATAAGTGAAGGTAGTCATACTGGAAAATGTGAGATGAAAATTTTAGAGACATACGAAGGCACTCTGAAAATCTAACTGACTTATTTTCTTAACTTCAAACTTATCTGACTGCTACAAATTTCTAGATTTTTACCTAGACGAATAGTAATTGGATGATTGAAAATGTTTGTTTTGGTAGGCAGATAAGTTATGCTCAATTATGGTATCGCTCTTACGAGTGTAATGCCAGAAATAAAGGCTTGAAAGCTTGAGATTGAGTCTTCTTCTATGCTAGAGAGGGTGCCAAGTTTCGTCAAAATTTCAATTTTTCAGGATTCGCTCAATTTAAGATATTTAAGTTGATTGTCAGATCAATTTTTTTCAGGATTGGTGCTTTCATCGCTCAGAATAAGCTTCTAATCAAAGCCAATGCACTATCATTTATGTTGAAGAAATCACTCGTAAGTCACTAATGATCCGTTTGCGAAAGACTACAACAAAGATTTCACGTAGCATCAACTTAACCGCTCTAAAATGACTCAACCACACTTCGCAATTGCTGGTACATAGTGTAAATAAATGTAATTTTCAGGAGATGGACACGAGAAAACAACATGTGGGCGATTCACTCTGTTGGAACTTTCCAAGATGAAAACCGAACGTCTAACTTCACTTATATTATGTACTCCCCATATCCGGATAAATTTCAGACGAACAAACTTTTCTAGCCTCTCACTCTGATTTCAGTCTCTGGTCATGAAACAAGAGCAAGACGTCAGTTTAGACGAAGTATACCAAGATATAATATAAAAAGTAAACCTGAAAAGTTGCAGGTTACTACGCCAAAACCGTTTACAATTGCTACGATGCTCTCTTCCAGGTTCTTCATTCGACGCGCCGGACAGCAATGCCTGAAACCAAAGCAGATTACATTATTTTTCTCGGATGACTCTCATGGCGATTTCGCCCCCCAGCGAAAGTCAGTCGACACCAGTGACGTCCAAGATATCATTCAATCCCATGTCGATGCGAATAAAATTATGCTTTATATGAAAGGTAACCCTAGTCAACCGCAGTGTGGATTTTCTGCTACAGTTGTATCTATTTTGCAGAGGGAAGGTGTTGATTTCTCTAGTGTGAATGTTCTCGATTATCCATCGATACGCGAAGGCGTTAAAGATTTTTCGCAGTGGCCGACAATTCCTCAACTCTACGTGGATGGAGAATTTATTGGTGGATGTGATATTGTTACAAGTATGCACGAAAGTGGAGAATTAAAGGATTTGTTTGGCGGGGAGTCGGAAGAAGGAGAACAGAAAGAGTAGATATAGTATTCATGTCTGAAAAGGGATGGCTTGATAATCGAACTAAGATGTTATTCGAGTTTGGTTTTCAGGACGATAAGAATTTAAAAGAGCAATTGTGAATATTCTGAGATGAAATGTGTTTCGATTTGAATGATTAAAGTCAATAACTTTTTCATATTGATATTTCTATATTCGAATATTCGTCTTATATTATACGACTCCTTTATTTATATCGCATTATGTTTAGTGACAAGCTACGCGACTTTAGACAAACACGCAATGCGTGATCTAACTCTCATCATTTTTCAACTGCATACTTATTTTGTTGATATCTACTCTTTTAACAGTTATGAAAATATGGTAGAGAGAAAGTACTTGTAATTGGTGATGATATCTGAAAATGAATCTGCATACGAGCGGAAGAGTCGATCGAATCCTTGTATTTATTAAGCGTTTCAAAATCTTTTCTTCGTTTGTCTATTAGCTTTGTTTCTCCACCTCGGTGCTCAAAAATAAGTTGAGAGAGAATTTCATTATCAGTTTGTTCAATGTACTGTGTTGACATAAGTAAGTTGGTTTTGCAGTAATAACATTTTCCTCTGAGGATATGTATGGACAAACATTGTTAAGCAATTAATTGAAGCCATATTCATTTCTCTATTCACGTTCCTTGATCTTATTGATAAATGGATCTCTTTTGTTTGAATTCGATAAAGTGCGATAACTTTCGCTACAAAAGAAGAGAAACGGCAAAAAGTCCTTTCATTGGACTTCTTTTAGGTTCTACAGGCGCAAAAAAGAGGACATCATATGAAATTAGTAGCAAGCATTACACAAATAAGCACCAGTATACATTCGAACTTCATTCTTTGCCAACAGGGTCCGAGTGAACTTCGATCTGCTCTGATCTTTTAATCTTCCTTTACATTTAAAATCACTCTCCAATCGTCTCTCTTCAGAAGTCCAAGACCTTTATCTCCTTTCCACTAAAAATCGAGTCAACATATCACTTGCAGGGATAGTAGGATCTCTAGCTCATCGATTCTTACCTCTAACAATTACGATACTCATTTGGGCATTGATGAAACCCCATACGGTTGAGTAGGGCTTGCCTCATTCTTCTGCAAGCAACTTTGCAAACTTCTTGAGAAATGTTCTGGCTTCGAAACCGTACAACTTGTCCGCCGATACCACAAGAAGTGTGAAATGTCGATGATGCTCCTAGCATGGCTCGCAACGTTTCTTTTCTTTTCATTTCTTTCTCTTGTCGTACCAAAACCTGTTGGGTGGCAAGTTCACTGAAAGCGTTTCTTGTATCCACTAAGACGAAACCCCAATCATCCAGTTCGTTGTTACCTTCACAATTTCATACCAAATAATCCGCTGTCTCGATTCCCTCTGAGATTCCTCCCTTAAGACTATCCATGCGACACTCGTTACCCATCTCCTTTCCTACTACAATGTACTACGAGGAGGCACCTGACGAACAATCGGCGCCATTGTTCACTGCTTTCGATCGGACAAACACCTGAGCCTTTTCCCAGTGCAACGCGAAGCCGCACATACATGAGGTCGCGACAAATATTGTATATGAATCAACTTCGCTGCGTAAATACTCGCGTTTATTACACAGAATGAATTCTCTCTCTCTCTAGAGAGAGAGGCTACACGCTACACGCTACACGCTACAC
>Ga0115008_10004623_pt1 | contig 11416 bp, 6 predicted proteins | sample FraStrMetagenome_FD_87164 | JGI IMG/M metagenome (GOLD analysis project Ga0115008, IMG submission 87164) | Marine eukaryotic phytoplankton communities from Arctic Ocean - Fram Strait ARC3M Metagenome | ecosystem: Environmental > Aquatic > Marine > Oceanic | place: Fram Strait | collected 2012-06-18
AGAAGTTAAGATTGATAAAGAAGGAAAAAAACTTCATATTATAGATCAAGGTTTAGGAATGAGTGCTGATGAAGTTGAAAAATACATCAATCAAGTTGCCTTTTCTGGTGCTGAAGAGTTTTTAGATAAATACAAAGATTCTGCAAAGGATTCTGGTATTATTGGACATTTCGGACTAGGATTCTACTCTGCCTTTATGGTTGCAGAAAAAGTAGAGATTATTACAAAATCTCATACAGATGCACCTGCTGCACACTGGACTTGTGATGGGTCGCCTGAATTTACTTTAGAAGCATCTGACAGAACAGAAAGAGGATCTGAAATCATTCTTCATATTGCAGATGATTCTACTGAGTTTTTAGAAGAAAACAGAATCAGCGAGTTATTATCTAAATATAATAAATTCATGCCTGTACCAATTAAATTTGGAACAAAAGAGATCAACGATCCAGAGTTTACACCGGCAACAACAACAGATAAAGACGGTAAAGAAACTACCGAACCACATAAACAAATCACTGTTGATAATATCATTAATAACCCTAATCCAGCGTGGACCAAACAACCGACCGAATTAGAGGGAGACGACTACAAAAATTTCTATAGAGAATTATACCCTACACAATTTGAAGAGCCTTTATTCAACATTCACTTAAATGTAGACTATCCGTTTAATTTGACTGGGATATTATATTTCCCTAAAATGACGAATGATATGAACATGCAAAAGGACAAAATCCAATTGTACCAAAATCAAGTGTTCGTAACCGATAACGTTGAAGGTATTGTCCCAGAATTTTTAACCATGTTAAGAGGCGTTATTGATTCTCCAGACATTCCGTTAAATGTATCTCGATCTTATTTGCAAGCAGACGGTGCTGTTAAGAAAATATCGTCTTATATTACTCGTAAAGTTGCCGATAAATTAAAATCATTATTCAATGCGAATCGTGAAGATTTTGAAGCAAAATGGGATGACATCAAAATCGTTATTGAGTACGGCATGCTTTCTGAAGAAAAATTCTTCGAAAAAGCAGATGCTTTTGCTTTATACCCTACCGTAGACGGTAAATACTATACCTACGACGAATTATTTAATAAGACAAAAGCAAACCAAACAGACAAAGATGGAAAGCTCGTACTGTTATACGCTTCTAATAAAGATACACAACACTCATACATTGAAGCTGCAAAAGCTAAAGGTTATGAAGTATTAATGTTAGATACGCCAATCGTACCACATTTAATCCAAAAATTAGAATCGTCAAAAGAGAATATCACGTTTGCACGTGTTGATGGAGATCATATCAATAATTTAATCAAAAAGGACGAGACTGCGATTTCTAAACTTTCCGAAGAAGAAAATGCAACATTGGATGCTTTATTGAAAGAAGTGATTCCACAGGAAAAATTCTCTGTACAGTTAGAAGCTAGTGATAGTGATGCGAGTCCGTTTATCATTACACAACCAGAATTTATGCGTCGTATGAAAGAGATGCAGCAAACTGGTGGTGGCGGAATGAACATGTTTGGTAATATGCCAGAAATGTACAACCTCATCGTGAACACCAACTCTGAGTTGGTTGGTGAAATTTTAAACACCAAAACTAAGAAGAAACAAGAACGTTTGATTACCCAAAGTTTAGACTTGGCGCGTTTATCTCAAGGCTTGCTTACTGGTGAAGAATTAACAAACTTCATTAAACGCAGCTACGAGATGATCAAGTAATTATCTCTTAATATGCTGAACTGCTTTTTAGCATTTCACGATAATCCAAAACCACTTTGTTCATTCAAAGTGGTTTTTTTTATCTAAATAAAAACTACACATCACGAACCCAAACGTGACCTTTACTCAATATGACTTTTTTATAAGGTAGAAGATTGCATAGATTTAATGTAAACTAACATTAAAATACGACATCATGAACAATCGACTCCAGTTAAGCATTAAAACACCGTGCTCAGAAAATTTTAAACAATTCTCATCAACTGCAAAAGGTGGCTTTTGTGGCTCTTGCCATAAAGAAGTCATAGACTTTACAACGATGAACACTTCAGAAATTAAGACATTTTTTAAAAATACAGCTACTCAAAACACCTGTGGAAGATTTAATAACAACCAACTAAAAACGCTTAAAAACAAGCCTAAAAAAAACAAACGATTCAATATAACAAGAAGCATAGGCTTGGCCTGTTTGGCATTATTTTACAACATGACCACTTATGCACAAAATCTAAAAAAAGACATCATACCATCACAAAAGGATTCAAAAATTGAAACTTCCAAAACTAAAAAAAATATTGAAGTTAAGGGGACCGTAATCTCAGGAGATGACTCCATTCCCTTGCCAGGAGTTAGTGTTGTCTTACAAGGCACTAACAGAGGAACTCAAACTAATTTTGATGGTTATTTCGAATTTCCAGAAAAACTAAAAAAAGGTGACGTACTCATTCTGAGTTTTGTAGGAATGTCTTCCAAAAAAATAATTATTGAAAACAAAAAGTCGTTATCAAAAATTGAACTCAATATAGATTTAAAAATGACAGAGTGCATTATTATGGGTGAAGTCGCTGTAAAAAAATTATATGAGTCTAAAAAAAACTAATGTAAACCATATCATAATACTATATCTGCTTGTCTGTTTCACAAGAGTTAGTGCTCAGGTATCAGATTTCAAATCTATTGATTTCACAAAAACAGATAATATCGTTGCATTACATAACGGTGAAAGTTTAAATAATTTACCGCTGCTTGTGTATAAATTAAAGGATAATCTTGTAACTGATATAGAAAAATTTAGAGCTATTTATACTTGGGTTTGTTACAATATTAGCGGCGATGCGAATCAACACAATACTGTGAGCAGCAAACAACATAAATTTAAGAATGATAGCCTAGGGTATATTGAATGGAATGAAAGGTATAAAAAAATAGCTTTCAAAAAACTACTAAAGCACAAAAAAACCATGTGTACTGGTTATGCATATCTTATCAAAGAAATGTGCTTTATTGCTAATATAGAATGTGAAATTATTAATGGTTATGGAAGATCCTTTGAAAGTAATATAGAACAATTAAAGACCTTAAACCACTCTTGGAACTCGGTTAAGATAAACGATAAATGGTACTTATGTGATGCAACTTGGTCTAGTGGGTATATGATTAACAAAACCCTTTTTATCAAAGATTATAATGACGGTTATTTTTTAACAGACCCGATTCTATTTAGCAAAAACCACTATCCCGTGAATAAAAAATGGTTTCTCAATGACAGTTTAGCAAACACAAGATTTGTAGCAGAACCCATAATATACGGTGAAACGTTTAAACAAAACATAATCCCAATTACTCCAAACACATTACATACGACCGTTACAAAAAATGAAGTCATTAATTTTAGTTTTAAATCTTTAAAAACAATAGCTACTAATATGATTAGTTTAATTAAAGTTTCTAAAAACAATCACATACCCTATAAAATTTATGATCTTAAAAACAAAAACGGAGTCATTACTTTTAAATACAATTTTAAAAGTAAAGGACGTTATGATATCCATTTAAAAATCGGCGATGATATTGTGGCTACATATGCGATTAAAGTCAGCAAAACATAGCAGAAAACAACCAATATAACAATCTCTCCATTCCCTAAATTGTGAGATGCAATATGTTTAATTTCCTGAGAAATTTCAAAAACCTAAAACGATTTAATAATTCAAAGTGAATTTTATTACCTCACCATGTCATCAACAATTCTCTTATATTTGTGGGAATAACAAACTATGAGTTTCACACTATTATCATCTCCTTTACAAGGGTTTACTGACTTCCGTTTCAGAAATGCACAACAGAAATATTTCGGAGGAATTGACACCTATTACGCCCCTTACATCAGACTCAATGGGAAGTTAAAAATAAAATCTTCATATGAGCGTGATCTATTACCAGAAAACAACACGACTTTGGAAGTCATACCACAAGTCATCACCAATGATGCAGAGGAGTTTTTATTTGTTGCCAAATACGTACAGCAATTTGGATACAAAGAATTGAACTGGAATTTAGGATGTCCTTACCCTATGGTTACTAATCGAGGTATGGGTTCAGGTCTGATTTGCGATCCAAATAAAATAGACAATATATTACACCGTGTGCATAACGAAACGGATATTTTGGTATCTATGAAAATGCGAATGGGCTATGCAAACAGTGAAGAAATATTGCATACCTTACCTATTCTAGATAAGTATCCACTTAAAAGTATAGCTATTCATGCGCGCATAGGAAAACAGCTTTACAAAGGAGGTGTAGACTTAGATGCTTTCCAGAGATGTATAGATCATGCACAACACACATTGTATTATAACGGCGATATCACTTCTTTAGATCAGTTTAAAACAATTCAAAAACGCTTTCCTAATATTAACCATTTTTTGATAGGACGTGGATTAATTGCAGATCCTTTTTTACCTAACATGATTAAAACTAACACGACAGAGTATCCAGAAAATCGTTGGACACTATTTGAAGCATTTCACGACGAAATATACGAACAATACGATGCCGCACTATCTGGACCCACCCCAATAAAAATGAAAATGCTTGGCTTTTGGGAGTATTTTTCTAGGTCGTTCTCTAACCCTCAAAAAACATACAAAAAGATTAAAAAAGCTACAAATCCAATAAAATACAAAGCCGCTGTAAAAGAGATTTTAAATACTGAAATTTAATCCCCACTTCCTGTCATAAATACGACAATCAATCATACGGTTTAACACAAATTAAAGGCACTATATTGTCATAATAACACGGTTTACTTCAAAGTAAACCGTGTTGGTTTTAAAAAAAACGCATTAAATGTCGTCTAAAAGTATAAATTTTTTAACATCGCTTTTGTCGTTACTAATTTTAAAATTATCTTATAGCCATCATTAGAAGATTATGAACGAAAAACTCATTTCTAAAAAAAAACCTGCTTATCCTATAACAGAGCAACTGTCAAATTATCTGACCACACAGGGTAGAAATATTAAAATCCCTATTTTTTACGATGATTTATTGCGTTTTCAAGGGGCTGTAGAAATTTTTGATGACCATGAAAATGATACTCTTTGGGTCAGTTGTTATTATGCCGAGCACGAGCGTGAAGAAATCATGCTAAGTCTCAAACAAATGTATTCAATTTTGCATAGTGATGGAAGTAATGACCTATTACCCTATTTGAATATTGACAGCATTGATTTTTGCACCTTTGGAAATACGAAACCCTTTCGAATTAAGGTCAGAAACATCTTAAATGATAACTATATTTTTTTGTACGTAAAAAAAGCAGATGCTTCACGTATTTACGGCTTAGAATTAGAAGACATATTATCCCCTAATCATATTAATTTCCTAGTTCACAAAGACACCTTAATTGAAGAACACATTTCGGGGATACCGGGTGACACTTATATCGCAGAGTATTTAAATACGATGACAGAACAGGATAAACGTGCATTAGCAAAAGAATTCGTAAAGTTTAATGAACGTTGCTTTGTAAGACTACTGGCAGATATGCGTTCTTATAATTATGTCATTGTAATAACTCATGATTTTGACCGAAAACAGTATCGTATTCGCGCTGTGGATTTTGACCAGCAAAGTTATGAGGGTAATCCAAAAGTATACAAACCGCAGTTTTTAAAAGAAAATAATCCTTTAGTTAATATGAGTTTAGAGGTATTAGCCGAAGGCTCCATTAAACAATACGAAACTGAAGAGCGCTCACTATTAGCAAAGCGAGCAAACAGCGAGTACAAGCGACTACAACATTTAATACAATGCATGAAGAATGATCATATTTCTTCTTCTGATAAAATTACAGAATTAAAAACAGGCTTATTTAAACTCACCGGAGATGTCAGTTTTAAACGTGCTAAAAACATGGGAGATTTACTGAAAGCCGCCTTAGATTTTGTGATAAGAAATTACAAAAGTGAAAATCCATTTATAATTAAATAACGCCATATTCTAATGAAAATCAAAAAGGTTCTTGTTGCCAATAGAAGTGAAATTGCCATTCGTGTTTTAAGAGCATGTACCGAATTAAATTTGGCTACTGTCGCTATTTACACCTATGAAGATCGCTATTCACAACACCGTTATAAAGCAGACGAATCCTATCAAATAGGACAAAACAACCAGCCCCTAAAACCGTATTTAGACATTCATCAAATAATAGATTTAGCCAAATCTAAAAATGTAGATGCCATACACCCAGGCTACGGCTTTCTCTCTGAGAATTCAGAATTTGCAAGACAGTGTGCTGCAAATGATATTATTTTTATTGGACCCGACCCAGAAGTCATGGATGCCTTGGGCGATAAGATTACCGCTAAAAAAGTGGCTGTAAAATGTAATATTCCAATCATAGAAAGCAACACAAAAGAATTAAGTTCTTTAAAAATCGCACGCGACGAAGCCAAGTCCATTGGATACCCATTAATGCTCAAAGCGGCCTCCGGAGGAGGTGGTCGCGGAATGCGAATTATAAGAGAAGATAAAGATTTAGAACTCCATTTTAACTCTGCGAGAAACGAAGCTCTCAATGCCTTTGGTGATGATACAATGTTTTTAGAAAAATATGTAGAAGACCCCAAACATATAGAAGTCCAAATTGTAGCAGATAATCACGGTACTATTAGACATCTGCATGAGCGTGACTGTTCAGTACAGCGTCGCCACCAAAAAGTTGTTGAAATGGCACCTTCTTTTAATTTGAGTACCGCTGTAAAAGAGAAATTATACACCTATGCTGTGGCCATAGCTACCGAAGTAAAGTACAATAATATTGGTACTGTAGAATTTTTGGTTGACAGAAACGATCGTATTTATTTTATTGAAGTCAATCCTAGAATTCAAGTAGAACATACCGTTACAGAAATGGTTACAGGAATTGATATAGTAAAAACTCAAATTTTTGTTGCTGGAAATTATAAATTAGACAGTAAACAAATCAAAATATATGATCAAAACTCTATTGCAACTTATGGTTTTGCCATCCAATGTCGCTTAACAACAGAGGACCCTACAAATAACTTTACACCAGATTATGGTAATATTACAACCTACAGAAGCGCTGCGGGTATGGGTATTCGTTTAGATGCAGGAAGCATTTATCAAGGTTATAAAGTAAGTCCATTTTTTGATTCAATGCTTGTAAAAGTATCCGCTCACGGCAGAACTTTAGATGGTGCCATTCGTAAAATGGTAAGAGCTCTAAAAGAATTTAGAATTAGAGGAGTTAAAACCAATATTGATTTTCTAAAAAATGTGATTCTTCATGACACCTTTAAACAGGGTAATGTATCTGTTAATTTTATTCAAAACACCCCTAAGCTCTTTGAGATTAAACTTTCTCAAGACAGAACTTCTAAAGTCGTTAGTTTTTTAGCCGAGATTATCGTTAATGGTAATTCCGATGTTAAACATATCGATGATAACAAAATATTTCGAACACCTAAGGTCCCAAAGTTCAGCCTGGCTGAACCGTTTCCAAAAGGCACAAAAGATAGATTGACAGAATTGGGGCCTGAAAAGTTTTGTGAATGGCTAAAAGCGGAACAGAAAATCCATTATACAGACACCACCATGCGAGATGCACATCAATCTTTACTCGCAACGCGAATGCGAACCTACGATATGATGAAAGTAGCTGAAAGTTTCGCAAAAAACCACCCTAACACTTTTAGTATGGAAGTTTGGGGAGGCGCAACCTTTGATGTCTGTTTAAGGTTTTTATATGAAAGTCCATGGACGCGATTAAGAGAGTTGCGAAAAGCTGTACCCAATATATTATTTCAAATGCTACTTCGTGGTTCTAATGCCGTAGGCTATAAAGCGTATCCTGATAATTTAATCGAAAAATTCGTTGAAAAATCATGGGAAAATGGAGTAGATATCTTTAGGATTTTTGATTCCCTAAACTGGGTAAAAGCAATGGAACCGAGTATTAATTATGTTAGAAATAAAACCGGTGGTATTGCGGAAGCCGCGTTAAGTTACACAGGCGATATTTTAGATGTTAAAGAGACCAAATACAATCTAAAATATTACACACAGCTCGCAAAGGATCTAGAAAATGCTGGGGCCCATATGATTGCTATTAAAGATATGGCTGGCCTACTAAAACCATACGCAGCTCAAGAGCTCGTTCTTGCTTTAAAAGATACGGTTAATCTCCCTATCCATTTGCATACTCACGACACCTCATCATTACAAACGACAACCTATTTAAAAGCTATTGAAGCCGGTGTAGATGTTGTAGATGTTGCACTGAGTGGTTTATCAGGTTTAACTTCCCAGCCCAATTTTAATTCAGTGGTAGAAATGATAAAAAACCAACCACGAGCTAATGATTTTGATATTAAAACGTTAAACAAGTTCTCGAATTATTGGGAGGACACAAGAGAATTATACTATCCCTTTGAATCTGGCCTAAAGGCCGGAACAGCAGAAGTATATCAACATGAAATACCAGGCGGTCAATATTCTAACCTAAGACCTCAGGCCACCGCTCTAGGACTAGGAGATCGCTTTGAGGAAGTAAAAACAATGTACGCTCAGGTGAATACCCTTTTTGGAAACCTTGTAAAGGTAACACCAAGTTCTAAAGTGGTTGGTGATATGGCTATTTTTATGGTCACCAATAATTTATCAACTGAAGATGTTTTAGAACGCGGTCAAGACATCTCTTTTCCTGAATCGGTAATTAGCTTTTTTATGGGAGATCTTGGTCAGCCTCACGGCGGTTTTCCGAAGAAAATTCAAAGCATTATTCTAAAAAACAAAACACCATATACCAATAGACCAAATGCACATTTAAAACCTATTGATTTTGATATTGAATTTAAAGCCTTTAAAAACAAATTCCAAAAAAGCTTTACGCGTGCTGTTGAAATGGAGGATTTCTTGTCCTATACCTTATACCCAAAGGTATTTGAAAAAGCGCACGAGAATTACCAAAAATATGGAAACCTCACCTTAGTACCGACTAAAAACTTTCTCTATGGAATGAAACTTAGAGAAGAAACCCTTATAGAATTAGAACCAGGAAAAACTTTAATTATTAAATTACTATCGGTTGGAATTCCCAATGATGAAGGATTTAGGACCGTATTTTTTAAAGTTAATGGAGAAAACAGATTTGTTGATATTTTAGATAAATCTCTAAATATTAAAAAAATAGAAAATGAAAAAATAGACCCCGCCATCGCCGATCAAATTGGAGCACCGCTACAAGGATTATTGTACAAGTTGCTAGTGAAAAAGGGACAAGTTGTTAAAGAAAATGATCCTCTTTTTATTATTGAAGCCATGAAAATGGAAACCACAGTTACCGCTTCAAAACAAGGAAAAATAAAGGCAGTATATCTAAAAGAAGGTGCAATGGTCAAACAAGATGATTTAGTACTTATAATTGAGTAAATTATACGATCTAGAATAAGAACTAATATCCCTAATAAAAACAACTCCTAGTACCGTTATGAAACCACCCAAGGCTATCTTTAAGACTCAAATTTAACTATTTACATACAAAATGTTAAAAAAATAAAAATAACTCATCACATTTCAATTTAATTTAGAAATAATTGTTTTATATTTCGGGAACCATACAGATTAACGAAATCCCTTTGGTTAATTAATAGCTAACTAAGCGCAAGTGTAAAAAGCTTGCGCTTTATTTATGGTAGATATTATTTGTGTTTTGTAGTGTTTAAAATAATTAAAAATCCGTTTAAGCTATTTTAAATGTTACGACAATCTTCCCAAGCACCAAAATAGTATATCCTTACGAATGCAATGTATTATTATACTCGTTTACTACAGGAATAATTGTAAGGCTTCATAAGCAGATTCATGATATCAAAAAGCAATATCAAACGATGTACTCTATTTAAATAAAAAAACAACATCTAAAAACAGGTAAATCCTTTATAATCGTGTAAATAAAAAAACTATTGCAATTTACCAGTGTACAACAACAGACAGCCTCATTAGAGATAAAAAACATTTTATCACTTAATCACTATGATGTCCAATCTCATCGACACATACTAAATCCCTGCAACCGTGTAATCTCTGTAGATTAGACTATATTTGTATCAAATTTCACACATGTCATTTAAAGACTTAAAACTCAACAAACCCATTTTAAGGGCAGTTGCCGAAGCAGGGTACGATAATCCAACATTAGTACAGGAACAAACCATCCCCTTAATTTTAGAAAAAAAGGATGTGATTACCTCCGCTCAAACGGGAACTGGTAAAACAGCAGCCTTCGCCTTGCCCATTTTACAGTTGTTGTATGACAAGCAAGCAGCACCTAAAAAAGGTAAAAAAATTAAAGCGTTAATTGTAAGTCCTACTCGTGAATTAGCCATACAAATTGCCAAAAACTTCACAACGTATGCTGCTCACACAGATTTAACATCTGGAGTGATCTACGGCGGAACCTCAATTGAACCTCAAAAAGATATTCTTAAAAAAGGGCTTGATATTTTGGTGGCGACTCCAGGACGATTATTGGATCTCCACAAACAAGATGAGCTAAACTTAGATTATATAGAGACCTTTGTTTTGGATGAAGCAGATTTGATGCTCGATATGGGGTTTATTGATGATGTTAAGAAAATTGAGCGCCTATGTCCTGAGAGCAAACAAACCTTATTATTCTCTGCAACGATGCCGTTTAAAGTCGAACAGCTGGCAAGTACTATTTTAAAAAACCCGGAACGCATTGAAGTCACGCCAACATCATCTGCAGCTAAAAATGTGAGTCAGGTTTTATATTATGTACCTAAAAAAGACAAAATAGAATTGTGTTTGCATGTATTGCGAAATACTATAGATGGCAATATTCTTATTTTTAGACGCACAAAATTTGGTGCTGACAAATTACATCATACACTCCTAAATAACGGTTTTACTGCGGAGCGTTTGCACGGTGATCGCTCTCAGGTGGAGCGCCAAAATGCTCTAGCAGATTTTAAACGTGGCCGAATTAATATATTGATCGCTACAGATGTCGCTGCTCGTGGTATTGACATCAACGAATTAGATGCTGTTATCAATTTTGATTTACCTAACATCCCAGAAACTTACGTACATCGTATAGGTCGAACTGGTCGTGCGGGAGAATTTGGAAGCTCATACTCATTTTGCTCTGCAGACGAGAAACCCTATGTAAAAGCAATACAGCAATTAATTAATGTTCAAATTCCAGTTGAAGAAAACCATCCGTATCCATTAGACCCCAAAGCGAAACCTACCGTTCACAAAAAACAAGGGAGCAAGTATAAAAAAGGACGTAAAGGAGAAGGTTCTAAAAAGAAAAAGAAGCGTTGGTATTGATTTAGGGATTAGGATATA
>Ga0115008_10004625_pt1 | contig 11415 bp, 15 predicted proteins | sample FraStrMetagenome_FD_87164 | JGI IMG/M metagenome (GOLD analysis project Ga0115008, IMG submission 87164) | Marine eukaryotic phytoplankton communities from Arctic Ocean - Fram Strait ARC3M Metagenome | ecosystem: Environmental > Aquatic > Marine > Oceanic | place: Fram Strait | collected...
CCGCTCCCACGACGCGACGGTCAAGAACGCGGTGACGCTTCAGGTCCAACGCCAGACAAGTTCTTTGCAACAAAGATTAGTGAATATGGTGACAAGATCTCATTCGCACTATATTCGGCGCTGAACTTGTCTGGCGTTGGACGAAAGCAGTGGACTCGGAGATCTTATTCACACCGCGTTCTTAACCGGCGCGTGTGGGAGTTGGGCGCGGCGCTTACGTGTACGTGCTCCCCACGTCGTTCACCCTGAGCAGCACCTTGGTCCCTTTACCGGGCTCCAGCGCGTGCTCCATCGCCTCGGCGAACTCGGAGGAGAGTTCGTACTCGGTAAAGTCGACGCGGATCTTATCGGCGTTGACCAGCTTGGCCAGCGTCTCCAACATCTTGGGCACCTGCGTGCACGGTGAGGTCAGCGCGTGGACATGGTCTAATTGACGTATTAATTGAATGATTGGAAATCGTACTCGTACCTTCTTCTTGTTGGCGGCCATCCACTTGCGAAGGGAAAAGCCGCGGACCACGAGCCCGCGGCCGACGAGCCCGGTCCAAGGCACCGTCACCGGCTTCCCCGTGACGCACCCGAAGCACACGAGCTCGCACCCGTCCTGGAGGGTCTCCGCGAGCCGGGACGCGGAGACACCGCCGACGCAGTCGAGCGCGAGCTTGGGCTTGGCGAAAAACTTGTGGTTCTCGAGCTCTGTACACAAAACACGACGTCAGTATGATTGCCCATACGGGGATTAAAAATGAACGCACCCATCTTGAGCCCGACGGAGCCCATCTTGTCGGTTTCGACGAGGACCTCCGCGGCGCCGAGGGCTTTGAGGCGTTTCTCGACCTTGACCGGGTCCGACGCGGGGCCGGTCTCGTGGCGGCGTACCACGGCGATGGCGCGGAGCTTGAGCATGGCGCACAGCTGGATGACGACGCCGCCGATTGCGCCGGTGGCGCCGTTGAGAATCACTGCGAAGGATCGAATGGAAATTTATTTTTAGTAGCCGCGGAGACGAACGGGAAGACGCGAGACTGGGCAATTAGACTGAACACTCACCGGCGTCGCCGGGCTTGAGATCGCCGTGGTCCTCGAGGAGCCTGTACGCCACGCACAGCTCGCGGTGCATCGCCGCGTACTCCAGGGGCATCAGGTCGGTCGGGATCTTGATCAGGTCCTTCTCGCGGACGACGGTGAGAGAGGTCCAAGCGCCGAATTCGGATCCCGGTTTGTGCGGTATGACCCAGTCGCCCTCGACGAGCTGCTTGGTCCCCGCGCCCGTCTTGAGCACGGTGGCGATCATGGTGGACCCCGCGACGAACGGGCAGTTGCGCATGGCCTGCGTGGTGGCTGCGAGAAATAGGAAATAGGAAATAGGAGTCAGCGCGTGCGACGCGGGTGAGGCGTTTGGTCGGGTTCGGGGTTAAGGGTTTAGCCTAACACTCACCGGGATCCATGGCGGAGGCGAAGAGCGGGTGGATATCGTTCGGGCCGACGGGTGCCGCCTTGACGTTGATGAGCACCTGGCCCCACTCGAGCGAGGGGGGCAGGGCGTCGGACTTGACCTCGAACGCCTCCGCGGGCTTGAGCATTGACGGCTGTTTGTACAAAACGTTGAAGGCTCTGATCTTTGGGAGCTGGACCTCGTCGTAGGAGCCCTTGACCACGCCGTTTTGCTCGATGATGTCCTCGATGCAGTAGGTTTTGTTGGCGCCCTCGCCCCTGGCGCGCATCCACGCCTCGAACCCCGAAGTGTGCGATTCCTATGGGTAAACAGAGGCGGTGAGTTTTGAGTTTTGGTAACTGAAACGACCCAGTCGCGTCGGTATTAGGCCGTTCGGAGGGTTAAACGGTATTAGGGGACGGGGCGTCTCTGCCTGTGCGTACCTTGTTCTTCTCCTGCGAGACGATGGCGTCCGCTAATGACTCCTTCTCCATCTGCGCGCGTTCCCGCCCGGTATCGCGGAATGCTCCGCCGCCGAAGGTTTCGAGCAGTTCCTCCTCCACGGACTTTTCCACCTCGCCGGTGGAGTCGTAGTGCGCGCGTTTGTCCGGTTCGGAGAGGACGTCGTAGGCGCGCTGGATGAGCTTGAACTTGACGCCGTCGCCGCCTTTATCGGGATGCTCCTGTCGGTCGTTCACGGTGTGGGTCAGTCGGTCGGTTGTTCACGCGTCGATCGACGGGGCGAGCGTTTTGGAGTTGCATGATTAGATCAGCGAGGGGACGGGCGGTCGGCGTGTCGGCGGGTGGTTGGGGCGCACCTTGGTGATGAGGTTGCGGTAGGCGCGGCGGATCTCGGTGTTGGTGGCGGACCTCGACACGCCGAGCGAGGCGTACATGTCGGGCAGCATGTCGGGCATCTCGGCCGCGGGCATGATGGTCGCGTTGAGAGATCTTTTGGAGATCTTTCGTTCGATGGAAAGTCACCTCCGATGCGACGGGCGAGACGGCGGTGGTCAGTTAGACTCGACGATTCGCGCGCGGTTGGAGACGCGAGGACGGCGGATCGACGGGGGACTCGTGTGGGCTACGAGTGCGATACGGCGCTTGGACACACCGGCGGGCGCGACGTGAAGTGGGCGGCTCTGGGAGGATGAGTCCTTGGAGTTGCCAACGGGGGAGGCGAAACGGCCGTGAGCGTTACTGAGTAAATGAACCCTGACTGTGCGCCGCTGTGCAGTGGGCAACCGACAGCCGCAAATGGTGCCCACTCGCGGCAGGTTTTATTCCTTTTCGCGACTTCCGCTGGACCACTCCACTCCGCGCTAGTGTCGATATATCCCACGTGGCATCGCACCGGCATCGCACACGTCGTACCGCGAAGCCGATACGCGCGTCTCGCACATCGGCGCTCATCGCCACGAGTCACACGCGCGCCGTCGCCAAACCTCAAAGGCGCTCAGCCGCGAATAATCCGCAACGACCAATTAGTGGACCGACGACACGTCACCCGTGAACGATCATGGCGGCCCAGGTCAACGTCGACACCACGGACGACCCGGAGAAGCAGGAAGCACCCCTCGTCAAGGCTTCCTATAAGGACATCTTCTGGAGCTTCGTCTTGATGGGATGGACCGCGTTCGGAGGTCCCGCCGCGCACATCGGCATCTTCCAAAAGGTTTTCGTCGAGACCAAGCGATGGATGTCGATGACCGTCTTCAACGAGCTGCTCTCCTTGGGGCAGTGCATGCCCGGGCCCACGTCCACGCAGGTGTCGTTCGCCATCGGTGTGGTCCAGAAAGGCATCCCCGGTGGGCTCATGTCCGGCATGCTCTTCCAGTACCCTGGTCTGCTCATGATGTCTCTGGCTGGCGCGGGCGCGGCTGAGATTTTGGTCAACCCCGACGACTGGCTCAGAGGTCTCTCCGCCGGCCTCTCCGCCGCGGGCGTCGCGCTCGTGGTCTCCGCCGCGGTTGGCTTGGCGCGAGGCCAGTGCAAGGACCAGGTGACCAGTGCGCTGTGCCTGCTCTCCGCGGTGGTTGCGTATTACTACCAGTCTAATTGGATCTTCCCCGTGCTCATCGTCGTGGGCGGCTTGACCACCTTGTACACCAAGCGCAAGGACGACGTCGCGCTGCCCGACCGCAAGGAGACGATCCACCACCTCGGGCTCTCGAAGGTGAGCGGGGGAATCTTAATCGCCACGTGGCTGGCGATATGGATCGCCGTCGCGTCCGTCGTCAACACCACCGACTACGCCGGCAACCAGGAGCTGCACTGGTTCGAGGCTTTCTACCGAACCGGGTCCATCATCTTCGGCGGCGGACAGGTCGTCTTACCGCTTCTGCTGAAAGACGTCGTGCAGTACGAGGACGTGTGCGCATCGTACGTCAACGGCGCGTGCGAGTCCTACGTCACGGTCCCACGCGCGGACTCTTGGATAACGGAGGAGCAATTCTTCGCCGGACTCGGCGTCGTGCAGGTCCGTTTATTTTCATTTCCGCAGGGGCAATCAGTATGATGCCGCTTTAGTATGACGCCTAATTGCCTTTTTGTTTGCAGGCTATGCCCGGGCCGCTGTTCAACCTCGCCGCGTACATCGGCGCGTTGGCCGCGAGACGCGCGGGTATCAACGTCCTAGCCGGGATCTTCGCGGCGTGGTTCGGGCTGTTTGGACCCGGCGTCATGCTCATCTACGGAGTCCTCCCGTTCTGGGGAGCGTTTCGCAAGCAGGTTCGTTCATTTTCATTCTCATATGACATTGGCAATTTGACTGACGGCACGTGTGTTTTGTTCAACTCTCACAGCCGACGTATCGACGCGCCCTGCCGGGTCTGAACAGCAGCGCCGTCGGCCTCGTCGTCGCCGCCGTGTTCCAGATGTCGTTCAAAGTCCGGGAGATCTCACCGTTCAAAGACGCCTCCGTGGTGATCGGTATCCTGGCCTTCTACGCGACGCACTTTGGAGTTCCGACCGGGACGAACAAGGGCGAGGTGTGGAAAATGCCCGCGCCGCTCGCGGTGGTCGGCGGCGGCGTACTCGGCATCATCGCCTGGGCCGCCGGCTGCACCTGATTGTTCACCGAAAACATTCACACATCATACGGTACCCAACGAAATACTAAATGAACGATTGCGGTGTATACGTGTCATTTCAAACGTCCACGATGGAGTTGTAGTGCTCGCCGAGCCCGAACGCGTGTCGCTGGTAACAAACCAGCAACGAGTCACCCGCGAATTCCTCCCCCATCGTCACAGCCGGCATCCTCGCGCTGAACACCTTGATCGACCGCTTCAACGCCTTGGCCAGCGCGCCGAGCTCCAACTGCCCGCCCCAAACCGCGGTGTGCTCCACGTCGTCGCAGTACTTGGCCCAGCCCGCGTCCGATTCGGGAGTAGACACCGCGTACTCATCGCTAAAAGGTCGGTAGTCCCATTCGTCGCGCCTGAGCCGATCGGCGCACATCCGCCGGAGCGATTTGTAATCCACGGCTTCATCACCGGCTTCCCCTGGCGTCGCGCCGCCTCGTACTGTGAGCTGGTGCTCGACGGCGCGGTACATGCAGTGCCCGTCGGCTTTGATCTCGGATAGCGCGTGCCCTCGCGGCGCTAGGATCGTGTTGAGGATCATTTCCTCGTCGTCTCGCTCGGACGGTCCCGCGTTGGCCTTCTCTTCCTCGATGCGTTCCTCGCGTTCGCGTTCCTCTTGTTCCTTCTTGAGCCTGCGCCTCATGGCCTTGGTCATGCCGCCGGGCTCCTTGGGCGTCGTCTCGGCGTCGGTGACGGAGGCTTTGGCGGCGACTTCTTTCGCGAGCGCGTCGGCATCATCGGTGCCGTCCTCGGACGTTGACGCGTCGTTCGCGTCGGCGTGTTCGTTGGCATCCTCCCAGGCCCGCGTCTCCTCGTAGTGCTTCTGGCTGAGCCACCCCTGCGACTTCATCCGTTTATCCTTATCGGGCTTGGACTGGCCGAGCGTGGAGCACAGCGCATCCACCGCGGCGCGCTCGCGGCCGTGCCTGGCGTCGATCGCATCTAGGGTTTCCTCCGTCACCGGTACGCACTCGTGGCCCTCGTTCGCGGCCACCACCGCGGCCTCGCACTCGGCGACTTCCGGGCCGGGACCGCCGGACTTGGACTTCTTGCCCTTACCCATCGCGTTCGGGACGCGCCGCAAAGTGACCGGGCACCGATGGGCGAATCTTTTTATCATAGTTTTTTTTATCATAGTTTTGACGAGGACAGCTCCGAGAAAAGTGGGCAGTCTCTCTTGGACGGCACCCTCCTTGTCCGATCGAGATACGCGTATCTCGCCGTCGAACCAATCAGCGCGCGCGATACTCGAGTTTCTCTCGGACCGGGCCGAACGCCGCCGGCTTTCCGGCGGCTGACCAATGGCGTTGCTGCGATACGACAGTCGGAACCGGTTGAAAAAGCCCGTCTGCCAAAAAGCGTATCGCGAACGCCGGAACGTCACTTTCCCTCGCGCAAGCCCGCCGACGCGCACTTCACGTCCGGCCGCTCGCTCGAAGGATCGTACGCACATCATTCCACACAGTCTGCTCCCCGCCGCGGATACACATCCCCGCGCCGTGAGCACCGACCACTCGCGCGTGTAAAGTCACACCCGCTCTCCTCCTTCGAGGCCTCCACCGAACCCCGACCGGTTCGCTCGCGCACACCGCCTCGCGCACACCGCCTCGCGACCATGACCAGCGTCGCATCCACTTTCATGGTCGCCGTGTACTCCATCTTCGGCGGCCTTCTCAACACCGCACCTCGCGCGCGCGCCTCTGCGCCGCACGAGAGCCGGAAGAGCCGGTCCCCCGATACGGGGTCCGATATCGCGGCAACTTTCTCCGCCCCGGCTTCGCGCGCCTTCGGCCGCGCCGCGCCGATCCTCGCCGTGATCGTCCTCGCCGCGCTCTTCACCACCGCGCACGCTGATGGCGGCCGATACTTGCTCCAGGGCGAAGCGATCGCAGCAGGCCGCAACGCGCCAATGCGGGCCGCCTCTCGGACCACGGGCAACCCAAACCCCAACACCAAGCCCGGAGGTGCGATATTTCCCTGAACAATCAACCCAGAATATTTGTTTTTCGGCGGCGACCTGAGGGGCCCCGACTTCGATCCGACCGCCTGCCCCCCGACACATCGCGATCCATACCGATCCGATCCAACCTTTTTCAACTTCGCAGCCCGTGACGACGCTGGCACTCAGTCCGCCACTCGGACTGACACTCGGACTGCCATCACCGGAGACACCGCCGACGACGCCGAAGGCCGATCGAACATTGCCACGTGCGATGCTGGGGCTCCACCGCTGCCATGCGTCAAGAGGTGCAAGAATAGACTCAAGAAATGCATGCTCCCCTGGTTGAAAACCCACGAACCGGGGGGAGACAAATGCGGGGAAACGTCAACGGAACAGTGCTTGGCGAGATACGTCTGCTGCATCGACGAGTACTGCTGCGAGGAGACCGAGTGCGATGAAGGGACATGTGTCAAGCTTGGTGACCTATGCCCCCCCGGCTGTGCGTGCTGCGAGAACCTCGAGTGCGATGGTGTGGTGTGCCGCCCCGACCTTGGTGGAATTTTCCGGTAAGCTCTCCGAGGAGACGCTTTTGGCGGAGGTTTTCAACGAGCACGCCACATCCGCCTCGGTTTCTGCAGCGGTGGTGGGTGCGACTGAGACTTTCACCGTCATGTCGGAGCCGCCCACACGAACAGAACAGAATCCCGGGCGTCGCGCTCGCCCGAGAGGCGGCGATAGGGTGAGATGCCCACGTCCCCACAAACTAGATGGGGGCGCCTTTGTACATCAACACAAGAAAAATACAAGTCATGTAGTTTTTCTTTTTGGATTGACGTGATGAGATTAACCGCCGACCGCTACGCTACTCGAGGTCCTCGTCCTCCTCCTCCAGCAGCCGCGCCGCCCTCGCCTCCAACGACAACAACCGCTGACGCAGCTGCCAGCTCGGGCTCTTCTCCAAATCCTCCAAACTCACCTCGATCCCAGCCTTCGTCGGCGACGAGTACGCCGCGGGGTCGTAAGTCACCCGAATCAACTCCTGGTTCAACTCCTGGTTCAACTCCTGGTTCAACTCCTGGTTCAACTCCTGGTTCAACACCCGGTTCAACTCCTCGTGCGCCACAGTCCCAACGGACGTCTCTGCATCCGCGGCGGACGCGAGCAGCGCGCCCAAAGCCCTACCCCTCGCCGCGGCGGGCGGCTTGGCCGGGGATCGGCCCGGGGATCTCGGAAACTCAAAATCGAAATCATCCGTCCCGGCGCCAACCTCCGACTTTGCGTTTATTCGCCCAGACCTAGCCGCCGACACCTTACCGCCGCTACTCGGGCTCTTCCTGACTATTTGCCCGTACACGGTATCGCGACCGGGCGGCGCCGCGTTCTCGTCGCGTGACGCGAAGGACACGCGCTTCGCTGGGGATGAATGGACGGAGTTCGGCATCGACACGCTCGGCGATTGACCCAACGACGCGGACCCGGAAGTTCCGTTTGTCCTCTGTTCCAGCCGTTGCCGCGCCCTGTGCGCCCGTGCGTCCGCGAGCAGCGCGTTCCTCTCGCGCCTCAGCTCCTTCACCGTCCGATCGAGGCTCCCGATCTTGGCTTCCAGCACCCCGACCGCCTTGGCGTGCTCCTCTTCCATGCGTTCTTTGGTCTTCTCCAGCGACCGTTCAAGTTGTCGAGCGGCGACGGCGGCTCTGGACGCCTCCCGCCGCGCGCCGTCCGCCTCACGTCTCAGCCCGTGCGCCGCGGCCTTCGCGGCGTCGTCGGATTCCGCGCGCGCGCTGGCGACGGCAGCCTCGAGCTTACGCCTGGACGATTCCGCCAGCGTGACTTTAGTTTTTTCAAACTCGTCGCGAATGAGAGCCTGTAAACAAAACACGCCGTCAATCTAATTGCCCATATGGAAATAAAAAAGAAACTCACCATCTCCGCGTCGCGTTCCGCCAAAGCGGATCGGAGCGAGTCCACTTCGCCTTCCGCGCGCTGCGCGCTTACCTCCGCTCGCTCGAGCCGCGACAGCAGCCGGCGGTTATCCGCGGCGCCCGCGAGCGCCGCGTCCCGCGCCTCCGTGGCTTCGCGTTCCAGCCGAGCGCATCGGTCCCTGGCGTCGGAGTTCGCCAGTTCTCTTCGATTGGTGTTAGCCTTGAGCTCCCGGAGTAACATCGCTCGTTCACCTTGCAACCTCGTGATCTCCAGCTCGAGCTCCTGGACGACGCGATCGGTGGCGCGTGCGTTGGGCACGTGCGTCGGAGCGCCGACGATCATCGGCACGGTGGACGTAACGGTCGATGAAACGGTCGCCTCCCTGGTCTTGTACGTTTGCCGCCCGTGTGAAGAAGAGACGGACGAATCGCGCATGGCGGCTATTAAACCCACCCTGGACTGCGCGAACCTCGCGCGCCTGGTCAAACTCTCCAGCTCCGTGGACGCGTTGGCGAGTGCGTCGCACTTTTGGTCGAAGCTCACGGAAAAGGACGCGACGGATTCCGCCAGAACCCGCGCGTTTCGACGTTCCTCGGCGAGCTCGACGCTCCGTTTTTCTTCTTTCGCGGTCGCGGCGGTGAGCGCGTGGTCGAGTCCCCTCGCTCGAGCCTCCGCGGCGTCTTTCGCCGCGGTCGCGGCGTCCGCGGCGCCCCGCGCCGCGACGAGTTGATCACGTAGTGACTCCGCCTCCTTGGCGTACGTTCGCTCAGTGTTCCTGGCTTCAATTGGCGCGCGTCTCTGCTCGAGCAGTAGCCTGAACACCTCCGATCGCCACCTCTCGAGCAGCGCCTGGGGCACCGCCGCGGCGGCGGCGGCAGCCGCGGACGCCTGCTCGGAAGTCCACCCGCCTCTCGCGGCTTGCTCCGCGGCGGCGTGCGTGGCGCGGACAACCTCCCGTTCCTGTATGGCGGCCAGTCTCTTCGTCGCCTCCAGTTCGTCGCGAAGGGACTCAAACTGTGAGCCGGTGTCGGGTTCGGGCTCGACGGAAAGTTTGCTGACTGTTTGCTCGGTGCGTGCGTCGTCGAGGCTCCTCGCCAACGTCGCGGCGCGGTCGCGTTCGGCGGCGAGCTCCGTCGTCGCCGCCGCGAGCGTCGCCTTCGCGGCGGCGAGGTCCCGCTCGAGCTGGGAGTTTCTCTCCGAGAGCGCGGTAAAATCAGTTGACGGCTCCTCATTCGCAATCGCGAGAAGCCCCCCTTCCGCGCGAAGCCGCGCGAGCGCATCGCGCAGCGACGCGATCTCCGCCGTACGTTCGGCGTCCATCGCGTCCATCTCGTCCCGCCACTCGCGTTGCGCCTCGCCCACCGCCGCCTCCACTCGAAGGTGAACGCGGCGCTCGAGTTCTTCCGATTCTTCCGCGGGCCAATCCGTTATGCTTCGTTTACGTACGGCGGCTTGCTCCGCGGCTGCGACGATGATGTCCCGCACGGAGTCCGCGGCGGTGTTGGACGTCCTGGGTACCATGACGTTGGACGGCGACGGTGGGATGGACGATGAAGCGTGGGACGACGACGCCCTCAGCTCGTCGAGTTCGATTTGCATCGATGCCAGGCGCGACTCCGCGTGCTCCGCGCGTCGCGTCGCAGCCTCGGCGTCGGCCTTGTGCGATGTGGCCTCGATCTCGAGCTCGGCGCATCGCGTGTGCGCCGCCCTGACTTCCTCCTCCGTCGCCGCGGCGGACGACAGTTCGTCGGTGAGTTTCTCCTGGCGTTCGCGGAAATGGCGGAGCGCGCCGGTCACCGCGGTCTCGCGTTCCCGTGCTCGCGCGAGGTCGTCGCTCGCGTCGCGCAGCATCCCGCGCAGCTCCGCGTTGCGCGCTCGGAGGGTCTCCACCGACGCGTCCTCCGCGTCGTCCTCCACGTCGAGGCTCGGGACGCCGCTCGCATTGGGCGGGGGCGACTCATCGATGGGTTCAACGTAGTAGTTTCTTCCGCCGGGGGACAGCATCGGGCCGCCCTGGAGCCGCCCGGGGGTGGACGCGCGCATGGGGTCGTCCCTGTGCACCGCGCCGTCTGACGCCATCGCGCGCGTGGCGACGCCGCGGACCCTCACGGCGGGATCCGACCGCCGGAGCGGATCCGTCGTATCGCCCGGTGCCATCGCTTCTGTCTGCTCCGATGTTTTTTCAAAAATGAAATGCCCGGTGCCGATTTGGCGTGTAGCGCGCGTCAGCAATTGAATTTGAGTCGCGTCGCCGCCGCCTTCTCCCGCCGCTTGGGATTAATAGTCAGATCGTACGGCACTCAACCGCAAGTATGAGCGCCCCCAACAGCCCCCGCGACAACGACGCGCCCGCCGGCGACGCGCCCGCCACCCACGACCGCAGCCGCAGCCGCTCCCCCGAGGATCGCAACGACCGCAGCCGCAGCCGCTCCCCGCGCAGGTCCCGCTCGCGATCTCGCTCGCCCGCGAGGAACCCCGGCTACGGCGGATCCCCGCCCCGAGGCGACCGCAAGACGGGCGTCGCGGGCCGCTGGAACCCGCGCGGCTTCGGTTTCATCACCCCCGACCAGGGCGGCGAGGACCTCTTCTGCCACTTCTCCTCCATCTCCGACGGCAACATGGTGCGTCCCCGTCCGATCGCCAATTCACACGTCGCACTCACAAGATCGCGCCCGAACCGCAATTTTCCGCCCTAAATATCCAAACTGACCAACTCTCGCCCGCCCCGTCTCTTACCAAAACCAACAGCTCATGGAGGGCGCGCGCGTCGAGTTCGACGAGTCCTTCGACGAGCGCAAGGGCAAGCCCCGCGCCGAGCGCGTGACCGGCGGCACCCAGGGCGAAGACCGCGGTCCCCCCGCTCCCCGCGACAACACCTGCCGCGACTTCGCCCGCGGCAACTGCAACCGCGATAACTGCAGGTTCTCCCACGACGGCGGCGGCGGCGGCGGCGGCGGCTTCGGCGGCGGCGGCGGCTTCGGCGGCGGCAGGGGCGGCGGAGGCCGATCCGACATTTGCTACGATTTCCA
>Ga0115008_10004627_pt1 | contig 11412 bp, 11 predicted proteins | sample FraStrMetagenome_FD_87164 | JGI IMG/M metagenome (GOLD analysis project Ga0115008, IMG submission 87164) | Marine eukaryotic phytoplankton communities from Arctic Ocean - Fram Strait ARC3M Metagenome | ecosystem: Environmental > Aquatic > Marine > Oceanic | place: Fram Strait | collected...
CAAAACAAACTATTCTAGCCGAAAATGAACAATTTGAATTCTTTCTTTGAAGATTTGCCAAATTTATCTCTTCACGACATCAGTAACCGTGTCTCCGAGGAGTTTGCCCGTTTCACCTCTAAGCAACAACCAGCCCCGCGGATCCTGATTCTCCCGCGCGTATCCCGTCCCCAACAGCCCCGGTAGCCACCGATGACGACTTCAACGTTGACAATACGCTCAACGATTTTATCACACGCACACTAGCCAGTGATCAAAATTCCCACCATGTTGCTTCATTTGCTGCTCCTGAGACCAAATCCGAAAGCTCTTCCAACCACGATGAAACCCCGCTCTCCAATGAAACCGTCATACTCCCGAAGTACATTCGAGAGTCTCATATATTTTCTCATTGTACTTCAGGTAAGGCATTCATACATCATATTACATTATAGATCTTCAAGATCGATAATCTACTACTTAGTATATATTTTCTCATTGTACTTCAGATCATTACTTCACGGCCAACTAAAGATGGAACAAAAAAATATCACTAATGATATACTGCTAAGTTCTACTCTTATTGCTGTACTTAAAACCTTGTACATTATTCTTATTTAAAATCTAACAATTGTATATGTTGTTTCACATAAATAACGTGTTATATACATTCACATAGAGGTCCGGACCACACGCGCACTTTAAGCTGTGCTAAATAAATAACATACACCTCAAAAACTATACAAAAACCTAAACCTCTGACCCTTTATCGACCTGAAATACATACAAAGCAAATTGTAATTATATGAATTAGATGAATAAATGTCATATCAAAAACGTGTTGTCTAACTTACCTGCTGCATCCAAATGCGGGTCTTATAAACGCTAAATAAATCTCTAACAAGCTCTCTGAAGTCGACACGCCCTTCAGCCTATAATAACTATTATGAGCAAATGTCTTCGAAGTCAGCAAGATAAATTGATAGAATAATTTACCTCGAAATAAAACGTCAACTTGTGCCGATCAAACTGGTATTCGGCATCAATAATACTCATGTTGAGCTTACGTTGCTTCACTTTTGACCGGCAAATCTTCAACAAAACTGATTCTTCTTGAAACTTTTCTTCTATGAATCTGCAGACAGACAACTAAAGTTTAAATACATTAAGGAAACATTTTCCAAACGAATAAGAAACTAACCTAACTTCATTTGGTGTGGCACACCGCAGTACATATTTCAATTCGTTTTCTTTGCTCTTGAATCTGCGTACAAAATGGTAACGTAAAACATGAGTACACGCAAATCCTGGTAAATAATATATCCCAATACTCGGACTCACCTATCCAAAGGTGTTCTCGCTATAACAAGACCTAAATCTTCACCTCTATCAGCCTGTACAATTACATAAGTCCCTACTTTTACGATCCCCGAATTTGGAATTGTCGACGATAAAAGATATGACTAATTTTAAGGTAAGCAATGAAAGCTAATTGGTAAATATGGCAACAACACTTACTTTTGTAAGCCTTTTAAACTTGACTTGAAAGACTAATTGTTGCTGCCCATTAGCCATGAGAATACTAGATATACCAGGTGAAACTTGAGAAGCCACTTGCGGTGCTGATGGAGGTGGTACTGCTAATCCATGCTTACTTGCACTTAAGGATTAACAAAATTAGAAATATCGAACAAATTTATAAACATGAATATAATTTTACTTACCGAATTAGTTCCGCTTCCGATGCAATCACACCAGGGTTGCTCTGAATATACATACGATTTGGGTTGCCAACATGATAGGGAGACTGAGATATCTGACCCTGTGCTCCATGTTGTTGGAAAGGTTCCGGGGGCTACACAGCATTTTATGTAATTAGAAAGTTTCTGGTAGAGTGTTGAAAAAGTTTCACAGAGGTAATGGAACTAACCTGTTGATAGTGAATGTAGCCTGGCATGTTCATAGGATACATCACATTCATCGTGGCATACATTTGCGCTTGAGTCACAGCATCATAGGGATTGCCATATGGTAGATGAGATTTTCCCACTGTGGACACGTTTTGACCTCGCATTTGCCGACCAACCTGTTGATGCGAATTATCACTGGTAGAATATCGACCGACCTGTTGTTGCGAATTATCATTGGTAGAATATCTGGCTGAATTATTCTCATTCATAATCTGTGCGCTCGATGAATGTTGTAAAACAGAAGTTTGATCAACCTTCGGATATTTGTTGTTGAGATCTGGCATACTACGGCTGTTGATATTTGCGCTTGGCGCAAGTTGAGTCATGAGGCTTGATTTATTGGCATTCGCGGCGGTCGAATTATTGAGTGATAACGTGTCACTCCCTGATCGCCTACCACAAAGAAAACATTTGTCAGCAGATCCAACTTATAGGAAAATTATTTTGAGACTTACCTGTGCAAAGCATTCGCATGTTGTTGAAGCAGGGTATCCGCAGAGTAACTTCTAATACGATCAAGACGTCCAGCACCTGGCACTAAATCTGTCGATAAGGACGAAGATAGATTTTGAGAGGATCCTGTCCGCGCTGATGAGTTGGCTAAACTGCTTGACCTGGTCCTTTAATCGCACTAGGTTAATAAACATTCAAAGCATCAGATAGCAAATTACCAGATCTTACCTTGGTTTAGGAGGTAATCCATTCGTTGTTGACCCAAAACTTGTCGTCCTTAAGCTAAAAGAAGTCGGCTCTAGACCATTGATGTTGGAATTGAGCGTGTCGCTGAGCGTTGGCGACGGAGAGCAAGTACTACTATTTGAACTAATGATCGGTCAACATATACAAGAAGGAGTTGTTCAAGTCAAAAGTCGGAGAGAAACATACCTCATTGTCCGAGTGCCGATCGGACTTTGTGGAACAAGGTTACTTCGATCAGCAGGAGCATTCTCCATGACCAAGTTCGTCGGTAGAGAGTTTTGTCTAGAATGAAGACTTGGCTGATCCCTTAGATTTGAAAAGCTATTTGACATTGCTACCTTCGAATCATAACTACCACTGCTCATTTTCTTACGCATTAAAGATTTATCGAAAGCTCCAGTCAAGTTTGGAAATGGAATTCCAGGTGGGGCGTTTTTGGAAGAATCCATAGGGATTGAATGCATTGAAGAATTGTTCAATCCCACATTATTCGAAACATGCTGTGCATTGTAAGAAAAAGAAGCCTTTTGACTTAGAGACTTTGTACACCAATAATCTCCATCTTACCCTCCGTAAACTTACCAGACCATCAACATTGGAAATATTTAGCTTGTTAAAGTGCTCGTTCAAGTCACTATCCCAAAACATAAAGTGGTGGTAAAACAATAAATATAAGAGTGAGTCCAACAGCAGAACAGAATATTTCGATTAACGGTTTAGCCTTTTATTGATGCCAATCTTGAACTAAGTCCGTCTGTTCGTACCTCCATCCTGCCTGGTTGTTGTGGTTGCTCATTGCTCTGATCAACTCCCAATACGATCCGTATTTTCGATATCCAATAAGTTACTTGAATATCAAGTAATATCCAAGGGAGGAGGAGGAGGATCAATCGGGTAGCGGGTGAACCTGCCCAAGTCTTCGGAGGTTTTGCGTCCACGGAAGTTTGGCGAAATGACGATTATCAGTACGGGACAAAAAGATGATAATTAAGCGTTTTCATGTGTGTGTGTGCGCGTAGTGCGTGCTAAATTGAACTTTGAGAGAAATGACGAGATTCTCCACATATGTGGATTCGTCGGAACTAGAGGGCAGTCAGCAAATCACGTACATGTACATGTACTTCGAAGTACTTCGGAAGTGCTCAAATTTAAATTAAGTTAATATTCAATTATTGTAGACATTTTTGTTTCCATATTTAACGTTGAATCTGCGTAGACTCTACGCAAAAAAGTAATTTTTTCTAACACAATTCGAAAAGAATAAAAGTGAATGTATGTATTGTAAATACCGGTATCAATGATCATCGCAAATGTCATTCGAATTTCTGTCATATCACAACAGATTCAATGTACCGGTAGTCTAATTCGTAATTCATATAGTGGAAATGTTCGTGTGTGTGTACTCCACACGTTAACACACCCATATGGAGCATTACCGGTATATGTATTCGGTTTCAAAAATTATTTATCTCCAAATAACCAGATACAAAAAAAGTATACCGGTAATGGGTGTTAGAGGCAGCAGTTGTGAATAGGGAATGGAGATTGAACAAAAAAATGTATAATGGGTTTTAAGTATTAACGGCAGCAGTGGTGAATAGGGAATGGAGAGTGAAAAGAATCAGTTCCTGCCCCCATCCCCACCTTCGTCCCCTTCCTTCCCCGAGTTACTTGTCGTATTTCGCATATTTTCACTTCACACAATGTGATATAATAAAACGTTGATGACAATTTATGAATGCAATGTTGGCTAATAAGGACACACTTTTTGTTTGGTTTAAACAAAGCTTCCTACTTCCTTCCTTGAACTTTTAACATGCTAGATCGAGATAATTCACATTCACTAAGCTAGAATGAGTTACTAAAGGCAGTTGATAAAATAGATCAAAGGCCCAGAGCCCAGAAAGCGTCTGCCCAATGAAGCTTCCAAAGCCGATGCGTGCTGCTTAACTTAATATTCAATGGTGGGTAATAAGGACACATTATATGTCGGTTTTATCAAAGCTTCCTACGTCCCTTCCCTTGAACTTTAAACATGCTAAAAAGAGATAACCTAAGTTAGAATGAGATACAAAATGAATGCAGTTGATAAAATAGATCAACGGCCCAGAAAACGTCCGCCTAATGAAGCTTCCATACGCCGATGCGTGCTGCTTAAATTAATATTAGTCCTTGCTGCGAGGATGCAGACAAATCCGACTTATTAATACAAGTTCAATGTACATTAGACTTGTAATTTCAAAGGATCTCACACCTAGGCAGTTACATGTTGTTGCGAAAGCTGTGACTGCTTAGTGTCGCTCAATTCTTACGCGTCAGAAATTTAATGGTGTTATGACCAGGGAAAAAGCGCACTTGTTGAGTAAGAAAATGCATCTACACGGTACCGAAGAAGTGTTCCCTCAACTGCTGCAATGTATATAGTCTCCTGACGTATCAACGGCATTCTTTACTTAGCAAGTCGAAGGCTTTCACAGCCGAAACACAATAGTCAAAACCTTGAGGCATCTCATTTCTCCTTCTCCTCGTAGTAGTGAAACGGGATGTACTTCTTACACTAAAACGTATGGTAGAAGTTAAATTTGTTAGAAGTTCAGTAAGTCTTAGGGTGAAGGTAAATATGTTTACACTCTCAATGAACATGAAGCAAACTGAGTTGCGATTCGTCTGCACTGCTTGCATAGATAGTAAAAATGTTGCTATTTAGCAAAACACAATCTTGTGAAACAATTTTAATGACGAGTATCCTTGACACGGACGAATTTTATCCAAATCTTAAAAGGAGTTAACCTCCACAATATACGTTAACTTCGAATTATCCTCAGGAAGGTTAACAACAAGTGTACCTTTGAGCATTCCACTCTGTCCTCGAGGATCACACTTTATGTAAAGCTCAGTTACTTCTCCTCCTCTACGATCCATACGTCCAGTTGCAGGCGAGACTGAAAGGGATGGATTGCTATCAGCTGTAAATGCTGCATAGTAATCCTCGAATGTCATGCACATCGGTTTAATCACAAGCAATTCCGAGCTCCCGCTCCCACTAGCTGCAACCTGAAAGGAAATATTGCCATCAGGAACACTGCTCGGAATGAACTCCATACCAGCAGGAATGTCACTTGCAGTCTCGATACCACCCATCATTATAGCATCAGCACCTAAATTTTCCATTCCTGGCAATTCCGGGCCATCCTTTCTGTTACCCCCTGCTTGACTACCCATCATGCCTTCGGTATAGTCAACTCCAGCTTCATAGTCATCTGGGAAGTAGTCACCAACATCAGTAGCCCTCATCTTTCCCTCATCTTTGAAAAAGAAATATATAAATCAGTCTTCCAAAAAAGTACCTGGTAAACAGCCAAGTTCTCTTCCAAGATAAACATAACGAAGAATAAATAATGCTCACCCGGTGACCATGTATTCCCACCCAAGTCAACGTTGCTATCTCTACCAATAGCAAGCTGTGTGGCCTTGCCAACGAAAGCACCTTTCTGTGGCACCACAAACGCAGCAGCAGAAGTAAGTAGGGAGAAAGCAACGCAAAGCTTCATGATGAACGGTTGAATTAGGATATATTAGGAATATGATATCTTTTGAATGATATCCAACACTATGTTGATATTGATTGTCGTCTCTCTCTCTCTAGAGTAGAATTACCGGGTATATGGGAAGACGATCCGTTCCTTCCTTCCTTCCTTTCGTTCGAGGGAAGAGGAAAGCTCGAGCTGGAGGGAGCTGGAACAGGTAAACCCTTCACTCTCTTACTCTCTCTTCATGCATCAAGAGATCAAGAGAGAGAGAAGGCTGACGTCAAGCATGTTGAGAATCTTTAAACAATAATTTCGATGTACAATGTACATGTACACAAGCTCGATAGCTAAATTAGCTAACTTTGAAAAGAACTCGAAATGTCTGTTTTTAATTTCCCTCATTCGAACTCGAACTCGAATTCGAACGTATGACACTTGTGCCGCTTGCCGCTTCTCGTGTTTGCGTGTTTTCAGCTGAATGATTGTCCCATAAATTTTTTTGAAAAGGAGAACACGACTGCAACGACCACCACCAAAACTCAACAGAAGAGAAGTAAAAAGGGCAAGGGCCGAGCAGAGCAGAGCACAGGGTAGATGCTATCAACAAACACATGGTGTCAGCGAGGGAGTCGGCACTCAGTGTGCAAAGTTGGGAGGATCTACGAGTGGCATGTTACTGTGAAGAAAATGTGTGGAGGCTTGTGATGAGGATGAGTTCCGTGGAAGGTGGTATTCACAAGAATAGCAAGAGTACGGAATCATCTCAAACAATTTCATCCAAGCTCAGTTGTAAAGTTGTGAATGCTGGGGTTTCGGCGAAAATAAGGGGTGGTTGGTCAAAATCCAGGGGTGACGTGAAGCAATGTCAGTGCGATTACCATGATGATTCTTTGGGGTATGTTGTATTTATAACGAATGATGTGGAATGCTGTCCGATGTTGCACCAACGTATAGGTCAGTCTGAAAATAGATTTCTGGTTTCGTGGGATTATCATGTTATATATCTGAATAACTCCAAAGTTTACGATTTGGATTCGAAATTGGATTTTCCATGCGATGCAACGTCTTACTTTAATCAAACATTTGATTACGAGATTTCCGGTAGTTTTTCGCCGAAATTCAAAGTTATTCGAGCTAAGGACTACCTGCTGCATTTTATGAGTGATCGTAGCCATATGATTGATAGCAGTGGGAATCATTACACTTCACCCCCTCCATACTATGACACCATCTCAAGCCCAATGTGTAGTTGTGGGAGAACATGGGACTTGGTTTCGTGCCGGAACATGAAAAGTGGATTCGTTGGACTAATGGATTTCTTTTCGACGAAAAAGTGACTTACGATTTCAATCAACAATTGTTGTTTATTCGTGTTAAACTTTGAAAAGTGAGCCGGAAGAGTGTAAAACGTACCAAATTCATTGAGTGTCGCAAAATAGAGCACTTGCAACATGCTTATCAAAATCTACTAGACTTGCAGATTACTTCCCGAAAGACCGATCTTCTTATTCAACAATATTACACGTCTCCTTCAGTTCTGTGGTCGACGCTGTTGAGCAGGGAATAAGATGTTTGGAAACTTTTTGGAAACAATCACAAACTCATCAAAAGTGATGATTCCATCTCCTTTCCGATCGGCCTGTGACATTATTGTAACTGCCTTTCGTGCGACTTCTGCTTCTAATGTCGCTAAATGATTGGCCTTCAAGATTTGTATCAATTCCCCTTTGGTAATGACTCCGTTTCCTTCCTCATCGTAAACCATAAATGAAAATTTAAGCTTATCGTCCTTGCCCGCACCAGTAAAATTCGCGAGACCGACCAAAAGTTCTCTTGCATCTATCATGCCAGTGTCATCATAGTCATATAACTGAAACAGTTTTTCACATTGTTGCGACGGTTCTACCTGAAGAATTACACAAAATTCAGTATAGTTGATAACCCCAGACTTGTTCTTGTCCGAAGCCATGAATCGACGATAAGCTCTCTTGATGGACTCAGGTTTCAAATTGTTGTCCCGTGAAAATTCATCAAGGGCCTTTCTTTTTGCATTTCTGGCTTCAATAATTTCTGATCCAGTTGGGGGTGGAGGAACAGCTGCAATACTGGGAATCGACTTATTCCCGAAGATGGGTGCACTTTTATTTTCTAGAACACTAAGGCTTGCAGGTGGTTTATGTCCTCTCACCATTGTATAAAACTCGTCAAAACCCACTTGTCCGTCTCCGTCTTTATCGATCATACGAATCATTTCATCGATCTAGCTTATGTTGCAAGTTAAGACACCTTCTATGGCATGAGACGTATGTCTACGGGAACTCACCTCTTCATCAGTAACTCTCTCCCCAATATTGACTAAAACATGCCTAATCTCTGCCGCACCCACAAAATTGTTTTTGTCGAGGTCAAATGCTCGAAAAGCCTCTATAATCTGCTCGTCAGTATAATTATTTGCAGTTCCCTCTTTTGGGTTACTTCTCCCTTCAGTCAATTCGCTATTTGCATTTTGATCTACTCTCTTAAATTGAGCAAGCAATTTTATTTGACCAACTTCCTTTCCATCGTTCTCTTTCAGAGGAACATTACCCTCAAATGATCCTGTTGCAATCCAATCAAGTATACTTATTGTAGCTCTACCCATAGACTTGTCCTTCCCAATCATTTCTTTATCGAAAATTTCAATAATTAGGTCTTTTTCCCCTGATATTTCAAAGGAGAACTCCTCGTTCCAAACCTACGGACACGAAAGATTTATAAAAATAAAATTTTTGGATCTGTTTTATGCATTATTAAGCGAATGGTTTCTCACCGCCTGAGAACCTGCTTTCATTTTGATTTTCGTTCGTTTTTCATTGTCGCCTAAGATTAGTTTTACGTAAGGATCTGCCTTTGTAAATATTGATGATTCGTTACCAGCAGCCAGGTCAACTGCCTCGACACACTTAATTGTTAATATCCCAAGTGATTGTGTGGCACCACTTGGAACATTTGGTACGTAGGTTTGCAAATGGGATGGAGGGGCGTTGAGTATATTTATGGGCATGCTATGCGCGCTTTCTTGTGATCTGGAAGTAGGTGTGTACGCAGCAGAAGTGCCTGAATAAGAAGCTCTGCGATTCATAAAAGGCTTGCCGTCATTTGCAACCAACGAGTTTGCTCGTGGTCCAAGATCCCGCGGCATTTGATGGTGACCGACTCCATATGCACTTTGACATTGTCCATTTGCAGGTATTGGACCTGTAGCAGCCCCAGAGGGAAGTCCTCTTGGTGGTGGTCCTCTTGGTGGAGGGCCGCGAGGAAAATGTTGACGTGAAAGCCTTCTTTGAGGTGGGCCACGGGGTATACCACGCGGTGGCATTCCTCTTGGTGGTGGCATTCTTCTTGGCGGAGTTCCTCTTGGTGGACCTTTATGTTTTCGAACAAATTTAATACTTGATTGAACACTTTTTATCGACGATTGGATTATTCTATTTAAGCTCACCTCGAGGAAGTCCTCTGGGCATCGGATCGACTGGATTCATATTTATTGTACCAGAACGAGAAATCATTAGCGGAGTACCTCCTGGAGATTGTCCATATGGCGTAGGACCTCTTGGAGGGGGTCCTACAAATTTGAGATACTTTGCAGTAAGTTATGAAGTGTGAGGTGGTGTCCAAAATGAATATTTTCTTACCACGAGGTATTAACATACCACCGCGAGGAGGGTTTCTATTCATTGGCTGCATTCCTGTGGTGGAAAAACTCATCGTTGGCGACAAATATGACTGAGTTTTGAAATATCAACCACACCGCTACTAACCTGTAGACATAGGTTCTTATTCCTTTGCTAAATGCTAAAGTTACTATTTGATATTTCAAGTTATGAATATAAATATCGCTTTACATACACAAACTAATATTTGTTGCAACTTTTCGAAATAAAGTCTCAAATGATGTCAAGACTAGAATTCAAATGAGTAAGTTGTGACAAATAGATGGAATCTCTTTAAAGCGGATATCTTGAACATACCTATATGATGAATATTCTTGAGAACAAAGTCAAAACTCTTTCATTTCCCATCTTTGAAAATACTCGAATGCATGTTTACTAAACGAATATCAATAATTGGCTGCGTAAACGGTTGTTTTGTTTTACGTTGGAGTGAAACTTCTCCAATTTCTGAACGCGATACTCTCTTCATCTTAGTCTTGTAAAACCTATCTACGTGTAGGTCAATTTTGCTCTTTCAAGAATAAACTTTTTCTTATGGGAACTGTATGCGTAAGCTCTTTTTAAATATCACATGATGCACTGAGTGATCAAGCCAGACAGTTGTGAAAAATGGATGGATTTTCTGAAGCGAAGTCAATAAATCTGGAGGAATAAGCTTCATACTCAATATTTTACGAGAATATTCAAATGCACGTTTGCTCAACAGTTGTCCGTTCTCATTCTTTTACGTCGGGTTGAGATTATCTGAACGTAACATTCCATCTCAATCTCATTATTTTGAATCTTATCCCAATCGTTTTGCTCTCAATAAGGAGAACCGTTCTTCAATGCAAATCAAGAAAGAAAAGTTAAATGCCGTCTTTAGTGGGTCATTGATATGTCGAGAAAGGCGATGTTCACGTCTGCGATTTCTAATACACGTACTACGCTTTTACCCTTTTCTATCACACACACGCGTTCTTTTGGTCATTTCACACAAGCAAAACATTACCCACACAAGCAAAACATTACCTGTGAACATCAACACACCATATCATACCATCAAAATAATTAACACTCACAATTACCACAGCGCAAATTCTGAAGAAATTGTCTCTCAGAGATCAGAGGGTTCATAAATAATTTTTCACTGCTTGCCTAGGGTGACGGGCAGATGTGGTAGATGTCTGCCACAGTGGCACTGCCACCGCCACCTGCCACTGGCGTGCCAGCCTGCCACTTGAGGGTCGGTTCTGCCATGGTGGCAGATCTATAATTCAGCATATTTCACTCAATAATAGTGTAAATGATACATATGATTGTTATAATAACTATGTAATGCCCAACGCATACATCAATATTTATTTATAGAGTTGAAAGTTGAAATGGCACCACATATTATGTTCAGGCTCCGTGAAAGAAATCTTTTGAGATCTTCATTCTTTAAACACGATGGATACGAATATTAATGAAAGCTACAAAGAAGCCTCGCACGAAGGTGTTAGATTAAAGTTTGTCAAGCTCAAAGAATAAACTAATGGA
>Ga0115008_10004628_pt1 | contig 11408 bp, 13 predicted proteins | sample FraStrMetagenome_FD_87164 | JGI IMG/M metagenome (GOLD analysis project Ga0115008, IMG submission 87164) | Marine eukaryotic phytoplankton communities from Arctic Ocean - Fram Strait ARC3M Metagenome | ecosystem: Environmental > Aquatic > Marine > Oceanic | place: Fram Strait | collected...
GTACCTCGCCAAGCACGGCGAGGCGACCAAGCGGCCGCCGCGCGAGCAGAGCGGCAAGGAGAGCGGCAAGGAGAGCGGCAAGGAGAGCGGCAAGGAGCGCGCAAAGGCGGCCAAGGCGGCCAAAGAGGCGCCGGACCCAAAGCCGCCGCAGGACCCAAAGCCGAAGCGGCTCAAGAAGCTCGCCGATTCGCCGTCCGCCGCGCCCTCCGCCGCGCCCTCCGCCGCCGCGCCCTCCGCCGCCGCGCCCTCCGCCGCCGCGCCCTCCGCCGCGCCTTCCGCGTCTGGCGGCACGCCCGACACGGCGGCGAGCGAGGTGCAGTCGCTGGTGGAGCAGCTGCGGGCGGCGAGCGAGGCTGCAGACGAGACGGCGGTCGCCGCTGCGCTCGACGGCCTCTCGGGCGCGCCGATGAGCATAGGGCTTCTCTCGTCGACGGGGGCGGGCAAGGCGGTCAGCGCGATCAAGAAGGCGCGATCGGAAGAACGGCGTCAGCGCGAGCGGCGCTTCTGCTCCACGTCTGGCACTGTGAATAGGCGCACCCGGCGCTCGAGGCGCAGGCGCGGGGTTTGGTCTCCAAGTGGAAGGGGCTGGTGGCGAGCAGCGGCGGCGCGTGAGGAGGAGACGGAGCTTGCGCAGCCTTCTACCGAGCAAAGCCGGGGCGCGTGGGTGTCGCGGCGCAGGTAGGAAAGCGGATAGCGCGCGCGAGGCAAAGACCCTCGCCGCTCGTCCCGCCGGCCAGACGTGGGCCGTATTACGTAGACTACAAAAAACAGAGCGGAGGGGCTGCATATGGGGGCGGGCCCGCGGGCCGTGGCACGTACACACACCTCACACGGCGGGTCACGGGAGGAGCGCGCAGCGCGACGCGCCAGCGGTCTCGTCCACCGGTCTTTTCTCTCTCTATATACGCTCTGTCCGGCCTATATAGTGTCCGGCCTCCCCGCGATTTCCGTTTCCCCCGCTACGTCGAAGCTGCGGCGCTGCAAACCACGCGCGCTCCGCGAACAGCAAACACATCTCACAACATGCACGTCTCTCAGATTCTCTCCAACATGGACGACATGGACTCCGCACTGTCATGACCACAACACACACGCACTATTCACACCCGGGCAACAAAGCTAGCCACAACGCTGCACCATCCTCCGCGCTTTCTGCCCGCGCTCCTATGTGCGCGGCGACACGCTGGCTCCTTCTACCCCCGCCCCTAGTTAGCCGCGCAACTGCGCCATGCGGCTCGAGTTCGGCACGCCGTCCCTCGCCATCTCGAGGATGACCCGCACGTCGTCCGGGGAGGTGATCGGCCGCGGGTTCGTAAGCGTCCACGGGTCCTTCATCGAGAGCTCGCACACCTGCTCGAAGCGACCCTCCGGAAAGTCGACGTCCGAGAGCGTGCGCGGCATGCCGAGGCCGCGAATCAGCGCGTCCATCGCCTCAGCCGCCGTCTCGCCCGGCCCCGCGCCGAGGGCATCGGCCACCGCCCTGCACTGGCCGGGGATCGCCTCTGCGTTGTACTGCAGCACGTACGGCAGGTTGATGCAGCTCGTGTAGCCGTGAGGCACGTCCGCCGTCCCGCCGAGCACGTGGCCGATGGCGTGCGACGCGCCGTAGTGCACTCCCATCATCACCGTCGAGACCGCCTGCCAGCAGCCGATCTGGCACTCGAGCCGCGCCTGGAGGTCGTGCGGGTTGGCCTTGGTCTTGGGGAGGGCGGCGGCGAGGAGCCGCAGCGCCGCCGCGGCGACAGAGGAGCTGTATGGGTTGGCGTTGATGCTGCAGAGCGCCTCGGTGGCGTGGTCCACCGAGCGGATGCCCGTCGAAAGCCACAGCCACTCGGGCGTGTGCAGGCTGAGCTCCGGGTCAAAGATGACCGAGCAGGGCTGGATCTGCGTATGGGCAAAGAGCTCCTTGTGCTCCGTCGCCTTGTTGGTCACGCCCACAATCCGCGTGAACTCGCCGGCGCTGAGCGTGGTTGGCACGGCGACCTGCCGCACGCCGCCGCCCATCGCATACTCGTCGGGCCCAAACACGTCCTGGCCCACGTAGCGGTCGAGCCCGGCCACGGTGCGCACGTCTCGGGCGAGGCAGAGGTTGACCGCCTTGGTACCGTCGGTGACCGAGCCTCCTCCGATGGAGACGAGCAGGTCGGCGCCTGCCTCCCTGGCCGCGGCGGCGGCGGAGAGGACGTCCTCTCGCGGGGTGTGACCTGTCAGGAGACGGATCACGGCTCTATAGGGTTACCAGAGACCCTCACCATCGCTACATCACTACACTCACCGCGCATGCCGCTCCAGGTGCCTGCGTGGTTGGCGCCGAGCGCAGCCTCGCACTTGGCAATCTCGTCGGTGCCGCTTCGCAGCGTCTGTTGGCGAGGAGTGCCGGGAGTAGGGGTGAGCGGTTGCCAGTCGCTGGCGACTGTCAGGTGCGGCTGGAGTAGGGGTGAGCGGTTGCCAGTCGCTGGCGACTGTCAGGTGCGGCTTCGCAGCGTCTATTGGCGAGGAGGGCCGGGAGTAGTGGTGAGCAGCTGGGCCAGACGTGAGTGGCCGTGGCCGCCTGCGAAGCGATGATGAACGCTCGGGAAGCACCGAGTGCGGCCACCTCCTCGGCGAGCGCTGAGGCCGCAGCACCCCAGTGCACACGCTGGAGCGCGGCCGCCTGCCACCCTCCAGAGATGTAGCAGCGGCGGGACAGGAAGCGGCCGGCAAGGGCGCTCGACAACTGGGCGCCGGTCCTCATCCTCCTCATGAAGTTGTTACGTTGGGAAATTTAAGAAACACAGCGGCGCAGTGTTGCACTAAGGTCGATTCCACGTAGTACGGTCCCCTCGATCGTCTCGCCCTCCCTCACTGGCGTGCTCATTGGGGGGGGTCATAACAAACACGGTACAGGATCGAGGTGCACGTTCCGGAAGCAGTGTCGTCCCCCCTCTCCATCATCTGACAGGGAGACGTCGGCGGTGATGGTGGTGTGACCGATCGAGCTACAAGAGGAGCTTGTTCAGCACGATCCGGGTGGGTCGAGCAGTTCCTCGCTTCCTCAACGGGTGAGCTTCAGACCTCAAGGCCCTCAACGCGTTCACGCTTCGGCTCACGTGTGGAAGATTCGAACCACCGCCAGACGCGCATAACCTGTTTCAGTACGCCAGGGATGGTAAGCGTCGTTGCGCGTGCGTACCGTTTCAATAGCAAAGAAATCTAACACCTTTGTGTTGCGTGCGAGGGAAATAAGAACGGAAAAATAATTTAGGCGAGGCGACTTTGTGTTTCGCGGCGCGATCCATGATCTCCACAAGCACAACTCTCGCGAGAGCCGCGCCGACCGGGCGACACCGTCCCCTCACTCTCACACACGCTCGTTGTGCCGGGGCACCACATCGCAATCCAAGTGCGAGGAGGGCTCGTATCTCCCGGCCGACGTTCAGAAAAACTCACACCCAACCTACGCGCCCCACAAGGGATGAAGGGATCTCGAACGCCCTACATCAGGTGCTTCGCCTCTCTCTTGAGGCTGCCGCTCCCTCGCTCCCTCCCAGCCTCCGCCCGCCTCGTCGACTGCGCCTGCTCCACACCGCGGGCTTCGCCCGCTCTCCTCTCCGCGGGCGGCCGAGGATCATAGCACGTCTGCGTCATCTTCGAGGCAGTGGGAGGCCGGCCAAGCCTCATGCCGCGGCCGCGGGCCAGCCCATTCGCTCCGGCGCCCTCTCCGCCGCCGCCGCCGCCCTCCCAAAACGCCCACGCCGCGTTGTTGGAGTTCACGGCGGCCGCTTCGTACGACTCGGTCACAGCGTCGATCACCACCTACTCACAGACCACCAGGTGACGGCACGCCCTCTCTGCGCCTCTCCCGCGTCGTCAAGCGTCGCCTCGGCGCCCTTGCTAAAGGCGGAGAGGGCCATGGAACCGAGAAGAAAGTAGTTTCCCAGAAAGGTGAGGAGGAGGACCTGAAGAAAGTAGACGATGGACGCCTCCCACGTGATCGGGAGCCGCTCGGCAAAACCGAGGCCGGTGCCGATGAGCAGCGAGTCGAAGACGGCCTGAAAGTAGCCGATCAGGATCACCTGGTAGATGGGCCCCGGCTCCTCGCAGCCGTGGAGGTCGATCACGTTCTCTTGGGCGAGGGACGGCGTGGCGGCGTGATACGGGTTTATTGTCCAGCAGAGCAGATGGAGGTTCGCCTATTCACTTTTGAGCCGGGAGTGCGCCGAGGCGTCCCCATCGTCGGCATGGGTGGTGTGGGTGGAGCGCCCAAAAAAGGATGAGGATGAGATAGACGGCGAGGGCCGAGACCATAGACGTCGTCCACTCGCCAGTCACGAGAGATGTGAGGCCCCTGCAGGGCACGCGTCGTGGGTGAGCCTCGCCCAAGCAGCCATCGAACGAGGCTGTGTCGTAGGGCCTCTCTCCTGCATCTACTCGGCCGCTACGAATAGGCAAAGAGCACAGCGACGCGGTAGAAAGCAACGACTCCGGAGAGGCTGGCGGCGACCGCGGCCGCCATTATGTCGATGGGGTTGGGAAGGTCCGGCTCCAGGCACTGGTCCGGCGCAGGCGACGGCTCCGGCGAGGGTTCGAGTATGGGGACCGGCGAGACCTCCTCCAACAAAACCCGCGGCTCTCGCTCCTGAACGGCGCCTTCTTCCTGAATGAAGCCCTCCGATGGAACAGCTGGCCGGGGCTCCGGGAAGTAGGCTGGGGCATCCTCGGATGGGATGACAGCCGGGTACTGTACCCTTGGACCCGCCCGCCACTGCTCGCTACTCTGAGTAGCGAATACGCTGAAGGTTGCAGTCGCCGGCCAGGGCTCTGGAAACAAGGCCGGGGCCTCCTCGGATGGGATGACAGCTGGGTACTGCGCCTTGGGCTCGCCCGAGGCGAACGGCTGCTCCTCCAGCTGCCGTCCCAGATACGGAGCCGACCAAGAGTCGGGCGGCAACTGCTCCTGTGGGGGTCGGGGGTGCGTTCGCTGGTGGATGGCGTGTGGATCGTGGCGGATGCGCGCGGTGGCCGCTACCTGGAGCTGCTCGAGCCCGAGATTTTCGTTGACACGGACCGCCTGCCAGTATGGGTCTCCCGGCACGTGGCGGTGAAAGTTGACCACCTGCGTCGACCACGAGGAGCGCGACGGGATCAGGACTAGAAAGCAAGTAGCGCCCCGACCGCTAGAGAAGAATGGCGGACGTCTGCAGCGGTGAAGGCGGCAAACCAACAAACATTGGCGAGGCCGAGGGCGACAAGCCTATAGGAGTGCTCATCACGGCTGTTCCAGAGGCTCCCGCCAAGTGCGAGGGACTCCAGAAATCGAAGACCAGAGGATGTCAATCCAAACGCAGTCTACGCAGCACATGCAGGCGCAAGCGCTGCACCGCGCAAGCAGCCACGTCGGCCCGAGATCCTCGATCGGGTTCTCGAGTACTACTGGCTCGCCCTCGCCGCCGCCACCTTCGTCGCCGCCATTGCCGCCATTCGCACCGCTGCGCCCACGCCTTCCTGCCGCGATGTCCCGAGTTGCTGTCAGCTCGACCTCCGTGCGTGCCACTGCCTCGCCGCGGCGTGCGCGTGGGATTCCCCTGACACTGCGAAGGTACTCCGCGCTTGGCCTCGCGACACGTGGAGGTGGCAAAGATAAGGTGGGCCGTTGATGACGTTGCAAGCCGGCACCGGCACTGGAGGCTACCGAACTACGATCTCGATGTCCAACAGGAACGCGGCGGTCTTCAGCTGCAGAGGGTAGGCGAGTCAGCAGCTCCGCGATCTGCAAGTGCAGTGCTCTCAGCTCCGCGTATGGGTCGCCTTGCCCTTTGCTACTGCTGCACGGCGTCGACATACACCACGCGACTCACCACGCCGTGCGTCGGTTGGACCTCGCGCGCTGCTTTTCAGATTCAAGATTCCGTCGCTTTTTGTTTCGCGGGAGAATTACAAGTACAAAGCTCCCTGGCACGACACTGGGCGCGCTGGCGCGGGAGAAAGCGGAATCAAGGATACCCGCCCTACCACGATCTTGGCTTCTTACGTAGGGATTTTTTGTCCTCGCTGGCGTCAGACTTCAGACAAAAAGCCGACAGTTGGTGCTGTGCGAAGAACAACAGCCGCTGAGTCGTCTGACAACCCGACATTGAGACTCCAATAAATAATCATCGTCCCCGGCCCGCCTCAGCCTGCCCTTTTCTCTCCAGCTCAGCAATGCGCGCGCGCAGCACCGCCAGCTCATCGTCCGCGCTCGCGTCACCGCCCGCGGGCGCCAACCCCGCCGGCATCCGGTGCATCGTGTTCAAGTGCGCCTCGGGGATCTTGGCGGCGCTGGCGGGCTTCTGCTGGCGCGGTTTAGCCCTTGCCTTCGGCGGCGGCAAATCCGCGCTCGGCGGTGTCTGTGCGACGACCACTGAGCGATTCTGGTCGAGTTGGTGCAGCGGCGCCCAGCCGTGCTGCAGCCAGTCAAACATGACCCCTACAGGAGAGCGAGGTGACGGTCGGAGACGCTGCGGGCGGCGCCGAGCTGCGCGACCCCGTCGAGCGCCGTCGAGGAAGGTGAAGGAGCGCTGGTAGCTGGGCGAGCCCTTGAGGCGGGCCGTGTGAGGCCGGTCCTCCCCCGTCGGGAAGATGCGGTACCTGCGAGCGCAGCGCACCGAGGCGCTCAGCCCGCGGCAACGCTCGCAAGCGCCGGGAGGGAGGGAGAGGCGGCACCACGCCATGGCGCAATGCATGTCCTCGTGCACCATCTCCCAGATCTCGCGCTCGGCCGCCGGCGTGCACTTTGCCTTTCTGCGCTTGCAGAAGGCCGCCGTCTGCTGCTCGAGCGCCGCGGCGTACTTGTGCTGCTTGGGGAAGCCGTTGCCGCCCATCAGGCGGAAGACGGCGCGCTGCTCCTCGTGCAGCGGGAAGAAGGACTTGTGCAGGTTGCCGATCATGTAGCCGTTGACGTTCACCTCGACCATGGTCGCCTGGCCGTGCTGGTCGATCAGGATGTCGGGCGAGAGGAAGAAGACGCGCTTGTACCGCAGCCCGTTCCGCTTGAGCTGGTGGTCGACGTGCAGGATGGCGTCCCGCGCGAGCACGAGCAGCTCGACGACGCGCCACTCGACCGACGGCCACGCCCGCTGCGTCCAAAAGTCCCTGCCGCTCGGGATGACCTAGTGGCGCACCCGGGCGGGCGTGGGCGGGCGGCGCACAGGGCGGAGAGCCCGCGGCGTGCGCCGGAGGCGAGCCTTGTCGAACCACTCTTGCGTGTTTGTGCGCGTGGGGTACGGCGTGAGGACGTTGGCGCGCTTGTTTTGGAAGCACTCGTTGGTGCCGGGCATCAGGACGTGGATGCACGGCTCCTTGACGTCCTCGACCGCCTTTGAGTAGTTCCACTGCGACACCTTCGGGATGCCGGTGCCGAGGAGGTAGACGCGGAGAGGGTCGAGCGACGTGACGAGCGCCTGCGCCGCAGGCGAGGCGCTCAGACACCGGAGCTCGAGGCGAGGCGCGCTCGAGGGCGAGGCGGGCGGCGGGGTGGGGGAGGGGTGCGCAGGGGCGGCGTCGGCGCGAGGGGAGGGGGCTCGCCCAGACGCGCAGGTCAAACTTGTGCCCCTGGTAGGTCATCGGGTTCATCAGGTACTCTTGCAGCACCCACGTCCCCTCGGGCACGCGCTGCATGAGCCACGCGGCGGTGGCGCTGTCGCTCGCGATGTCGGCGGTGGCGAGGGAGTACATGTGGATGCCGACCTGGTTGAAGCCCCCCTGCGGCTTGAGGATCCAGATCCGGTGCTCCTCGGGCTCCTCCTCGTTGAGCTGCACGTTGTACTCGCGGAAGCGGCGGTACGGCAGCTGCAGCTTCGAGCCCATCTTGCGCACCGCGAAAGCGCGCGACGTGAAGCGGCAGAAAGGGCCGCGCTTCGGGATCACATCGAGCGGATCGTACCCCGCGCGCGCCATGCACGCCACGTGCAGCCGCGCGAGCGACGTCTTCTGCCCCACCTGCTGCGGCAGGCCGGCGATCGAGTTGACGATCGATCCGGGCGTGATCTTCTTTGGCCGGAAGAAGGCCTCGATCTTCTCCCACGGCCGCGACCAGAGGAAGGTGAAGCCGACCTCCTCCTTGGACTCGCACATGCCCAGCTCGCGCAGCATCGGCCGCACCTGGCACTTGTCACGGACGCGTCACGGACGAGTCCACAGGCCTCTGCTGAGGCAGCCCGGCCGGCCGCGCCGTCCCGCGCATGTCGCCGCGGTCTCCGACGCGGAAGTAGCGGAGGCAGCCCTTCTCGTCGCGCGGCGGCAGGTCCGAGTGGGAGGTGCCGTCGGTGAGCGCCTTGTAGCCGGCGAGGTCGTGCGGCGGGCGGTAGGCCGTGTTCTCTCCGACGGGCGGCGCCAGCTCCCAGATGCGGCCCCACACGCCCCGGCCGCCGGCGCACTCGTCGCTCGCGCCGGCGGTGCAGTTGTCGAGCGCACTCACCATCTGCCCGACGGGGCCGGCGGCCGCCTGGCTCCGCAGCACCTCCTCCCGCGACACGTTGAAGGAGCCGCAGCGGCGGCAGGTGCGCGGGCAGATCTCGCCCACGGCAAAGTGCGCAAGGGCGCGGGTGGGCGGCTTGTCAAACACCTTGTCGAAGGTCTTCTCGCAGGAGAGGACGAGGTCCTTGCACGTCACGCTCGAGCGCGGGCAGCCGCGCTCGTGGCACGGGAAGGGGCCGCCGTCGCCGCACGACGCGTGCAGCGCCGCGGCGTCCGCCTCTAGGCCGGCAGAGTCGGCGGCGTCCGAGGCGGCCTCTGCCTTCTCCTTGCCGGCGAGCGCCTCTTCGCGCGCCTCGTGGGCGCGCAGCTTGGTGGCGTCCGGAGGCGCCGCCGTAGAGTCGCTTTGGTTCCGAGAGTTGGCCGCGTCGCCGCTCGCGAGAACGGCGGCCACCTCCTCGCTCAGCGCGAGCGACTCCTCGAGCACCGCCGCCTGGTCGTCTGCAGAGGCGGCGCCTCCGAAGCCCGGGTCGACGTCCTCGATGAGCGGGAGCGGGATGCCGCCGCGCAGGTAGCCCTTGGTCCTCCGGCTGCGGGACGAGGTCTCGGACATGCCCACAAAGACTGACAGCAGCACGTGCAGCGCCATCACCGCGGAGAAGAGGGTGGCGCATACGATGAAGCGGCTGCGGCGCTGCTTAGGCTCGCGAGCCATGGTTGAGGAGTGGTGCCGACGTCTGGTACGCTGGTGACGGCGTGGAGCTACGAGCGGCGGCCAAGGCACGGACTGGCGCTGCACACCACCTGTCCGGGGGAGCCGTGTCTAGTACGCCCTAATGTCTAGTGTGTGCCGTCGTTGGCGCTATCGGGACACCACGTAAAAGAAATCAAAAGGGGCACATCGAGCTAGCTTTCTGTTTTTTTGTTTTAGGCAGATTTGTGTTGTGGTTCCTCGGCGCCGAGAGCTTTTAGGGCCTCGCGCCTTTGAGACCGTTACATTCCCCTGGCGCCTCTGTGGGCGAGGCTGGGGCGGAGGGTGGTGGCGTCCCCGTCGGCGTCGGCGCGTCGCGCGTCGGGAGGCGCCTGTTAGAGGCCGGGGGGAGCAGAGCGCACCACTCGTTTAGAGGTGAAACTTCCGAGCGAGTCGCCCGCCATTCCACCACGATCGTACTCACCCACCGTCCCCAACCCTGGCTGAGGGCAAGCCTCCGTTAGCTATGCTATATACGGCGTCAGTCACGGGCCCGGTACTCGGCGCGCGCCCCCTCCTCGTCCCTCGGTGCACGCCTCGCCGCGGTCCGCCCAGTGCTTCATGCGGCGGTACAGCTCGATGTCCTCCATCAGCGCGTCCGACACGGACTGCGGCGCCTCGCGCGCCTGCCGCTCGGCGTGCGAGGCCCTCCCCCGCTGCACCAGCGAGATTTTGCTCTCAAAGAGCGGGTCGCCCATCCAACGCGCCAGCTGCTGCACGATCGTCGGCCGCGGCGGCTCGGCCGGCTCCAGCACGAGCGTGCAGATGCTCTTGAGGTACCTGGGGCGGGGCGGGGTGAACTCGGGGGCGCAGGCCAGGGCCGGGCCTGCTGCAGGGGTATGCGCTTGACCGCACCTCTCCGCAGCGTCGATGCGGCGGAGCCGCTCCTTGCTCCGCGCGTTGGTGAGCGCCGTCGCCTGCACAAAGGGGCCGGTTCCCTCCTGGAATTGGTCGAGGGCCCGGTACGCCTCGTCGCGCCTGCTCAGGGCGCCGTCCCAAGGTCAGGAGCGGGCCCATCGTCCTGCGCCTCGCGGCACGCCCCCGTCGCGCCGGTTGTGGCAGCTCGTCCGGACAATCTCGCGCACGGTCGCTGCATCGAGCCGCGTGAGCGAGGCGATCTCGGCGTGGACCGTCTCCAGCTTCTCCTCTGCCCGCTCTGACGGCTCCTTGGGCGCGAAGGCGCGCGTGTAGACCGAGCCGACGGTGCGCGCGTAAGCGGCGAGGCTCATGTTGGGGCAGGAGAGCCGCCCGCCCCACTGATGCACGTCGTGCCCGCCGCACTGCCGGTGGTGCTCCGAGCAGGCGACGCAAAAGTAGGCGTGCGCAGAGCGGATGCGCTCGAGTGGGTGGCGCAGCAGCGTAAAGTACCTGCACGGCCGGCCCTGCCGCTCGCAAAAGTCGAAGCCGCGGTCGGCGCCGACGTTCACCACCGCCTGTGGCGTGTAAGGCTCCGGACGGCTGGCACGGCTGGGGACGGAGCGAGTCGTCCCGGCGGGCCTCACGTGGCGAGGGCTCTCTGAGAGCTCTTTGCTAGCGGCGCGGGTGCTCTAGCTGCGACACCTCTCCCGGCACGTCTCGGCAGCCGCCTCGGTGGCGGGCGAACCACGGGTCGCAGAGGTACGAGCGGTTGTGGAGGCGCTCGCGTGCGCTCAGGATCGTGCGGAATGTCGTCGCACCAACCTTGTCAAACGCGGCATACGCAAAGATGGGCGCCTCCGGTGCAGTGGCGGTCACCGCGTTGGATGCGGCGGGCGCAGACTCGGCGGCGCTCGCCGCATTCGCGCTGGCAAAGGGAGACGATGATGACGGCGGCGCTGCCGCTGGGCCGTGATTTAGCACGGTACCGAGCCGCTTGTGGCCGGGGGCGGCCGCTGTCGCCGCCGCAGAATGGACGCTCTGGAGGACGAGCAGGAATGGAAGCCCTCGATTTGCCATGGCGCCGAGAGGTCTCTCTAGCCGGGCAGAATGAGCAAACACGTGTGCTTACAGACCTCGCCGTCTCTCTCGCGCGCGGCGCTCGCCTACGTCGCGATTGTTGCAGGGGCCCAATTCGGCGCTCGCAAAACTTGCGACGGGGCGCCGGGTTTGCATGTGGATAGAGGGTGAACTAAAGGAGAGAAGACTCTTGCGTCGTGGTGTGCTGACGTTCGTCGTGCTAGCGCCAGTCCAGATCGGCGCGTTGTGCCAGGCGTTCTTGGTTGGTTGGAGAGACGTCTCATAGCACCTA
>Ga0115008_10004630_pt1 | contig 11407 bp, 11 predicted proteins | sample FraStrMetagenome_FD_87164 | JGI IMG/M metagenome (GOLD analysis project Ga0115008, IMG submission 87164) | Marine eukaryotic phytoplankton communities from Arctic Ocean - Fram Strait ARC3M Metagenome | ecosystem: Environmental > Aquatic > Marine > Oceanic | place: Fram Strait | collected...
ACACGGAGACTAGGCCTACGTAGCTAGAGGAGAGCCCTCGGCATCGGAGCACGTGCTCGGAGCGCTACGTTAGCTATGCCAGCAGGCGATACAGCAGGAATCGGAACCGGCACGGCCAAGAAGAGGCCCCGCCGCCCGAGTACCGGTAGGAATTCTACGCGTACGAGTAGTAGTGCCGAGGCCGGTGGCGACTCGGACTCGGAATTCAGCATCAACTCCCCTGATATTAGACCTACGAGTACTACGAGTAGTTGCGCATCCACTGGCAGAGGAGCGCTGATGACAAAGCAAAAGGCGTCAACTCGAGCGAGCGCGAGCACCACCAACAAAAAGAGACGAGCCAACGACGAGCCCGGGATGATAGTCTCCGCTGTTTCCAGGGCTATAAGAGGCGGGCAGCAACAATGGACGGAACTGACCGCGGTGTGTCACGTATTTTCAGACGAAGTGTATAAGTACATGAACCCTATATGTGTCGAAGAAGCGGAGGACTCAACCTCTGGTTCCTCAAAGAGAAGGAAGAAACAGCCTCCTCATCTGTCCATGGGCGAGAAGAAGCACTTGAACGTTTTGGTGGAACGGGTGAAGGAAAGGGTCGACAGGCAAAGTGGCGTGGTATTGGAAAATCGAAAGCTCGTTAAGTCAGCAAAAGCGGCCAAGTGCAAAGTTCGAGATTTGCGAAATGATATCATGATCACTCGTCTCCTGACGGGAAAGCTCGAGGCTGAGGTATCATCGCTCGAGAAGCAAGTTCGCCGGAGGAAGGGGGACGAAAAGAAGATGCAGCAGGCGAGCAATTTCTTGTCGGCGATAGAAGCTCTGGCGCGCAACGGCAGCTCTCATAGTAGTAGATCTACTAGTACATGATCCTGCTGGCCGCTGCATTAGATCTAGCTATTAATAAAGGAACGGCATCTTCCACTCTTGCTGTACAGGCATAACTAGCTAGATTACAAAGGAATCTTGCTTGTAGGACTTTCTACTGGTACTCTCTCTCTCTCTCTCTCTTAGATAGGAGTGCCATTGGGCGTATCCCCCTTCTTGGCAAGACCGTACAGCACTTCGGCAGCATCAATGTCATGACCAGGCTTCTTACCAGGAGGAGCAGGCGCAGGCGCAGCGACAAGAGACGAAGGGGCGGCAGCCGGTGGAGTCGTGGAATCACCGGCGGCGACTGCGGTGCCGGGGAGGGGGGGTACGGCATCGGTAGTGCCAGTGGCAGCGTGGGCGGCGGCGGCAGCAGCAGCATCATCGGCGCCAGCTGCGTGAGGAGTCAGAGGAGCATGAGCTTGAGAAGGGATGGCATGGGGGACGGGGGCACCGTTGCTGCTACTACCGAAGCGAATGTGAGGTGCGGCATTGCCTCGCTCTTTCTTCATCTTGCTGATGCTGGTCCTCTTCCTCTTCTTTCCACCTGGAGCGGTGCTGCCCTCCTCCGCGGGCGGGGGCGGCGACGGCGGAGCGTCGACGGGGTGGACGTCGATCAGACCCAAGGCCATGGCCGACTTTAGCCAATACTCGTTGGAATTTCGCTTGGACTGATGTTCCTTGCCGGGCTTGAAGCTGTTCATGACCTCCTTTTTCTCGTGAGGCATGTTTGGACAACTCCAAAAGTGGTGGCGCTGGAAGTTGCGGACGGCCTGGTGCATGAGGGAGAGGGATCTGGGATAGACAACGGCCCCCCTTGTCTTGGGCACAACGTGAGCGCAATGCATGCACCGAAGCCCGACCGACCCGAGGGGTGGCTTCGGGCCTGTCTTGCGTTCGTTGATATCTTGCGCCGTCGCGGCGAACACCTCGATCTGCTGACGGAGGAAGCAAAGGGGTTGGGCCAGACGTTCGGGGTCCCCCGGGAGGGCAAGGGGTACGGACGGTGAGGGGGTGACCGTGCCAATCTGCCCGGAGATCGATTCGATGGGGGGATGCGGATGAGGATAAGGCAAGCTTGGCTGTTCCTGCTGTGGTGGTGGCGCCGCCGCCGGCGGCGGCGGCGGCAGTGGCGGTTGCTGATGTTGCATCGGGATTGGATACTGATGATACGGAATGCTACTCGGGTGAGGATGAGGGTGAGAAGCAGAAGGAGGAGGAGGAATGACGCCAGGAGCCGGGAGATCAGAGGTTGAGTTGCGATGGCCAGCATGTGTTGGTGCCGTTGGTGCGTCCTGGCGAGGCTGTTCGCCCATCGCCCCCGGTGCCGGCGCGTACGGTCGATAAAAAGTAGGATCCTGCTGGGGCTGCGGGGGGTGCGCATGCGGGGGGTATCCACCGGGCGGCGGCGGCGGCGGGGGAAGGCGATCGAAGCGGTCCATTGTTGTCGACCTGCCTGTTGTGCCGTTGTGCGGCCCTCTCGCGTTTTTATGTTGTGCCGGTTGCGTGTGCCGTGTGCCGTTTTCGCGTTGTTGCATGATGCAAAATGACACTGTCGTGTGTACGTACCGTACGTACGAAGCAGCGAGCTTCGCTCAAGCTTCGCTTCGTTGCGTGTTTCGTTTCCCCAAGTCCCCAAGTTGCGTTCGGCCGACGGCCGACGGCCGACCGACCGAGGGGTGGTTGGTGGTGGTGTGATTTTTACATCATATATATCTACTCGCTGTCGTGACTCTCTCTACAGCTGGGCAGCCGTAGCTGCATCGTAGTAGACCTATACTTAGTAGGTACCATCCGTACCGATCACCGCCGCGGTCGGTAGATCTTTTTTACACATTGTAGATTCTAGCTAGATCTAGAGTTACTTTAAAGATCTAATGTCTTTATTTAATAATCGTACCGTAAAAGAGAGAGATGAACTTACATATTACGGTAATAATAAATTTACACGTACTTTTACCGGTGCCTGCATATGCACATGTATCTCTCAACACCATGTACCGGTAGCTCTTAATAGATCTAGTCTTTTTAGGAAGATTCCTATAGAGCGATTTGGATTGCTTTTGGCCGGGAGATTAGATCTAGAAGATGTAGATCTAGATCTCAATGTGTGTGTATAGATTCTATATCTAATCTAGAGAGCAACAGGTGCATCGTCAATTCAATGACATCGGTAGATGATCTACTAACTGTTCCTCGTCGACGGGATTCGCACCACAAACCTATCATCGATGTCCCAGTCCGATACTGGAAAGTGCCACGCCATTCCTCCGTTGGGAGAGGGATTGCCCTGAATCTCTCTGCTGAAGAAGTCGGGAGTAGAGAAGCCGATCGAACGATCGACGCACTCGTTGCCAACAAAGGCGGTGAAGTTGTAGTTGACAATGTGCGAGCTGTACCAACGCCGAAAGAGACGCGGTTCCAGCATTTCCAGTTTGTGGTCGCGCATCTGATCGTTGCTCACAAGCATCGGCCGCGTTCCTGGCCAACGCCCATCCTCATTCTGTGGCAATACGTCAATGTTGGCACCTCCCTTGCGAGAGGCAATTTGATCCGAGACGGACGCGATCATCCAGTAGTAGTCGTCAAGCAATCTCGGTGGGACGCGATAAAGCATTCCTCTCTCCACCAGACTGATATGGAAAGGAAAAGAAGAGGCATGATGGCATTAATGATTTCAGAAGGTCCAGGTTGAGCACCGAGAAGACACAAAATTTCTTTTCAAATGAGCATACCTACGCTTGGCGAAAAAAAAATCGTCACGAAAAGTCGTTACCTACCTGTCGCGGATGTTCCGTTCCTCGTCGCTGAGGCGCTGTAATTCTCCAGCGAATCCAGTGTTGATTTTGAAAGAGTCAAAGCCGTACTTGTACGGCAAAACAACCAGTGGATTTTCCTTCATTTTGATCAAGGCATCAACGACGAATTGGATCTGATAAAAGTTGAAGCTGCCCTGATCAAAATTCTGCATGTAGTACGCTGCATTTGCTCCGTCGACGATGGCCGTGAATGGTTCTCCCGTTCGGGTGCTTTCATTTATTGACGTGTCGCGACGACAGTTACGCAGGGCAGAGAAGAAGAGCATTTAACAGTTAGTACCAGAATGAAAAGTTTTGGATCGGGGTATAGGAATACTAACTCAAGATGAAGCGAAATGGCACCGTTACTTACTCGAGCCAATCTGCAAAGCGAGTCATTTCTTCAATGGCTCGTTGGGCGTCTTCCTTTTGTTTCCTGTTGTTACCTTTGGCGAACTTTGCCGTCTCAGAAGCTGCAAGTTGCGACAAACTCTGTCTAAGCTGCTTCCTTTGCCCATCATCAAGCATTACCAGCCTCAGTTTTGCTTTCGTTCTTGGACACATGCCAGTCTCGTGGTCGACAGAGATTCGACTTGCAACGACCTCGTCGTCTTCTGAGGGATCATTGAAGACACGCATTCCAGCGAGCGAATGCATCTCTTGTAGGTTCCTTCCGGCGCGTTGATCCTTGAAACCAATTGCAAGAGAATTGTACATCTTTCTCGCAGATGCCGAAGTAATTTCCAACACTTCCTCTGCCATCTCTGTCACGAGCTCATCAAACAATGCCAAGCCGCATGGTTCGGAATAGCCGAGTTCAGTAGCGTTCTCGATCGGTTCTGCGTCTTCACGGAAGCATCCATTCTCCGCGAGAGCTGATATCACCATGACATAGTTTTCTGGCTCCAAATGCACTGATTCTGTGTTCCTCATGCGCTTGAAGAGCCTCATAGCCGAGCTTATCTCTCCCTTTTGACAGTAGAGGTTCAATATCGGAAGATAGGACCGGAGTCGGACGACGGTACCTTCCCTTGAAGCAAATGCTTCCAAAAGCCGTTCTGCACCCTCAGCATCACCTTTGGATATTAGACCTTTTACGCGCAGTGAGGTGCTATTGTCCGTCGGCTCGTAGAGCATGTCGTGGAAAAAGGCAACTTCATCTTGGACGTTCACACTATCGTCTTCTTCTGTTTTATCGGTGCCTTCGTCTTCTTCGTTGTCCTTGTTAGCGCCGGCACTATCGTTCCTACCTGAAATGCCGCTAAATAGCGAGCTGATAGAAGACAACTTACTTCCCTGCCTTTCATTATCTCTGCTCGAAAAGGAGGAGGAAGAGGAGAGAACAGACCCGCCAGTGCTTACAACATAAAGTATCGTGCTCATCACGTCCGCCGAGAGTATCATTCCAGATTCTTTGATTTTCTCCCACATGATTTCCACAGGAGCCGCCCTCGCACGTTTGGCACATTGAGTTGCTAAGACCTGAAAAGCCTTCTTGGCAACTTGGTATTGTTCCGGTGACAGGCCGGTCTCCTCCAGAAATGCCTGCTGCTGCTTCTCCAGCTCGCCCCGAAAACAGTCTCCCTGTGATCCCCCCTGTCCGTCAAGTTCACCTGTTGAGAAGACGGCTTCTGGATTTTCACTAGCCTGTCGAAGCGTCGGCAAGTCGTATGACACGGTTCGCTCATGAGTCAATAACCACTTGTAGACAGGACGCAGGTATTCCTGTTTCTCTTCCTCCGTGGCATCCTTCATACTCCTTATCCTCATTTGAACAAATTTCTGGTTCATGAGCTCTTCTCGCAAGAGCGTTTCGTACTGCTCGAAGGTTTCCTTATCGTAGGCATGGGGATTCACAGGTTCGGGTTCGAAATCTGTATCATCGTCTGTATCAAATATCGACCTGGCTCTATTTGCCGACGGTGCGAGATTGTCATCATATTTATGGGAAAATGTGGAAGTAGCTTTGCTGCTGGTGCTGATGCTGTTGCTGCCGACAAAGTCGTCGCTGAGTCTACTCGAGTAGCCGACTGAGGAGGATCGATCGTCATCAAGTCGTCCTACATCGGGGTAGTTGTCTAGCTTGTCAAGCAAGTTGGCCAAACTCGAACCCATCGCACCCCCATTTTTGCTACGTGTAGTGCCTATCTTTTCGGCACGACGCTTTTCAATCAACTCGTCTACCTCGTCAAAGAAGGAAATAAATTTATTCTCCCCCCCTTTCCCATTAGGCCCTCCTCTCTTCCTTGCACTCATTCGCCGGCCATCCATATCTTGGTCGTAGATACTACTCAATGAAGGCACGGGATTGCGGGATTTGGCATCATTTTGACGCTGCCGTTCCTGTTCGGTCCGGGCGGCAGTTTCTTCCCACAGATCGAGAGGGGACTTCTTGCCTCGAAAACTATCCACGGAGGCATCATGATGAGACTTAGAGACGCTCCGGTATCTGTAGTCAATGCCATCGTCCGCTGTTACAGCAGCCACGTCTTCTCCATTTCTCATGGCCCGCAGCACAGCGGCACTGTCGCGAGAAGTACCAGCGCCAGCACTAGTGTCATCATCACCATCGAATATTGAAGAGGAAAAGACGCGTGTCGCCCCAACCGCTGATTTGCTGCCGTTTGCCCCCGCGAGACGACTGACAAACAAGCGCGACCGCGACGACGGCCCCAAAGGAAGTCTCAACATTTTGGCTTGCTCGGCGTCGCTGCTGGTCACGAGTACCGGTAGTACCTAGGTACATACATGTGGGTGAGGCTCTGAGAGCTGATGAGAGCCTGTGATGTGAGCCTGGCGTGAGGCGTGAGCCTGTTATGTTCAAGAAATAAATGAGCGGCTGGAGGAGCTTACGTACTTGATCGTACGTACGTAGCCGGCGGAAACGGTTTCGCACCAAAGCGCAAGGCACTGAGAGATCTACAGATCACGCACGGCACTACCGACACGTGTTCTGCGTCCGCGCATGCATGCGCGCGCACCCATGCCATCACTTCGCGTTCCCCCCCCGCTCAAGGCCATTCGCTCAATGCTCCAATTGCTCGTTTCTGCTTGAGGGCGCCCATTTCGCTAGCTAGACGATAACAATGACTGAAACTTCTGGATTCGATGTCGTAAGTTGCTTGCTGGTATCTGCGCGTGCGATCCTCTGCATGCTCTTTCGACCTGGCGTTGCCGCCTGTGGGTTGGGTGCACGGAAATCTTTTGTGGATTCTCGCCTGCGGAACACTCGTTCTTTAAAATGGAGAGAAAATACTTGTAATGAAGTCTTCCGATGATTGAGCTAAGATGAGATCATCGTTGGTTCACATCATTGAAATGTCTTCCTCTCGGGGCTGTTTTTGATGAGCGTGCCCTTTGCAATTGGCGAATTTTGCCGTAACAGGACGTGAAGGAACAATGCGCGAGAATTCTTCTTTCCACATTCGAACGAGTGATTTTCCCTGTTTGTGAATGCACCACACTCACATATTTTAATTTCGCTGGTTCTCTTCTCTTGTTTTGTTCCTGGCTCATTTTCTGTTTTTGCGTGGTACCAATTCCAACGGATGAGTGTAGGATGCCCAGACCCTTAACCGGTTCGTGATGGCCAACACCCGCGATCATGAGCTTGTGATCCTCCTTAATGCCATCGGTACCTCCTGCAAGCTCATTGCCGCTGCCGTCAAGCGCGCGGGTGTTGCCCAGCTTTACGGACTTGCCGGTGAGGTGAACAGCACCGGCGATGACCAGAAGAAGCTCGACGTTATGTCTGATGACATGATGATCAATGCCCTCGTCAACTCCGGCGTTTGCTCTGTACTCGTTTCGGAGGAGAAGGAGGATCCCATCATCGTCCCCAAGGATAAGGCCGGCAAGTACTGCGTCGCCTTTGACCCCCTCGACGGATCCAGTAACATTGATTGCAACGTCTCGGTCGGTACCATTTTCAGTGTTTTCAAGAACAAGGAGGGATCGGAGGGAACCGTCGATGATCTTCTCCGTTCTGGTGCCGAGTGCGTCTGCGCCGGTTACTGCGTCTACAGTTCTGCCGTCGAGCTTGTGTTCACCTTCCAAGGTGGCGGAGTTCACGGCTTCTGCCTCGACCCCACCATCGGCGAGTTTGTCCACACCCGCATCAACATGCAGTTCCCCAAGGATGGAGGCAAGACCATCTTCGCCTGCAATGAGGGAAATTTCAACTACTGGGACGAGCCCATCAAGAAGTCCATTGCCATCTTCAAGGAGGGACCCAAGCCCTACTCTGCCCGTTACGTCGGTTCGATGGTTGCCGATATCCACCGCACACTCCTCTACGGAGGAATCTTCCTCTACCCGGCTGACAACAAATCCCCCAAAGGCAAGCTGCGCTGTCTGTACGAGGGGATCCCAATGGCCATGATCACCGAGCAGGCTGGTGGGATCGCCTCTGCGGGCATGTTCGAGGGCAAGATCCAGCGAGTCCTCGACATTATTCCCGATGCGATCCACTGCAAGTGCCCCATCATTATGGGCGGCAAGCGGGATGTTCAGATTGTTCACGATCAGTACAAGGCCGCCGGTATCGATACTCCTGAGCTCTAAATGATGAAATCATTATTGACTTTTTGGAGTCTGCGAGCGCTACACGCGGCTTGCTTTTGGACTCTTCTGCATCTTCACAGTTTCCATTCGCCTGCCTTTGATGTTGGCCGAGGTTGGAAAACTATCACATGCTAGCTAGCTAGCTACGTAGCAGTCAGGTCAAAATTCCACCTGAACTCTCTAGATTTATCTTAGCTCCTCTAGGATCCTACATGTAGAAATTTCTAGGAGATCTAGACCTGCAGACCATTTGCATAGGAATTAGCAGCAATTTGTCCACATAAAAGTCCGCCCAACTTTCTTGATTAGTCTGCACATCATGTCCAGCTTCAACAAGTAGGAATCCTACACGTAGATCTCTACGTTAACATGTAGTTGAAGGAGGAGGCGCGCGCAGACACCGAGAGGCCGCCGTGTTGTTGTTGCTGGTTATTCCCGAACTTCGTCTTGGTCCCGACTCATCAGCTCTCGGATCATCTCCAAAAAATTGATTGCATGCATGCATTTACGAGTATTTGCTACCTAGGTATGCCAAGTTGCGTTGGTCCACCTCTGTTGCAGCGAACGAGAGATGAAGCGTTGCGCATCCGACATGTCCGAGGACGACTCCACCGGGAACGTCGTCCTCCCTGATGGTGGGGGAAAGAAGGCAGTGAGTTTACCTAGCACTGTTGCGCGACGACCGAAAGAGAGTTGCAATTCAATGCGTCATTCCCTGAACTTCCCGATCCCTCCCGCCCCGCGACCCGGGGGGTGTGCTGTGGTACTCTAGACTAGAGCTATTATTCCTCGCTTGTCCCCTTACAACTCACTTCCGCTTCTTTTGACTTTTTTCTTTCCTTGCCAGAGTAATGGTACGCCGATGAATGGCCACGCAGAGATGGGGGCTCCCTGTCCAGCAGCTTCCGCGCGGGGCACACTGCAAACCCTCCTAAGTCGCGAGTCTCCATTCGCCAACGAAACCGGTGCACTGCCAATCGGAGAGTTCGATCCCCTTGCTCCGTCCGCAGCTTTTACCGGTGGAGGTCTACCTCCCTCTTCTCCTCTCTCCACGGCCCGGGTCCTGGTTGTTGGTGCCGGTGGATTGGGATGCGAGCTGCTCAAGGATCTGGCTCTCTGTAAGGGTATTATTGATTGGATCATCTTGCCTTGGTTACGGCTTTGCCTCATTTTGAATCATGATTGTTCTTAGCTAATAATATTATATTTATGCACATCCTTCGATACTTCCCACCCCAAATTCAGCTGGAGTGCCAAACGTCGATGTTATCGATCTCGATACAATCGATGTTACCAACCTAAATAGACAATTCCTGTTCCGTCAGAAGGTACAATTTGTATTACGATTATGTTCCCCTCATTGATTGAGAGTGTATATTATATGTTGGAAAACTCACATAGTTTCTTTCTTTGAATATGTGTTCGTTCCACATCTCTTCATCAGGATGTTGGCTCGTCCAAGGCTGAGGTTGCCGCTCGATTCATCAATGAACGCTGCCCCTGGATGAAGGTGACAGCTCACCATGGAAAGATTCAAGACAAAGACCCGTCGTTTTATGCTTCATTCCAATGCATCATCTCAGGTCTGGACAATGTTGAAGCTCGACGCTGGCTCAATGCCACTGTTTGCGGACTCGTCGACGTAGACGAAGATGGCGATCCAGACCCTTCCACTATCATCCCCATCATAGATGGGGGCACTGAGGGTTTCTCGGGCCAGGCTCGTGTCATTCTTCCGCGCATCACGAGCTGTTTCGAGTGCTCCCTCGACGCGTTTCCTCCTCAGAAGTCCTTTCCTCTCTGCACCGTCGCCGAAACTCCACGCCTACCAGAGCATTGCATCGCGTACGCGTGAGTTGGAAAGGTTGTCCCTCTGGGCACATTCTGGAGTTGACTGTTCATCTTCTCATTAGCGAAGCCGCCGCATGTTATTATATTTATGCTGTCTTTGCTCAACAGCTCATTTTGATTGCGTTTGCATTTGTTCTGTCGTCCAGGTTTACACTCCAATGGCCCCGGGAGTTCCCTGATCGCAAGCTCGATACCGACTCTCCCGAGGATATGAAGTGGGTCTACGAGCAAGCCCTGGCCCGTGCCGAGAAGTACAATATTTCGGGCGTTACGTACATGCTCACGATGGGCGTTGTGAAGAATATTATTCCCGCTGTTGCCTCTACTAATGCCATCGTGGCTGCTGCATGTGTAAATGAGACTGTCAAGCTACTCACCTTTTGCTCCCAGTCCCTCAACACCTACATGATGTACATGGGGTCTACGGGAGTCTACTCGCATACCTTCGTCTACGAGCGGAAAGAAGATTGCCCCGTCTGCACTTCCACCGTCCGAAAGATGATCATCGGCGCTCAGACCAGCCTCAACGAGCTGATGCAGCAGATGCGTGATGGTGATCTCCGTCTCAAGTCTCCTAGCATTACTTCGGGCTCTGGTAAGACGCTATACATGCAGAAGCCCCCCGCTCTCGAGAAGGCAACGAGGCCCAATCTCGATAAGCCTCTCTCGTCTCTGATTGCAAACGGTGAAGAGCTGGCCGTGACGGACCCCATGTTTCCCGATATCAATCTGACTCTTTCGATCACGTTCGGATAAGTGTACTACTAGTACGTAGTACCGGTAGCTTACCGGTACTGGGATTTGACCGTTCCTTTTTGGAACAACGATCACCTAACTTCTATTAGGATTCCTACTACGTACATAGTACATGTACCTACGTAGTAGATAGAGGTAGCTGCATTCTTTTGCTGATTTGTAATACGTGTATATATAGCTTACGAATCGAGTTGGGCAAAAGAGTGGCAACATTAATTTTTTTTGGCGATGCAGCTTACTGGTTGTATTCTGATTTGAATGCTCCATGTATTACACGGATTTTTGCTTGGATAAGTCAACCGTAAAATTTAGACGTACTGTCCCTTCTGATTGTAGTTGCAACAATAATTCTAATCAGTATGTAGATGTTTAAAACCTTGATGCCGCCGCCACTTCCGAAGGAATATCGTATTCTAACCCCAAAAGAAGAGCGCACCCGCATCAAGCATCAAAGCAATTCAGTTTTTATGCGTATCCGATCATGTTCTCTATGTAGAAAGTTTAACTATCACATATGAACATGCTCCGCTAAATCGAAACAAGGGCGCATATTTCAGCACCATCTGCCTCCA
>Ga0115008_10004631_pt1 | contig 11406 bp, 9 predicted proteins | sample FraStrMetagenome_FD_87164 | JGI IMG/M metagenome (GOLD analysis project Ga0115008, IMG submission 87164) | Marine eukaryotic phytoplankton communities from Arctic Ocean - Fram Strait ARC3M Metagenome | ecosystem: Environmental > Aquatic > Marine > Oceanic | place: Fram Strait | collected 2012-06-18
AGCAGGGACAACCTGCACCGTCTGGATTCATCAGGTGCAGAGAGACGATGGCTCGAGTTTGTTTGGCTTCCCGGACCGAAGAGAACGGGACCTATTTCGAGTTCTGATCAGCGTGAATGGCGTTGGGCCTCAGGTGGGGCTGGCGTTGCTGGAGAGCTGCAGCGCTGCAGACTTGATCGAAGCGATCATCGATGGGGACCTGCGTCGCCTCACCCAAGCGCAAGGTGTGGGCAAACGAACAGCAGAACGCCTTGCGGTAGAGCTTCGCGATCGCCTGAGTGCATGGAGTGCGGAGCGAGAAAGTGATCGTTCCGACCTCTCCCTTGTGGATAGGAGTGATCTCAAATCACTGCCAATTGAACCTGACCCACTGCAGGATTTACAGCTCACCCTCAGCACACTGGGATATGAGGATCTAGAGATCCGTCGCGCGATGCGCGCAGTGGCCACAGGGGCAGAAGTCCCGGCGTCGGATGACGGAGATGGGTGGTTACGCGCCAGTCTGCGTTGGTTGAACCGCCCTTCGGCGTAATCGTGCCCACGACAAGGTAAATTGGTTCTTTGCACAAGTAGGGCCGGACGCTTCGCATGTCGCTCGATACAACTGAAAAGCAGCAACTCATCAACAGTCACCAAACTCATGCCACCGACACCGGATCGGCAGAGGTTCAGGTCGCCATGCTCAGCGAGCGCATCTCCAAGCTCAGCGGCCATCTTCAGCAAAACATCCACGACTTTTCATCCCGCCAGGGTCTCCTGAAGATGATTGGACGTCGCAAGCGTCTGCTTGGTTACGTCCGTGGCAAGAGCGAGCAGCGCTATAGCGATCTCATTTCTAAACTTGGAATCCGCGGCTAAGCAAGCTGCACAGGACTTCAGGAGCCCATGGCTGATCGACGCAACTCTCTGCCCTTCGAGCCGCGCCGGTCAGCTGAAGGAACGAAATCACAATCCAAATCCAAACGAGCTGCTTCTGAATCAGGAAGTAGCCAACCCATTCCCAAGTCGGTGGCCAACCGAATGGCACGACGCGTGGCTATCGCCACAGGAATCCCTTCAATTATGGGGATGGGTGTTTTTGTAGGAAGCTATTTCCTGGTCTCACGGCAAATCATGGATGTTCCGCCAGGGATCACCTTGTTGGGCTCTGGCGGCTTCTTTTTGTTGGGTCTCGGAGGGCTGAGTTATGGCGTTCTATCAGCCAGCTGGGAACAAAATGCCGGAACTTTGCTTGGACTTGAGCACATCAAGCCAAATATTCAGCGCATGCGCGAATCCATTCGGGCTCAAAAGCAGAGTTAACTAATACTGTTATTCACACCGCAATTAATTTAATAGAGGTTCGCTGCATTTCACATTGAAGGCCTTTTCTTGGAGATGAAGAGCGGCAGCTGAAGCATCGCGTACACAAAACTGAGGCCCAAGTCGCACATAGCGAACCGTATTGCCCTGTCGAACGGCAGCAACAACGGGGACTCGAACTCCCAACTGTTCCTGATCTGGACGGAAAGCCTGCAAACATTCACGCAATTTGTGTTGGACGGCCACATCGCTGGCCTGTTCGGGATCAAGTTCCACCATCAGTAGACGCAGATCATCGATGGCTCGGCAGTCATCCACGATCAATTGAACGCGCTCGTCGCGGCGATCCACCGCTGCCCAGACCAGCAAACGAGCCTCAGCCATCAAATGATCAGCCAAGCGTGCATAGCTCTTGGGAAAAACCACCGCTTCACAGGATCCAGTGAGGTCTTCCAGAGTCAACACCGCCATTCGATCTCCTTTGCGCGTAGTGACCTGACGCATCTCACTGATCATCGCGATTGCGCTGACCTTGGCTTTATCCGCTTGTTCTTCAAGACTCCCGAGCCCAATGGGAGCTAGAAGCTTCGCGGGAGGAGTGAGCTGTTTTAGCGGATGATCAGAGAGATAGAAACCAACAAGATCCTTCTCCAAACGGAGCTTTTCGGTGGGGTGGTAATCCTTCACCGCAGGAGCCTTTGGCGCCAAGCTGAGGTCGGTTGCCGCGTCATCCGCGCCGTCACTGGATGCCGCCATCAGATCAAACAAATTGCCTTGTCCACTGGCGCGATCTTTAGCCCTTGACGTGGCCCAATCAAGAAGAAGATCTAAATCAGCCATCAGTTGGGCCCGATTCGCCTCGGGCTCAAGAGCATCCATCGCTCCGCAATGGATCAGCGACTCCATACTTCTGCGATTGAGCACTGCAGAGGGAAGACGATCACACAGATCAGCAAGAGATTGGAACGCCCCCTCTGATTCCCTAGACCCAATCACGGCACGGATCGCGCCATCGCCAAGATTACGAACAGCAGACAACCCAAACAAAATGCGATCACCCTTAGGCGTGAAATCGATACCTGATGCATTGATATCAGGAGGCATCACTTCAATGCCCATCGCATTGCAATTGGAGATATAGCGCTGCACTTTGTCGCTGGCTCCAGCATTCACTGTGAGCAAAGCAGCCATATAAGCAACTGGGTAATGCGCTTTTAAATAGGCCGTTTGATAAGTAACAGCTCCATAGGCTGTGGAGTGGCTTTTATTAAAACAATATTCAGCAAACAACACCATCTGGTCAAAGAGTTCGTCAGCAATTTTTTGATCCACACCTCGATCGGAAGCACCCTGCACGAAGATCCCCCGATGTTTTTGCATTTCTGACACTTTTTTCTTTCCCATCGCGCGACGAAGCAGATCAGCTTCACCCAATGAATACCCGGCCATATCTTGAGCAATTTTCATAATTTGCTCTTGATAAACCATAATCCCATAGGTTTCTTGAAGGATCGGCTCAATGGAATGATGCGCAAAATCAATAGCCTCACGACCATGCTTTCGGTTAATAAATTTAGGAATTAATCCCGCATCTAAAGGACCAGGTCGATAAAGAGCCAAAATCGAAGAAATATCCTCCAAAGATGAGGGCTTTAGATCGCGAACGATCTGGCGCATTCCAGTGGATTCAAGCTGGAAGATTCCTTCCAAGTCACCACGGGCAAGCAGGGCATACGTTTCAGGGTCTTCAATTGGAAGCTTGTCTGGATCTATCCTTTCTCCACTCGTGGCAGCAACGAGCTCCAGAGTTTTATCAATCATCGTAAGGTTTTTAAGGCCTAGGAAGTCCATCTTCAGGAGTCCCATGGACTCCACATCTTCCATAAAGTATTGAGTAATAACCTGTCCATCGTTATTTCTCTGCAGAGGAACAAGTTCATCGAGAGGGTCCGCTGCGATCACAACTCCAGCAGCATGAACTCCGTATGTTTTGTTGGTCCCTTCAATGCGCATCGCCATATCGACCCAGCGCTTGACGACTGGATCTTTCTTGTACTTCTCGCGAAATTCTGGATTGGGCGATTCCTCACCGATCATCGCTGCCAACTTGGCAGGCTTACCGCGTACGACCGGAATCAGTTTGGCTAGTCGATCAGCATCGCCATAGGGAATATCCAGCACTCTGGCCACATCTTTCAAGACCGCCTTGGAGGTCATACGGTTAAACGTGATGATCTGAGCCACCTTGTCTTCGCCGTAACGGCGGGTGACGTAATCAATCACTTCACCCCGACGTTCGATACAGAAATCGGTATCAATATCAGGCATCGACTTCCGTTCTGGATTCAGGAATCGCTCGAACAAGAGGCCATTACTAACAGGATCAATATTGGTAATTCCAAGGGCATAGGCCACCAGCGATCCAGCCGCTGAGCCTCGCCCAGGTCCAACGGGGATTCCCTGCTCCCTCGCAAAGCGGATGTAATCCCACACCACAAGGAAATAGGTAGGAAATCCCATCTGTTCCATGATCTTTAATTCATGGGACAACCGATCTCCATAGTTGGGATCAATGGCTGTTTCGGAATCAATCTCCAAACGATTGCGTAAACCCTGCTCTGTTACTTCCTGCAAATAACTCACCGGAGTGTGTGGCTCTGGAATTGGGAAACGCGGCATCTGATACCGGCCAAGGATGTCGTAATCCTCAACCTTTTCAGCAACTTGAACAGTGTTGCTAATCGCTTCTGAGACCACATCTGGTTCAAGATGATCAGCAAAGAGTCGTGACATCTCCTCTTCACTTTTAAGATATTCAGTGCCTGTATAACGCAACCTTTTAACATCACTGATCAGCTTGCCGGTCAAAACACAGAGCAAAGCATCATGCGCTTCTACATCGTTACGCGTGAGGTAATGAGCATCATTGGTAGCAATCAAACGAATTCCTAACTCTTTAGCAATTCGAACAATTTCTACATTGACAATGCGATCTTCAGGTGAGCCATGATCCTGAATTTCTAAGTAAAAGTCATCGCCAAAAGTCTCCTGATACCAAAGCGCCACATCACGGGCCACATCAGGGCGATCACGCATAATCGCCTGGGGAATTTCACCCCCGAGACAAGCGGTGGCCACAATTAAACCTTCGCCATATTGCTTCAGCAACTGTTTATCAACGCAGGCGCGGGAAAAGATTCCTCGTCCTCGCATCCCACGCAAATGGCTGATGCTGGTGAGCTTCACCAAATTGCGGTAGCCAGTGGCGTTCTTCGCCAACACCACGAGGTGATAGCGGCGCTCCTTTTTGGGTTGTGGGTCATCAATCGAACCGTTGATGACGTACATCTCATTGCCGATAATCGGCTTGATGCCTGCTCCTTTGCACAGCTTGAGAAGCTCTACGGCTCCATACATCACCCCGTGATCCGTGAGTGCCAGTGCCGGCATCCCTAATTCTTTGGCACGTTCCACCATCTGGGGAAGCTGTGAGGCTCCGTCCAAAAGGCTGTAGTCGCTGTGGTTATGGAGGGGAACAAATGCCATGCCACCAGCGTAAACGCATGCGCAAGATGTGGGGGTATCAATCCCTGCAAGCACTACATGCAGGGTGATGAGGAGATTTGATGCGGCTTCAAGCGGGAATAAAGCTTCCCTCAGGGCGTCGAGCCATCACATCTGCAGACTGCTCGTACTGATGGGCCACCTGGAGAAGCAAAGGTTCCTCGAGCACGTTGCCGATCAGTTGAACTCCGATCGGCAGCCCCGCGCTATCAAAACCACAAGGCACGTTGATGGCGGGTAGACCGGCCAGATTGGCAGGAATGGTGAGTAGATCCGCCAGGTACATCGCCAGGGGATCGTCTGCATGGGCACCCGCGGCAAAGGCGGTGGACGGAGCAGTGGGAGTGAGCAACACATCCACTGAGGCAAATGCCGTCTCGAAGTCTCGACGGATCAAGGTGCGAACCTGCTGAGCCTTGCGGTAGTAAGCGTCCACATATCCGGCAGAAAGGGCATAGGTCCCGATCAAAATGCGCCGTTGCACTTCACTACCAAAGCCTTCAGCTCGGCTTCGAGCTGTCATCGCAGCAAGGCTGGAAGCATCGTCAGCTCGAAAGCCGTACTTCACGCCGTCGTAGCGAGCCAAGTTGGCTGAAGCTTCGGATGGAGCGATGACGTAGTAGGTGGCAATCCCGTCGTTGAAACGAGGGCAGCTCACATCCACAAGCTCAGCCCCTAGAGACTGCAGAAGATCCGCAGCGGCAAGAACCGAAGCTTTGACCTGAGGATCGAGTCCGTCTTGATCAAAGCACTCACGCACCACTCCGATGCGCAGCCCACTCACCGAGCGACCAAGACGCTCGCGGTAATCGGGGACAGGGGCCTTAAGGCAGGTCGAATCTCGAGGATCTTCCCCAGCGATCGCTTGCAGCAGCTCGGCTGCATCCGACACAGATGTCGCAAAGGGGCCCACTTGATCAAGCGAGCTTGCAAAGGCCACAAGCCCATACCGACTCACGCGGCCATAGGTGGGCTTTAGACCCACCACGCCACAAAAGGATGCTGGTTGTCGGATGGATCCACCCGTATCAGACCCCAAGGACGCCATGCATTCACCCGCCGCAACGGCTGCTGCACTGCCTCCAGAACTCCCTCCAGGCACGTGCTCCGTGTTCCAGGGATTGGCTGTGGGTCCAAAAGCTGATGTTTCGGTTGAGCCGCCCATGGCGAACTCATCCAAATTGGTCTTTCCGATCAAAACAGCTCCAGAACGCCAGAGGCGATCCGTAACGGTGGATTCGTAGGGCGGAACAAAAGACTCCAGCATCCGGCTAGAGCAAGTTGTACGAATGCCTTTCGTGCAGAGGTTGTCCTTGATGGCGATCGGCACACCCGCCAAGGGCGGAAGATCCTCCCCTGAAGCACGAGCCTCATCTAAACGATCGGCATCGGCGCGAGCGCGATCGGCTGTGACCTCCAAAAAGGCATGAACGCTTGAATCAACTGCCTCAATTCGGGCCAGATGATGATCTGTCAGCTCCCTTGCGGAGACTTCACCGCGTTCAAGTTGCTGACGCCACTCGGCAATCGCCATCTGCAGGATTTGGGTTCCAACATTGACGCTATCAGCCGCAGCATCACCCTTGAGCGTTGATGGTTAGAGGTTCGGATCGACGGCAACGGAGAACCGAGTGATCCATCGAGGACGGTGCTTCTGAGGAAAGGTCGTCGAGAAAGGCCGGCAGGACTTGTTCGAGACCGTTCTTGGTCACAAAAGGACCGAACCAATACGTGACATCAGGCCCATGAGTTTGGACACGAGCCCACCATGCAAAGCCAAGACCGTTGGCGAGACTGCGGAGGGGCCTGATCAAGGGGCTCATGGAAGAGCGGTCGAGGTCAATATATTTTGCACTGCTTCAAGACATTTGCTCGAAATTAGAGATCAATACTCACTGCAAAAGCATCAGTTCCTGACATTTCAGACTCCTGCTCTAAATCAACACTGACCAGTGGACCCTCTGAGGCCTGCTCAGAAACGTGCTCATAAACCGCACCAGAGGGCTTTTCTGAGGGCTGATCAGAAGGCTGGTCAGAAGGCTGATCAGAGATCTTGGCGTCGCCAAGCTCTGGAACGACAGGGGCCGTTTCGACAGCTGGTCCGGCCAACTTCGGCCTCGTAATTCGTGGCGATGGGTTCTGTCCCTTGAGACCCTTCATCCAGCCGCGACGCGCCACCTCATACACACAAAGGGCCGTAGCAACGGATGCATTCAAGCTGGGGGTCACGCCTCGCAAGGGAATGCGGATTAACTGATCGCAATGACGACGCGTCAACATCGAAAGTCCTTGCCCTTCAGAGCCAGTCACAATCACCAACGGACCATCCAGATCCACCTCCTCAAGGGTGAGATCACCTTCCTCAGCCAAGCCGATAACCCGATAACCCGACGATTTCAAGGTCTCAAGGGAACGGTTGAGATTGACGACCCGAGCAACAGGTAAGTGCTCAAGCGCACCGGCAGCAACCTTCGCGACAGAGCCTGTTAATCCAGCACTTCTTCGCTGAGGAAGCACAACACCATGAGCTCCAAGCGCTTCAGCTGAGCGCACAATGGCGCCCAAATTATGGGGATCGGTTAAACCATCCAGGGCTAACAACAGCGGTGCCTCGTCCAAGGCGCTGCATCCATTCACCAAATCATCAAGGTCAAAGGTTTCAGCTGCGGCAGTTTGCAAAACAATGCCCTGGTGCACAGCGCCACCGGTGAGCTGGCCAAGCCTTGCCCAGGTGACCTCCTCAACCAACACTCCGGACGATTTGGCATCCCTGAGCAGCTGAAGGAATTTCGCGGCACTGCGCAGCTCAGAGGTGCACCAAATGCGATGGATGGGTCTTCCTGCCTCTAAAGCCGCCTGAGTGGCATGACGCCCCCAGAGCAAGTCATCGGCAACAGCCTCCGGGGCATGAGGACTGGACTCACCACGGGGTTTGTCGTCCAAGCGTGCTGAAAAGCTTTTACCGCCGCTGCCGCCCTGACCACGACGCTCCGCAAAACGCGCTCGACGCTCTCCATAGGAACGATCAGACGAGCGGCGATCAGTAGAACGGCGATCAGAAGAAGGACGACGATCCGTTGAGCCCGAATCTTTAAAGCGACGTTCGGAAAAACGTTGATCTGAGAAAGAGCCTTCAGGGGGGCGACTGTCATTGAACCGGTCTGAGGAGGAGCGATCCATTGAGGAGCGATCCCCAGTGGAACGATCTGAGGTGCGATCTGAAGACCGATCAAATGAGGGTCGACGATCGAAAGAAGAACGGCGGTCACTCGAGACCGAATCTCTTGAGCGACGATCTGAAAAACGGTTGCCTGGAGAGCGGCCCTCAGCGGAGCGACGATCGTCGGAGGGCCTGCGATCAGAAGATTGCCGTTCCGAAGAATATCGATCTGAAGACTTTCGATCCGAAAACTGTCGATCTGAAGGGCTCCGATCGGACGAGCGGCGATCAAAAGCAGGTCGACGGTCCTTTCCATACGCGTCGCCAGAGCGACGTTCTGAAAAGCGCCGATCCGAGGGGCGACGGTCACTGGAACGTCGCTCGCTGTTTCCGTTTTCAGGACGTCCCCCCCAGCTGTCATCCCGATCGCGACGGATGGGTGGTGATCCATCACGAAACGGACGTCGACCGCGTGAACCTGAGCCGCTGCCAGAGCCAGAGGGAGGGCGGCGATCGAATCGTGAGCTCATAGCAGGGGTGGTTATGACAGGGCGGTGTCGGTCTCCTCAAGTCGATCCAAGAGCTGCGCAAGCCGCGCCGGATTCTGCAAAAAGAGCCAGCCAATCATTGTCTCAAATCCCGTAGCTCTGCCATACACGCCGGCATCAGCTCGCTTGGGTCCACGGCCAGCCCGATTGCGTCCACGCCTTACATAATCGCGTTCCTGATCTGTCAAAAACGGATCCAGTTTCTCTAATGCGGCCGCCTGAGCATCAGCCCTGACGAGAGAAACGACCGCTTGGTGAAGATCCTGGGATCGTCCTGGAGTTTTGCAAAACCTCAGTCTTTGATGCAATTCCCAAACAGCATCTCCAAGCCAAGCAAGCTGTAACGATCCAAGATCACGCTCAGGCTCTTGTGGCAACTGAGAACGAATCCAGTCACTCAAGTTGCCAATTGGCTAACAGCCTTATCGAGATCTTCCGATAGGTGGAGAAACTCCTCAAGTTTCACCAATTTGACGGTTTGAACAACGCGGGCATTGCCAACAACCGCAAAGCGTCGCTTCGAGTCTTTGCATTGTTTGGCAAATTGCACAAGAACACCCAGGCCAGACGAGTCAAGAAAATCAATCTTGATGAGATCAATCACGGCCGGTGACTTATTCGGTTTCAAAACATCAGTCACGTAGGTCAGAAACTGACTCTCGGAGTAGGCATCAAGCTGACCGGTGAAATGAAACACCACACAGCCACCCTTTTGCTCGAAGCCACCCCGAAGCGAAACGGTTAATCGCTGCAGTTCAGTAATGGGACTCATCCCCCGAAATTCTGTTGGACAAAATTCTAGGGAGATTGGCTGCTTCTCACCACGATCTGATCAAGATTCAACGGCGATCTGCCATCAAGCCCGTAAAGCGGGCGAAATGATGATCTGCATCATGGGGGCCTGGACTTGCTTCAGGGTGATATTGAACGCCAAACACCGGTTGATTCCGATGGGCAAATGCCGCCACTGTGCGGTCGTTCAAGTTGAAATGAGTCACCTCTATTTTGTCCTCGGGCAATGAACCAGCGTCAAGAGCAAAGCCATGGTTTTGGCTTGTGATTTCCACCTGACCGGTGCTGCCACAGGGATGATTAAGGCCTCGATGTCCATAGGCCAACTTGAACGTTGTGCCCCCGAGGGCCAACCCCAGAATTTGATGCCCCAAACAGATCCCAAACATCGGCAGCTGACGATGTTCCAGCAAACATTGGGCCAGCGTGATGCCTGATTGCACAGCCGCTGGATCACCAGGACCGTTGGAGAGGAAAACACCTTCCGGCTCGTGAGAGAGCACGGTATCGAGATCTGTATTGGCGGGCAAAACAGTTAGGTCACAGCCGTGGCTAACCAATCGCTCAAGAATGGCTCGCTTAATCCCGAAATCGATAGCGACAACCCGATAAGGACGCTCAGGACGCGTTTGAAACCGTTGGTCAAAAGCAACGCTGCAGGACTTGGTCCAGCGGTACGCGGTTGGGGTGGTCACCTGATCAGCCAGGTTGAGCCCTTCCATCGAGGGGGCTTGCTTGAGATCCTCTAAAAGCTCAAGAGGCGGGCGACCGTCGCTGCTGATCACACCATTCATGGGGCCCAATTCGCGCAGATGCCTCACCAGAGCACGGGTATCCACACCATGAATTCCGATCACACCGTTTTGCTCCAGCCATTCAGGAAGAGACTGTTTGCTCCGCCAATTGCTCGCCTGAGGAGCCATCTGCCTCACGATCAATCCACGGGCATGAGGCTGATCCGCCTCTTGATCATCTGGATTAACACCGGTATTGCCGATCTCTGGGTACGTAAAAGTGATGAGCTGACCGGAATAACTCGGATCCGTTAGGACCTCTTGGTATCCCGTCATCCCGGTGTTGAACACCACCTCGCCGATCACGCTGCCGCGCCGACCGCAGGCAAAGCCCTCGAGAACCGTGCCGTCCTGCAGGACCAGACGCGCTGTGAATGGGTTAGGAGCGGTCATTAGCAGAAGCGAGTGTCAGCCATGGCCTCCTCATTCTTCCTTGCGACCTTCCAGGGCATCACGCAGAGACACAAGCCGATGCCACGGCTGACCTTCCCCCAAGCTTGTCAAAGCCTGCTTCACTCCTTCAGACAAATCAGACTGAATGCCTGCAGCCCAAAGGACCAGCGCGGTGTTCAAGGCAACTGCATCACGATGCGCAGCAGGCGCTTCACCCTTTAAGACCGCCTCAAGAATCTGCTGATTGGTCACCAAATCCCCACCCCGCAGTGCATCAAGGGGAGCAGGTGTCAAACCAAAGTCAGAGGCGCTGAGTTGATCGGCATGAACGTTCCCATTCTCAAGAATGCGCACTTGGTTGGGCCCCTCTAGCGAGGCTTCATCCAGCCCTCCTGCACCATGCACCACAACAGCACGGGTGAGCCCGAGCTGTTGCAACGCCTCCGCCATCGGATCCAACAGTTCAGCTTTTGCAACACCGAGAACTTGAGCTTCTGGTGTGAGTGGATTCACGAGAGGGCCAAGCAGGTTGAACACCGTTCGCACCCCCAAGCTGCGGCGAAGCGGAGCGAGATTCACGAGTGCTGGATGCCATGCGGGTGCAAAGAGAAACGTCACTCCAGAGGCCGACAAGGCGCCCACCACTGTTTCCAATGGAGCCTTGAGTTGCAAGCCCAATCCCTCAAGAACATCCGCTGAGCCAACCTTTCCACTAGCGCTGCGGTTGCCATGTTTCGCGACAGTGGCCCCACAGGCCGCCGCTGTGAAAGCCACAGCTGTTGAAATATTGAAGGTATTGGCCCCATCACCACCCGTTCCACAGGTGTCGACAAGAGCAAGGTTTGGTTTCGCG
>Ga0115008_10004632_pt1 | contig 11406 bp, 7 predicted proteins | sample FraStrMetagenome_FD_87164 | JGI IMG/M metagenome (GOLD analysis project Ga0115008, IMG submission 87164) | Marine eukaryotic phytoplankton communities from Arctic Ocean - Fram Strait ARC3M Metagenome | ecosystem: Environmental > Aquatic > Marine > Oceanic | place: Fram Strait | collected 2012-06-18
AGGTTGCATTCAACTGCGAGGGTGAGAGGAGAGAATAACTTCCCGGTGAGAAACAGTTGGAAAACTTCGGGTTCGTTGGGGGGTCCGGCGGGCGGAGAAGGGTGCTGGACCACGGGAATCGGGTTCGACCGAGGCGCCCACGGCGCGAACGGTCACGATCACGAAAAATGCAGCGCGCGGGCGCCACGCGTGACGGGATGTCCCGAGCGCGCGCGCACGGCCCGACGATCCGAGGAGAAAAAGGAGCGGAGGCGGCCGGGGGCGAAATTATGAAAATTACGTGCCACGGGGAAGTCAACGGGTGGGGGCGCACCTTGGGCATAAGCGGTGCTGGTCAAGCTCGCCACGAGGGCGAGGAAGAGAAAGGCACGAGGAACGCGCATCTTTCGGATGCTTCCCTGGACACAGAACTGCTTGCGCGCAGGGAGAATGACCGGCCGAACCCTCCCGTGATTCTCTTCCCAAGGACCACGTTTTTTGTTGTTGACCCGGCCGGATATTTTGGATTCGCAAGCATTTCGTCATCTCACAGCTGGCAACCATCAATTCGTCGAGTCATCAATTTTCTGTGGTGGTTGTCACTCTCCTCACTCTCCTCACTCTCCTCACTTCACCACTTCGGTCACTAGCGACTTTGGGTGCACCACCGCGGCGCGCGTCGCGGCGACCGCCTCAGCCTCCTCCTTCACCCGCAGCTCGTGCTCCAACCTCCCCCGCAGTATCTCGAACACTCCCTCGTCCGCGCGGTCCTCCCCGTCGTCGCGCGCGGAGTCCGTCAGCCCGTTGACCCAGCAGAGCAGGAAGAAAACCTTTCGCTCCAGCCGCGACAACGCGCCGCGAGACAGTCCCGATGAACCCCATCCCGCGCGTGTGAGCCGACCGCTCCCTCCCCGCCCCATCCCCGAGCCATCCCCGCCGCCGGGTAAGTCCGCCGCCGCCGCGAGGACCATTCGACGCGTGTCCGCGAGGGCGACGACCGCCGCGCCGCGACCGCCGCGAAGCAAGGCGAGGACATCCCGCGTCATGCCCCCCGCTGACGCGGCAGCCGCGGCCGCCGCCATGACGCCGCTCGCGCTCGATGCCGCCCTAGACCCGACTCCGTGTAGGGCCGACGCCGCCGTGCAGGGAAGGTCCGTGGACGCGGTCCCCGCCGCCCCGCCCGTCGCCCGGCTCGGTCGCTCAGCGCCCGCCGAGAGAACCGCGGAGAGCGAGAGGAGGGTGGCAACCGCCGCGAGGGGATCCGCGCTCCAGTCACCGTCGTGCGCCCTCAACGTCAGGGTGTACCCCCCGAGCACGTCCAGCAGGTGCCACCGTAGACTCTGGGAGGGTTTCACAGGGGTGAGCCGCGCGAGGGGCGGGAGGGGCTCGTCCGGCGGCGGAGGCACAGCCGACGACGACCCGGGGGATTCCCCAGCCTCCCCGCCCTCGGACTCGACCTCCCGCACGAGCCTGCCGCCGTCGCTCGCCAGGACTATGTCGCTCGCCTCTGGAAGCGTCCACCACGCCTTCCACGATTCGACCATGTGACTCAGCTCACCCGTCGCCGCCGAGCGTTCGAAAGCCGCCCGCTCCTCGGGGGAGAGGTCCTCCGCGCACAGCTCCTCGCCCCTGGCTAACTTTTCGAGGTTGGCCTCCGACAGGATGCACACCCCCGACGACGACGACGCCGCGGCCCCGTCCTCCCCGTCCCCTTCCTCCTCGTCGTCGTCGGCATCCAGCTCGTCGCCTTGGCCATCCGCTTCGCCCGCGTCCAGCTTGGCGAACCTGGCGAGTATCTCCGTCATTTGCTTTTTGCCGTCGTCCTCGGCTTGCGTTCCCTTCAGGGCGTCGCCGAAGTTCTCGCCGTGGAACGACTCAACGCAGCTCGTGTCGTGTGCCTTGTAACAGGGAAGCCCGCAGTATCGCGTTGAACACCGTGGGCACGTGTACTTGGCCCGAGCGCGCTGGCACACCCTGCAAGTCACCACCAATTCTCCCGCCGGCGCATCGGGCACGGCACCCTCTCGCCCGATCGGAACCGTCTCGAGATCGGGCTCCCCATCCCTCACCCGGGGCGGGATCAGGATAGTATCGGTCCCTGGGAACATGGATATAGACGAGAGCGGAGAGAAGGCCCCCTCCCCCGTCCTTCGCGCCCCCGGCAGTGTCGCCGCCGGGAGTGAATACAGGCGGCATTTCCGAGAAGTTAAGTCTGATTTTGATATTTCAATGCGTGCGGTCTACCTTTAGTTTCGAAGTCATGCGTCTGTCTCCGGCTCGCCCTCCCTCGCCCACATCGCCAACCCGCCGCCGCGCCCCCTAGCCGCGATGCACTTATCGTCCGTGTACACGAACTTGAAAAACGGGTTCGCCCCGGGCTTGCTGCCCTTGCCCTTCTCGACCTTCCCCTGGCCCTCGCTGGCGGACTGCTCCGCCGCCTTGACGGCGTCCCACTTGCCGTCGTCGATGTCGAACGAGACGGGCCCGAGGGGACCGAGCGCGAGGCTCACCCTGGTAAACGTGAACTCCAGCATGCTGAGCTTCTCCCTCCACACGAACGGCCCGTCGAAGAAGAACTCGATGGGCCCGAGGTAGATGCCGTTGCGGATCCGGCCCGACGCCACGTCGAAGGACTGCACCGCGGGCACCGGAAAGTACGACCCGCCAAAGCCGGCGCGGTTCAGGTTCGCGGCGACCTTCTTCGTGCCGGACGTGTACACCAGCCGCCACTTACCGTTGAGCTCGTCGCCGTTGACCCTTCGGTCGCCCTTCTTGGCCTTCTCCATGGCGGAGATGGATTCGTAGAGGTCGTCCACGTTTGCACTGCGATCAGCCGCGGCGGCGTGAAGCGTGGCCACCGCGTCGGGGGGCGCGGCGGGGTCGTCGCTGAGCGCCTTGGCCACGAGCCTCTCCTCGGGGCAGTACCCCAGGATACCCGCGTCGTCGTGGCGGAACACGCACGCGCCGTCCTGGAACACGAGCGACCCGCCGCGCTGCACGAGCAGGTTGTCATCCGCGGGCGCGAGGTCCTCCCAGTGGGACAGGATCTCAGTCATGTTCGTCAGGCGCAGCGTGGCGAGCTCGAAGGGCCTCTGGTAGCCTCCGCCCAGCGTGGCGTCCATGAGCTTGCGGATCGTGGGGTTATCGTAGTTGGAACCCGCGCGGAAGATCGGGTCCCTGTCCTTGGATCCGAGGTACCCGCCGAAGACGGCGCCCAGCGTCCCGGGTGAACCGATCCCGGCGCACATCACCAGGAGCTTCGCGTAGCCGTTCACGAAGGGAAGCTTCTCGCCGATCCACCCGAGCTCCCCGCCCTCGCGACCGAAGCCCGGGGCGAAGTCGAGGGCCTCGTACGCAGCCGCGGTCTCGTCACAATACAGACGGTCGGAGGGGAAGTTCGTGCGCCGGCTGAACTCCACCGCAGCCTCCACCGACCCGATCCCGACCGCGACGAGGGTGACCCCTTCGGCGTCCAGGCGTGGGATGTCGTCCACGAGCTTCTGCGCGAGCTCCCACGAGTCGAAGTCCGCGAACTGCGTGAGGAAAGGGACGACCACGCGCCCCGAGGAGGGCACGATCGAGGCGGCGTCGACGGTCTGACCATCGCTCGCTCGCCTCAGCTCGACGCCCTTCAACCGCGCGAGGGGCTCGTCGGAGGCGGGGGAGGCGACGCCGGAGGAGGCGACAGCGGAGGCGCGGGAACGGATGGGCGCGTGCTTGCGAGAGGGGCGCCTCGACACGGGGTTGCGCGCCGCGACGGGCTTCGCCGCGACTCGGAGGCTCAGCATCGGCGAGGCCATCTGGACTGAGGACCTTGAAACGTCGTCCACGAGAGTGGACACGTGGACCATTCGTTTTTGAAGACCCATAACCACGTCAAAATACCGCGCCAATCACGTGTTGGACCGCCGGATCTCGGGCACTTGCTGGCAGTTTCCGTTTCTAAAGTTTTGAGAAAGTGTGTCACACAAGAGAGCCGAGGGAAGTGGGCTCGGGCCAAGATGCTCAAGGCGAGCTTGACGCCCTGCGCGGGACTTCCCGCACGGGACTTCGCGTCCCTTCGGACCAGGGCTCGGTCGCCCCTCGCGAGCGCCGGTGCCCGCATCGTGTCCGCACCGCGGAGCGTTGCTGACTCGAGATTTCATCCGCGGAAGAGTCGTTTCCCACGCGATGGCCGGGCGCGCGTCGTCGTCGTCTCCGCGAACGCCGCGTCCGCACCGGGCGCGCCTCTGCAGCCGCCGCCTGTGTCTGCGCACGTGTTCCAGCTCGCCGCCGCGGTCGCCGCACCCGCTCCCCCCGCGACCCCCAAGATGCAACTCGGGGTGAAGATCCTCCTGGGCGGCCTCGCCACCATCTTGCTCGCGGTCTTCACCGCGTGCATCGCCGGGTTCCTCGTCGCCGTCCGCGAGATGGTTCGCGCGTGCCGCGAGGCCACCATCGCGAGTAGGTCCGTGGCTAACGCCTGCGAGAGCGTCAGCCAGGCGTGCATTGCGCTCAAGGAGACCCTCGTCCAGGCGGACTCGGTGCTCTACAACGCCGAGGTTCTCAGCAGCGGAGGCGCGTCCATGACACGGGAGATCGGGGTCCTGCAGCGGCGCCTCACCGACCTTCCGACCTCCGCGAGTCGCACGCTGATGGAGGCCATCACGCGGCAGTACGGGGACTCCCCGGATGGAACAGCTCCGAACAAGCGGGGCGGCGCGGCCATGGTGGGCGGGGTCATGGTGAACATCGGCGACGTCATCAAGGGCGAACGCGTGGGTGCCCGGTGGATCGGCGGGTCGCGCGGGTGCAACTTCGAGTTTGACCGTTCCAACAGGTTCCGCGTGGGAGAGTACTGCGCGGTGCCGAGGAACGACCAGACGTACACCTGGGGGGTCATCGAGCTGAACGACGACGACTACAGCATGGAGAAGAGCTCGGACAGCTCGGACGACGAAGCCGGGCTCAGCTGCGACTGGCCGCCGCAGGAGTCAGCCGGCGACCCCGCGCTCAGCTGCGACTGGCCGCCGCGGGATATCGACGCCATCCCGACGACCGCGGCGGTGTCGTCCTCGTACGACGATGGAGACTCGGCGGACGCGGCGAAGGCCACCGTGGGTTTGAGCGGCTGGTTCGAGCGGGGCGTCGTGGCGGTGCTCGGGCCCAAGAGGGCGTACACCGCCGAGGGGTACCTACGAAACGTCACCGGGCTGACGACCGTGGAGGAGAGGGAGTACAAGGTGGTGGTCGAGCTGGACACGAGCGTGTACAGCTTCAAGATTATGAACGCTGGAGACCTCGGCAAGCGCTCGGCGAGCGAATGAGTTATTTTAGAATCCGTGTTGTTTCATTTGGTTCAGTCTAGGTCAAAGAGCTCTTCCTTTGGCTCGGCTTCTTCAACCACCGCGTCACCCTCCGCCACCGGAGTGTTACCCGCGTCTATCCCGACCGCGGCCAGTCGCGCCATCGCCTGAGCCGCAGCCTGAGCCTCGTCCGCGTCCACCGTCGCGTCCAGCGCCGTGTCGAAACCGTCTACATCCGCCCGGCTCCAGTCCCCCGTCAACTCGACACCACTCGATTCACCGAGCGACTTCAAAGCGTCTGATGACAGTCCACTCGCGTGCACAGCAGCACGACTCGCGGATGGATGCGACGCGATCGCCGCCCGCGTGACCTCGACCGCCGCGCAGTCCCCCGCGGCGACGAGGTGCGGCTGAAGCGCGGCTCGGACGGCGTGGTACGCGGCGAGGGGCGACGTCGCCGCGACCGCCGCCAACGTGCGGGACGCGGACGCCCTCACGCCCGCGTTCGGGTCGTCGAGCCGTGATCGAAGCGCGGGTAACGCATGAGCCACCACCCCGCGGGGTTCCATCGCACCCTCGCGCCCGGCGAGACGTTCCAAGACGTTCGCCGCGTCGCAACGAACGTTGGCCGGCGCCGCCTCGGACTCGAGGATGGAGGCGACGTGACGCGCGACGAGCGACGCGGCTTCCCGCGCGGCGGCGTCGCTGGAGTTGACCGGATCCAGGGCCGCGGCCACGGCGGCGAGCGCCGCGACGGTGAACGACCCGCCGGGCTCGGTGGCCACCGGAGGAAGCGCGGCGCCGAGCAGGAGCTGCACGTCCCCATCCTCGAGCGGCGCGGAGAGTTGCCCGCGGGATACAAAGGGAAACGCCAGGAGTCGCGAGCGCACCCCCTCGGCGGGTGGACGCTCGACCACGAGCGAGGATAGTCGCACGAGGTCTGCGGCGTCCGCGGGCGTGCACTTGCCCGGGGCCTCAGCCGCCGCCGCGAGCACCGCGACGTCAGGGGCGCGCCACCCAAAAGCCGGGAGTGATCGAAGCGGCGCGATGAGCTCGGAGCGAATCGACCCGATCAGGTCCGCACCCGAGGCGTGTCCGCACGCGGTCGCGAGTGCCGCGACGGCGGACTCCATGTGCGCCGCCGACCCGTCGCGCGCACCAATCTCGCCGCCACCGGCTCGAATCGCCAGAGCGCACAGTCGACTCCCGCGGGATCGCCACGTGGCGGGTTTCTCCCTCGCGCACGCCGACACGAGTTCGCACAGCTGGATTCGGAGCTTGGTGTCCGCGGATCCCGAGATTGAGCGGTCCTCGAGTGCCTGCAGCACGTCGTCACAGTTTGAGCGCTCGCTCCCCTGCTCGTCGCGCTCCTCCATCGCGTCCTTGGCTGCGCCCGAGAGGCACCCGGCGAGAACCGCCAGCGCTCCGACCCGTCCGGCGGTGTCGTTGAAACTGGAACCCCGCAACCTCTCGAGCAGCGGACCCATCCAGTCACCCGGCCGCACGAACCTTCCTACGAGCTTGCAGCACTCCTTAACCTCACGCACCACGGCGTCGTCCTTGCTCGCGGAGATGAACGCATCGCAGAGGTGGCTCACGTGCTGCAACGCGTTGTCCTCGAGGAACACCAGCATGGTGCGCAGCAGCACCGCCGCCTTGGCCCTCAACTCGATCTGCCAGCTGGACATCTCACCGATCACCGGATTGACCACGGACTTGAAGTTGTTCTTGATGAGGATGCGAGATCCCAGCCGCGGTCGTTTGGTGAACGGCGGCGGCAGAGTCAGCGCGTCCTCCCCGACGCCGTAGAGGTCCTCCCCAAACGCCTCGGGCATGTAATACATCAACTTCTTCAAATCCTTCTCGTGCTCCTTCTCGTATTGCACCCCGAGGCGATCCATCAGATCCATCGCCTCCTTCTGCACCACGTCAGCCTCGTCCGTGAGCGCGGAGATGACGTAAGGGAGCAGCCGCGATTCGTGGTCGAGTCGCTCAATCAGCGTCGTCATCCAGTCGCCAATCACCCTCACAAACTCGCACCGCACCTGCACGCTGCCGTCCGTGGCGAGCTTACCGAAGTAATTCACCTTCTGATCATCCCCGTAGAACGCCTTGACGGGCACCAGGTTCGGGTGCTGAAACGCCACCAGGTCCAGGATGGTCTCGTGCGCTCCGCAGTGCATCAACCCGCGAATAGCCCTCAGCGTCGCGACCCGAACCTTGGCGCGCCTGTGCGTCAGGTTCGGAAAGAACATCCACGCCAAATTCTTGCTCACGGGCGCCAGTCTCCTGCCGAGGTGTCGCACGAGCACCTCCAGGGACTCGCACGCCAGCACCGCGACGTCCGCGTGCGAGTCCTCCACCGCGAACTCGAGGATGTCCACCGCCTCTGGCGCGAAATACTCGCACTCGTCTGGGCCCTTGGTGAGCAGGTTCACGAGCAGGTGGTGGAGCTTGGCCCGTACCTCCTCGCTCGGTTCCTTCGGGTCCTTACCTTCCGGCACCGCGGGCCCGGCGCGGGTCCTCAGCACCGGCACGGCGTACGGCAGGAGGTCAACCGCCGACTCCATCCGGATCGTCAGCGCCGTGAACGCATCCGTCGCCTCCTCGCGGCACTGCTCGGACGCGTCCTCGAAGCGACGGAGGAGCGGCTTGGCGAAGGACACGAGGGACGCCTCGCGCAGGAGATTCGCGTCGAGGGTGTCGATGACCCCTCGCAACACTCTGAGGCTCCTCAGGCGCGTCGACGCGGGTGCCTGCGTGTCGGCCAGCGAGTTTAGATCTCGCGCCAATCCTCGTTCGAGGTCCTCCAGATCCGCGAAGTTCGCCGGGCTCGGGCTCACGGCCTCGGGCTCTGGGGTCGGATCGGAGGTGGAAGGCGCCGAGGGGGGCTCCCGTGAGCCGTCCTGGCCGTCCCCGCGCGCCGCGGTCGTCCCTCGGCCCGTCCCTTGGCTCGCCGATCGCGAAGATTGAGATGGAGCACCCCGTGACGTTGACTCGCCCGCGTGCACTCCTCGCAGAAGCCGCTTGGCCTTCAGCGCGTGCTGCGAGGGTGCTGACGATGCCTTAAGCTTCTCCCATATGTCGTCAACGCTTCCGCCCATGCCCATTCCTCGGTCCCGTCCCCGCACCTGCTCTGTGCGGTGGGCACTGAATATGGCTCGCCTCTTTTCGTCATGAAGAACACAGGAACAAAAGACATACGTAAAAATGGATCTCTAACCGCAAATACGGCTTCCAATTCATACTGATAACTCATCTCAGCGTACACTAATTAGGAAAAAACTACCCAGGGCCCGGAGCCGTCATAAAAGGCCTCGAAATCGGCGGCGGGTCTCACTCGCACCTGGTCGCCGGCCTCGTGCAGTAACCCATCGAACATGACCATGGCGTCCGCCATTCGGCTCAACGTCGCGCCCGTCGTCGGCGCGCGACGCGCCGCTCCCCAGAAGAGGCGTAATGGTGCGTACCCTCGATCAGCCCAGGGCGGCTAGTCAGCATTATCCCAGCCATTCCGTTGTCCGATTCTTTCGCTCCCTGCTCACCGTTCCCTTCCCCCCATCGCAGCCGCCCCCATCCGCGCGGTCGCCGCGGCGAAGAAGTCCGACGGCGCCGCGGCGAGCGGTCAGTACGCCCGCGAGCTTGAGGTGGCCGCGGACGCCGTCCGCATGGCCTCGACGCTGTGCCAGGAGGTCCAGGCCCAGCTCATGAGGCAGGACGAGCAGGCGGACATGAAGGACGACAGGTCGCTGGTGACGCTCGCGGACTACGCCGCGCAGGCGATCATCTGCTGGAGGATCCAGCAGGAGTGGTCGGACTTCACCATGGTCGGCGAGGAGGACGCCGAGGCCCTGACCGAGGGTGGCGAGGGCGGCGCGCTGACCCTCCAGAAGATTGTCAAACTCGTCAACAAAACCCTGAAGCTTCACAAGGGCTTGGGCGCCCCCGAGCTCTCGTCGTCCGAGGTGGTGGACCTGATCAACAAGGGCGGCGGCGCCGGCGGTAAAGGCCGCCACTGGGTTCTCGACCCCGTGGACGGCACCCTGGGCTTCGTGCGAGGGGACCAGTACGCCATCGCGCTCGCGATGATGGAGGACGGGGACCTCAAGGTTGGCGTCATGGGCTGCCCCAACATGCCGAAGATGGGTGAGGTCCTGGAGTACGACTCCTCCTACACCTACGGCTTCTCCCCGAGGCTCGTGAGTAAGATGCTGGCGGGCGAGAGCCTCGGATGGTACAAGGGATGCATGTTCACCGCGGTCAAGGGCGAGGGCGCCTACATGCTCCCATGCGACCCAGCCGTCAAGGCTGACCCTTTGCCGGTGTCGGTGAGCAAGGAGTTCGACCCGCAGGCGGCGAAGTTCTGCGAGCCCGTGATGAAGGCCAACTCCTCCCAGGGTTTCACCGCGAGCGTGGCGGACAACCTGGGGATCGAGTCCAAGCCCCTGAGGGTGTACTCCCAGGTCAAGTACGGTTCCGTGGCGCGGGCCGACGCCGACGTGTTCATGAAGTTTCCCAAGGCGGGCTACAAGGAGAAGATCTGGGATCACGCCGCGGGTGTGATCATCGTGGAGGAGGCGGGTGGCGTGGTTACCGACGCGGGTGGCACGCCGCTGGACTGGGCTGGTGGGCGCTACCTCGAGTCCCTCGACCGTGGCATCGTCGCCACGTCCAAGGCGCTGCACGAGCGCCTCATGGACGCGGTGTCCAAGTCGTGGTCGTCGTCGCAGCTCTAGAGCGATCCGCGGGCGCGTGCGTGAATCGGGGACGTTAGGCCCCACATCATTGAGGGTGTTTTTTGAAATATATATCGCGATCCTTGAAGCGGGCGGGCCATTTGCCCGCTCTGCTGAGGACAGTACATTTGGAAACGCCAATGAAATACTTGCAGCTGTTATTAAACCTCACTGCTGCTTGGACGGCTCCGAGCACGCCCTGTTACCTAATCAAATTTGCACGCCTCTCCCAATCCTCCCGGCATGCGTCACACTCTCCTTCTCTCTCTCCACGCGTGAATCCTCCTCATCATCGCACCCATCTGCGATCCATCAACCACAAATGAAACAACCGCCCGCCGGCGGACGTCAACACCAAAACCCCTTGGAATCAAGCGGCTTAGAAGACGAGGTCCTTGGGGTCCTCGACGACAGCCTTGAGGGTCTTCAGGAACTCGGCGGCCACGTCGCCGTTGATGTGGCGGTGGTCGGCGGTGAGGTTGACGGTCATGAGGGTCTTGACGCCGATCATGCCGTTGACGGGCACGACGGTGGGCTTGGAGGCACCCACCGCGAGGATCGCACCCTGGCCCGGGGGCAGGATCGCGTCGAAGCAGTCCACGCCGAACATGCCGAGGTTGGAGATGGTGAAGTTGCCGCCGGCGTAGTCCGCGGGGCCGAGACCGGCGCCGCGAGCCTTCTTCACCAGGTCCTTCCACTTGCGACCAATCTCGTACACGTCGGTGCCGGCGGTGTCCTGGAGCACGGGGGTGATGAGGCCCTGCTCGAGCGCCACGGCGACGGCGATGTTCACCTTCTCGTTGTACACGATGGCGTCACCCGCGGGGGAGAGGGTGGCGAACATGATGGGGTGCTGAGCGAGGGCGACGCCGACAGCCTTCGCGAGGAGGGCGGTCATGGTCACACCCTTAGGCTTGACCTTCTTGTAGAGGGCGTCGAGCTCGTCGGTGCACATCTGCATGGCGATGCGGGAGACGGGAACCTGAAGCGAGGGCATCATGTTCTTGCCCACGGCCTTCTGCATGCCGGAGAGGGGCACGGCGGTGCCAGCCGCGGCGGGGAGGGGCGCGGGCGCGGCGGCGGCGGGGGAAGGACCCGCGGGGGCGGCGGCAGCCGCGGGGGCGGCAGCCGCGGCGGCCGCGGGGGCCGGGGCGGAGGAGGGCAGGCCCGCGGCCTTCTCGACGTCGCCCGCGGTGATGCGGCCGTTCATGCCGGTGCCCTGCACGGTGGCGAGGTCGACCCTGTTCTTCTTGGCGATCTTCTTGGCGTAGGGGGTGGCGACGATGCGACCGTCGGCGCGGCCCTGCACGGGGGCGGGAGCCGCGGGAGCGGGCGCGGGCGCGGGCGCGGCAGCCGCGGGAGCGGGCGCAGCCGCGACGGGCTCGGGGGCGGGGGGGGGAGGGGGG
>Ga0115008_10004633_pt1 | contig 11404 bp, 9 predicted proteins | sample FraStrMetagenome_FD_87164 | JGI IMG/M metagenome (GOLD analysis project Ga0115008, IMG submission 87164) | Marine eukaryotic phytoplankton communities from Arctic Ocean - Fram Strait ARC3M Metagenome | ecosystem: Environmental > Aquatic > Marine > Oceanic | place: Fram Strait | collected 2012-06-18
GAAATCGCATGATTTTATAGTTGAATATTTGATGGGTTATAGTTGAAAATCACATGATTTTTGCGAAGTGTTAATCATAGTTGAAAATTTGCGAAAAATCAGTTGGAAATAAAATGGCGCTGAAATTTACTTTCCGCGGCAGAAAACAAAGATCTCGAGATGATATCGTCAAAAATAATTTAGATGCTGGTGGCAGCGTGACAACGTGACAACCTTGTCACACGGATCACGAGATCGAACGGTGCGCGAGCTTTCATCTACAGCCATCCATTTTTCATCATCTACAACATGAACAAACTCATATGTCAAAATCAAGAAACTACCTTTGTTCATCCACAAAAGATAACTAGAACCTCTCTGCATTCGACAACTTCAAAGTATTATTTACATAGCACAAACACAGATGGATGATTAAATTGTCATTGAGACGACGAACATTTATTAGAGCAATGAATGATATACATGTATGTTGATCTGTGATTGAAAGTAGGTGAACATCAGAACATTTTTCTTCTTTCTAGTCATTGATCGAATCTCGCAATACTATGAAGCGAGCAGCATCGTCGTCGTCGTCGATGATGCTGCTCGCATGCCTGTTGGTATATCGTTCAATTCTTATTCACTATTCGCCCATTATGGATTGTGACGAAGTCTACAATTATTGGGAGCCACTGCACTTCATGCTTTTTGGAAGCGGTATGCAAACATGGGAATACAGCCCCGAATATAGCTTAAGAACCTTTGCGTATCTAACACCGCTTTATTTGGTGGGGAGGGGAATGTTATGGATACGAAGTACCATGGATAAAGTTATGCTATTCAAAGTTTTAAGGTCCTCATTAGCTGGCGTGACGGGATGGGCTGAGTTTGAAGTATTTAATGCCCTTCTCGAGTCACCGGGCATTGACGATTTAAACGCTTATGTATACTTGTCCTTCAGTTTAATATCTCCTGGAATGTTCCATGCCAGTGGCGCGCTACTGCCAAGTTCTACAGCTATGCAGATGGTAATGTTTAGCGTGGCTCAGCTTATACGTTCCTTTGATGGGGGAGCTCAGCAAATATATTGTATTCGCAACGCTATATTTATTGGTTTATGTGCGACGCTTGCTATTGGGTGGCCCTTTTGTGCTTTATGCTGGATACCATGTGGATTGTATGCCGTCTGGGTACATTATACAAAATCTGATCGAACATCTTACGTTTCAAATATCGTCAGATTGCTTTGTCGTACATTGGCTCATGCTATTGTTATCCAGATTCTGGTCACAGCAATTGATTTCGTGCACTACCAAAAGCTTACGATTCCTTCATTGAACATATTTCTTTACAATACTGGTTCATCAGGAGGAGATGAACTTTATGGAGTGGAAGCGTGGACCTACTATCTCAAGAATCTGTTGTTGAACTTTAACGTAATTGTTTTGCTTTCAATAGCTTCTATTCCACTTTTGATATGGGACTTTGGCTGGGCAAAGACTTTTTCGTTTACAGCAAACCAAACTCGATTATTGCAAATGCATGTATTGCCGTCGCTGTTTTGCTGGATGCTTGTGATAGGTGTGAGACCTCACAAGGAAGAGCGCTTTGTATTTCCTGTCTACTCTCTATTCTGTGTTTCTGCTGCAGAAACGCTCACCTCTATGCTTCGAAGATTCAGTAATCTTTTGAAAGCTAATGTTAGATATGGAAACGATATTTTGGGCAAAATGCTCTTTCTATGCGTGCTAATTCTTTGCTCTCTTATTTCTACGTCGAGGATATTAGCGCTACACCATTATTATGGTGCACCCATCGAGATATATTCATCCCTATTTGAGCGAATGAAACTCGTGCAGGCATCTTCTTCTCGAAGCAACATGCACCTGTGTGTGGGTGGCGAATGGTATCGCTTTCCCTCGAGTTTTTTCCTTCCAGATAGTCTGCAGCTTTCATACTTACCATCGTCATTTAAGGGACAACTACCACAGCCATTCCCACCAGGTGGAGTTTCTGTTGATCCTGCCGGGCCATTTAATGATAAAAATCGTGAGGAAGAATCGAGATATGTTTCGGGAGGTGTAAATTCATGCGCATTTCTGATTGAATTAGTATTTGAACACGACAGAAAGAGTAGCGACAGCGTCTCCTCCATTTTAGACGAAATGAAGGCAGATGTGACTGGGACATGGAAGAACATTGAGAATCGTCCGTTTTTGAATGCCGAGGGTACTAGTGTCCTCGTTCGATCGTTGTATTTGCCATTTGCCTCCCAAACTGCAGCAATGGGACAATACCAGCTGTTTGCCAAAACTTTTTTTTGAGTACTGGATCTCAATGCTTCAGATGTTTTTCGGTGAGTACGTAGACTGAATTTTCTACAATTATCCCTTGGACTACTACCATAATGATGGTCATTCAAAATCTGATATAATGAGCCTGAGAATATCTTCAGTGAATGATAAAGTCGAATCTTGAATGGTATTTCGTAAGGGGCGCCTCTTGACAAATGATGACCAAACTTAGGACACCTTCAGAACGCACGTAATGAGATCACTCTAAGTTATCGTTATTACTGATGTCAAAACTTTGTTGATAAATGTGTCCATCAAGTGCTTATCATGTGATCTCAATTTTTAATTTTTTGCAGTCCGGACAGGTGATATGAGATACATAATTTTGAAATGATATGTTCCGGCAAAGTTTTAACCTCATTCTTGTCATCTCTTTGGCCGTATATTTGTTGTGAGTAATTATATTTTTCAGAACCTATTTTGGGTTTTGTAGACATCTTTCAATGAAGAAATCTTTCGACGTCAGGACTATGTCTATGTAGGCTGAATGTTCAAATTACAACTTTAATATTCTGAGAAAGTCGAGTAATTTATTGATGATTCTGTTTTAGGAATTAAACTTATACTTTCAACATTTGAAACAGGATGAAAAATGTGATGAATCTAATTTTTGGTTTCGCAAAATTGTGGAATTGAAGAAGTAATTCAAATCGCCAAAATCCGCTTTTGTACCCAGTAGATAATACATAATGTGGTGGGATGTCGTAGTCGCGTCGTCGTGGACGTGGTCGAGATTTCGTCAACGAGCGTGTATGACAAATTGTTTTCAGAAATGTAAATTTCTTGCACCCTCTCATCTCTCATGGTTATTTTCCGTGTAGTCGGTCAAGCAATGTCAAACTTGAAGAAACATTCAATTGAGGCCCCACGGTTTCACCGACGCTAGATGAGGGCATCGTAAGCCCAAAAGTGTAAAAGAGAGACAACTTTAGATCATTTGTCACTGATTGTTTGGAAGGTTACAGTTTGAATAAGATTCTTAGTAAGAGAGTGGACAGATAAAATAAATCATGAAAGAGGTCGAGCTCTAATTGTGCCACAAAAGTAGACGCCAGCAATTTTGAAAAGAGAGGAGCGCAACTGAAGTAAAACAATTTGTCCACCTGTACATCCATTTTGTTAGCACCTACTCTTGTAACTGTAATATAGATCACCCTATTGTTAAAACCCGTCCTCTTTATCATAGCACTTGTTATATGATCGAGTACGCGTCATTATTTTTTCTGTTCTTGAACCATGAACCCCCATCCTCTGAGTAATACCCCCTGGCACTTCGTGCACACGCTGCCTGAGTAGCAGCTTCACTTGTTCTCCTTATGAACTTTATCATTTGTTGAATCTGAGTCCTTATTGCCATACATTCTAGCGCCAATCTATATTCGAGTGAATTTACTCGAGAGTACCAAAAAACTATTTTGAACCTCATGGATTATATGGACACAGGTTGAGAACCAACCACTTCCCTGTCCATCCTAGTTCAACAAAAATTGCGATGATCTCTTTAAATTTCCCTATTTCCATTCTTATAATTCCATTCTATTTAGAATAGCTATGGCAAGCAATGACGAGCGTAGACGAATACGATCACTCCTATGAAAAAACTTGCTGAAGCTGCACATAAGTTTGCAAGTCTAACTGCGCAAAAATTTTGACATGCAAAAAGGTTCTTCCGCACAATATTTTATACGCAGCATATATGACAGGAATAATGACGGTAGCATTCCATTTCAATAATCCTCTCTCTATATCAACTTTTCATTCTTTAACTTGTCTAACTGAACCCATTGATTAAGCACACTCACCAACGAATTAGCTGCACTTGCACCATTCACGGCCACCGCTGGGATTCCAATTCCAGGAAAAATACCATCCCCGGTGAGGAAAAAATTCTCTATACCGGTACTCCCATCTTTCAAGAGATCATCAACTACTGCACCATAAGTTCCACGTGGACGATTTAAAAACCTTTCGTGTGTCAGTGGGGATCCAATAAGAGATAATACAGTTCTGTCCTTCACGTCAGGGATAATAGACTCTACTGCTCGCCATAGAACTTCAGCGCGATCTTCCTTCAACTTTTGATAAGATTCACTCCTTGTGTCCATACCTTTCCAAACTTCATATGACTCATTCCCCGCTCCATACGCATGTATGACAATGTAACCATCGGGAGCAAGAGTTCTGTCTAAAACACACGGGTTAGACACTGCAATCATATTCAGCTCACCACACGGATCACTCAAGCCTCGATCCATAACTGTATAATGAGCTTCAAGTGAATTTAAGTCAAGACCCTTGCTTTTAATGGCAAGATGCAAATGTAAAAACGAACGAGTCATTTTTGCTCCGTTGCATCTTTCCAAAAAACTCTCAGAAAGAATGTCTTTAGATAGTTCAACTTTTTTGTTTATGAATTGCTTTCCGTTCTCGTCTAAAAGACTTTGAATGCACCAAATTGGTACATTCCCTATTACTCCTTTTCGAGCTGTGATTGACAAACCATTTTGTAAAGTTATGCCGAGGACTCTTGACCCGTCATCAGTTGTGTCAATGGAACGTACACGTTTTCGCAAATTAACTTTTGAATTATTAGTTCCTTGTTCGACTCCTTTCACAAGAGACTCACTAATTTTACCCATCCCTCCCTTTGGATAATCCAGCGCTGTTCCATCTCGATGCATATCAAACAGCACGTAAGCCATTGCTGCTGCTGGCGTTCTTTCAGCAGGTAATCCAGACAAAGAGAAAGCCAACGCATCTAACCAATTACGCAACCATTCATCAGTGACTTTGTAGATAGGCCCATTCATGAACGGATCAAAAGAACCAGTTGCAAGATCCCCCTGTGCGATTAATCCTGCAAGACTTTCGAAATATCTTAAAAGAGGAAGCACGGCGAATTTACCTGACCTCATTGCCATGGCTGGAATGTCAACGGCTCCACTAACTAATGGTTTTGTCAATTCTCTTAGTTGTTTCCATTCTTCTTGTGCCCGTGGACCACCAAATTGTTTCATTGGCCCTTGTTCAAATGAATTTTCACCAACCTGTAATTTCCATCGTAACGTATTCCTACCAACTGTTGATAAGTCCATGTCGTCTCTCTTGTCAGTAAGTTGTTCTGATTTGATAAATCCCTGCGAAGATGACTTACTTGGAGGAGGGTTTTCGATCATTCCCCATCCATCGTAACGTATCCATTCAATTTCGTCCTCCAATTTCACCGCATTTAAGACTTGCCTTAACGGGTTGAACGGAGGTTTTGAGCAGCCTAATACAATGGTCGGGCCAGAATCAAAAGTAAATGCAAGTTGTTCCCCACTTTCTTCATCTGTCACAGCTCTATCAAAAGCATGCGCACATCCTCCAGGAAGATAATGAGCCTCGTATACCCCAACCTTATAACCATACAACGTGTTAAGTATAGCTCCTGCACACAAACCTCCAATCCCAGCTCCGATGATTGCGACATCTACTTCCTCTTCGGTATCCGCATTATCTTGCTGCGCAACATGTAACTTCGAGAAGGACTGACATTGCTTTTGTTTCACTTCGTCATAATATTCTCGTGGAAATCTCCACGCGGAAACCAACGACGCAAACATAAAAATAAGCTGCTGGGTAAACATCCTTATTATCTCTGAAACAGTGAAGAACAAATGGGAAGGGGCTTTCTCATGTGCGATTAGCAGAGCAGTGCAGTGCAGTGCAGTGGGGTAATGATGGTAGGAACGTAAATTGAACAATGGAATCTACTAACAGTGCAACATGTATAATAACATGTACTGGAACATGTAGGAGGACGAAGAATCATCGTCGTCATCGTTGTTTGGGTTTGGGTGTTTTACTCGTAGAAAATATTTTCATTTCAATATTCACATCCGGGTTCGCCAATTCAATGTGTGTCAAATGTCAAATTACAAATGTCAAATTACAAAAGAGATTGGGAAGCTAATTTGGTATTATTTTCATGGAATCGAATTAGCCGAAGTACAGAACTTCGTTGACATAAAAGGAATCATACGAATGTAGCGAGATGAAAATTAGCGTAATACATAACTACTAAGAATCAATGAATTTTCTATGAAAAAAACTGTATACTGTATTAATATATGTTAGAATATATCGATCACGTATCGACAAATGAATCGGTGTCGATTGAACCGAACGGGATTGAATAATGAACTTCTAATCATAAGAAGTTACGCTTGCGACGGTTGTGGAGAGTCCAAAAAGTTTGATATGAATCACTACCTTGATCGCAAAAAGGGTGGATTGGTCACTGCTCAACACGACGAAATTCGTGACGAACTGAGAGATCTACTAGCACATGTGTTTAGTCCATCCCGTATCCGATGCGAACCTATGACTAATCCTGCTCCGATGCGCGCCGATGGTACCAAAACGCATGTGCCAAGTGCTTCCTCCTCGTCGACTTCCTGAATGCTGATCGCGATGATCTATTGATGCGCGGCTTTTAGGAGGGATCAACTGGTACCATTATTGATGTTCGCGTGACAAATCTTGACAGCAAGTATTATAAGGACTTGCCACCCAAGAAGGCTCTGGAACGACAAGAGAAAGAGAAGAAAAAGAAATATTGCAAGCCCTGTGAGAACCAACGTCGCCATTTCACACCCTTCGTGGTATCGACGGACGGAATGTTCGAATGTACGGTTTCGAAGCCCAAGCATTTCTCAAGAGGCTTGAAACGAGTTTTCTTTGGAGAAAGATCTTGCAGAGGTAAAATAAATACATAAAAGATTATCAGGTGTGATAGGTGCTCAGGGCATACAGTCAAAGAACAGCAAAGATGACAGAGTATACTGAGCATTCAGCTTCAGATAAGTCCATTCGCGTGATTAATTTTATTGGAAAACAAACTGAATGGGCTGTCTGGGAGACTAAGTTCCTTGCGAAAGCGGACAGTGGAGGGTTCAAAAAGGTCCTATTGGGCATAGAGAAGGTCCCAAAGGACAGTGAAGAGATTGATCTAAATAATGACGAGGTAAAGAAGAAACAAAATTTAAGAGAGGCCAATGAAAGACTTTACGAAGAACTACTATTGAGTATTGATGGTAACGAAAAATCAGCAAGGATTGCCTTCAACCTTGTGATGTTCGCCAAGACAAAGGACCTAGCGGATGGTGATGCGTCGCTCGTATGGGAGAGACTCAAAAAAGTACGCCACGAAAAGTATACAAACGTTACTGAGATTGAAGAAAAAAATTGTGAACTCAACGTTATATTCAAAGCCGGACCCGGAAAAATGGATCACAGATTTAGAAGACCTTAGGGCACAGATGATTGAACAGGATTATATCATGGTCGAAAAGGAGTTTCACATGCATATCTTAAACAATCTTCTAGACGTATATGAGATAGTGCAAAAAGAATTGGACAGAAAACTCGATAAAGATCTGTCTACCGTTGAGATACAAACGGAAGCGAAGTTAAAATTCCAGCGAATGTTTCCCAACAAGGTTGATGAGGAAAATGAAGACATTGGGTTATTCGCTGGAGGGTTCAAAGGTCATTGCCACAATTGTGGCCAACAGGGACACAAGAGCGCCAATTGCCTCGATAAGAAGGTAGAAGCAACAATGGCGGAAACAGGTTCCGTGGTAAATGCTCTATCATTGTGGTAAAACTGGCCATAAAAAATCCAATTTTTGGGAGCTACATGGGAAGGCAGATCAAACCAATATAGCAATTCATAATCATAATAAAACTTTACATGAAGAAAATTGCAATGAAGGCTAAGGAGATGAAGATGGAAGAGTGGATTTGGATAGGGGACTCCGATGCTTCTTGTCACATGACTAACGACGACACAGGAATGTTTGAAGTAAAAACTATACAAGATAAAATTACGATCTGAAATGGAAAACCAATGATGACAATGAAAGTTGGAAAACTCAAATTGGACATGATGTAAATGGATGGTTCATCGAGAGAGGTGACGTTAACTAGAGTAAAGTATGTTCCACAATTGTTTTGAAAATTATTTAGTATCACGAAGGCTTTGGAGAAAGGCCTAAATATTGGAAACGGTGGTGAATGAATCTATTTGAAAATGGATAATTGCAAATTGATATTTGATTAGGTGTTCGACATAGCAACATGCTATAAACTTGGTACTTCGAAGTATTTCTTTAAGTATTAAAATATAAACAATAAAGTAAGCACCAACGAAAAAGAAATATATACACCTCGTATTTAAATTGAAATGCAAATGATAGATTCTAAACGATATCAACACGAAATTAAACGAAAACATTGTTAACTTAATGGCTTAATATGGATCGTATCTAGCCATCCTCCTCCTCGCTTCACAATACAGAATACTGTAGTTAAAGACACAGAACAAAATTGTGTGCAAAGTATAACTATCGCTGCATATCTAATGATCTTAGTTTGTAACCCAGTCCGGAAAATCCTCTATCCAACTTTACTTTCTTTCCAAAAGGTCGAAGCTACTATGACCCAATTCCAGTGTCAACATAAATAACTACGATCATAAAATTATCAGCCGATACTTCTTCGCGTTGTTGAGACCTGCTGTTTCTCCCGTGTCTTTATCTGTCACTTGCGCAGTAGCGATATATTCAATGAGCTCTTTCCAATTTTATTGTAGGGAAGGGATTCATTTGATACGTACCAAGTTTTGCCCCAGTACGCATCATATGCTGTGACAATGTTCTACTCATCTCGAGCTTAAGCGGTTATCCTTTACCTGTGTTAATGATGATGTATTGAGCATCATCATCGTTACCGTCCTTTATGTCTTTTTTCGTCACATCATATCATTTATAGTCTCAGCTATCCTATCCTCTGCTCTCCTTTACTGTATTCTCCCCCCCTCGGTTATGTCTACGAACCGGACTTGCTCCATTATGTCCTTCTTTGTTTTTGGTAGCATATCGTATTGGGGTAGTTGTTCGATTCTGGCTAAGAAGTAAAAGAAGGTATTTTGGCTATTTAAATCGGTTTCTTTGTCAAACATGGGTGCATATATTTGACACAGATGATGGTTTTCGAGGGCCCACTGCTCCCGGTATCTGTGACGTGCATAATTTTTTTATGTGTTTGACGCAAAATGTGTCAAAAATGCATTTTCGAAATGCTCCGTTCGGTTGAATCGACGTTACTTGTATCTCTGCGTTGATCTTCAAATTTTGCTTGGCATTCAAACTAATCCTTACTCTTCAGAAGACTAAGTCCTGCACCTCTTTCCCAACAAAATCGATTCTACATATAGCTTGCACGGATCCTGAAACCTCTGATGCATCGAGTCGTTGCTCTAAATAGAACGATACTCATTCGAGCATTGACGAATCGCCTAAAATTTTATATTTTTTTAAAACATATATATTACCCGGTACTCTATTCTACATTAAAGTCTTATCTTATACTCTATAAAAGTTACATTGTTGCTTAAAGGGAGGTCACACGGTTCCATTAATTCAAACAAGACTTTTCGTTTTAATGTGGGGGTTTGGTCACGAAAGAAGTCGTTCAAAGAGTCGTCGGAGTCTAACTTGCACGAGAATAATAGTTTGTGCTCTCGTATTGGTCTCGACGCGGGGCTCACAAGTGTGAGCAAGTTGCAGGAGAGGTGGGAACGCTATCTGTTGAAAGTTGCGTAATTCGCAGACTCGTTACTCAGAGACGACCTAAGTTTCGTACTGGAGGGGCTAAGAAAAGATTTCTCAAACCTTGCTCTCTTTCAAGATCCCGAGACGTATATGTGTTACAAACAAATCATGAGCTCTCGACGAGGAAGTTAGAAGCTTGCCTTGCTTATTTGAATTATTCATGTATCGTATACTATTCCTATTTCTGTATCTTTAGGGAACCCCTCAGACATTACACTCCTGTGTCCGAGAACTTTTCGATGGTATAGCGTCATGGTAAATAATTTACGTGATTTGTGGCTGAAAAGCCAATATTACACTGCTTACACTGGAAGAAACGATTTATCTAAAATCCGCGAAATTAAAACTTTTCTTCTTCCTGACACACAATCAAGGTGGCACTTATTGAAGCTATTAAGAGCACACCACTTCTTGAGCGAATAGGTAGGTTTTTTGAAAACAACGAAACTGATTTAGCAAAAGAGTATTGCGCTGATACTTCTACTTATGCCAATATGCTGCTATTTCTTATGTTTTGAACAAACTTACTACCCATTTCCCTCTAATTAAGCCTTGAGAATAAAATTGTCTCGTTATAAATTGATTGGGAATCTGTTTTTTGCATTTGGATCTCCGACTACACCCTAGCGGGGTGCGAATATCCAGTTATACATCGACATGACCACTATATTTCTTTTAGTGGCGCCATTCCCGGCGGTCCTCTTCACTATGAAAAATTAGATTGTGACTTCTGCCGGCACTTCTAAACCGGAAAAATAATTGGTACCGTCGATGACACTCAACTACATATCGAGAAATGCTTATTTCCCTGGCATACATACGTGCTGGAGGTCACTATATGGATGGCATGCATGCCCAGAAACGGTTCAAGAGGATGAGCTATAGCTATGAAGTAATCTATAACTGGTACAAGAGTAGATGTTAATAAAATAAGTACCGGTACACAGTTGAAAAATAGCCCATCACGGCGAGGATGAAGTTATTATTGCTTGTGGAATGTGGAATTACTTTACTCTAGTTTAGTTAAAAGTTGTCAGATTATGAGACCGAACTCTTACACAACTAATAATCACTTATCATGCCAACTACGAATATAGAGAATGACCAATAACGGTGAAAGACTTGGACTACCTGTACTTAGAAACCACTTCCAGGTGTTCGATACTACAAAACTTTTAAATTATAACAACAATATCACTTATCTACTTCAAACTCCAATACTCAGAAAAATAATGAGACGACATGTATCTTACTGCTGAATCTAAACAGATCTTATCAGCCACACGATATTGCTGATTAACAAATATAGCCTCAAAGTTCTCTATCCAAGACACTCCTGCAGAGTCAATGATGATTATCAATTGATCTCTGACCTCTCTCACTCTCTTTTTCTAATTCTCTCCGAGAATCGCC
>Ga0115008_10004637_pt1 | contig 11400 bp, 9 predicted proteins | sample FraStrMetagenome_FD_87164 | JGI IMG/M metagenome (GOLD analysis project Ga0115008, IMG submission 87164) | Marine eukaryotic phytoplankton communities from Arctic Ocean - Fram Strait ARC3M Metagenome | ecosystem: Environmental > Aquatic > Marine > Oceanic | place: Fram Strait | collected 2012-06-18
GAAAAAGCTCGCGGGAAGGGAGGAGCAAGACATTTCTTTGTAAAACGAGAAAGTTGTTTGGCAGATTATATCAGCAAACTTCTATAATATAGAAGTTATATTATACGAAAAAGGGTTCATAAAATAAGTGAGTCGTAAAATGAATTTTTTGTTTTGTGTCTGCACTACAAATATTATGAATTTATTATTTAAACAATATGGGTCGCTTCAATGTCAACTATTGGAAAAGATTTAAGATCGCTTGTCAAATCATAGTGTTAGATTTTCGATAGAGCCATGTGGACGTGAAGACATATGGTAATTTGATTCTTGATCTCTTGATTCGTGTTTGTAGACGCTCTGGATTATCTGAAAATCACGGAGTAGACTTTCCAATTTCCCGAAAAATAGCCAACCGCAAAGGCTGCGCTTTTCTGTTCACGTTTGGGATTATTCACGTTTACTCGAGTGCAAAATTTCTTGCGCAATGTTATTTTGCATGCATTCAAAATTATTATTACCTTCCTGTTTCTTGAAATATGTCGGTTGGAATTCGGGTTGAATTCTTCTGTGAGTAGTTGGGTGGATTGGTTGGGTAAGCTTTATGCTTACATGAACATTCTTTATTTATTTTTTCTTACTTATTCATGCTCTAAAACAGGCTCGCTATTTTACATAATTTTTTTTGGAGCGGAGCGATTATCGATAAATTCAGTGGACGGTCCTGGAAAATATCAGTGGAGTGAAGCGTAGCAGTTGAGCAGAATTTTAGAAATTTTGAGTTTGAGCCTGAATAGGATGGTATTGTTTCCCTAAGAATGCTGGTTATTCGAAGTGTTACTTTTATCGTTAACGTTACTCTCTTATCACTTGCGAAGCACTCTAGAATTGGCAGAAAAAATGAGACGTTTCTAAAGCATGCTCATCAGCGTACAAGCCATTGCGAAGTAACGCAACTACCACTGATAAGAAATTTTAAGGAAACTCAAGGCAATCGAAGACACACTCGCGGCTGTACAGAAGAGAGTCGATCGACTTCAGGTGCGTTTTTTGGAGGACTTAGAGTGTTCCCATCTTATATTTTGAAAGAAATGTGAAGCACACACTATTTTCAGTTCGTTTAGGGCGCCTTTTTGTTATGAAAAAAGAATTTGTTGAGCATTGAGAATCTTAATTTGAGATTATTGCTAACCGCGGCTAAAAACCAAAATTATGCTTGTTTAAAATCCAGCCTGAAATTTTAAAAACTGTGAATTCTCCGCCCGCCCTAAAACTGGCTTACTGAAACCGCATTTAAAAGCGAAAAAGTCAATCGAGAGCAGAGTTCGCGGTTTTCTTTAGTGACAAAATCAGACCACTTAAAATTTGCCACTAAGTTGCATCTTCAGGAAATGTCTAAACCGCTGTAACGAGTCGGCCCCGTGCATCTCGAGTGACAGAGCCGGTTTCTGTGAGCACGAAGAAGTTTTACGCTGCCAAAATGTATTATTCGTATTCTGCTACTGTATTATTCACACTGTACCTGTTTTTTCAAAATAATCGCAATTTCTGTAATCAACTTCATCAATCATCAATAATTAGAAACTGACAAAAATAAGCAGACTCAATTTTTTCTCAATACCTGTATCTGAAACGGCAACTATTCTAGTACGACATGTACAGGAACATTCCGCGGCCCTTTCAGCGAGAATTATGAAATGCTTGAGTGGAACTTCCGCGAAATGTCTGTGCGCCACTTTGCGCGCTTGCTTCGGCAGCAGCAATAGTTCTAAAGCGGAAACGCACAATATATTATCCACTTTGTTCTCTCGCGATAAAATGCTCTTCAGTCAAGCTAACAACGAGTTTAATTTAGTGACTTTAATTAAAATTGAGAAAAATAGTTACTTAATTTTGACAAATATTCAACGTTTGTGTATTTTGAATAATTCAAGCTTTAGAAAAGAATGGTCTAAAAATGCTGATAACCGAGTGCTTATCAGTAAGCACTCACTGGTCAAACTCGTTTATTAGACAGTTTTTAGTTCACTTAGCAAAGTAGCTCAGAGCTTCTTCAGATTAATAATATTTAACAATTTCTTTATTAATTTTTTATTTACGGCAAAATTTCAATAATAATTTTCATTTTATTTAATGTTGAGCGTACTCTGTTATCAACCTCTTATCATATACCTGTCAGTTCTAGAATATTCTAGCCATTTTTCTTATGAATCATGCTTTCATCAGTTTGTTGCTCACGTTCAATTTATTATCTCGCATTTGTTATTTCATTATTAGAAGAGAAATTCAGAAGCAATGATCTCAAGAATTTCCTGCCAATCTGTCAGGTCATTCCAGACGTCGCGGAACCTTTTCAAGCGCATTCGAAGCCCTCGAACTCAACAAAACGTGCTCAATGTAAGTCAACATTCGCTTAGGACTTGTCGGAAATTGGTCACTTGAACGCAACGGTCGATTTGTCAAATTTTCTTTTGGAAACTTTTATTCAGTTTATTCTGAGCTTATACTATATTTAATTTTGGTAAACATAAACAGAATTATTAGTTTTCGATCGATTTTTCTTTGACAAATAAAAGGAGAAAGCTTATTTTGGACCGCGTAAGTACTTTGATGAATAACATGCTTTAGAAAAATTGAAAAATCATCTCGGAGATAATAACGATAGCCACACAAAGCACCTCCTTTTTCTATATGCAGTAGCGGTACAGGAATTTTTCTTTGTATAACATTTTAACAAGCCGAGTCAAAACTACTCTTTTCCTGTTACCTTTGATAATAGTCAACTGCTTCCGTTTTTAACAACCGGTTGAACTAAATCGTAGCTGAAATAAACAGTGACTCGTTTACGGGCTTGCGTATTTGTCTTAATACCGGATAAGCGTCAAGCACTTTCTAAATTATTTACCAAGTATAAACTAGCCGATTGCTTTTGACTGTGTTTTTGGAAGAAAAAAAATGAAAATTTTGAATTTTCGGAATTCTATTTTGAAATAACTTTCTTCAAATTAAGATTCCTAATTCAGCAATTTTCGAATTGAACAAAGAATTTGTGGACATGAGTTGTCGGTCGTAAAATGACATTCATTTCCAAACCAAGATTACAAAACTTATTTGCGAGAAACCGATTTGTATGAACATACAAGCGTTCTTATGGGCGGCAGTGCGGTTCTTCTACGCGTTCTAAAATCCCTCGAAATGTTTTGAAGGCTTATTTTGCGTGTTAAGGAAACTGTGAACTCCGTTCCTGGCCAAGCTATTCCCGGGTACTCTGTCGGCGCGAAGCTTGCAGCAGGTGGGCTAGTGTCACTACATGTGTCGCGTAATCCAATTCAGGAGCTTCCGCATGCGGACTTGGAGGACTCGTCTTTTATGGACTCAACCTTTCAAACGAAAACAGAGCAGGTAATGTTCACTGAAGGAGTAATCGCATGATGCTTGTGTGAAAGCTTATGTTTGCGTGACTTTTCATGTTCATCAGGATTACAAGAAAAACAATTTCTTCTTACATTTATTCTCTCGCGATAGTTATAACGGTATCTTTTCACGCGAGAATTACCATTATTCAAAAAATACTCAATGAACTCGACTAAGAATCTATCTATTTCTTTTTCTATGCGTTACTTTAGTTAAATGGCCAAATGGTCAAATTTAACAATCTTTTTTGAGCAAACTCGGCTATGTGATATAGCCTATATGATATAGGCTATATCTTTCTAAAGCAAACCACAATCTTGATCTTGATATAGAAGAATTTCGCGTGATCCTCAGTCCTCTTCTCGTTTATTTTGAGACAAGTGGCAGAAAGATCATCAAGCCATCTTTCCGCAAGGGTCACCTTCGCCAGTTTTAGGACCACCTGCGCCAGCAAACAGACCTTCTTCGGCGTCAGCGTTTTTCTTGCGACTTTTTTAATACTTCTAATTTCCCGTCTGTCGCTTTTATATTATTTTTAGTTGACCGAGCTTCGTACTGGCCCCAGTATATCAAGGACAGAATCTCCTCGACCTACAACTACTTGTTCCAGAGCCTCTTCATCACAGGTAAACTCGATTAGAAATAATTTTTACAAATGCGAGGGTTATTTTAGCTTATGTTAGTGTTTCGCCGATTGAAAATCTAATTCTAATTTTTTTACGCAACTTCCAAAATAAATCGTTGTTCTTGTGGTGCCGCTCGATGAGCAGCTACTTGGGGCGACCGCTCTCTAGGTCGCAGATGTAATCCGTGGAGGTTAAACTTTCTCACCTGGCATGTTCTGATGCATCACACCGTTTTGTATACCATTTTTGCCCTCGTAATGCGGCTCTCAATTACCGTTAATGACCCTGATAATCCCGATACTGTTAATTTCTCTCTTTTTAAAAATTCTTTAAACAGTATCTGAGATACCTTATTCACAGTACCTTATTCATGAGGAATAAGAAACAGGTTCACTAAGAGAATTTTGCTATCTTCAGGTCAGCTCAAAAATCTTTCAAGAATTGCTTATCGCCATCAAAGAAAAGAGCTCTTTACGTACTCTCAACTACTGAAACCACATCTTGCTGTACTTTGCGTAGTTCGACATGGCGTGTTCCATTATAAAGTTTCCAATTATGATCAGGTGTTTTCTCAGAAACGTTGTTTTTGGCCAAAAGTACGTTTTAATTTGTTGTCAGCTCTTTGAAACGGGAAATAAAAGTTTATCAGAAAAACAACTCCTTGAGCTGAAATAAGTTTTATATTTCAATTGTGCGTTTTCGACAGAGTTGTGTAACAAAGGTGAATTACAAATTGGAGCGTTCTGTTCAAGAAGTAATTTGTCCGGGACGAGGTATTTTCGGAAAGCATCGTGTCAAAATTACAAGATTGACCTGAATTTACCTCTGGCGGATTCAATGTTTCCAAAAGCTACTCCACAAGAATCTGCCTTATCAGATTGCTCTTTTTCCATCCTTTCCGGACATTAGAAATAACTGCCTCTTCTAATGTTCATCTTGAGTAGATGAAGGTCAAGAGTAAGAAGATAAGTTAAAGACTTCCATTCACACTTTAATCGCTGCTCACAAATTTCGTAATAGCTCCATTATTTTGCTCTTTTTGATCGTGAAAGAAATCTGCTAAGCAAAATTGCCACTTACCGCAATAGCGAAAATGCCTGCGCGCTCTCGGACCAGGCTACAAGGCTGGGTTATGTCCAGCCGAGCTTGATCTCACCTCACAACATGCCGCACAACATGCCTTTTCATAAAAGTATTCAAAGATTTCGATTCATTGGCGCATCTTTGCAACATGTGCGCGCATCAAGTCCTTATTACTAGAACCTTAGAAAGTAGATAGGTGTGAACAATGCGGCCCATCATCGTATCAGTAGATTTATAGAAGTCAGCTTGGTATTTCGAGATGATCTTAAGATTGCCATTCTCTTCTGCAAATAAGCAGATAGCGCGAGCTCTAAAATATCTACACAAGAGGGGGTCATTCATGGATTTTCAAATTCGTGTTCTTTTTCTATTTTGTGCTCATAAAAAGTTCGGAAATTATTGAATAAAAAAAGTATTGGGATAAACTTTACGAAGGTGTTTTATCTGGAACTTCAATCTGATAAGCGATTGTGATTTTACACGAACAAGCGTGACAGCCGTAATTTATGCTTGACGAGCTATCTAATCGGTTGCCGTTTTTCTCGTTATTCGAATCGTTAATGTTCATGTAGCAGTTTCTGGTCGCTTTTGAGCATGTTTACTGCGGCACATTCTAACATATGCTTTCGTTTTATAACGTGGAATCGACACGCTATTTAAAACCGAGCATTGTCCACTTGACAAAAATCCTCCGCGAGGTTGAATTGAGCGGCCAAATTGCCTGCCATTACGCCGGATTTCGACTTCGTTCGCACTTTTCAAGATTCTGACGGCATCTTCTTGAACCCACTTTGCCGGACTTCTTAATATTGAATCGATGAGCTTAAAATTACAAATGGTCACAAACAGTAATGATTTCTTAAGGCGCTGCTGCTTATGGAGCACTCCGTTCACCAATGATCATGGGCCTGGCAAGCCGTGGTGGAATCCTTGCTTTCGTGGGAACCCTAGCTTGCATGATCGGCCTTCAAATGGGCGTACACGCGTAAGTATTCCTTGTTCAACTAGTTTAGAAATAACATTCACTCAAATCAATAAACCCTGATCTTGCTTATCCTCTTAGAGTTTAAATATGGTACATGTCTTGCGAGCTTTTAGAAATACCAAGTTGAAAGTTGTTGCAAAATCGAATTATGATTAGATTTCTCGCTGTCTGGATGATTACGGCTTCTATCGCAATGTTCCAAGAAATGATAATTTTATCTTACGAAGCATATAAAAGAAAAGCTCCGGTAAAAGATGGTCCAGAAAAGTTTTTTTTCTAAAAATTATATTTATGCGTTTATCGTATTTTTATCCACTCGAGACTTGACAATTTTGAATGGACGATTTCCGAGTGAGTTCTATTACAGCGCATATCCTGTTCCAAAAGGACAAAAACTGCTTTATATATAATTTCAATTTATGCAAGTTGTTTCTATCAGGATTCCAAATCACCTCACTATAAAGTGCACTTTTTGGAATGTGATCGAAAGTGAAATTATCACCTCACCCAACTCTTTTGAAAATGGTACTTTTAAGGTGCACCAAAAAGTGCACTTTTTTCAGAAAATCACTTTACCCACTTCACGTTAAATTTTTCAAAAAATGGCCAATTTAAGGTCACCTAAAAGTGCACTTTTTTGCGAAATCACATCACTTTCACTTCACTTTTTTTTAAGGTGATTTTGAACCCTGGTTTCTATTGCTCCGCGGTCCTCATTTTTTAAAGTTCGCTGCTTTTCGCAACTTTTAATGCATAGAATTGCAAATGCTATTACCAAGAAGGGCTCGTTGAATTCTTTTTCGGGAGAATAAAATAATCTTAAGATCGCCATATGTTGCGGATGAGTTCAATGCTCAGAAGAAGGCTTTTTGGGCCCTTCACGCCACCTTCATCGGATGCATGATGGCACCTTTAGTCGCCATGTTCGGAGACGTCGTCGCACAGGTAACAAGAATAGAACGTAGGGTCTTTTTACCTTCATTTTGGACACGAAGAGTGTCAGTCAGCGAATCGCGCATATCAAGTGCGCTCTTGTAAATCAATTCATCGACGGGACCTATTTCTGCGTAGTTCTGTTTGGCAAGTTATTGTTTTGTGGCGAGTTTAGTAAACCAAGAAGCTCTCGGATGTCAGGCGCTGACAGATCGCGATGCCAATTTGGTTTCAAATGAGCACTTTTGATGATGAAGATACGTTCTCAAAAGATGTTTTAGGAATGTGTCAAGGCGTACTTTGAGTGCAATTAGCACTCAGCGCCGTCCCGATCTGCGGATCGAGAAGCACTCGCCAAATCTGGAACTCTCGATGCTCTAACGAAGCTGAGCAAAAGAGTCCTAAGTTCCAGATTTCGTAATCTACCTGTGAAATTATGAAAATGATCGCCTTAGTTTTCGCGTCGCAGTTTTACGAGTTTATAACTGCGCGGAAATCTTCTAAAAATTGACGCCGAGTCGCAATGGCCTTTAATTTGTCACCTGTAAGATGGTATGATCTGATTCATCAGTCAGAGGATTAATAATTAACATACTGAGCTTTTTGATATTATATTTTATATGTTTCTATCAGTATTGAGCTAACATAAATTTCTTCTTGGTCCTTCTACAAAAGAATTAGTTTAACTTAGAAGCGATTTTGTTTATTCTGAATATACTAAATAGGTATTATTATATTTGTTAAATAAGAACCATTGTAGATTAAACATAACTCCTTATTTTGAGTATAGAATTAGGGAAAGTTTCCTTGGTAAATGTACACTGATAATGAGCGCGTTCCTAAGTCGCTGTATAATCAGTTGTCGGGAATTAAAATATACAGCTTAAAAATGTACTTGTATCTGTTTTCTGACAAGTGACAACTAGCAAGCATAAACATTCCATCGAAATTTTCTCGATGCAGAGAAAAAGCTGAGCGCGCGAACCGGTCTTATTCTTTTTAAATTATTGTTTTTCATGAAGGGATATTCGAACTCTTCAGCCCGCAGAGATTGCCGCTTTTTTGTGTTTGTTACGGAAAACATGGAAACTCCAGTTTGCAAACAAACATGTTCTTTAGTACCATTAATCTATTGATGCAAAATAACAATTGTTTATTTTTCTCCCCCTGGGATGGTCGAGCATTCTAAAAGGACATTTAACTTATTTATATTAAAAACTGGAACAAAGAATTTTCTACTAGTAACATTCAAAAAATTGAATGTGAAAGGTATATCATTAATATTTCCAGTAGTTGCTCACCAAAAGATCACGGAAAATGTCAATCATATTACGGGTAGATATTCCAAAATTCTTTGTTCAAGTTGCGAAAAGTATTTCTAATAATAAAGCTCACGTGTTCTCGTTTTTAATACACGTTGTGATCTGAGGGCTCTCTCAAATTTTAGTTCCGTCGACCTTTTTTCGTCGATTAGCAATTAACCCGTTTTTCATGGAACTTACGTTCTCTATCAATTTTGCCACATTGGCTAAAATAAAAAAGGGGTAACACCCTACTTTGGTATGAAAACAGCACCGGATGGCTTCAGCAATTTGTTCCAAAAATACATTTTAGAAGCAAAAAAATGAATTTTTAGGCAGCGCTGTACACTGGCGGACTTGCTGGTGGAATTTCCGCTCTCGGATGGGTCGCACCTTCTAAAGATTCATTCAACATGATGGCTCCGCTCGCCATGGGCATGGGATTGGTCCTTGTCGCGGCCATGGCCTCGCCATTCTTCAGGTACGAATAGATAACTTGCTCCGGCCAGGGTTTAAGGGATTGAGTAGGAAGTAAAGCTGGGCCCATCTGTGCGCGTTTATATAGTAATCCGGCTTAATCAAGTGAGTGGTTGGTGTTATCAGCTCCCGATTTCGCGTATTTTGCGTCAGCGGTTGCGTATGTTTTTCGCGCGATAGAGTAGAGTACTTTAGCGGGGGAACCGCCTTCATCCCCCAGTCTTGTGTCGCCCGTCCTTGATTTATCAGACAGATCTTATCCGATAATTGAAATCGGCGGGTTCAACGAAAACCACGATTTTTACCGAGCGGTAGACTTGACAGTTGAGCGCCGAAAATGGGGGATTAGAGCGACAATCAGGATTTTGGGCGCAGTTGGCGGTCGAAGAAGTGCATACTTTTATGTAAATTGCTTTCGCTTAGAGAATTATCTATTACCTGAGCAAAAAGTTATTTCCATAAAATTATGTATCTTTGCGAGAATCCAGTTGGCTTTAGGGCTCTAATCACTGTTTTCATACTTCAGTTATCAAGTTTTCCTCTTGTTTATAATCAGCATAGTTTCCGCTGGTAAAATTTTCATCATATAAAACTAACCACCTTTCAGCCCGACGTCCCCAGCTGGCGGAGCTCTCTTCTCCTTCGTTCTTTGGGGTGGAATGATCCTCTCTGGTGGACTTATGTTCTTCCATACTCAGCAAATGCTTTCCAAGGCGCGGAGTTTTTCTAGTCAATATCAGGAGATAAGTTTAGATCGATTTTTTAGCCAGAGTTAGCTGATTTTGCAAAGCGTTTAGTGACAGTTGACTTGAATAATATTTAATGTTATTTCTCCACTGCTGCCTAGTTGAACGATCTAGTCAAAGAATCGGAAGTAAGCCGGCGCTTTCGACTGAGCAAAGAAAATAGCCTCGCCGCTTTCTCGAAATCAGCAGATAACCGCGAATCCTTCCTCGAGCGGAAAACGTGAAAAACTCCCATCAAGGCTGAAAGACATCCCCTCCACCATGCTAAAGCATATGATCCTATCTCCGCCTCCATGGGCATGTACATAGGAAAGTGCGAGAAGTTCAATTATTTTTGTTACGCTTTTTGTTAACTCTGACATTGACTTTAGGGACTTACTTCATAGTCTTAAGATACTTAAGACTATGATATAATCATCAGAAAACTCTTTTGTGACATTTGCTTTTCGTGGTAATGCAACGTGACTTTTGCTTACTGATGAGTGTATTTTGATCATCCTAGAACTTATGGTCGTAACTTTGTTGTCTAAGCACTATGAAAGCTATGGTAAACATGTTCCAACGATTGTTGTTCATTTTGGGAGCCAACAAGAGAAAGTAAATTGCGCGGAAAATGAAGAAAAAAGCTTTGCGAATTACATATTCTGATTAAATTTATGTTCATATTTATGTTCCTGATTCTTTCTTTCAAATCGTTTCTACTCCTCGCCCGAAGAAAAAAGCAATAATAAACGGAAAAAATGATTAATTAGGCTGAGAAAATATTTATTGCAAATGTGACTTGGCAGATCTGTCATGGAAAACTTTAGAATAAAAAATAAACAATTGAATATGTTTATTGGAGTGTTTTGAGGAATCAGAAAATGAGCAGGATCTCTAAGAGATTTAGAACTTTACGAAATTATTATTACACCAGTCGCGGTGAGTTTCGAAATCGGGAAGAGCAGGGTTGTTCTCTTTTTTAGCAAGGTGCACATTCAGAGCTTTCCTCTGGGGATAATAATTATGTTGAAAGCGCCAATTTGCAGATAAATTTTCACTTTGCCAGGAGAAAACAAACTTGATTATAATATGTTACATGTTTTCCGCCGAACAGCAAACATTAATTTGATCACCTTAATCTCCACAACTCGATTTGTTGCATTCAAAGGTGAGTGAAAATTATTTCTGAAGAAAAACCGTAAAATGAATAATCCTTTCCCATTTTACTTTGAAACCATCTGACCCCAAAACTGGATAAAGCAGGCTGCGTTGCACTGCTCTAAACAAAAGCTTATGCTCCAAGAAATCGTGGAACTACGTTTTTGTGGAGCCCTTATTGAGCTTATAGAAATGCGCTTTTCTACCGTGCAGGTGGGATAACGAGTTTACATGACAGAAGTCGAGTGTATTTCTTGAGAATTATTTGAAATTCTGAGTTCGGTATTATCTCAACATATTAAAATTATTTTACTAGTTTTTCTACCACGACATTGATCAAATCTCGAGCTGCCTCTCTTCTGAAAATAAACGGAACGCCTCGGCGCATTTCATGTTTGTTGGGTCGCGCCGAGAGCTGCGAATCCGGCCCCGCTAAAGTGTGAAAAAGGCCGTCTTTTTCGAAAAGGTTGCAATCTCGAGTGCACCTGTCGCTGATCACTAAAAACATTCGAAACAAGTCGTCGGCTTTTCTAGCATCTAGACTTATAGATAAATCCTGGGCTATCTTGAGTCGCATATAGAGGCATCGTGGCTAGAATTGCACATTTCGAGCAAGATGAAGCAAGGCCGAGTTAAGCGCTTGTGTCAGCAGCTTTTGGGATTTCCTTCTATTCCCTACTTCCATCTATCAAAACATTTGTTCCGGACACTTGGCC
>Ga0115008_10004638_pt1 | contig 11400 bp, 12 predicted proteins | sample FraStrMetagenome_FD_87164 | JGI IMG/M metagenome (GOLD analysis project Ga0115008, IMG submission 87164) | Marine eukaryotic phytoplankton communities from Arctic Ocean - Fram Strait ARC3M Metagenome | ecosystem: Environmental > Aquatic > Marine > Oceanic | place: Fram Strait | collected...
CTGAAAACGAGATGTGCGGTTAAATTGAATTTCCAAATGGGCAAGGGGAATTAAGGGTGTAGGGCGGGATTAACGGGTTAAACGAAGTAAAGTTTTATTGCACTTTTGGTCTCTAGAACCCCTGAGAGAAAAATGTTTTGTCCGGAAATTAAGTTTTTTCCGGTAATTACTGTAATATACGAGCTGTCTATTTTCAAAACTTAAAGCTGGGAATTCAAATTCGTAAATGTTAAATTCAACCTTTGTCAAAAATTCAAATGCGCCCAATTTGCGGTGCCGAAAGTGGCACGTGTTCAAAAGTGCCCGCTGTGAAAATTCTTTTGGCTTCTCGTGCAAAAAATCTATTTTACACGGGTCAATTTAACGTGGACCGTCAAAATAAATTCATTAACTTCGATTTACAGTTGTATTTTTTATAAGGAAAATTGGAGTAAAAAATTTGATGTTTGCACTAGCCACTTACCGTATAAACTGAGCCAAATGTCGACTGAGCTTTAAGACTTTCATAATTCCAAAAAAAGAAAACAAGTTCTAGAGAATATTTTTTTTCATCATTTTATTATTTATTTTGAAGATCCAAGATTGAACCTTTCTTATCACATTCATAGATTTTGGTTCTTTACTTTTTTTTCTTTTCATTTAACCATAAAGAAAAAAATATGAAAAAGCCAAAATCTCATACGCAGCAATTTGGATACAATCAACTGAACGAGAATTTTTCTCTCCAGTATATGCACGGTAAAGCTCAAAACCTGCATCGGTCATGAAAGATGTTGATTTTGGTTTTATCAAGCAGTAACTGGGGACTGTCGACTGATTTCATTTTTCAAGACCATAATTTTCTAATCACCAGTCTGGTTGAGTGTCAAGGTAATTTTCGGTTGAAGATGACTTCCTTTTCGTACTTTTCATTAGCGATAACGGAGTTTGCCTATGCCAAAATTCAGGAACAATCGACGATGGAAATACCATAAAGGTAACACCAACATTAATTTTTTAATGGGAAAACTGTAGGAGACAGTTTGTAATTTTAACAAAGTCTTTCCCCGAATCTTCATCGTGGCACCGGCAGCTGGCCATAGATTTGTCTGATTGTAACTCTATGGCAACTGGCGTCCATCGAAGAAGTTTGGAATCACTCGACGCACCCTCCTTTTACTGAAAATCAAATTTTTACTGGCAAAAGAACAAAGCTCCCGCGGTTTATTGTTCCTTTATAAATTTTCCAAAAAATAAAAGGAACTGAATATTTTGATTTGAAACTGCGTCCATCAGGAGGGCCATTGTGCGAAGGTCATTGACTCGCAGCAGCGCGAGACTCTTATGAGATGCATAACTTCCATAAAAAATATTAAATTGGTCTAACCTTAGATCATTCAATCCAGGCATAACTTGATTCAAATAAATCCTGACACAATGAAATTCGCCTACTTCCCGCAGAAACACCTCATTCAAGGGTTCAAGCAAGAGCGAAATGAAATTAAGAGAAAACAAAATTGAACCCTGAGAAGATGTTTGATCCTGTTAGTGAATCTCGCCGTGTTTTACATAAATTTAAACATGATCAAAGGGCTGGTTAATTTTAACTCTGACTACATTTTGATCTAGATTATTTTTAGACAATAAAAATATAAAAATAAACTAAGAATTGATTTCCGTTAAATTTAATAATAAGCTGAGATAACTTCAGCAGACGTGATTTATGCCATAAATCTGCCAGTATCAGAGCTAATAATTTTAAATCTCTAAAATCAACCTTTTCAAAAGCGAAAATGAAAACAAGTGGAACGCGCGCATTCGAGGTTTTGCCGAACTGACATCTAAATATCATGAAAGAATATCATTTTAGGCGCAGAGAAAGCCTCCACGTCTAATTGATCAAAAGTAAAGCCAAATATAAATAACGATCTCGAACGATTTCGTTTTCTTCAGTAGTCCAAAGATGAGGATCGGAGTTGTGCACAAAATGACGGCGCTAGGAAGGGGTTCTTGTTGTGATCCAGTGGCTACTCGAAATTGGAAGCTGCGTGATTTGACATGCGAAAACTGAGTAGCCCACTTGGTCCATCTTCAAGTTCTTTACGTGGATTTGATAATGTATTAGCATTAGAGTGCCTGCACGAGAGGCTTAAACTCACCAACCTCGATAAGGGTATGATGAGCTGGATCAAGATATAAGGATGGCTCATCGCCAAAATTATAGACGACTTGCAATCAAGCTACGTGCTCGAAATTTCTGATGAAACTTAAACGAGACTTAAACGTCATGCTGATAAAAATATATCGACTGTTTTGAGGATTTTGCAGCGAATAAGCCACGTTTTCAATAAGGCTACTGAAAAAATTGATCTTTGGTTATTTCGAGTACGTAAAAAAGTACCCAGAAGTAAAGATCACCCATCTGTTCGCCGTGAAGGAAAGTGAGATCAGAAAAATCTTCCAAAAGGTCGGGAGTAGATGATCTTATTTCATCCCAGGTGGATCATCATATTTCTGATCTCGCGATAAGGAGTCACGTGCCGGTGAGACCAATGTTGGCTTTGAAGAGCAATTCAGGTTGGGGATAGGTTCAGGCATTTGATCCTGATTTAAAAATGGGGATTCTTATGCAGGGCGGGGTTTGCCTATCTCTAAAACAAGAGACATTCTGCTCGGCCGACACTTTGAAAACGTCCTCTGGTCGGATGAGCTGTTTGAACGCATGCACGATGTAGCTAAGACACGGGTTGCTAGTCTTTAGAAAAACTTGAAAAGATCTGACCATTTCGAAGCGCTGGCAAATTGAATCGAATAAGCCTAAATTTAGAAGAAGCGCTTCCGGCAACGGGATTATGAAAGGAGGCAAACCGCGGTTCATCTCGTTTGTCTCAATTGAATGTCAACCCTTTCAGTTCTAAAATGCGGAGATCTCGTGATCCGATCAATCCATTTTTGTTTGCCTTCAATTCTGATCACGTTGGAAGACTATATTTATATTTTACAGTAGAGTGAGGCTCAGTTTTACAATCTTCAAAAGACTTCCAAAACCTGAAATTTGCACAAATAGGGACCAATCTCGCAGCACCGGGAAAGTGATATGTACTGTAAAAACCAACGAAAGAGATTATTAACCGGTATTGATCCTGAGGAACAATTCCAACATGGCTGTCGCTCCAATGAGTACAACAATAATATAGAGTAATTAAAGTCGAGTGTGTTTAATCATAAAAACTTAAGTAGCCACATTGAGCAGATAATTGTCTTATAAACAAGCCCATTTCGTATGTTTGTTTTTAAAAATATGACTTATTTGGAAATCTGTTAAAAAATGTTAGAATAAAGTTAGAATTCAGTATTCTAACTTGATTTAAAACTCTCCCTCACTCTACGCGACAGAAACCAACGAGCCTAATGGGGCACTTGGACGAGATTGAAGAGCTTACTCGTAATCGAGGCGCCGACATCCTAATCAGTAATCTCAGGTAATTACTAAGCCGATAAGCGATCTCCCGCTGTAGGGTATTCTCTCGTTGCGCGAATCAAATTCTAAGCGGTGGTCTGTTCAGAACGAAGGGATCATTTCATCAGGACAAGTTCGATCCAGGGGTTTATTGACGATTAATGAGATGCTCGAGTTTCGCATTTGAACCTGATAAAGAAACACTGCGAGGCATTAGACATCGCTGGATTAAGCGAACACGTTTTAGTGCGCAAAGAGGATGATTTGGAGGTTCTTGTCTTTGCCGCACTCAGGTAATTTTCCCAGACACGTTTTGTAACCGCGTGATTTTTAGCCATTTAATCGTAGCAAAAGATCTGCTTTTGCGGGTCAAAGAAGAGATGACAAGCAATCAAAAGCTGTTTTATCAATTCAGGTAAAAAAATTTGCGAATTTTTTACGAATAATTTTTTATTCAGGCTAGATAATTCAGCACGAGACGAGAACAAATTACTACCTGCATTCCCGCACTGCTTCTCGACATTCCTCCTTGTTTTGGGGTACGAACGGACGTTCCTAACCAAACACATGCGGTTCCATAATCGCCAAGGTTATTCCTGCGTTATTTTTCCTGGGTTAGAGTCTTTGAGTTTTTAGATTGAGCATAATTTTTAAATTTCATTTCGTACCCCGATCAACGCCTATTCAAATGCTCATCGTCCGGAAATCAAAACTTACGCGGAAATAAACGAGGTCAATTCTAACAATCTACGAACGATACAATCTAAAAGTCTAAAAGTACGTCTCGTTTTAGCTTGAACCACAATTTTATTTTAGTCTCTCTATGACATTGAGGGACTAGGTTTAGATTCAAGAGCTAAAATTGACGCGCTTCCGGAAATTTACGCCGAAAATTATCTCCAAGAGGAGGTAAAAATAGAGTTTTAAGTTATTTTCTAGAGGAATTATTTTAGATAGGATTATTGAAAGAACCGGAGAAGAATTGCGATGGTAGAATTGTCGTTTTTGTTAAAACATCAAGGAAAATTGGAGATGCGGTAAGCCGCTTTAAGAAACAGGGTTCTTAATTTCGTTGATAAAATTTCTTTTTTATTTATGTTAAAAACGTTTCGTACAACATGTCATTATAAAAGGCATCGTGTTCTACAAATTGCTTTACTTTTTAACATCATCGGAAGCTAAAGGTCATTTCAAACGCATTAGAGGGACTTATTTACCGCCCAGATTCAAGATATAGGGGATAAGGCCGAAATTGGGAACCTGTTTATTTAGACGAATCGCGACGCAATAAGAGAGTATGCAAGAATGTTGCTTCCAACAGGCTTTAGGGTTGAACGGAATGTGTAAAATTCGGCGATAAGCTGGGCTCGCCATCTTCGCCCAGCCCAGTTATTATCAGATGTACTCGCTCTGCTCAGATTCTAAACAAGCTTTTTCTAAATGCACAGTTATCGAATCTTAAAGCTAGAATTTCGAAAGGAGAAGACCGCAGTTGCGATTTAAACCGTTTAACCTTAGAAAGGCGATGTTAATCTGTATTTTCTGCTTGGTAACGGACCGACGTTGTCCGATGACATGAGTCAAGAGCAGGGATAAGCTTAGTTCTTACTGAAGGTCAAGGAGTTAACTACTTATTTGATTCAATCATCCCTTTCAATGAACAAAAACAATTCTATGAACAAGTCGAGGATGAGCTTCAGCGCGAGGCTTTTGAAAATGACGATCTTATAATTGGCGATTTTATGGATAATTATGAAAATCTGCCGCTCAAAACACGACTTGGTTATCAGTTCTTGGCACAACGATGCTCTAATTATGACGGACAAGTTCTTTATGAATGGGTCAATTACGTTTTCTCATACGTTATTTGTACGTTTTTGACCGATTGTGAAAGATTGATGATGATACCTTTGTGAGATTTGATCTGCTGGATCGCATGTTTTCGGATAAAAGCAATATTGTGTGTATGAAAGGTCAGTTACAGATGCTTTTTATATCTTACGAACTAAAGGATATCCGATCTACAACTACGCTGTCTCCTACGTTGGAAAATATTACGTCTGGGCTGACCAGTGGCCAAGTTCTCATCAAGTGCCAAAATATTGTAATGGACAATGTGTGGGAATGTATTCTGACTCAGCAAGGAAGATTTATGAAGCAGCAGGATAAAGTTGAAAAGCTGCAAATTGACAAATATTATGAATTACATAATAATGGATAATTGCCAGTTAAGATAAGCTTCTTAATCTGACGTTGTAGTCTGACTATAGAGTTTCTCAACCACAAATAAGCGCAAACAGACCTCAACGATTTCCGTTTGGAAGATTTCTTCTTTTCCGGAATTCTACGCAAGAAGGCCAAGCTTCCTGAACCCAAAGGCCTCGACGAAGTCGCCTGGGGACAAGGTTAGAAATCATGTATACGCCTATAAATCAAATATCCTGCACCAGAATTCAGCGGCATAGCTGCCTGTCTTCATACAAAGGCTGCAACATATGATGAAATGAAAAAGGTTATCACACGGTATGAAAATGGAAGGCTGGAGATGCGCTACGAACATTAGAATTTAAAATTTTTACACAAGCCGGGATGCCCAGACAATTTCTAGAACCACTGTATATTTCAATACATTACAGTTCATTCAGTTTTCAATCTTTTTGTGTTTTTTTTTTATTTCCAAGTTAGGAGAAGAAAGGAGTGAGAGAGCAATAATTGTTTTAATTGCGGCGAAGGTTCTTTTCAGGTTATAATCAGGCAGTTTCTTCAGGCCCTTCTCCGCCAGGTACAAGCATCGTGATATTGTTTCCGTTGAGGAGGATCTGTTCCAGCTTGGTGATTTTTTTGCCGTCGGAGGTTGCCTCGTATTCTGTCACATCTTCGAGAACCTGAGAAATTTAAATATGATGTTATTGAAAAGCCATTACCATGTTAACAAACTCATCGAATCCTAGCAGCGTACCGACGATTTCCTTGTCGTTTCTCATGATAATATGAATTCTCGATCCGATACACTTGTCGACCAACTCCAAGGGCATTAATTGCGATGCCATGTTTTAATTCACGAGCCTTCTTTCTAAAATGCAGCAAATTAACACAATTTTCTATGTACAAATAAATTATTAAATAATATCAATCTAAACTAGATGGCAGGAGAGGTTGAATAGCAGTTAAAATTTCCCTAGACTCTTCTTTTAATAAATACACGCGATTTAAATCGTCATCGTATAAGCGAAGATTTCTGACAAGACCATGCGCAATTAACAGTGAGAACATAAGCCAAAAGCCGATCCATTTCTGACGCTTGAAGAATTCGAGATATTTGACTTTGTCAGCAGTTTGACCAGCGAAGGCGCCACAGCCGTAATGGTACCACGCGTAATTCGCCGCCATGAGTGCTCCTAAAAAAGTCAAGTCAAATACACGACTCTTCATGTCGTTCCTTTAGAAGGGCCGCTCCCGTATACGATTACGAGCGTCCGTGAACTGCTAAAGCTGTAGATATTTGAGACAGCGTGTCTGCGTTATCTAATCAGGTACAATTACGGAAACCTATTAGGGTAAGCGTATCTCGGAACAGATTCTAATTTCTTATTGATCAATTTACGGTGTTTCTACTGACGAAAAATTTTTAAAGAAAAAAATAAGTCGATAGAAACTTTCTGGTCCTTTTGATTACCACCTTTTAACTGACAAAAAGAACCAAGATTATCCCCGAGTAGTAATTTTAGAAAGCAAAGTTCGGAATTAATGAGCGCCCTGTACGTATCGAACAAACCTGTAAAAATAACCAGAGAATCGGCGGCGATAATGGTGCCCCGGGTTTCCAGTGCGGTTGCCCAGCAAACCAGTGATAAGAACATGGCACTTTGACAGCTCGCTAAAAACTTGCTTTGCTCCTTTAAAAATGGGCTTGCATTGTGTAACCTTTAAAATCACCATAAATATTTTTTGGGATCTTCTTTGGAGAAAATCCGGAAAAAAATCAGAATTACGTGCCAAGCCATGCCTGTGTCTGATAGTGCATGATTTTCTGACGTGTTCGGTGATTTCGGAAGGCTTTAGCGGGATTTGCGCGATACTCCTTCGGCAGTTGCCGGAAATCCGCAGATGTATTCAGTCCGAGCTTCCTGTCGTCGTCAATATCCTTCGCGTAAGCTCAAACACTCATAAAACCCGTTTAAAATAAACCCTTTTCTATTCAGTATCTTACTGCACATAGAATAGTTTTACATTCTAACTAAAAAATTAACATTTTTTGTCGACAAGACATAGCGTAAATATGAAATAATATTTGCAGCTTTTCCTGGAGAGCGTAAACGGTGTCGTACATGACTGTCCACGCGACGCACCCCAAATAGAGTGGAATTTGAACTGCTAGATCGATGTTATCCGTCACCGCAGAATAACCCATCATCGCGCCCCAGTTGAATGTAAGACCGAGAAACAATTGCGGACGCAGCAGCCAGGACGCGCGTGAGTGCTGCCACTGATCTGGCAGGTTGTAACGTTTGATAAGTGGATAAACAACGATCGGGATCGGCGCAAGAAGGCCAAGAAAAAACGTAGTGGGGTTGAGCAGGCTATTTTTGGTTCGAACAGTTGTCAAGTCAAGTGTGTGAATTTTTACGACAAGTTTTTGGAGAGCGGGTTCTGTCTCTTTTAGTAACCTTGAACGTGTTTCTAAATGACTATGATCGAACCTACTCAAAGAAGTCCGAACGCAGCACTCAACTGCGCAGCGAAAAAGAGTTTCGCCTTCTCAACGGAAACAGCACCGGAAGGGATGGGTCGGCTTTTGCAGCGCTCGACTTGAGCATCAAGCTTATGATCCCAAATGTCGTTTATCGTACAACCTGCTCCTCGTGTCAGAAGAGTGCTTTTTGAGGGATAGATTGTGCAATTATAATGACGCATACTTGGGGTGGGAAAGATGCTAACGACCAAGAGGATTTAGATACTAGAAGAGGAAGGGAGGGTGCCGGACGTAAAACTGTAAGTTCCGACTTATCGCAATTTTATAATACATTAGCCCGAAAAAAGGTCCTGTAGAAAGACTTGTTAAAAAAATCGATTGCCTGTGATTACTCCTGTAGAACGAGAAAATGCGCATACTAAGCTTTTTGTAAAACACTATCCCAGCCGCAAAAATACTCATCAGATAAGCATCAGGTAATTGAGTAAACTGACAGCCACTAACCAATCCCATGAACGCGGGTACGAAGAGTAGCTGGTAACCGATTGGTTTGTCGTATCTCGCAAGCCTGAAAGAACAGGAAGTTAAGTGTCTCTAAAGTACAAATTTCGAGGTTGAGTTTTATTGGACCAATTCTAGCAGGTCTGTCAGCGCTGCAAAGATAATTGGGGATTGATGATAAGATAAGAATGTGTCTAAGTATATCATTTTTCACTGGAAACTTGATAAGACAGAAATCAGTGTATACAAACCTCAAGTAAGGCTGCACAGGAGCCGGCATCAAACTGACAAGCCTTTCGCCAGATAAGTACTGATTACGGAGCATTCTAGCGCGTTGAACTAAAAAAAAGATAAAGGCCGAATCGCTCCATAAAGTATTACCTTGATTATTCCTTTCGAAATACTGTTTTCCAACTCGATGCTCGTAAACGAAATATCTCGCCGATTTGATCCCAAAATTCGTCCTACAAATATTCAGCTGATCATCGAGCCCTTTCCATTCCGTCATTTCTCCATAAAATTTATAAGGATAAATCGAGCTTGACTTGTTTTCAGCTACAGGTCGTTTAGGTTGATTTTCTGTGATGTATTCCATTCTGTCAAGAAGCTGGCGTTGGTAGTATGGGAACCATTGTTGTTTCTGCCCAGCTCCTGTTTTCTATGGTCTAACAATTGACCCGTTAATAACCGTAAACATGGTGCTTGATCTTTTAGAATATAACTTGCGTTTTCAAAATAGACCCTTTCCTTGAGTTATCGTCGCCATTGAGCCCAAATCTTCCTGGGCTCGTTTTATCTCCACCTTTTGGATTTCCTGGTTTCGGATGTAAATGGCCATCTCCTTCTCTAATTGTATGATTTCTTCAGGTGTCTTTCCGGCCTTATCTTTCTCCGTCAGCTCAGATTTCGCCCGCTTTAAGTACCGCCCGTGCTTTTCGTCTGAGTAAGGAACTGGCGGGGCGAATTTGCTCAAAATTGAGTTTGAGTAGCGAAGCTGGCTTTTCAAGTGACCGATTCGAACTCGCCATAACATTTTTATTCTTAATAAATTGAGATTAAACGAAAGGATGAGGTGATTGTAAGAGGGAAAAGTCTATTTAGTTTCTTTCATCATTCTGACGAGCTTCTTTAGGTAGGCTACTTCTTCATTGTCCTTGAATTTGAGATTGTCGGAGTTTTCCATCTTAAAAAGATTCAGAACCGTTATTAAAATTGATAATTATTATATAAAGCTTGACAAAAAAAGTTAACAGTATTCATGTAAGAGCGAAATTTCCGATTTGCTAAAAACTCTTTTATAAATCATAAATTATGATCAAAAAATTATAAAACTTTACTGAATCAAGCGGAACATCTGTTTGATCCAGGGTGGCAAAAATTTTTGGTCTTGCCGACAACCGCCGATTTGAGCATAATTTTTGGCGGCTGCGCCGGCCGAACCCCGACCCGACGCCGATTTCCCGAAATCCCCGAATTTACGAAAATCCCCGAATGTCCGAATCACCCGATTTACCCGAATTCCCCGACCAAATTTTCCTTGCTCTGCCGACCGATTTTTGCCGATTTTTCCGATCCGAAATCGCCACCCTGGTTTGATCAATAAATGTCTCATAAGAAAACTTACCGCAGCGATAGTCAAAGAAACTCCTTCTGGTGTAAAATCAGCCATTTGTCTCGTCAGCGGTCCAATCTCTTGTGCATTAACATTTCCAACAACAATATTTCTTTTATACTTCTCCATCTTTACTGGATCATCATCTTTATAATTAATAACATATTCATCTGGCGGCGACGGGTAAATATCCAACACATCGTAGTCCATTTTTTCTAATTGTGCGATGATAATTTCGCGGAATTTGTGAAGAGTTGTGAAGCAGAATGAGTTCATTTGAATCAAAACTGTTTACGCGGATGATAAATTTAATCAAATTTTACTAAAAATAGAGAAATCCGCGTTCCTTGAGAATAATGAATAATTTCTGGCTCTTGATAATTTTCTTCTCGCAGCATTTTTGGAGTTCTGAAATTCAATATGGAAAAGATTGAAGATTTATGAACTCACTTTCGAACATCAAAAAGGGGATAATTGTAAGGATCTTTGTCCCGCCATTCATTTTCAAAGAGTGTTTCGATCTCTCGCGTTCTCAAATCGTCATTTTCCGTAAGTTTTTCAATCTTTGCCGGTGTGTAGAACTTCGGGCGACCGGCTCGGCGGTTATGTCCGACAATGGAGACCCTGTCATTATATTCTGGTAGTTCCTGGATCAACCGGTTGTTAACGGGGCCCTTTGGCGGCTTTTGGAAGATCTAAATGGGAAGATTTGCGAAAGCCGGTTTTGAAAAAGGGTCAGAAAATAAGATTGACCTAATGACAAGGTCATATGGGTTCTCCTCATAAAAACGAGACACCAAAATTTGCTACACCCATAAAATTTGGGAAAAATCTAAAATCCTACCTTTTCGCGCTTTCTGAGTAGCTGAACTTCGCGGCTTTTTCGCTGATTAGCCGCGGCGAGACGTATTTGAGAGATGACGGCGGAATTCCGCAGCATAGTGTCGATATACAGTGTTCTTCGGCAAAAGACAATTCTCTCTGAATTTCCTCTCTAACCTCGCCGAGGGCGGTTCTGATTGGCCGGTCGCCATAGTTTATCCTTGATGGTGGAGTCTTTACCGTTTGTCAAGAGATTTTGGGAGATTTGTTTAGAGAAGATTCTTCTTTTCTAGATTTTACCAATTCTGAGTACCGTTTTTTAGTATCTGAAAA